>Ga0182030_10001850_pt1 | contig 44302 bp, 37 predicted proteins | sample 812S3MmetaG_FD_121299 | JGI IMG/M metagenome (GOLD analysis project Ga0182030, IMG submission 121299) | Permafrost microbial communities from Stordalen Mire, Sweden - 812S3M metaG (Illumina Assembly) | ecosystem: Environmental > Terrestrial > Soil > Wetlands > Permafrost | place: Sweden... | reverse complement strand
GCTTCCAAATTTATCACGCTCAACAAACCCAACTGCTTTTCGTTTTCGCCTCGCATCCTTCTTTGACTCTTTTGCCTGCTGATACCTTCAAGCTAAATGATGCCTTTTTCAGCAAGCTCCTAGGGCGACGGCGACTTCTGGTAGATACGGACGTAATCGACGGTCATGCGCTGCGGAAAGATTGAGTCGTCAATGGGGCCGCCCCAACTTCCGCCCAAGGCAAGATTGAGGATAAGGTAGTGAGGCTTGTGGAACGGATTCCGGCCGTCGTTGTCGGCCTTGTTCACGTCGAGGCTGACATATTTTTTATCATCGACGAAGAGGTCAATGCGATCAGGCGTCCATTCGGCGGAGTAGACATGGAAGCCGTCCTCGGGACGGTCGACGGATAACTGGCCGCCATTGGAAGCATGCTTGCCATTGATGAAATAATGGAGAGTGCCGTGGATAATTCCCGGTTCTTTGCCCACGAGTTCCATGATGTCGATTTCGCCGCAACGGGGCCAGCCGACGCTCTTGTCCTTTTCGCTGATGCCAAGCGTCCAGATGGCGGGCCAGACGCCTTTGCCGGAAGGCAGTTTGGCTTTGACCTCGATACGCCCGTATTGCCAGTCGGCCTTGCCAAAAGTTTCGAGAGAAGCCGAGGAATAGTTCGCAATCCAGGATTTTCCGGTCGGATCTACCGAACCGGGCGGCGAGTAGGCTTCTTTTCTCGCTTCGATGATAAGCTGCCCCTTTTCAATCCGGGCATTTTCCAGACGTCCCTTCGTGTAATATTGGACTTCGTTATTGCGGATGAAGCCCACTTCATAATTCCATTTCTTCGGATCGGGAAGACCATCAGGATCATGGCTGAATTCATCGGACCAGACCAAGTGATAACCATTGGGCGGGTTAGCAGGATCGAAAGTCGGGCTGTCTGCCCTTGTGACCGTGGAGTGGAATACGATCAGCCAACAGAAAGCAATCGTCCAGTTCCGTTGCGGCATTGATTTCATGGATACTCAGGCAAACCGTCCGAATCGGGATTTGTTGCGATGGATATCAACCTGGAGTCAAAACACGGCCGCTGGAGAAGGTGACGGCGCTGGCGTCGCGCTCGGTGAACCATTGTTCGTAGCAGGTGCGTTGGATGATAAATTTTCCCTCGCCAGCATTGAGGAGCAACGCGAGCGCGCCGACACCGTCGAAGTAGCGGTCGTTGCCATCTTCGCGAAACCAGTCGAGAAATTTCCTCGCGTCGCCCTGCGCGGCGCAGGACCAGAGCATTTCCTCCCAGCCAGCGGTCGCCTTGAGCAGGGCGGGCGTAACGCGAAAGGGATGCTGGAAGCGCGGCCCAAGATGACAGCCGTCAATGCTGATGATGATCCTTATCTTTTCGCGTGGTGATTTTTTCCGGAGCAGATGGGCGAGCGCGCGGCTGAGCCGGTGAAAATCGGCGAGGTCGTCCCAGTCGGCCAGGCCTTCGACATAATTGTTCATGCCGCCGCAAAGGAGCGGGACAAAGCGAATGGGTCGTTCCTTACCGCTCTTCGACGGATGAAGTTGATGGAGCGCCTGCAGCCAAAGCAGCGCGAATTCGATCGAATGCTCGCCGTCGTGCGCTTCATGAAAAAAATGGTGCGCGGGGTCGGCTTCGCTCGCGAGGGCATCGACCAGCCCGGTCGCGCAGGTCGCGGGACCCAGCGGCGTGACGTAATCGCGCCGGTCGAAATTCCATTCGAGGTGCGAGCGATGGCCGACGCCGAGAATGATGTAGGTATCGGCGAGCGGTGTTTCCAGAAGCGGGCGAAAGGCGGCGGCGTAGGCGCGTAGGCTGACTCGAAAGTCGATGTGGGGAGTGACCACGCCCAGGAGGGAATTTTTTTTCGGAGCGGGCGGCAGCTCTTGCGCCGGACAGGAGGCGAAGGCGTCCCGGAAAAAGGCGAGGGTCTTGACGGGATCGGAGGGATAGCAGTCCGGGTGATGCCGGGCGGATAAAGCGGCCACAAAAGACCTTATACCATTCGCAAAGAAAATCCGATACTAACCGTTACTGCTTTGGCAGCGAAAGAACACAATCTCCAAAGGATAGAAGAACGCCCTGCTTTACTTCTCGATATCGGTGGGTTTTTTGCACTATCTTGAGTTAACGAACTCCGGATTATTAGGCTCTCTAACTCTTTTTGATTTATGCGTCAAGGCTAAAATAAAGCACTTTTTACCTTATTTTAAGGAATAATGCGGTAATTTCTTGCCTAATGGCAGAAAGTGCCTAAATAAGAAGCATGGTAGAGCAATATCTACCTTCTACTTGACTAAATTTTACCTATGAGAGCCGAAAGAATTTTAATTGTTGATGATGACGACGCCTTGCGGCGCATGTTGGTTGATTACCTCGGCACGGAGGGATATACCGCTTTGGGTGTCCGCTCGATCCAGCAGGGGGCGGAGGCGTTGAAGACCGATACCTTCGATCTGGTGATTGCCGACTTGCGCCTGGAAGATGGCAGCGGTCTCGATCTTTTGAAGCAACTCAAGCAGTTGGCGCCGCGCTCGTACGGTATTCTGATGACCGGCTATGCGACGATGGAGACTGCGGTGGAGGCGATCCGGATCGGGTTGTTCGATTACATGATCAAACCGATCCTGCCCGCCCAGCTCGACCTGGTCTTGCAACGGCTCGAATCGATCAAACAGCTCCAAAGCGAAAATTCCTACCTCCGTCAGCAGCAGCAGTCGGACGTCGGGGAGGGAAGCGGTGTGATCTGGGGTCGCAGCGGGCTGATGCAGGACATTCTTGAAATGGTGAAGAAAGTAGCGCAGACGCACGCGACGGTTTTGATCCAGGGGGAGAGCGGTACGGGCAAGGAAGTGGTGGCGCACTCCATCGTGCAGCACAGTACCCGCGCGCAGATGCCCTTCATCAAGGTAAATTGCGCGGCGGTGCCGGAGACTCTGCTGGAAAGCGAGTTCTTCGGACACGAAAAGGGCGCGTTCACCGGCGCGGTGCAACGTCGCGAGGGCCGCTTTGAAACGGCCAACGGCGGCACGCTGTTGCTGGATGAAATCGCGGAAATTCCGCTAAGTCTCCAGGTGAAACTGCTGCGCGTGTTGCAGGAACGGGAATTCGAGCGCGTCGGCGGCAACAAGACGATTCGGGTCGATGTGCGGCTGATAGCGAGCACGAATCGCGATTTGCAGGAGGAGGTGCGGCAGGGGCGTTTCCGCGAGGATTTATTTTACCGCCTCAACGTGGTGCCGATCAATCTGCCGCCGCTGCGCCTGCGCGGAGATGATTTGCAGGACCTGGTCGAGTTTTATGTCAACCACTTTGCCCGCAAGCACGGGAAGGAGATCAAAGGCGTGACGCCGCTCGCGATGGAGCGGCTGCGGGCCTATCGCTGGCCCGGGAATGTGCGCGAATTGCAGAATACGCTCGAACGCGCGGTGATTATGGCGGCGGTGGACGGTCCGGTGGAAGTGCCGGAATTAGGCTTGGAGGAGAAGAGTCCCGGCGCCCGCTTTAACGGTCTGAATGTAGCGGATACCCTGCCAACGGTGGACGAGATGGAGCGGCGGCTGATCGGCAGCATGTTGTTGCAGACATCTCACAACAAAACGCGCGCCGCCGAGAAACTCGGAATCAGCCTGCGGACGTTGCGCAACAAGCTGCGCGAGTATCGCGCCGCCGGGTTCGATACCAATAAGCCCGAGCTCTGGGTGGCGTGAGGGCTTGGATTGCGCCCCGAGTTGAGCTAAGGTGTAAGCATGAATTCCGAGCGCCGAGAAAATTTCTGGAAAAAGTTTCCGGGTTTGGTCTGGTCGAATTCCAAGGCCAGCGATTCGGTGATGATTCGCGCCGCATTGTCGCGGCCCCGTTTTCATCAGCTTCTGTCGATATGCCTGGAATTTGGAATGTCCCGTGTCGAGCATGAATTTGAAATGATCCGCGATGAATTTCCCTCACCTGCCGCGGTCAGCATGGTTTCGGGAATGCTGGATAATATCAACAAGGGGTTTCAACGTGCTGAAGAAGGAAACGGAAGACGTTTGGCAGAAGCTGCGCATACGGCCTGAGCTTAAGGGTTTCGTCCTCGTGGGCGGCTCGGCGCTTGCTTTACAAATCCATCATCGCGAGAGCGAGGATCTCGATTTTGCGTGGCCACAGGACAAGTTACCGCGAGTGCAGTTGGAGTTGTTGAGGACAAATCTGCCCGAAATTCAGTTTTCGACGGCAGATGATCCGATAGCAGTGCGTGAAGCCGATGATTGTGGAGTGGATTTGCGTGATTTCTCTCAAGCATATGTGATTGATAATGTTGTCAAGGCGACATTTTTTGTTCTCGAGCGGGCGGAACGCCAAGTCCTCTCCGATTGTATGGGTCAACCGCTCCAAATGGCGTCGCTCGATGAAATTTTTGCCTTGAAAGCGTTGGTGTGCTCGAAACGTTCCAAGAGCAGGGATTGGTTTGATCTCTATATTTTAATGAAGGATTACGGGTATACGTTCGACCAGTTTCACAAGGTATTTGTCGACGCAGGCGCGCAAGGGGCCTACGACATTGCGGCCATGCGCTTGTGCTTCGGTCATCCGCAATCCACCGACGAAGGCTTCAAGGGTTTACTGGCGAATCCACCGACGATTGTCACGATGAACCAGTTTTTCGCCGGGCGAAAAAATGCGTATGAACAGGCGACGGCGGAGAGGGAAGCACGCGGCAAACTGGCGAAATAATCGCGACGGTCGTAGAGCGCCGCTACATTTCACACCGGCAACCCGGTGCGGAGGGCTTGAAGGGTGAGGCGGAGGCCGAAGCCGGTCGCGCCTGCTTCGAGGTGCGCGGGCGGCTTGGTGGTCCAGGCGGTGCCTGCGATGTCGAAATGGACGAAGGGCGTTTCCTCGGCCCAGGTCTTGACGAAGCTCGCGCTGATGCAGGCGCTGCCTTCGCGCGGGCCTATATTTTTCACCGTGGCGATTTCGGATTGGACGCCTTCCTTGTATTCCTCGTCGACGGGCAGGGACCAGACGAGTTCGCCGGTGGCTTTTCCGGCGGCGATAAAAGCAGATTTTAATTTCTCTTCCGCGGTGAACATCCCGGCGCGGTGGTGGCCGAGCGCCATGACGACCGCGCCGGTGAGCGTGGAATATTCGATGATCGCGGAGGGCTTGTAGGTGAGGCGCGCGTGGGCGATGGCATCGGCCAGAATAATGCGGCCTTCCGCATCGGTGTTGAGCACCTCGATGGTTTTGCCGTCGCGGGTGGTGATGATGTCGCCGGGGCGATAGGCGTCGGGGCCGGGCATGTTTTCGGCGGAAGGGATGAGCCCGATCAGGTTGAGCGGCAACTTAAGGTCGGCGGCGGCGAGGATCATGCCGAGAACGGCGAGGCCACCCATCTTGTCCCATTTCATTTCGTCCATCTGCGCGCCCGGCTTGATCGAGATGCCGCCGGTGTCGAAGGTGACGGCTTTGCCGACAAGGGCAATCGGCGTCTCGCGCTTTCCGCCGCCGCGATATTCGAGAACGATGAGGCGCGGTGGGTGAATGGAGCCCTGGCCCACGGCGAGGATGCCGCCGAAGCCGTCCCGTTTGAGATGGCGCTCGTTCCAAATTTTGACCGTAAGCGCGCGGCCCTGCGCGAGTTCCTGCGCCTTTTCGGCCAGGATCGCGGGCGTGAGCATATTGCCGGGGAGATTGCCGATATCGCGAATAATGTTGGTCGTCGTCGCGATGATTTCCGCGTCGCGGGCCTGCACGCGGGAGGCAATCAGGTCGTTTTCCTTGACCAGGACTTGCAGCCGCGCCAGCACGCCGCGTGGCTTCTTGCCAGCTTCCCTGCCGAAGCCCTCGAATTTGTAGCTGGCGAGAATGGCGCCTTCCACCGCGGCGCCGACGTGGTCGGCATATGGAGCCAGGTCGAGCGCGATTTCTGTGCTGCCGAGCTTGAGTAATTGTTTGATCCCGGCGCCGGCGGCGCGGCGCAGCGTGTCGGGCTCAATCTTGTCCTTGTCGCCCACGCCGACGACGAAGGTGCGCTGGTTTTTATCGCGCAGAAGAACTGTGCTGCAAGGCGCGCCGTCGAATTCCGAGGCCGGTACGCCGGCGGGCAGGGGACTTCCCTTGACGAAAAAGGTGACGAGGTCGGGCGTGCCGACCGGGTTTGTGCGAACGTCGAGTTTGAGTGAGGGCATTTGGACAGGATTAACAAGATTAACGGGATTGGGGAAGCAAGATGGAAGAAAGTCCGTTATCCCGAGCTTGTCGAGGGATCAGTTCAATTAGCTGCCGAATGATCCCAGGGTATTTCCCTGACAATTCTTTTACAATTTTATCGTTGCTGAGAGATGGTCTGGGTTCTCAGACTCATCCATGCGCTTTCACGCGATGGTGGCTCTTTTCGCCTTTTGCGCTTTCGTAACCGCGATGGCCGTCCGGCTGACGGCCGCCCCTGCCGTTGCGCCCAGCAACCCACCAAACGATTGGGGAAAAGCCGATGCATCGGGCGTGCAGATGCGCCTGCAGGCTGTGAAACGGGTCTGGCCGGGCAACGAGACGCCGTCGTTGACGCTGGATATGCGCAATACCGGCAGCAAAACGGCGTTGTATTTCGGCTTGGGGCAAGAATGCCTGATCGAAGTGGATGGGTATTGGTATGCCTGGTGGGAACCAATTTCCATCAACATGCCTCCCATGCAGCTTTTTCCGGGCAAGGAAAAGGACGGGGCTGTCACGGTAGAATTGACGGACGTTTTGTTCACCTACTCCGACATGCCGGATTGGGACGGTGAGTCCGCAGGAGATGCCAAAGGGATAACGCATTTGAAGCTGAGCCTGGGAAAGCACGCGGTGCGAATGAGGTTTCGACCCGGCGCTCCCGATACAACCATCACTGCGATCAGCAATCCGGTTGAGATCGAAGTTGAGACAGCCAGTCCTGCGACCGCTAAGCCGCAACATTAAGGAAATGGGTCAGGACAGGCAGGTACGCCTGTCGTCGACCCTCCATAGAATTAATGATGCGCAGCGGAGGCGTCAGTTGTCGGGATGAGGCCGACGATTTCGCGGTAATCGTGAGGCAGGAGCGTTTCGACGTCGACGCCGCGGAATTCGTAGAGGCGGTGAAGGGTCTCTTCGAGAAGGTTGTTCGGGCACGACGCGCCGGCGGTGATGCCGACCACGACGTTGCCTTCGGGCAGCCAGTTGTGGGTGATCTTTTACTGCTCGTTATGCTGGTCGTAGTGGGAGATTTCCTTGGAGGAGATGAGCTTTTCCGAGTTCTTGATGAAGTAGGTCGGCAACATCGCCTCGCCCATTTCGGCCAGGTGGGACGTGTTGCTGCTGTTGTAACCGCCGACGACGAGGAGCAGGTTCATCTTTTCATGGCTAAGCATTTCGGAAAGCGCGTCCTGCCGTTCCTGGGTCGCGCCGCAAATGGTGTCGGCCTTGCGGAAATGCGCGTCGAGATTTTCGCGGCCGAACCGGTCGGCCATGGCCCGCTCGAAACGGTGCTGCACTTCCTCTGTCTCGTTTTTCATCATGGTTGTCTGGTTGGCCACGCCAACGGAGACGAGGTGCTGGTCGGGATCGAAACCGGGGGAATAGGCGCCCTCGAATTTCTTCAGGAATTCTTCTTTATTGCCGCCCTTGCGGATGTAATCGCAGACGTAATCGGTCTCCGCGAGCGTGAAGACGACGAGATAATGCGTACCGCCTTTTTCGCTGATGGCCTGCGATACGGTCGCCTTGGTTTCCTCGTGCCAGGCCTTGCCGTGAATGATCGAGGTGGTGCCCCGGTCGCGGTACTGACGCACGCGACGCCAGACGCTCATCACGTCGCCGCAGGTGGTGTCGACCTGGTAGCAGCCGATTTCATTAAGGCGATTGAGCACTTTCACCTCCGCGCCGAAAGCGGGGACGATGACGACATCTTCCTCCGTCAGGCCGTCGAGATCGTAGACGCCCCGCGTTTCCTTGAGCTGCTTGATGCCCATGTCGCGGATTTGGTCGTTGACTTCGGGGTTGTGGATGATTTCGCCCAGAAGGTAGATGTTGTGGCCCGCGTAGGCCTTGGCGGAGGCGTAGGCGAGATTGATCGCGCGCTCGACGCCGTAACAGAACCCGAAGGCCTTCGCCAATTTGACCGTGAGGCCGTTGGCCGAAAGGTACGACTTGGTGTGGCTGAGATATTCCACCACCGGACTGCGGTAGTGACTCTCGACCCGTTCCTGCACGAGCTTCATGATCTCCGGGGTGCGGAGGTTCATGCGTTTCTTGGGCGCGGGGCTCGCGCTTACAGGCAGGGGAGTATCGGACATCCCTCTAGTAACCGCGAGACTGGAGACTTCGTCAAGTGCCGCGTTAGGGGAGGGGGCGTGATGAATTTAGATGGAATTAACGGAATTGACGGAATTTTGACAAGAGGAACAGGAAGAAACGCAGGGGAATTTTTGGACAGGATTAACAAGATTAACGGGATTAGGAGGGCTGATTATTGAAGGCGGTGGTTCTCCAACACCCGGATTTGTTTCAGCGTGCGATACTGGCCATCATAATCGAGGCCGTAACCGACGACGAATTGGTCGGTGATCTTGAAACCGGTCCAGTCGGCGCGAATGGGAATTTCATGCGTGCGGCGCTTTTCGAGGAGGACGCAGATTTTCACGTCGGCGGCGCCGAGTTTTTTCAGGCGCGCGGCGAGGGCGGAGAGAGTCCGGCCCGTATCGAGGATGTCGTCGACGATGAGGATGTGGCGGCCTGCCACGGATTTCCCGAGGACGTCAAGGCCGCGCAGGTTGCCCGTGCTTAGCGTTCCCGCGTAGCTGGCAAGCCTGACGCAGGAGATTTCGACGTGGTCGAGGTCGACGACGCGAAGGAGGTCGGCCAGGAAGAAGAGGGCGCCGTTCATGATGCCGAGAAAAATTGGCCTTTGCCCATGCGGCGATTGTCGGCCGGGCAACTGCCCGCGGTAGTGGCGGGTGATGCTTTGGCCGAGTTGCCGGACGCGCGCACGAATTTGCGCCTGGGTAAGGAGGGCACGGCCGGGTTTCATGGAAGTATCAGGCTGACGGCCTCGCTGCGCCGAAGACATTTTGGATGGCTTGGAGGTAACCGAGGCCGTGGACGGTATCGGGCTCGAGGTAGGAGCCCTCGGTCCATTCGTTCCAGGCGTTGATGGTGAGGATGCGAGGAAGAGCCGGGGAACGCCGGTCAAGGAAGGTTTTGGCCTCGCGCAGCGCAACCTCGAATCGCTGCGGCGTGTTGCCTTCCAGCGTGGCCATCCAGGGATAACCGGCGTTGGAAAATTCCTCCGACTGCACGGTGCGCGGGCTGGGGTCCCAGCCCATCGTGACGTTGGGGAAATAGGGCAGCGAAAATTCGGAGCTGAGGCGTGTCCAAACTTTGACCGAGGCGGCGGCGATGTCGTCGTAAGGAGTCGCGGGAAATTGGGCCGGGCTGACGTGGTGAATCCAGACGTAGGAGGTGACGCTATCGAAGCCGAGCGCCTGCAACATCTCGTTCGGATTCTTGAGCTTCACTTCGTTGGGCAGGATTTGCACGCCCCAGACGACAGCGTTGAGATGAAGGCCGGGAAGTCCGGCAGCGCGTGTCTTGGCGCGGAAGCTTTCCAGGGCGGCGCGCGTTTCGTCGATACCGCCCAGGCCGCGCACCAGGGTCATCAATTCGTAAAAGGAGAAATAAGGGGAGCCGTCAATTTTCCAGTAGTTGGGTTGCGAAAAATAATTTGCGACGATGTGATCGGTGGCGGCGTCAAAACCGGCGCGGGAAATGGCGCCCGGATATTGCAGCGAGTGAGGGCCGCCCTTCTTGGCGGGCATGATATTGAGCCAGTCGTGGTTGGCCCACATAAGCGCGAACTTCAACCGGTCGCGGTTCGGGGCTTGGAGGAACCCTTCGTCGAGACAGCGGCCCAGAAACGGCCCGTCCTCGTACCAGTACCAGTCGAAAAGGAAATGATTCAGGCCGTGATCGGCGGCGGCGGCGATCTTGCGGGCCATGACGCGCGGGTTGGCTTCGTCCTCGTAGCCCCAGAGGGGAATCTTGGGTTGCGGATGACCGGGAAAGCGCGGCTGCGCTTGTTTGAGCAATTCCCACTCGGTCCAACCGGGCCCGTGGACGCGTTCGTTGCGCGGATCGCGGTGGTAATTGGGGAAGTAGTAGGCGCCGACTTCGATGGGGATGGTTTTGGGCATAAAAGACATCCAGTACAAAACGAAACCGCGCGATTGCAATGAAACATTTTATGACGGCAAGCGTCATACTCGACAACGAGCGGCAACTCGCTACAGTTTATCGAACCTTATGTCCAACCGCCTGGCCGAGCGACGCGTCGTGCAAAAGTCCCGAAAACCCGTTTACAAACGGATCATTCTCAAATTGAGCGGCGAGGTGCTGAAGGGAGAAGAAGAGGTGATCGACGCGAAAGTGACTGAAAAAATCGCGTGCGAAGTGAAGGAAATTCACGCGATGGGCGTGCAGGTTGCGATCGTCATTGGCGGCGGTAACATCTGGCGCGGCATCACGTCGGCCAATCGCGGCATGGACCGCAGCACGGCCGACTACATGGGGATGCTCGCGACAATCATCAACGGCATGGCCTTGCAGGAAGCATTGGAGAAAGCCGGTGTGAACACGCGCGTGCAGACAGCCATCGAGGTGAAGAATGTGGCCGAGCCGTTCATCCGGCGGCGAGCGGTGCGGCATCTCGAAAAGGGACGCGTGGTGATTTTCGTGGCAGGCACAGGCAATCCCTTTTTCTCGACCGACACGGCGGCGGCGTTGCGTGCAAGCGAACTCGGCGCGGAGATTTTGCTCAAGGCGACGAAGGTCGACGGCGTCTACGACAGCGATCCGCGCAAGAACCCGAAAGCAAAGCGCTTCGATCGGGTGAGCTACGCGGATGCGCTGGTGAACCGGTTGAAAGTGATGGATTCGACCGCGTTTTCGCTTTGCATGGACAACCATGTGCCGATCGTCGTGTTCGATATGTTCAAGCCGGGCAATCTGCGGTCGGTGGTGCTGGGCGAGAAGATCGGGACGCTGGTTTCGGCCTAATTGGTGGAGGGTCAGGCCAGGGAGCCGACCTCCAGAACTGACATGCGCATCCTCCTGATCAAGCCGAAGCAGATCGGCGATTCGCTGATCCTGACGCCGACAATCACGGCGATTAAAAAGGCTTATCCCGAGGCGGAAATCCGGGTGATAGTCCGCAAGGGCTGCGAGGGGATTCTGGCCGGCTGCCCCGCGATTACGCAAATCCTGACACTGGCTGGCGTGGAGAAAAGTGACCGACGCACGGGTGATTTCTGGCGTCAGATCAAGGCGTTGTTACGATTGCGGCGTGTTAAATTCGACTATGTGTTCGAGTTGGGCGACGGCCATCGGGCACGTCTCTTTGCGATGTTGAGCCGGACAAAGCAGCGCTATTCAGTGAAAACCAGCAGCTCCTTGAAGGGCATCGAGAGGAAACGGTTCACGGCGGTTTCCTCTTTCGACTGGCAGACGTGTCATCGCGTGGAGAAAGATTTTTATTCAGTCAGTGAATTTCTTCCTTTGCCCGGGCCGATCCCGCCGCTCTGCTTTGAACGGAATCGTGCGCAAAGCTGGAAAGAGGGCGCGATGCTGACCGATTTTTGCGTGGTGCAGGTCGGGTCGCGCCAGGGACTCAACCGCTGGCATCGCGAGGGCTGGAGGGACGTGTGCCGCGCGATGCTGGAACGATTTCCAAACGTGGTGGTTTCATGCGGGCCGGTGACGCATGAACAGGAAGAGGCCGCGTGGCTGCAACAGGAACTAGGTCCGCGAGTCATTAGTACCCAAGGCATGACCACCTGGCCAGAAATGGCGGGGTTGTTTTATCGCGCGAAACTCTACGTGGGGCCCAATACGGCGGCGATGCATCTGGCCGCAGCGTGTCAGTGTCCCGTCGTCGCACTGTTTGGTCCCTCCATCGAGGATCACTGGTATCCGTGGCGGGCGCCGTACCGGATTGTGACGAGCCACGGCTATCTGCCGGTTCAGGAAGCAGTGGAGCGTTATGCTTGCGTGAAGAAGCGTACGATGAATGAAATCGAAGCGCGCGATGTCGTGGCGGCGTGCGAAGAGTTGCTGAGTGGGACGGGCGTAACGAGGTGAGTTATGGTCCAAACTAACGAGACAGCTACAACAAATTCGGATTACTCCATGCTCCATTGATCGTTTTCAATGAGGCATAGATCGTAAGTATAATGTCTTTTCCAAAACAAAAACTTTAGGGATCAAGCCTTAAGTGCCTGAGGTTTGGAGAAACTCCAGCGTGCGTACAATGGCGTTTTGGAGCGAAATAACCACGTTGAGATGTAGTTCGGCGCGAGCGCGGCTTATGTCGGGCAGGTAGATGTTTTGCGGACTGTGCGGCTGCACCGATTGAATGACGACTTCCGGCGTGGTCTGGATCGCGTCGGCAATGCGGCGGGCGAGTTGCGCAGTGGTCGCAACTTCATCCGATCCGACGTTGTAGGCGCGAGCGCGTTGGCCGCGCAGGAGAATGCGCAGCAGCCAGACGACGAGATCGGCTGGATGAAGATAGGAGCGCAAGGCGGTGCCGTCGCCGCGCACAAGAATCGGGCCGCCGCGCCGCGCATCGCGCAGAAAATTTCCCGCGGCGAAATGGGCGTCGAGGGGAAGATAAGGCCCGAGAAAGGCAAAAGCGCGGGCCGTGACAAAATCGACGCCCGATTCCGCGCAAAGCTGCTCCGCTTCGCGTTTGGCTTCAGCGTAGGGCGTGAGCGGGTGGGCCAAAACGTAATCATCTTCCTTTGCGCCCGAAGGCTGGCCCGCAAAAGCTCCGTAGACCGCGCCGGAACTGACATTGAGCAATCGCGCGCCACAGTTTCGAGCCAGATCGAGCATGCCGCGTATACCTTCCACGATGGCGCGCGAGCGTTCGCTCTCTTCGGCATCGGTGGTGAAGGCTGTGGTGTCGGTCGCTGCGTGAAGAATGTAATCGTAACGATGATCGACGAAAGAAAAGTCGGCGACGTGGCCTTGCTCGAAACGGAGGGTGGGTACCTGGGCAGCCTCAGGATGGCGCCGCAGAAACGAAGCGGGATCGCGGGAGAGTACTGTCAGGTGCAGCCCCAGGCCGAGGTCAGCGTCGGCGTGGCAGAGGCCCGCGAGCAGCCACTTGCCGAAAAAGCCGGTTCCGCCGGTGATGAACACGCTTTTGCCGCGTAACTCTTCCAGTTCCGCTGCTGCGTCGTGGAGGATGTGGGCCAAGTCGCGGGAGGGAAGGGCAAAGAGATTGTTTTGAGATTTGCTCATGGCGATGAAGCATGGTTAATACTGCGAAGTGATTGCGCCAGAACCGGGAGAGGGAATCAATAAGCAAACCAGCCGCCTCGTTTTGTTGCGGAACAACCTGCTGGTTTCCGCGCTGATTTTTGGGGCGCTGGAATGGTGGCGTCCTTACTTTTTTCTGACCGACGACAATCTCGACGGCGGGTTTCCGTTGTTCACGGAAATGGGAAAGCGGCTTCTCAGCGGCCACTCCCCGTTCATCTCCGATCATCTTTTCGGAGGAGGGTATAATTTACTACGTGACTCGAGCTGTTTCGCCTGGCACCCGCTTTATTTAGTCGTATCGCTCCTGGCCGGGACGCCCTTTCACAACGCGATCGTCGACGTGGACGCTTTTGCGCTTTTCATGCTGGCCACGGCGGGCTTCGTCACGCTTGCCCATTATCTGCGGCGGGAAATGGTCCTGAAGATCAGCGACGGCTGGATCATGTTTTACGCCCTGAGCTTCACCTACACCATGATCGCACTGGCCACGGGCGCGAGTTGGCTTACCTTCCTCGGCAACCATAGCGCCCTGCCATGGTTGGTGCTGGGAATCTTGCAAAAATCGTGGCGTCGGGGTGTGGGTCTTGTGGCACTGTTTTCGCTGCACCAGGTCCTGGGTGGACATCTTTTGCCCACCTTTTCGAGCAGTATTTTTTTGTCTCTTTTTGCGCTGGGCATGAGCATCAGCCGCCGGTCATGGTTTCCGCTGGGGAACTGGCTGATCGGTTATACTGTGGCGCTGGTGGCGGTTCTCCCGCTGCTGATCCCCATGCTCGGGGGATTTTTTGCCAGTATGCGTTCGCAGGGAGTGACGCTGGAGGACATGCAGGCCAACAATGTCCCTGCCGAGCAATTCGTTAACTCCATCTTCGCGGGGATGGCGCTCTTGCCTGCCAAGGAATTACTGACTTCGATCTTTCCCGGCATGGCACTCTGGCTGGCCCATCCGCAGGCCCACCTCTATGTCACCTATACACTCGCCCTCGGGTCTAGCGCGGCCGTCTGGTGCCTGATACCGGCTTTGGCTCCCGAAATGGCTCTGCGCGCCAAGCAACTCGGCTATTTCCTCTACAGCCTGTTATACCCACCTACGTCGCTTGTGACGGCGCAGAGACAAATGGACGTCACGCGTGCGTCCGACCAGAAGTGGAACGGAGTCGACGCGGTCGCGCTCGCGCTCATGATTTTCGGCGCGGTGCTGATCTGCCGTCCCGTTTGGATCACGGAGATCATGATGCAGTTGCCGCTTTTCCGCTCGATGCGCTGGCCGTTTCGCGAATTTGTCCAGTTCCAGTTCTTCCTGCATCTTTTCCTGCTCGTTCGTCCGCCCGGGCTGACGGAGCCGTTGCGACGATACTCGGCTTTTTTCGGGACCTGCATTTTGGTCATTCCGATGGCGTTTTATCCCCTGCCGCCGACCTTCAACTCGATGAATTGGGACCGGGAACTCATCCTGACCGGAGGAGTCGACCGGTATTGGAACCAGGTGCGGCCCTTGCTGAAGCCGACGGACCGCATTGCGGTGCTCATCCCGCTCAATCTCTACGAAGACGATCGCTTCGAGGAACCCTATTGTTTGCTGGGCACCTATAATTATGCCGTTTTGGCCGGCGTGGTGAATGCCTGGGGTTACTCGCCGACGGTTCCGAGGGACCAGGTTTATACCAAGACCTACGCTTTCTATCCTTTTGGGGCCTATCACCCGTACCAGAAACAGTCGCTGATGGCGGAACGGCCCGATCTCAAATTCATCACATTGGAAAGCCTGCACCCGCTCAAGATCACCCTCAGCTCCCGCGATGGGCCAACCATCGACCTGACGCCCTATGTTCCCGAGAGGATGTCCACAGTGCCCGGGCATGCCGTGCAGAATCCAGCGGACGGTAATAAAGCTTCGCCATAAATACCCTTTCGGCTGGAACGTTGCGGTTTCAAAGTCTATTTGCTAGGAATAGGAGCGCTTACCGCTTAAGGATTATACTTTGGAACGTCCCTCCGCCTGCCTAGCTCCCTCCTCTCTTCCTGCCAAGTCGGCGGGAGAAAAGCTCATCAGCGTCGTCAGCGGCTGCTATAACGAGGAGGAAAACATCCGCGAATGTTACGAGCAGGTCAAAAAAGTCTTCCAGGAAATCGGCCGCTACCGCTACGAGCATATCTTCATCGATAACGCCTCGAAGGACGGCACCGCAGGAATCCTCCGGCAGATTGCGGCGCAGGATAAAAACGTCAAGGTCATCATCAACGCGCGCAATTTCGGCCACATCCGCTCGGGCTACCATGCGCTATTGCATGCCGGCGGAGACGCGGTCATCGCCCTCGTCTCTGATCTGCAGGACCCGCCCGAGTTGATCAAGGAATTCATCAAAAAGTGGGAGGAGGGGTTCATGGTGGTCATTGCGGTCAAAGCGGAGAGCGACGAGTCGCCGTTCTTCTTCGCTATCCGCAAACTTTATTATGAGATCATCAGCCGCCTGGCCGAGATCGAAGTAAACAAAAACACGACCGGGTTCGGGCTCTATGACCGCCGTTTCATCGATATCCTGGCGGAAATTGACGATCCCTACCCTTATTTTCGCGGGTTGGTTTCCGAGATCGGCTTTCCGGTGGCAAAGATTCCGTATCATCAGCCGGTTCGGAAGCGCGGGATCACCACCAACAATTTTTACCGTCTCTACGACATGGCGATGCTGGGCATCACCAACCACTCCAAGGTGCCGTTGCGGCTGGCTACCATGCTCGGTTTCGCCGTTTCGTTCCTGAGTCTGTGCGTCGCCCTGGGTTATCTGATTTTCAAGCTGCTTTACTGGGACAGTTTCCAACTGGGACTGGCGCCGCTCGAAATCGGTCTTTTCTTTTTCGGTTCAGTGCAGCTTTTCTTCATTGGCATCCTGGGGGAGTATATTGGGGCCATCCACACCCAGGTCCAGAAGCGGCCACTTGTGATCGAATTGGAACGGATCAATTTCGAACCGGAAAAAGTGAAAGGTTTTTCCTCATCATGAAAGTTGTCATTCTCTGTGGCGGATTAGGCACGCGTTTGCGCGAGGAGACCGAATTTCGGCCCAAACCGATGGTGCCGATTGGGAACCGGCCCATTCTCTGGCACATCATGAAATTCTACGCCCATTTCGGGTTCAAGGAATTTGTCCTTTGCCTCGGCTACAAGTCCGAGATGATCAAAGAGTATTTTTATCACTATCAATGGCATTGCAGCGACGTGACCTTGCGGCTCGGGCCCGCGCCGCAAATCACCTTTCACAATCAGCATGCCGAGGAGGACTGGCAGGTGACGCTTCTCGATACCGGCCTGGCAACGCAGACGGGCGGGCGTGTCCGCCGGGCGCTCGCCCACATTCCCGACGACGAATTTCTCCTCACCTATGGCGACGGACTTTGCAACGTGCCCGTGCCGGACCTGATCAAGTTTCATCGCGCATGCGGCGGTCTGGCGACCCTGACGGCGGTCCGGCCCAGCGGTCGCTTCGGCGAATTGAGTCTTTCCGGCGACGCGATCACCAGCTTCCGGGAAAAACCCGACGGCGAGGCGGGCTATATCAACGGCGGGTTTTTCGTGCTGAACAAAAAGATTGGTGATTATCTCCCCGACGACAGCACCATCTTTGAGTTCGATGCGCTGCCCAGGATGGCCGCTGCTGGAAAACTCCATGCATTCCGCCACGATGATTTCTGGCAATGCATGGACAACCCCCGCGAGATGGACATCCTGAATAAGCTTTGGAACGACGGCAACGCGCCGTGGAAAATCTGGTAGGGTTGACTAAGTCGAGGTTGGCGCGAGCTTTGCTTAAGATCGGGATTCCCAAAAAGCTTGTCGGTATACCATTGAAATGATAAAATTCAGTGTCTCCACAACAATTCACGGAGGTAAATATGCCCGCGTCAACTCTTGAATCGCCAGCGAGCGCAAAGACCCATGTCATCGAACCGGAAGGGACCAAATTTCGTGGTGATTTCAATCACAACTCCTTTCTCTTCACTCATAACCTGGTTGGAAATCCCCTTTTTGAATTACCACGTTTAACAAAGCTGGCTGAATTCCTGATCGAGAAGGAAGGATCCGGTTGCGTGCGATGGAAAAATGCCAACTCTCCCGTGGATGCCAAGTGGGAACAGTTGCCTCCGAGCCAGCAGGTGGCCAACGTCTCGGAAGCGATCCAGAATCTGGATAAGTCGGGCTCCTGGGTGGTGCTTTACCGGGTGCAAAACGATCCCGAATACAGCGCCATCCTCGAGCAGGCGCTCGACGACATCGAAGAGATGATCGGGCGTCCCTTGCGACCTGAAATTACGTGGAAGGACTCGTATATCTTCATGGCTTCGCCTCACGCAATCACGCCTTACCATTTCGATCACGAGACCGCATTCCTCATGCAGGTCCACGGCAATCGCCTGGCCCATCTCTGGGACCAGAAGGACCGCTCGGTTCTCACCGAAGAGGAACTCGAAAACTATTACATGGGCGACCTCGGTGCGGGTACCTATCGCGAAGAGAATCAGAAAAAGGCATGCGTCTACAACATGGACGCCGGCAAGGGCGTTCATCACCCGGTACTCGCGCCGCACTACTACAAGAATGGGGACGACTATTCCGTGGCGATCGGGGTCCACCTTTGCCTGCGCGATGTCGACCAGCGCGGCCGCGCCTACCAGTTCAATTCCATTCTGCGCAAGCTTGGCATGAAGCCCACGCCCGTCGGTGTCGATCCCGCCAGGGACGAGCGGAAGATTCGCGCCATGAATCTGCTCGATAAGAAGAATCCCAAGACCAAGTACGATCTTATCCGCTCCGGCGCCGCGCGTTTGAAGAAGCCGCTCAAGGTCATCGACAAGCTCAGGGGTAAAAAGTAGCAGGTAGCCCGCGATCCCCGAGCGCGGGTATTTGCCCAAGCAATTTTTCAGTCGCGCGGAGGTCGACGGCTACTTCTGGAGCTGACGGCGGGCGCAGACCGCCGCAACAACTGCCGACCGCAAGTCCGCCGGCTGACAAGTATGCGCGAAACGGAGTTTCCAGGGGAACAAGGAGCGGACCGAACTCCTGCGGAGAGCAATAAATTTGAAAAGGAGGGGAAGCGACAGACGCGAAGGGACTCGCGTCCCTACCCTTACAACACCGTGCCTTCGGATGTCCCAAAACGGATGCGCAGGCCGGGCACGAGCGAAACGGAGCGGCCCGATGCGACCTCCACGATGGGAGCTCCCGATGGCGGAATGCTGGTCCAGGTCTGGCCGGAGACATTTTTCAGGCCCCAGATATCGGGGCGCTTCGGATGGGGCACCATTTCGGCCATGATCTCTGAGTAATCGTTTCGCCGGTTCGCATCGAGATGGTGGGGGTAGAGCAGCGTGTCCTGGTTGAGAACAATGGAGTGGCGTCCGAAGAGCAGGCGCATCGGCGGTACGGGAGACTCGTGGCAGAACCAGCATTTTTGTTCAACGAGCGGTTCAGGTAAATCGCCCTCGTCGGCCAGGAAGTTTTCGGCTCCGCATTTATGGCAATAAAAAATCTGGTCACGCATCCGGGTAAAGGCCGTGCGCCACTCGCTTTCGCGCACACGGGCGCCGGGATCGCGCAGCCCTTCGGTGAAGGCGCGGGTGAAGATGTCGCGCACATAGCCGGGGTACAAATTCCAGAACAGCGTGGCATTGTTGTGGACGCCGGCGACCGGGCGGTTCGCGCCATGCTTGGGATCGAAGATGAAAAGAGCATCGGTCCCGTAGAGCTTTTTCATTGCGGGCAGATCGAGGCACGGGATTTCCCTTTCGCGCCGGCCTTCGAGCGGATGGTGCACCATGAACATGTAGAAGAGAATCACGGCGAGGGAATAGAGATCGGTGCCGATGTTGGGCCGCACCTCTTCGCGGACGATCTCTGGCGCCATGAACCGGGGCGTGCCGAGCACGTCGCTCTGGCCCTCGCCATCCACGGCCACGTTATCGTTGTCGCAGATGGAAATTTCACCCGTGACCGGATCAAAGAAAATATTGCCGAAGGAAATATCGCTGTAGCAAAAGCCGAGGGAATGAAGCCGCAGAAAGCTGTCGGCCAACTCGAGCGCCATGTTCGTCAGCGTCTTGAAAGTCGGATCAACCTCGCGGCTCATCAGTTCCGCCATGCCCCGGTAACGCGGTTCGCGCAGCGGCATGAGATACCCGAAGCTGACATGGCCCTGGCACACGGCGATGTCGAGCGGCCAGAGAAAGCGGTCGTTGGGCGGGCCTTTATGGATGAGGCGCTCAATGGCCGTCCGCTGCGCGTCCGTGGCGCTGTGGGGAAAGTACCATTTCAAGGCGCAATCCTGGCCGTTGATCGACGTGTGGTAGACCTGTCCCTGTCCGCCGGAACCGATAAGTTCCTTGATTTCGCAACGCTCCCCCGCTGTCTCCAGCCAAACAGTTTGTCCCGGACGAAAAGTGTTCATGGGAAAAGTTCGCTCAGCTGGATCCATTGCCAGGCCGTGCCGAAACAGGTAACGCATTGGTGCGCGCGGCCAGTCCCACGGTAATATCATCCCCACTGCCGTCGTGCGAGGATTGACGCAGCCATTCCCCAAGATTTTTACCGACAAAATCGACGCCCTTCGAGCGCAGATAAGAGAGAAAATCGGTGCCCACTTTGTAGAAGCTCACGTCGTCGTCGAAGCAATTCGCGTAGCCGTCGGTGGAAAGCGTGATCAGGGCCGGCATGCGCCCGCGCAGGGCATCCACCCGGGTTTGAAATTCCTGCCACGCTTGGTGGGAACAGAGCGACACGGTCTGGTTCGCCATAAACTCGTGCCGTTTCGGCAAGGGACGCGAGACGACGCCGTCCGCGTGAACGGTCAGGATGTCGCCATCGCCCAACTGGGAATAGAGAATGTAACGGCGTGTGATCGCCACGGTGAGAAGGGTCGCGCCGTAAGCCAGGTAGGCGCTGATGGGCAATTCCATGCCCGGCTTGAGCACGGGGGGCGCGTCCGGAAAGGCGGCGAAATCGAGCTCGGAAAAGGGATGCGTGGCCAGATCGGCCCGCACGGCGCATTTCCAAGCCGCGAGCAGGGCCTTCGGCCACCGGTTTATTGCCTGGTACCGCACTCGGCTGAGAGGGGCATCCGGGCCGAGTCGCCGGATGAAATTGCGAAGCTCGCGCAATGCGCATTCGGCCGCCAACGCTGAACCGCGGTCACTGCGAAAGCTGCGGGCGCTGCCGTGGCCGTCCGCGACGGCCAGGAGGAGAACGTCGTCTGCGCCGGAAGGATTTTTCAACCGCACTGCATCCTGGTTTCCCTGGCCGCCACGTTCGTGGGAAGCCCCCTGTACGCTGGCGCTGAGCGCCGTCCATCGCAACGACATCACCATACGTCAGCCTCGTCCGGTCCCGGTGTTGCATCCACCCCGGTCAGGAGAGGAATGGAGGTAGTCCAGCCCGCCGCCGTTGTTCCCTCGACCGCATCGGTGACGCGACCGGCGGGCGAGGAAACCGATTGGAGCACGGCGGTGGAGACCCATCGAATCTGCTCCGCCAGGGCTTCCGGGTTGTTCGCGTGGAAAGGTCTCAGGGCATCATTGGCCATAAACGCGCGGAAAATTTCCTGCGCTTCATTGGAGGCGGAATCCTCCCCGATGGCGACGACAACGCGCAACGCCTGCCGGCCCCACGGCTTGGATAGAAGATGATCGAGGCCCGCCTGAAAATCATCCGTGGGCAGGCCGTCGGTGACCAGGGCGATCACCGGCGGCAATGCCCGGTCGGTCATGAGCGGAGGCTGCAACGCGTTGCCGACCATGGTGAGCGCCTCGCCCAGGGCGGTGGATCCGCCGGCTTCGATGTCGTGCCAGCGGAACTCGGAAACCGGCGTCAGCTTCTTGTCCATCCACTGTGCGTCGTCGGCGAAACGGATCGCATTGACAAAAACCGAGGCGTGCGGATTGTCCTCCGCGGCCGCCCGCATGTGGGGAATCGCCTCACGGATCGCATGGTTGAGAGCTTGTATCTTGCCCTCGACCCGCATGGAACCGGAACCGTCCGCCAGCCAGATGAAATGAAGCGGGCGTGACGCCATCCGCCCGCCGGGCCGGCGCGGCGCTGGATCACTGGCGGCATTTTCTGCTCCCGCAAAATCAAAAGCACTCACTGGGCGAAGAGCCTAACCGAATGACCGCCGCGCGTAAAGAGGGGCGGGGAGTACGTCAGTTTGAATCCTGATTAAGACCAATTGAAATACCCCCAAACCGCAAGGCGTAGAAATTGTAGAGCCACGCAATGAGAAATCCGGAGATCAAACCTCCGGTAGCGTTTAAAAAAGGGTATGCAAAAACCAGCGCAATAGGATCGAGGGTGCCAGTAAACGACAGAGTCACAAAACCATTCAAGCCCACCGTTTTTCCGGGGCCGATGGAAGTAAATGCGATTATAAGGGCTGGAATTGAGGCGATAAAACCTAGAAATCCCAAAAAAAATCCCGTACCTGAAGGCGAAATGCGACGAAGCTCCATTTTCATATGGTTAAGGTTCAAATCGTTGCTCCTTTATCCCAAAGAGCAATCACTTCTTCCAAGCCCCAACCGGGATCAGTGGTTTCGGGTGGCCCGGGCAACTTGTTGTCCGGGTCGCCGAAGGCGACAGGAGGTAGTCTGTTGATATGCAAATAATCGGGCGACCATCTGTGTGCTCGCGATGCCGCGCTCGCGCACCCGGGCAACAAGTAGCCCGGGCCACCAATAATGCAAATGCCTGCGGGCCATCAGCCAAAATTCCGAAAATGGAAATGCTGTCTTCGCAGGACCGATGACTTTTGCCAATAGGCACGCATAGTGCTGGGATATTTTCGCCGTATGTCCCTAACCGAAGTCGCCCCATCTCCTGCCGCAACCGCGAGCGATTCCGCCGTGGCGAAGCCGATCAGTAAGACCAATCCCCACATCGTCATTCTGGGCGGCGGTTTTGGAGGCCTGAATCTGGCCAGGTCGTTGCGCAACACGAATGCGCGCATCACCCTGATCGACCGGCAGAATCATCATTTGTTCCAGCCGCTGCTTTACCAGGTGGCAACGGCAGGGCTCTCAACCGTGGAAATCGCCAAGCCGTTGCGCTCGATTTTCAGCAAGCAGGAAAACGTCCGGGTGGAACTGGGCGATGTGCAGGCCATCGATCTGAAAAAGCGCATGGTGCATATGCACAATCATGGCGTCAGCTATGATTACGTCATTCTCGCGATGGGCGGCGTCACCAGTTACTTTGGTCATCCCGAATGGGCCGAATGGGCGCCGGGTTTGAAGTCGCTCACCGACGCCATGCACATCCGACGTGAAATCCTATACGCGTTCGAAAAGGCCGAGCTGACCGACGATTCCGAAAAAAGAAGAAAGCTCATGACCATCATCATCGTCGGCGGCGGCCCGACGGGCGTGGAACTCGCGGGCGCCTGCAAGGAGCTGGGCGGTATCGTCATGCGCCGTGATTTCCGCCTGATCGATCCGAGCCGAATACGCGTCATCCTGATCGAGGCCGGTGACCGCATCCTGATGCATCTGCCGCGCGATCTTTCCGCCAGCGCCCTGCGCCAGCTTAAGGATATCGGCGTGGAAGTACGCCTCAATACCATGGTCAAGGACATCAAGGAGCATACCGTCGTCGTTTCGACCAAGGAAAAGCCGGACGTGCTCGAGACCCTCAATGCGGCCTCCATCGTTTGGGCTGCCGGTGTCGGCGCCAACCCGATCACGCGTACGCTCGGCGTCGATATCGATCGCGCGGGACGCATCAAGGCGAATCCCGACCTCAGCATTCCCGGCTTTCCCGAGGCGTTTGCCATCGGCGATATCGCCTTCATCCTGAACAAAGACGGCACGCCGGTGCCGGGTGTTTCGCCCGCCGCCATCCAGATGGGTCAATTCGTGGCCGGGACAATCGAACACGATCTGGCCGATCCCCATTTGCGTCCCCATCAGCGCGACCCGTTCAAATACCGGGACAAGGGGACTATGGCAACCATCGGCCATTCCCGTGCCGTAGCCATGATCGGCAGGGTGAAATTCAGCGGTTTCCCGGCGTGGCTGACGTGGCTCGCCGTGCACATCCTGTTCCTGGTCGGCTTCAACAACAAGCTCATGGTCGTTATCCGTTGGGCGTGGGCCTTCTTCACCCGCCGCCAGGGCGCGCGGGTCTTTACGTCAGATGAAGGTCGCGGGATCACGCCCATGACGGCCGGCCCCTCGACCTCGATGATCGCGTCGCCAAGGGCGGAGTAATATTGGTGAACTTGATCCGCAACGGGACGGCTGAGAATAAATTTCAGGGCCCGCCCTTGAGGGCACCCGGGGCGGGCATGGGGCTGGCATGTGCTTGGACAACGGGCACCCACAGATCTTGATAGTTCCAACCATTCATCTTCGGCCAATTGGAACCCCAGGTTATATCCCAGATCTGCCAGCCGACGTTCAGCCTGGAAAACATTTGAAGCAGATCCTTCTGGTAACCCCGATTTTCCTCCCCGAAAGAGAAAGTGTGCCCGTCCCATCGACTGGCGCCGGTTTCGGTGCATAGGACCGGGACATTGTGCTTGGTCATAAAAGAGCGGATGTTCGCTTCCACGTCTGGAGGATCGTTGTCGTGCGTATACTCGTGGAAAGCGAAAACGGCGTTCTTTTCCGGGTCGGGATTCCCTTTTGTTTCCAGGTAATTGCCCCAAATAGGCTCCAACGACCTCGAATGCTGCCATTCATCGCAAGGGATCAGGATGATATGTTTTTTGTCGTAGGTGCGGATTTCCTTGATCGCGCCGATCATGGCGTTCCTGAGACCTTCGCTATTATCGCCCCAGTCATGCGGTTCATTCATCAATTCGTACGCCATGACAATGGGTTCATCCGCGTATTTCTTCGCGATCATCCCCCACCGTTTTTGCCAGACGGCGATAGTCGCCGGCGTCCAGGTTACACCATCCTTCTCCCTGGTTGCCGTGCCGTTCGGGTCTGTTTGTGAAAGGGAGGGACCGGTCGGAGAGGGCGGCGGCGGGTTTATAAATTCATGATCATCAATAATGGCGTAAACGTTCGCGGTTTTCGCATATTGGATGATCGGGTCCCAATAGGTATCGACCTTCTTCATGAAATCGGCCTCGCTCGCGTATTGCGAATGCCCGTCAAAAGTCATGAACCAGACAACCAGCCGGAAGCTGTTAAGATGATGGGCGTTGAACCAATTGAGGTATTCCTTGTAATCGTAACTATGCCCCCCTCCCGGTCCGGGTACATAGGCCAGTCCCATCGGTATGAAGTCGCTGTTGGGTTGTTTTGCTGCGGGAGAGGTCTTGATGCTCTTCCCTGAGACATGCAACCAGAGGTAATCGTTGCCAGTCGGTTCCAAGGCCGTGCAGGTTCCGGCGAGCAGCGAGATCAGCATCGCACCCAACATTCCCACCAGCGATGACTTGACAAGAAATCTGATTTTCATTTGAGGCCATCACACGGCGGGTGAGGAAGACTGTCAAGATAATGGCTTGGAATGGGAGCTACCGCCATTCCCTGGCGCGTAGGTAAGAAAAGCCTGATGCCGTCCCGATGGCTACCTTGCCGGAGCGGCATTTGTCGCGGGCGACGGAGCAAGTCCATCCGGTACGTTCGTGCCCGAGGGCGCGGGACTCGGTCCCTTGGTCGAGGAACTTGCCGCGCGATTCGTGCTGCCTGGATGAAAGGAATCATCGAGCGGGCTGCGGAACGGATTGTGCGCCTGCGCGGGTTCCGGCGAAGCAGGCACGGCGGGCGAGGCTGGAGTCCCTGGTGACGCAGTCGTGGCCGGAACTTTCGCGCTGGGGATGTGTTCTCCCAGCACGTCCTTGAGATTGGTCCGTTCTTTCGGATTGAACCAAAGCGTGATGCGCCGCGCGATGCCGTCCGCGTCCTGGTAAAAATCGGGCCGGTAGAGATAAATCTCCTCCGGTTTGGCGTCGGACGGCGGCGGGGTCCAGTAGGTGGGCAGGCTCATTGTGATCCAGTATTTCACCTTGCGCGTGTCGGCTGCCGGGTCGATCTCGGTGCCGAGAAGCGCGGGCGCATTGGTGCCGGTCATTTTGGCCGCCGGTGACGGGGAATTTGTGGAAGCCGGGCTTGGAGCAGGAGGAGGCTGGGCCTGAGTTACCAATTCATCCCGCAATGTTTTCGGCGCAAGCATCCCGCCATCCTTGCAGAGATCGGAGAAATCGGCCGGATGCGGACCGGGCCGGTCGATCTCGCGATAGGTGAGATAGGTGTGGCGGCAATCGGTGGAAATCTCGAGCTGGGTTTTGGCCACGTCGGGCGGGGCGACGATGCCGGGCGTGATCGGATTGGCGAATTGAGACAGGGTAACGAATGTCCATTCATCCGGCTTGCTGTAACGATCAATCGGCTGTTCCACAAAGCTGCCGTCGTTGTCCACCTCGGCACTGCGCCAGCCGAGGTACTTCGATGTGGCGCGAATCTCGACAATCTCCGGCAGCCAGTTAGGCCCCGGATACCACGACCAGACTTTGTCCGCGCCGCGCTTCCAGTAGCCATAATGTTCCGTGGCCCAGCTATGCGGTAACCGTCCCTTCCAATACCAGCCATACTCGGTGTAAATCCACCGCCCATCGGTATAGGGAGCCTCGTGATCGCGCGGCGTAAAGGCCCATTTCCCCCCGATCTTCGACCACAAGCCGTAGGGGTTGAGGAGTTGCAGGGCGGTGTCGAAATCAGTTTGGCCCCGGTTGGTATAGGGGGTATCGGAATTCATCCCGCCGCGAGCGATCATGCCCGGGCCCAGAAGGGCGTAGCAAAAAAGGGCGATGCGAAAGGCGCGGGACGGCATAATTGAGGCGAAGGGCGAAAGAGGAAAGGATGCCCGGAAGCGCCGGAAAATCAAGAACCCTGCGGCTAGCCCGCTGGGCATACTTCATAAAAGAATAACTAAAAAATTCCGCTGATTAAAAATCAGCGGTTCATTTCGTTTCCTTGCCTCGCAGTAGCCATTCACCCAGCCAAAGCCATCTACGGCACCGTCTGCTTCGGCGCAAACTTGATTTCGCCGCCACCGGAACCGAAGGCCATCTTGCCTGAATCCTGGACATCGAAGAACGTGATGAAGGCCATGTAGCCGATCAGGGCGAGCGCGCAGGCCGTTTGCAGCGGCTCGAGGATATGCATGCTTAGCGGACGCCGGCGAATCCACTCAATGATGGAAAGCGCGATGTGACCGCCGTCGAGAACGGGCAGCGGGAAGAGATTGAGCATGGCGAGATTGACGTTGATGAGAACGGCGAGCCAGAGCGCATAACGCCAGCCGTTTTCACTGCTGAGCACGGCAAAGAAAATGTTCATGATGCCCACGGGGCCGCTGAGTTGGGACGCGCCGATATTCGAGTGGGGCGCGAAGAGCGCCGACAACGTACCGACGACCGCCTGCACGCTTTCCCTCACCTGCTGCAACGGGTTTGGGTGAAGCAACCGGACACTGTTTTCCCATTCGCTGATGCCGATATCGCTCTGCGGAACTTCCTTGGGCAACGGCGACGGAGAGATCGGTTTTTCGGGTTGGACGGTGACCTCGCTCGTCACGCCATCGCGCAAAATCTGAAGATGGAGCGGATCGTAGGGATGGTCCTTCAGCAAAAAATAAATCGCCAGTGAGGAGTAGACCGGCTGCCCGTTCACTTGCGTGATCTGGTCTTTCGGCTTGAGCCCCGCCGCCAGCGCCGGGCTATCCGGCAGGATTTTCTTGATGATCAGCGACTCCTCGGCGGGACTGATGCCAATCTTGCGCGTGGCGCTGCGTTGATACCATGCGTGATCGTGCTCAAGGTCCTTCTGCGGACTGACCATGATGGTCCTGGTCTCGGAGCCGCGTTGGATTTCAATCGGAATGGTCGGGGCCGTGCTGGTCACAATGTTCCATATGACCGAATCGCCCATGCCCATGAAATGGGAAATCCGATGGCCGTCGATGGAAAGAATCTTGTCGCCCGCCAAAACACCGGCTTTGTCAGCGGGATCGTTGGGCGACACAAACCCGATGACCGTGGTCGCCTCGGAATAGCTGACCGGCTTGCCCACGACCCAGACAATGCAGGCAAAGACCAGCGCGAGCCCGAAGCTGAAGAGCGGTCCCGCGAACGCCACGATAATCTTTTGCCAGGGCGAGGCGGGCGGCAATTCCTCCCGGGGCGTCTCGCTCTTGCCCTCAATGGCTTCCATCGGCGCCATTTGCGGCAGCGCCACGTAACCGCCGGCCGGGATCGAGCCGAGGATGTACTCCACGTCATCGACCTTTTTGGACCAAAGCGGCTTGCCGAACCAGATTGCGAATTTGTCGATCTTGAGACCGCACCATTTCGCGGCGAGGAAATGGCCCAGCTCGTGGACGATGATCAGGATGTTAAAAAGGAGAACGACTTCGAGAAAGGTAATCAGGGAGAAAATGAAAGCCGAGAGCCCCTGGTGTACGGCCAGTGGAATCAGAAAGAAGGCAATGAATCCGACAAAGCCCCAGAAGCGGTAATTACGAAAGACAGAGCTAGAGCGGGTAGTCCACGTTCGTTTGCCGGGCTGTCCGGGCTGTCCTTCGACGCTTGGCGTTGGGGCGGTCTTTTCTGGAGGCACGGGACTGCTGTTCATGGGCAAAAGATTAGCGGGCGGACGATAGGTTCATTACGGCAATCACCTGAATATACCGTAAATAAACCATCTGCTGTAGTTAAAAGATTGCAAGATAGCGGGTGTCACGGCTGTAGCCTGCGATCTCCGAACGCGGATTTTGCGTTCCATCGCCTGGAGGTCGACGTCCGCCTACGGTGTCACTGGCCAAAGGAAAAGGCTTTGAGAAGAGCGGCTTGCAACTTCCGGGCAATAATCTTTTGCCCCTCAGCATTCGGGTGCATGTGATCATCTTGCAAAAGATCTTCCCGGGTTTGCTCCCCTTGCATGAGGTCAGGCAGCAGGGACACATGGCCTTCATTGGCTGCCTTCTCAAAAATACCAGCGGTACCAAATTTCCCCGGTATCCGTATCCCACAAAGCATGACGGGAACGCCGTGACTGTTGCATTCCAGAATGGCGCTTTTCAAATTGGCCTCCGTCAGACCCGGATCGACCCCTTGAAGAATATCGTTTGCTCCGAGTGCTATGACCACCAGGCTCGGTTTTCCGCTGCTATTAAAGTAATCTTTTAGTCGTTGGGGTCCGTCCCCCGTCTTGCTGCCTGAGACCCCAAGATTGAGCATCGTCATTCCTTTAATTTCGATCAGCGCGGGATAAGCCTCTTCTGGCGGCAGCCCGGTCCCCGCAGTGATGCTGTCTCCTAAAAAGACAATAGTTCCGTTTGGAATCGAAACTTTCCGGCTGCAACCCGTGATGATCGTAAGGATCATGAAGACACCGCCGACGAGAAGAAGAAGCCAGCGCATAACGGTTGCCTTATTTGGTTTAATGACCAGTTAGGCTTCGCCGCGCCGGGCACCGCGCGCAATACTCTGAACCTCTGGAAACACCCATCAGCTCTTTTCCATTTCAGGCGTATATTCGCCGCGGCGGGCCGCGCTGTTGCACTTCGCGCGGTGATAAAGGGCCTTTTGCGCCGTCGCGACATTCTCATCTTTGCCGGCCCAGATTTCCAAGGCGGGTTGCTGGACGGCGCGTGAAAAGGAAAAGGTCAAGGCCCACGGCATCTTCGACTTGAAGCGGACATACATGGCGTTCAACCGCGCCGTGGCCAGGTCCGCTGCTTGCCCGCCGGAGAGAAACGCGATCCCCGGCACGACGGCGGGAACGGCTTGCAGCAAACACTCCACAGTCGCGTCGGCCACCTCTTCCACGCTCGCCTGCCTGGGGCAATCCTTTCCGGGCAGGACCATGTTCGGCTTCAAGATCGTGCCTCGCAGATCGACTCGCTGCGTGTGGAGATGACCGAAAAGCAGGACCAGCGCTTCCTCCGTCACCTCGGAACAGCGCTCCAGGGTGTGCGCGCCATCCATCAGCACTTCGGGTTCGACGATAGGAACCAGTCCGGCTTCCTGACAGAGCGCCGCGTAACGGGCCAGCGCATGAGCATTGGCCTCGAGACAGCCAAGGGTCGGAATGCCCTCGCCGATCGTAATCACCGCGCGCCACTTCGCGAAGCGGGCGCCCTGTTCAAAGTAGTCTTCAAGACGTCGGCGCAAGCCATCGAGTCCCTCGGTGACCTTCTCGCCGGCAAAACCGGCCAACGCCTTCGCGCCCTGATCGACTTTAATGCCGGGGACGATTCCCGCCTGATTGAGGACATCGACAAACAACCGGCCATCCTTCGTCTTCTGACGGATGGTTTCGTCGAAGAGAATGGCCCCGCTGATGGCCTCGCCCAGGCCGGGCGTGGTCACGATCAATTCGCGGTACGCGCGCCGGGCCTCCCCGGTCTGCGGTATCCCTAGCGCCGCGAATCGTTTGTGGCAGGTGGAAATACTCTCATCCATGGCCAGCAGACCTTTGTCGCCGGCCAGCAAGGTCTGCACGGTGGAAATAAGATTTTGCGCTTTCATAGATGCTGTTTCCTTGAGGCGGGTTGAGATCGATGAATAGATTCTATTTGTCGACAGCACGCGATGGCGTTGATTGCGGTGGCGGAGCGCTGGATAGAAACCCGCTGCCTTCCAAAATAAAGGAAATCAGGGCGACGAGGATGAAGAAACCCGCCACCCAAAAAAACCAATTATGATGCAGGGGCTTCCGGCCCGAACCGGCTGGATTGCCGCCGCCGTGTCCTTCGTTGGGGTGATGATGGTGTTCGCTCATATTGGATTCCTGAAGCGACCGCCCTTAGCCGCGTTGGTTATTGCCGTCGTACCGGTATTCTCAAAGTCTAGCATGAGTTTCCGATTCAGATAGGCCCGCCGCTTGCAAAAATGTAACGCAGTTTGAAATCCAGGATGGGGGAAATAACTGTGAATAAGGCCCTTGGGAGAGTATAAAACCGGGGTGCCCAGCTCCGTGCTCAAAACCCTGGCCTTGGAATCGCGTCTCGGCGACGAGGCGTTGATTGCGGAAACGATTGAGTCAAGCCTGGCCCAGCAGACCTCGACCATCGGTGCGTTGCTGGAAAAGCAATTGGTGACCGAGTATGACTTTTTGCGCGAGGTCTGCGCGCGATTCAACCTGCCCTGGTGGGAGAGTGCCCTGCCGCCGATGGATGAAAAATTGCGGCAACAATTCCCGGCGCGCCTGGCGCTTCGTTATCATCTCTATCCCGTGCGGCTCGAGGACCACGGCCTTTATTTGCTCACCTACGATCCCTTTAACCTCACCGCCCGTCAGGTGATTGCCCAGGAAATCAAGGAGCCGGTCACCTGGGCCGTCGCCACGCGCAAGGCCATTATGGCCGGATTGCGCGCCGGTTACGGCGTGGGCGCGGAGACCTTCGACGCCATCCTCGAAGGGCGCGACGTCGATGACGCGACTTTCGATTTGAAGCAGGAAGTCAGCGTCCTTGACGAGGAAGATCCCGAGGCGACCGTGGTCAGCTTCGTGAACCAGATCATGCGCGCCGCGCTCGAAGAGCGCGCGACCGACATCCACGTCGAGCCGCTGGAGAACGACCTGCGCATCCGTTACCGCATTGATGGCGTCCTGCACGAGGTTCCCGTCCCCTCGAAGATCAAGATGCTGCAGGCCAGCGTGATCTCGCGCATCAAAATCATGGCGAACCTCGACATCGCCGAACGCCGCATACCGCAGGACGGCCGCATCAACCTGGAAATGGAAGGGCAGCCGATCGACGTCCGCGTGGCGACGATCCCCACCGTCAGCGGCGAGAGCATCAGCCTGCGGCTTCTCGCGCGCAACCGCTTCGATTTTTCGCTGCTCGGCCTCACCCCCGTCGCTGAGCGCAAAATCCGCGAGCTGATCTCGCAGCCCAACGGTATCATCCTGCTCACCGGCCCGACCGGTTGCGGCAAGAGCACGTCGCTCTACACTTTTCTTTCGATGCTCAACACGATGGAGCGGCGCATCGTGACGGTCGAGGACCCGGTCGAGCACAAGCTCTCGGGCGTGATGCAAATCGCGGTCAAGCCGGAGATCAACCTCACCTTCGCGGTAGCGTTGCGGAGCATTTTGCGCGGCGATCCTAACGTGATCATGATCGGGGAAATGCGCGACTTCGAAACGGCGGAAATCGCCATCCGCGCGGCCCTGACGGGGCACCTCGTCTTCAGTACGCTTCACACCAACGACGCCATCGGCGGCATCACCCGCCTGGTCGACATGGGCATCCAGCCTTTTTTGATCACCTCCTCCGTGCGGGCCTTCCTGGCCCAGCGGCTCGTGCGCGTCCTCTGCTCCAATTGCAAAGGCCCGGCGCATCACTCGCAGGCATTCCTGGAACAGGCTGGATTCCCGATGGCCCACGCGACCCGCGTCCTGAAGGCGAACGGCTGCGAGGAATGCCGGAACACCGGTTACCAGGGACGGGCCGCGCTCTTTGAGATTTGCCTGGTCACGCCGGGCCTGGAGGAATTGATTTCGCAGGGCAAGTCGGGTGACGTGTTGCGCGCCAAGGCGCTGCAGGAAGGAATGATTCCGTTGCGGCAGGACGGCTGGAACCGCGTCATCGCCGGCGTCACCACGGTCGAGGAAGTCGTCCGCGTGACCTCCGCCGATTCCGATTTGATCAACGAGTAATCCCATGGCCGTTTTCGCTTACCAGGGAACGGGAGAGCGCGGGGAGCGCCGCACGGGAGAGGTGGACGCGCCCACCCGCTCCGAGGCATTGCGCCGTCTCGCCATGGATCATATCCAGCCGCTGTCGCTGGTGGCCAAAGCGGATGCTCCCGTAGCAAAGACTACGCGCGACCAGACCGCTGGCAACGGGAAGAGCCAAAACAATCACGCCGCAGGCCACATCCGTTTGTCCAATGTGCAGGTGATTCTCTTCACCGACGAACTGGCCGATTTTCTCCATTCCGGGCTGCAACTGGAACCGGCGTTGCAACTGATGGAAAACCGCGACGAGCGTTCGCCCGTCAAGGACGTGGCGAAGTTTCTGCGCGAAAAAGTGCGCGACGGCACGAGTTTTTCCGAGGCGCTCAAGGTCGCTTCACCGAATTTCGACGAGCTTTATTGCAACCTGGTCGCAGCCGGCGAGGTGAGCGGCGCCATGGCCCCGTTGCTGCGGCGGCAGGCGCTGCATCTCGTGGCGATGCAGGATTTGCGCGGTCGCGTGAAACTGGCGTTGATCTACCCCGCCGCGCTCGTGCTGGCCGGCTCGGGAGCGATGGCGGTCTTCATGACTGTCCTGGTCCCGCAAATGACCAAGCTGTTCGCCAAGACCGGCAGCGCGATGCCGTTGCCCACCTATATCCTGATCCAGCTTAGCAGCGCCACACAGCATTACGGGCTGTTCGCGGGCGCGGTCATCGGGATCTTCGTCGCGGGTTTTGCGACCTATACCCGCCAGCCGGCCGGCCGTCGCTGGTGGGACGAGACCAAGCTGAAGATTCCGCTGCTCGGATCTCTCCTGAGCGCTTCGTTCTACGCGCAATTTTGCCAGACCATGGCCAACCTGCTGCAAAATGGATTGCCGCTGCTCACCGCTCTCAAGCTGATGAGCCGGGCGACCGGGAACGTTTTTTTTCGCTCGCTCTTGCTGCGCATCACCGATCTGGTGGGTGAAGGCGCCTCTCTGACCCGCGCCATGAAGGCGGTCGGCCATTTCCCTCCGAATTTGCGGGATTTGATGAAGGTCGGCGAACAGACCGGCGACCTCGGTGGAACCATGGAAAAAGTGGGCGAGCGTTATGAAAAGATCATCCAGTTGCGCATCGACCGCATCATGTCGATTGTGCCGCTGATCATCATCGCCGCGTTGGGCCTCATGGTTCTGCTCATCGCCTGGTCGATGCTGTCCGGAATTTTCCAGGCCATGCACGGCCTGCAGGGGCACAGCAATCATTAGCGCACTTCGCTTCCCGTCTCCCTGCCCGATCAGGCATCGTCCAATATCGTTCGCATGGTCCTGAGCAGCGTACCCGCCGTGTAGGGTTTCGTCAGCGAGTGCTTGAGGCTGACCCCGGACACTTTGAGCATGTCTTCACCCGCATTAAGGCCGCTCGCAGCAATGATTTTGATCGCGGGATTGATTCGCATCAGGGCTCGAATCGTGGCCGGGCCGTCCATGAACGGCATCTTCATATCGGTCAGGACGACGGCGATTTCACCTTTATGTTCAGCGTAAATGCCCACGGCCTCCGCTCCGTCCATGGCGGTCAAGACCCGGTAACCGAAGGCCTGCAACGTCTGGCTGGTTATGGAGAGAATGGAAACTTCGTCATCGACCACCAAAACCGTCTCGCCGTTTCCCCTCGGCAAGCTGGCTTCCTCCTCCTGTTCGTTCAGCCCTTCGGAAGAAATTTCCATCGCGGGCAGGTAAACCTTGAACGTGGTGCCTCTGCCGGGCTCGCTGTAAACGTTGATTATTCCCTCATGGCTCTTCACGATGCCCATGACCGTCGACAGGCCAAGGCCGGTGCCCTTGCTAAGTTCCTTGGTTGTGAAGAACGGCTCAAAAATTTTGTCGAGCAGCCCCGGCGGTATGCCCGCTCCCGAATCGGTGACGCTGATATTAACGTAACGTCCGGCCCTGGCCTCGACACTCATTCCGACGTATTGTTCATCCAGCACGCAGTTTTCGACGCTGATGTTCAGGGTGCCCCCGTTCGGCATTGCGTCCCGGGCATTCACGCAAAGATTCAGGAGGATCAGGTGCACTTGCGTGGGATCGCCAAAAATCGTCCACGTATCGTGGGGAATGGAAAATTGCAACCGAATGTCTTTTGGGAAAGTGTCCTTGATGATGTTTTCAAGGTCCTTCAACAAGTGTTTGGGCTGGACTTCGATTCTTTGACCTTCCAGGCCGCGCGCAAAAGAAAGGACCTGGCGCACGATGTCCGAGCCGCGCCTGGCGCTGATCTCGATGGTATCCAGAATATTCCTTGTCTGTGGATCAGCCGACAGGGTCTTGAGCACGTCGATGGACATCATGATCGGCGACAGGATGTTGTTCAAATCATGCGCGATGCCTCCGGCCAGGGTGCCGATGCTCTCCATCCTCTGCGCGCGCATGAACTGGGCCTCGATCTTTTTCCTTTCCGTAATGTCGGTGGTGATCGACAAGATTGAGTGGGGGTGACCTTCGTTATCGCGAACGAGCGTACAACGCACGTCGCTGGTGATCTCGCGCTGGTCCTTGGTGAGGTGCTGAAGTTCGCCGTGCCATTCGCCCTGGCGGATCGTCAGCTCATTGGCCTCTCTAAATTTTTGGGGATCGGTGTGGAGAATTTCGAGAACACTCCGGCCAACGACTTCCTCGCTCGTCCAGCCATAGATGCGCTCGGCGCCCTTGTTCCAATAGAGAAATTTTCCTTCAATCTCGCGAACAATGATCGCTTCACGAGCCTTGTCCAATAGCGCCGCTTGTGCCCTGATTTGCTCCTCGGCCTGTTTTCGCTCGGTGATGTCGCGAACCACCGCGACCAGATAGCCCCGGTTCAAGTCGATGTATTGGACGTTGACCTCAACCGGAAAAGTCGAGCCGTCTTTCCGGCGGTGCCGGCTCTCGACAATTCTAGAGCCAAGCTTCCGTGTTTCTTCCAGGACGGCCTGCATTGTATACGAGTTGTTCCCGGCAGCGATGATATCGGATAGGAACAGGGAAAGCATTTCCTCGCGGCTATAGCCCAGCCTCTTACAGGCCGTTTCATTGACATCAAGGAATCGGCCCGTTTCCGCATCAACCACCTCAATCGCGTCGTTGGACCGGTCAACCAGGGTACGGAACAATTTCAGCGCCTCCTCCGCCTTTAGGCGCTCGGTCACGTCATTCATGATCGCAATGAAATGCGTGATGGTCCCTTCCCTGGAACGGACGGGGGTGATCGTGTGCTCGTCGTGGTAGAGACTCCCGTCTTTGCACCGGTTGGTGAAGTTGCCTCGCCAGGTCTTGCCGGTGAGGATGGTAGCCCAAAGGTGCTTGTAAAACTCCTGGTCATGCCGGCCCGACTTGAGCAAACGCGGCGTTTTGCCGAGCACTTCCTCGGCCGCATAACCCGTCAGCGCGGTGAAGGCCGGGTTGACCCAAAGAATGATTCCCTTGACGTCCGTGATGACGACCGCGTTCGCGGCCGTATCCAGCGCGGTGCCTTGCAGCAGGAGTTGCTGTTTCGAGCGGAGCAACTCTTCGTTGGCGGCGGTCAGCTCGATATTTTTCTGCTCCATCTCAACCACCAGTTGCTGGTTGTACTCCTTCTTGACGCTCATCTCGCCCGGCGGTTCGGTCGGCGTGACTCGACTCCTTTGCCCGGCCATCGCTTCGTCCAGGGCCTTGATGATTTCCGAGGCCGGATCGAGACTGATCAGGAATCTGTCCGCGCCTATTTCGAGCCCGAGTTTCTTGTCACTCTCCGAGGTATAAGAGGAGGTCAAAAAGATGAACGGCAGATGCTGAAAACGGTCGCTGACGCGCACTTCGTAACAAAACTGGTAGCCATCCATCCGGGGCATAAGAATATCGGAAATGATCGCGTCCACCTTTTCACGCTCCAAAACCCCTAACGCCTCAACGCCATCGGCTGCCTCCAGGGTGCCGTGGCCTTCGGCTTCCAGGATCGCGCGCAATAATTTTCGGTTTGCGGCGTTGTCGTCGACGATCAGGGTTGTCATGCGAAATATTCGAGTTTGGAGTCTTTCACATCGGTGGCATTACAAGTTTCTGTTCATCGCCTTTGATCGCAAAACCATCAACGCGGTGGCACCTAAGTACACCGGCGCGTGATGTACTAACATTAGGTGAAGTTACTAGCATTTAGGCCGCTTGCGAGTCATAAAGCGTGACCTTCGCCGCGAGTTCTAAACGCGTCTTGGGCTTAGAACTCTTATCAAAAGTAGACATCGCCGCGCCGGGAGAGATTTTGCCTTGCGGCAAGGAGTCGAGCGACGAGCTAGGGCGAATTGGTTGGGGGCGTATTGGTTGAAGGCATGCCCGGTGGTCCCGGAGGTGGGGTCGTTGGCATACCGGGCGGGCCGGGCGGAGGCGTGGTCGGCATGCCCGGCGGCCCGGGCGGACTGGTTGTCGGTCGGCCCGGCGCGGAAGGTGGCCGGGTTGTGGGCATGCCGGGCGGTGCCGGTGTCGTCGGCGCACCCATCTGGGCGAAGACCTGAAGACCAGCTCCAAATACCATGAGGAGAAGCAGAACGATAAATCGAATTGCTCGCCTCATGCTCAAAAATCCTCTCCGTACCCGAGGTCTCATGGGAGCCCTTTCGTTGGTTGCCATCTCTTACACTCGATCCCTTTCGCTCATCGCGCAACCGGTGTGGGCAAAATTGCCAACTCTGGACTCCCTTCTTACGGCTGGGTGACGTTCAACCGGATAAACTGCTTCGTCCCGGTGGCGAGAACCTGAACCTGCATGAACGGATCGTGGGTGATGGAATCGGTTGTTCCGGTCGGGGTGATCGTGGGATTGGCCACAGTCGTCCAAGTCTGCAAATCAGAGGAGGTTTGGACATAAACCGAGGCATCGATCTTCTGGGCGTTTTGGCGGTAGGTCAGCGTGAGATATTTTGTTCCGCTTATGGTAGTCATACCGACGACAGGCAACGCAGCGCGGTCGTTGGCGCTCATCGGCCCGGACGGGTTGATATTGTAAAGGTATTTGAGGAGGTTGGGCACCCCATCGTTCAGGGGAATTGAGGCGGGAGCGATGAAGCTTGGAATGGCCAGTTGCGGCGCAGTGAATTTTGCGGTTTGCCATGCGGCAAAGGTTTGCACCGTCAGCCGGGTGATCGAATTCACCATGATCAAATTTTGCAAGGTCAGTGAAGCGCCTAATGTGTAGTTGAGCAACGGAGTCTGGTCGAATAGCGGCGTATATTGGGCGAGCGTTTGCGGCTCTTGACTGGGTACGGGAACATTGGCGATCTGGTCCATGACCGCCAGGCTGTTCGCATTCGCCACCTTGCCGAAAACGGTAAAGGGTCCGCCATCAGCGATGCCATCTAAAGCTGCGGAATTATCGCCCAAATTAAAGAACCACTGGTCAGTGCCTGTATTGAGACCGTTCGAAAGGGCCATGGCAATCGTACCCTGCGTATTGGAAACCCCGGCTTCGCTATTCAACGGGTTCGTAGTATAATTTCTATTGAGCGGAATTTGGCCGAGGGCATTGCTCACAACGTTGTAACCACCGCCTTGAATAACGAAGTTTAAAACGGATCGATGGATGAACGAATTGTTGTAGCTTCCGCTGGAGCCACTGTCGACGTACGTCAGGAAATTGGCCACCGTATTCGGCGCTTCGTCCGAAAGCAATTGCACATCGATATTACCGAGGGTCGTATTGAAACGCACGTAAGTGGTATCGGCGCAGGGCGACCGAAGCGGAGCCAGCAGGAAAAGGCCGAAACAAAGGGCAAAAAGGCGGATTCCCATAAAGCTGTTTACCATATTCTACCCTAAAGGGAAATAATATCCATTGGGCCGCCGATTGCCAATACAACAAGGCCCTCAAAAAGGGGCCGTTCTACCCACGCAGGACGGATCGCATTGGCGACTCGTTAGCCAGGCCACCCTTGTTCTCTCTTCGCACCCGCACCCCCACGTCGTGCCCAAGGCCTTGACTCCTGACTTCCACAAAAAGAACTGACGTCGGTGCCCGCCAGAGCTTGAATTGATCCCATGAACCTTGTCATTCTCGACGGCCATACCGTCAATCCAGGCGATCTGGCCTGGGACGCTTTTCACGACCTGGGCCACTGCGTCATTCACGATCGCACGGCTCCGGGTGAAGTTGTGACGCGCGCGGCCGAAGCCGAAATCGTACTGACAAACAAAACGGTCCTGTCGGCGGAGATCATCAACCGGCTGCCCAAGCTCCGCTACCTCGGCGTGCTCGCCACCGGCTATAACGTCGTCGATGTGGCCGCCGCCCGCGCGCGAGGCGTGACCGTCGCGAATATTCCGGGCTACAGCACGCGCTCCGTGGCGCAACATGCGCTGGCGTTGATCCTGGAACTGACCAATCATGTGGGGCATTACGCGCCGCAGGTCACGCAGGGCGAATGGAGCCGCGCGCGCGACTTTTGTTATTGGGACCCGGATCAGCCGCTTCTGGAACTCGACGGCCTGACGCTGGGCATCGTCGGCTACGGCGCCATCGGCCAGTGCCTGGCGGAATCGGCGCGGGCGCTCGGCATGAAAATTATCGCTGGCACGCGGCGCCCGCGCGAGGCCGCGCCCGGCGTGACTTTTTTGTCCATCGACGAGTTGCTCAAGCAGTGCGATATCGTGTCGTTGCATTGTCCGCTGACCGATGAGACCCGCTCCCTGATCAATGCGCGCACGCTGGCCCTGATGAAGCCCGCCGCGCTCCTGATCAACACGGCCCGCGGCCCGCTCATCGACGAACCCGCGCTGGCCACCGCCCTCCATGAAAACCGGATCGCGGGAGCGGGACTCGATGTTCTTTCCGCGGAGCCTCCGCCCGCGGATCATCCGTTGCTGACCGCGCCGCGCTGCCTGGTCACGCCCCATCAATCGTGGGCCAGCCGCGCCGCGCGCACCCGTCTAATCGACATTGCTGCCGCAAATGTCCGCGCCTTTCTGGCTGGTAAACCGGTGAATATTGTTAACTGAGAAGCCGTTGGTTGATGCGCTAAACTTTTTTGAACAGGGTGCCGGTGGAGGGACTTGAACCCCCACTTACTTGCGTAAAATAGATTTTGAGTCTATCGCGTCTGCCATTTCGCCACACCGGCGGGCTGAAGGCCATTATGCGCAGACGCCGCGAGCTGGACAAGTAAAAGTAGGCGTCATCAGGCTGGATAATCTCAATGCATGTTGTTCAGGCCGGAACAGACTTCGATTGCAATCAGGACAACCAAGCCAAGGGTAATAAGAAGTGCCAATCCGCATCCGAGTAAAATATTCCTCGTCTTGTGATCTCGTTTAGGTGGATCACCCGAAGGACCGGGGAAGGGTGGTGGTAGATTTGTGTTCATGAGAACGACTCTCACTTTCGGGCGTTATATGTTTAACGGATAATCCCGGTGGCCATGGAACCACAAATAATCGCCACACCTAGTAGAACCACTCCAATCACCAAGATAAAACCTACAAAAATGCCTCGATACCCCTCAAAGAAGAGGGAAATAAAAGCGGCCAGGGCGCCTAAAAAAAATGGCGCCGGATGCTGAAAAGGCAAGCAAAGCAGGACTGACCCGATGTTCAATAAAACACCGAGACCAAGCATGGCCTTAAAGCTGGGTGGTGGATTTTCATTCATACGAGGGCGCCCTCCATTTCGGTTTTAAGCTTTTGCAGCAGTTGCTCTTTATCGTCGCGATAAAACATGTTGAAGCTGTCGAACGGAATGATCCGTCCGTCGGGATGGACGATGTGGATGCATGATTTTTTGACCGACCGCACGTCGAAGTTTTGCGCATCCATAAACTGGATGATGAGCACCCGGAAAACCTTGTCGTAGGTCATCGACTCCGGTACCTGGACCATCGGCAGACAACAAAGCAACTGCTTGAGCGAGGCCGTGGCCGATTCGGGCGAATGCGATGTCGAGAAAAGCTTGAAAACGTGATCGCGCAGCCTGGGATCACGTTCATAGACGATGGTGTTGCCTTCTCCTTGCAGCAAAACCTTGGGGTCAATCATGCTGGTCAGGGGAACGGTTTTGGCTCCGAGCTTGAGCGCATAACCCATGGCGAGACAATCGGGATGACACGGCACGGGGATGATGTCCTCGGGTTTGAAGAGACTGCTTTGAGACAGGATATTCTGGCGAACTTCCGACAAGGTCAGGCGGTCGCGCGCGGCGTCGAAATTTTCCAGCCGACCCGCCGCCTGAATAGGTTGGAAGGTCACGCCGCGCACGCATGGCTGCTTGAGCGCGAAATCAATAATCCGGCCCAGCTCTCCGTCGTTCGAGCCTTTCTTCACCGTCACGACAAGCGTCGTCGAGATATTGTGCTTGTTGAGATGTTCCAGCGCCTGAAGACGAATCCGGCGAAGGTCGGCCCCGCGCAGTTCCCTCAACGGCTCTTCCTCCAATGAATCAAACTGCAAGTAGAGCTCAAAGCCCGGCATGTAATCCTTGAGCCTCTTCGAAAAATCGGGTTCCTGCGCGATTCGAATGCCATTTGTATTCACCATGAGGTGCTTGATCGGTCGCCTCTTGGCCGCATCCAGAATCTCAAAGAATTGGGGATGAATCGTCGGCTCGCCTCCGCTGATCTGCACGATGTCGGGCTCCTTCTCATTGCGGACGACGCAATCGAGCATGAATTCGACCTGTGCCATCGAGCGATGCGTCTGGCGATGTGGCCCCGATTCGGCATAGCAAACCGGACAGCTCAGATTGCACGCATCTGTGATTTCCACCAGCGTCAGGCAGCTATGCTGCTCGTGGTCGGGGCACAAACCGCAATCATAGGGACAGCCGTAGCGTATCGGCGTGTTGAATTTCATCGGCAACTGCCCGGGCTTCAAGGTGAGCCGCGATCTCTTGTAGTACTCGACATCAGTTGAGATCAGCACTTTCTCAAAACCGTGATGCGGGCACCGCTTATGCATGTAAACGCGCTCATCCTGAAAAACGATCTTCGCCTCCACTTTGCGATAGCACGTCGTGCAAACGCTGTTGGTCAGTTCGTAGTAAAGATAGGGGCGGTCAGACATTGGCTTTCTCGGTCAGGGGTTGTTCGGAAAGTTTCATCAGCGAATAGATGCAAAATACCAGGGCCAGCAGGCAGCCCCACTGGATGCCGCTCAAACCGCCGAAAAGAGTCCAGTGAGGTTTGAAAAAATCGATGTAAAAGCGGAAGGAGAGATAGCTGGCCATGAACCAACGGAACTTGAGTCCGGCGGTTGTTAACGACGCCCGCTTCATCCAGAGAATGACTCCCAGCCCGATCAGAAAGACGATTTCGTAAATCTGGGCCGGATGCCGCGGAATGCCGTCACCGTAATCGACGCCCCATGGAAGCCGGGTCCGCACGCCACAGGTGTTATCGGATAACCCGGTGAGAAAACATCCGATCCGGCCAATGCACATGCCCAGAATCAGCGGATAAACACAAAGATCGCCGGTGGAGCTGGTGATGCCCATGGCTTTCTTGGCGATTTCTATTCCGATCCAACCGCCCAGGAGTCCGCCGACGATGGTTTTGCCTCCAAACCAAAAATTCGGATCGTTGCGCAAAGCCCAATAAAGACCGGGAGCCTCCATCCAGGCCAAAAGCTTGGCCCCAATCAACGCGCCAAAAATACATCCGACAAAAATCCAGGCGTTCTCTTCCCAGGAAGGCTGCGGCCCCGAAGAACGCTTTTTCAAAAATAAGTAGAGGCGGAATCCGAGAAAATAGGCCAGCACGTCGCACACCGGATGGATCGGCACATGCCAGCCCCGGAAATCGAGGATGACCGGAAAATGCCAGCTCGGTTTGATGAAGGCGAAAATCATGGCTTCCCCAACGCATTTTGAGGCGCGATAAAGTTGAGGGCGTCGTCCCACCAGGTTAGTTCGGGTTCGCACGGCCAATCACCGTGTCCGTAGCCATCCTGCAGGATGAACTTCTTTGGTTCGGGTAAATGGGCGAAAAGATTGAGGCCCAGTCGCATGGGAAGAATCGGGTCTCTCGTGCCGCAAATCACGCAGACGGGATGTGGAAAATGCGCAAGATTGGCGATGGAATCATATTTGTCCCAAAGCAGAACCGACACTGGCACGAATGGATAGTGATACGCCGCCGCATTGACGAGTGAATCCCACGGCGTGGACAACGTCAGGCCGTGAATTGGCAGGGTCGGATCGTTGCAAACCGAAGCGGCAATACCCGAGCCAACCGATTCGCCCCAAACATAAACAGGACCGTAGCCTGCCAGATCCAGTGACCTGATTAGAGTTCGGGCATCGCCAACGATGGAAGCTGCGCTGGGCCTACCCGGACGGCCTCCGTAGCCGGGGTACTCATAAAGAAATGTCCTGAATCCACGTCTCGCAAAGGCAGGGAGATAATAGCTCCGATCAAAAGCACAACCGCCATTGCCATGAAACAGCACGATAGTTCCGCGCGGCTCGGACTTGGTAAAATCAGAACTGACATAACCTTGGGGTGTTGCCGCTCCAGTTGTCGTACGGTCCCATGGAACGAGACCGACACTTGCCGCTTTTTGAGCGGCTTCTTCCTTGGAAAACACGGCTCCCGATACCCATCTTGGGAAAAGCAGGCTGTTCTGCATCAGAAACAACAACACGCAAATCAGCAGATAATAATTAATCAGCCGTCGGGCAAGGGCCGTGGGATAGTACCAAGGTCGATCCGTGTAAAAGCCCTTTTTCGCATCGGACATCATGTCGTTCCTTTCCCCGTGGAAAACAAGGAACGCCAACGATCATCGAATTCGGCGCTGCTTTCTTCGGTCAGAAAGGCATCGTGCAGTATCTTCAAATCCTCGAGGAACCGCTGTCGACGCGAGGCTGGCAATTCTCCGAAGATTTTCCTCACTCCAGCTTCATAGCTTGGCGAGATTTTGCGCCACAACGCCCGGCCTTTAGCGGTCAAGATCAGCACGACCTGACGCCGATCCTTGGCATGCTCCTCGCGTTTAACAAGCCCATCGCGGACCATGCGGTTAAGCACAATCGAAATGCTCGATTTGCCCACCAGGAGCAGATCGACCACGGCGGCCTGGTCCATCCGGCCTTGGTGGGCGGCCAGCAGGTTGAGGATGTTGAATTGCGCCCCGGTCAGACCGAAAGGCTGAAAGAAAGCCTCGCTGCGGCGCTCCAGCAAACTTTGCACGAGAAGGAGGGCGACCAGGAGATCGTGAGGTTCGGGCTTGCGTTCCATGGCGTTATCATTACATTAAACGGTATGATGTCAAACTATATTTCACCAGAACCCTCCTTTCGCATTTATCCCATCCGCGGTTACCACGGGTCTTTCCATCTCCTTTACGACGCCAGCCGGAATGAAGCGGTGTTGATCGATACGGGACTGGCGGGCGAAATGCCGCGCTTGACCAAAATCCTGCATGAGATCGGCCTGGACTGGCCGGACATCAAAGCCATCCTACTGACCCACGGCCATCTCGATCACACGGGCAATCTCGCGCGGCTGAAGGAACTCACCGGCGCTCCTGTCCTGGCTCATCCGTTGGAACAAGCCCATATCGACGGCACTTTTCCTTACACGGGGCCGGGCCGTTTATGCGGTTTCATGGAAGCGGTTGGACGCCGGTTGTTCCATTATCGGACCGCTTCCATCAATCAGCCCCTCGTTCCAAACACCGTGTTGCCCTATTGGGGTGGACTGCGCGTCATCCATCTTCCAGGTCATACCGATGGTCACTGCGGCTTTTACAGCGAACGCTTCAACCTCCTGTTCTCAGGCGACCTCTTCGCCGACTACTGGTTCAGCACGCATCTGCCGCCGGTGTTCCTCAACAGTTGCCCGGAAAAAATCGACGCCAGTCTTCGACAAGTGAAGGCGTTGGCTCCCCGCGCCATCATTCCCAATCACTACGATGGCCTGGACGGCGAATCGCACCGCAGGAAGTTCGATTCCCTGGCGGAATCCCGCCTGCGATGAATCGCCAGCGAAGCCAGTCCCCGTGACGGCAGATTTGACCCCACAGCGTAGTGCCGTCACAATGCTCGACACTGAACCGGAGCAGGGCGAGACTCTATCTGGGATTATGAGGGTTTTTGTCGACGAATCTGGCGATCCCGGGCTGAAGATCCAACAGGGATCAACTCCTTATTTTGTAGTCAGCCTGGTTATATTTCGCGACTTAAGAGTAGCGCATTTTCAGAAATACTGTAGCCGCTGTGAGTTCATCGTATTTTGAGACCCGGAGGGTCGGAAAGAAATTAGCCGGTGGCGCAAGCCACCGGTGTCGCACGCAAGATCAACCGCCCCGGATGG
>Ga0182030_10001849_pt1 | contig 44313 bp, 44 predicted proteins | sample 812S3MmetaG_FD_121299 | JGI IMG/M metagenome (GOLD analysis project Ga0182030, IMG submission 121299) | Permafrost microbial communities from Stordalen Mire, Sweden - 812S3M metaG (Illumina Assembly) | ecosystem: Environmental > Terrestrial > Soil > Wetlands > Permafrost | place: Sweden... | reverse complement strand
TTGAAACCTTGCACCATGTACTTCTCCGTACCTGCCGCCGAAAATCATTGCCTAACCAGTCAATCCTTAGAAAAGTCCCTCACTCATTATCTAAGTCATAACATCAGGTTTTCTAACCATTAACCATTAGTGCAATCGCAGTTTTTACCCAACCATGTACTTTCTCGCTACTCTGGATCTCAGTTTCGTTTCAAGAATCGCGTCCGGTGTCGCGCTCGGGCCTCTTCCGGAAGTTCATCGCTCTTCAAGAAACTAAGGGATCCATCCACCTCCAGCACGCCAATTGCAACCTCGGCCACGCTCCCGATTCCATGCTCGCGCAGCGAACGCATCACCTCGTCCACCGTCAGGTGTTCCCTTTTCATGTGGTCCGTCACCATTTCTCCGTCGTGAATAATCAGCGACGGAGAACCCTGCACCACCCGCCGGAACCTGCGGTTTATGCCGCTCAAATCGGCTACCAGGTAATTCAGTGAGAGCAGCACCACGGCCGCAACCGCCCCACCTGCCAGCGATGTGTCCGGGCCGGTCATCGCGTTCTGTACGCTATTGCTCAGCAGCAGCAACAGCGTCAGATCGAACGGAGTCATCTGCCCCACCTCGCGCTTGCCCGTCAGCCGAACTCCAACCAGAACCAGCAGATACACCGCTCCGGTGCGCGCCACAATCTGCAAAGCTGTTGCCCAGGTAGTAAACATAACCCTCCAATAACGAAGACCCGGACTAAGCCGGGCCTTCGCCGTCAAAAACGCGTTTTCTCTTATTTCGGCGTCGAAAGATATCCGGAAATACTCTCTTTGCCCACCGTAAATATCACCACTTCATAAAGCTGTTTGTCGCGTCCCGTGATCAGTTGCAGCGGTTCGCCCAGCGTGCGGTCTTTTTTCTCGATGGTGTGATCATCCGCATAAACATTGAGTGTAAAGCGTGACTTCTTCGGATCCGTCTTCTTCAGCTCCAGGCTGATCGTTGAAATCGGAACCCGCTTTTTCTTGTTCAGCGTGAACTCAAAATAATTGCGGTCGCCCTTGTGTTTCAAATACTCCAACTCGTCATGATTTTTCGCAATCAACCCGCTATGAACGTTCAAATCGCCAATCGCGCTCTCAAGCTTTGCCTTGGTCGCGGCCAGGTCGCTGCGCGTGCTTGCAATGTCGCTTCTCGCGCCGCCAAGATCGTTCTTCACGCCGCTCACTTCTGAGTTCACGCTTGCAACCTGCTTGTTGGTGGCCTGCTGTTCAGCCGCTAATCTAGCGGCTGAGCGCTCCTGCTGCGCTTTCAACTCGCCCGTGCGTTTCGCAAGTTCTTCTTCCGTCATTCCAACCTTGGAGCCCAGCGCTTCCATGCCCGCTTCAATGTTTTTATTCGTCAGGTGCAGCTTGTCTTCGATCACTTTTGTTTCTGCGCTCTGCTTTTCAAGACCCGCTTCCAGCGAATGTACTCGGCCCCGAAGATCGAAAATCAAGTACAGCGCGACTGCGAACAATATGATAACCACCACCGCTCCAGCCACCAGGACCGTGCCACTTCGCTTCTCCTGTTGCTGCACTTCTACGATCTCGGGCATGTCGGGAACTCCGGTTGAAAAATCAACTTCATCGATTGTTCCAGTGCTGCTGTCAGGTGTCAATCAACACCTTAGTTCCATCCCGTGCCGTAGTAGTAAGGAAAAAGAAACTTGAGTGCATCTACTCTGACGTGAGTTGTTTGGCCGTTGTCGTGCATCAACATAGAACAGTAGTGCTGATTTCTTAGCCATTCAAACGGCTTTAGTCGCAGGTTCCTCTGGGCGAGGGACTGAGATCACCGCTTCGGCAACAGCCCTGAAGCACAGCCCACGGAGAGGCAGCGGCGCACCTCTTCCGAAGAAGTCCGCGCAGTAAATGGACGCGCCGCTGACACTTGGAGAGTACATGAAGTTCATTCGACGGTTGATCTTGTTTACGTTCTTTGCAGCGGCAGTAGGCATCTCGCATGGCCACACGCGCGCCGCACAGGATGGTAATCCGCAAGCAACAACCGTAGTCAATCCGCATCCCCAATCGGCTGCGATTCGCATCCTTACGCCGGTGGCGGGACAGACGCTGGATCAGGATTATGCCGAGGTTCATTACGAACTGGTGCGCCCCGCGCTCAGCGACGAACCTGAGTTTCTGGTGCAACTCGACGGGGCCGATCCGATCAATACCTCTGAGACCGCCTATACTTTTAGCGATTTGCAGCCCGGAGTGCATACGGTTCGCGTGACGTTGGTGGATGCCAACAACCTCCCCATTCAGGGTGGCGCTGCGACCGTGCAATTCAAGGTGTCTTCCAGTGTGCCGCCCGCACAAAAGAACGGTTCTCGCGGAGCAATAAGAAATTCCTCCCCAGCCGACACCGCGGTTGAACCGGCTGCGCCAATACCTCCGGAGCTGGTTTCCAACGGCGATCTGAGTTTTTCCATCTCTAATAGCCCCTTACCTCTTCTGTCTCTCATCGGCTTTGGACTTCTGATTGGCGGCGCTGCGCGTACCATGCGCGCGCGCTAGAATTCCTGCGGCTAGTCGGTCGCGCTCTGTTTACACTTGGCACTCACTGTTTACAATGGTTCAGTGCAGAAACAATATGATGTGATCGTAATTGGCGGCGGGATCATTGGTCTTGCGCTTGCCTGGCAGCTCTCCCGAAGTTCCGCGAACGTATTGTTGATCGAGAAGCGCGAACCGGGACAGGAAGCATCCCACGCCGGCGGCGGCATGATCGCAGATCTTGATCCGGTGCTACCCGCTGAACTGCTCGAACTTGCCCACCGTAGCGCAAAACTCTATCCGACATTTGTTAGCGAGTTGGTCGCTGAAACGCAGCGGCCAATTGATTTGCGCGACGCCGGCGTCATCGCCTTTGAGGAACATGCCATTCCGCAATCAGATGGCATACGCGCTATCTCCGCCGATGAGGTTCTTCGTCTCGAACCCAAGCTGACCTTGCCTCCCGACCCTGCCTACACCATGCAGGAGCGCGCCATTGATCCACGCGACCTGGTTTCCGCCCTGCTGCTCGCCGTACGCCAGAGCGGCATTGACATCGCAAGCGGCGAGAGCGTCGTCAAGATTATTTCCGAGCACGGGCATACCGTAGGTGTCGCCACGGATCGCGCTTCGCATTCCGCGCCGCGGGTTGTAAATTGCGCAGGAGCATGGGCCTCACAAATTGCTGGAGAAAAATTGCCGACCATGCCTGTCAAGGGACACATGGTGGCACTGGCGTTTCCAGAAGAGTTGGCCATGGCACCCGAAGCACGCGAAGAGCAACGCATCCTGCGGCATGTCCTGCGTTCGCGCTGGTGCTACATTATCCCGCGCAGCAACGGACGCTACGTAGTGGGCAGCACGGTAGAGCCTGCGGGCTTTGATAAATCTCTCAACAGTTATCGCGTAAAGCGATTGCAGGATTCAGCAGCCCGCCTCATTCCGCAATTCGCCGAGGCAAAGATCGCCGAGGCTTGGACCGGACTACGCCCTGGAACTCCTGACAACCTTCCTCTGCTCGGAGAAACTCACACGAGCGGATACTTTGCCGCAACCGGACACTATCGTGACGGAATTCTGCTCACGCCAGTCACTGCAGAGGTGATGTGTTCGCTCATTCTCGAAGGAAAAGCTCCGCTTTCGCTTGACCGCTTCTCACCGCGCCGCTTTTAGTCAGCAGCGCAGAACGCTGCCTCTGCCTTTGGGCCGGGGCCGATGCTATACTCTCCAGTCTGCCTGGAAGCATCTTCTCTTGCCACTCAGAAAGGACTTCTCCGCCATGGCATCAACTGCAATCTCATTTGCAAAAGCAAACGAAAATCGCTTTCTTGATGAACTGAAAGAGCTGCTCCGCATTCCCAGCGTCAGCACTCTTCCAGAGCACAAGGGAGACATCGACAAAGCCGCCGGATTTGTAGCCGCTGAGTTGAAGCGCATCAAAATCGAACACGTCGAAACCATCCAGACCGAGGGACATCCGCTGGTGTACGGAGACTGGCTGCACGCTGCCGGAAAACCTACCGTGCTGATCTATGCGCATTATGACGTGCAGCCAGCCGAACCCCTGGACGAGTGGCTTTCGCCTCCCTTTGAGCCAACCGAGCGCAACCAGAATCTATACGCTCGCGGCGCGGTGGACGATAAAGGCCAGCTCTGGATGCAGATTAAAGCTCTCGAATCGCTGATGGCTGCCGATGGCAAACTACCGGTCAACGTTCGCGTTCTCTTTGAAGGAGAAGAAGAGGTCGGCGGTGAGGCCGTTGAGAAATTTGTACATGAGCATGGCGACCGCTTGAAATCAGACGTCGCTCTGATCTGCGACACGGAATTGTTCGCGCCGAATCTTCCGACGCTGTGCGTTGGTTTACGCGGCCTGGTCTACACTGAAATCGAAGCCCGCGGCGCCGCCACCGATCTGCACTCCGGAGTCTACGGCGGAGCCGCACCGAATCCGCTATTCGCACTCTGCGCGATCATCAGCAAGCTGAAAGACAAAGACGGACACATCCTGATCCCCGGCTTCTACGATCAATGGGCTTCGCCGACAGACGACGAACTGAAGGCGTGGAAATCGCTTCCTTTTGACGAAGAGCATTACCGCAAGACTGAGGTTGGCTCAACTGTGCTGACCGGCGAGAAAGATTACTCCGTGCTCTACCGCACCTGGGCACGGCCCACGCTTGAGGTTCACGGCATGCCCGGAGGATTTACCGGAGCGGGAGCAAAGACCGTGATCCCAGCAAAGGCCTCCGCGAAGATTTCCATGCGCATGGTTCCGAACCAGGATCCCGATGACATCCTCGAAAAGTTCACGCGCTACGTAAACTCGATTACGCCCAAGGGTATTCAGCTCAGCATCAAGGTTCACTCGAAGGGCAAGGCCGTAGTGGTCAGCACGGATAACGATTACATCAAGGCCGCGAACAAAGCCCTGCACGAGGTGTTTCATCAGGAGACGGTGTACATACGCTCCGGTGGCTCGATCCCCATCGTCGGACAGTTCAACATCGATCTGAACATTCCCTCGGTGATGATGGGCCTCGGACTTCCTGATGACAACATTCACGCGCCCAACGAGAAATTCCATATTCCAAACTTCTACAAGGGAATCGAGTCGGTGGTCCGCTTCCTCTCTATTCTTGGAGAGTAGACCGAGGACGCACGGCCCAGCGAGGAGCTGGGCCTTTTGCTTGCATCCAGCTTCTTGCGTTGTGCCATCCAGTCCTCTAAGCTCAAGAGGCTCTGCTGCGTTTTCCGCCGTTTCCCCTTGACACGTTTGATGTGCATTTGCATCGGTTTGCGTCCGCGCAGATTGCATGATTTATTGTGCATTCTGGGCCGTATTCACTGCACTTGCTGCATAGGCGGTGCATCCTATTGGGGTTTTGCACAGGAGACCACAACAAATGGGGTTTTGTCTCTTGACTCTCCCTTCGGACGCTCGGTAGAGTGGCAACAACTTGCGAGGCGGACCTCCCCGCCGAAAGGACTCGGGAGGGCCCGGAATTTCCGGGTACCAGCCACCACTCGCGCAGCGCCTGACAAAGGCGTACAAGGGCAGCCTCCAGCCGGGGCTCGATGGATTTCCGAGAGAGAGATGTACGGTCTCACGGAGCCGACCCTCATTCGAACTGCAGACCGTCGATTTTTCGTAGGCCGCATCTTGTGGCCCGGCGGCGAGCGCGAGAATCGAAGCCGCGACGATTGGCGTCCGGCGCAAGGAGTACACAGTTGCTGAAACTGAAGAAGCTTCAGATTCTTGGCTTCAAATCGTTCTGCGATCGCACCGAGTTGAAGTTCCCCGGTGACGGTATCGCGGCCATTGTCGGACCGAATGGTTGCGGCAAGTCGAACATCTCTGACGCGATCAGTTGGGTGCTGGGCGAGCAGAGTGCCAAGAGCCTGCGCGGCGCGCACATGACCGACGTGATTTTTGCCGGAACGCGCGAGCGCAAACCCACCGGCATGGCCGAGGTCACGCTGCACCTTGTTGACCCGCAGGTGTACGAAGGCAAACTCGACACGCCTGTAATCGAAATCCGTGACGACATGCCGGATCAGGATTGGGACGAGGCTTTGCTGCGTTCACAGCGCGAGCATGAGGTTGAGGAGTACACCGAAGAGGTGCGTCCCGGCCAGACTGATGAGATTGAAGTAACGGCGGCCACCGCAGCCGGCAACGATCTTTCCGCCGCCACTCCTGGCGCTGCTCCCGCAGCTCTCCAGGAGGCTTCCCCGTCGCATTCCGCTAGCGATGGGGCTTCCTCTGTGTCTCCGGAAGCTTTAGCTTCCGGGGACCAAGGTGGCTATGCGACGGTAGGCGGCCCGCAGGTAGTTCTCAAAATTCGCCGACGCAAATTCAAGACGACGTTTAAGAAAGGCGAGATTGCGGTCACGCGCCGCCTGTTCCGCAGTGGTGAAAGCGAATATCTGCTCAACGGCAAACTTTGCCGTCTGCGTGACATTCAAGACATCTTCATGGGCACCGGTCTCGGACCGGAGTCCTATGCGTTGATCGAGCAGGGCCGCATCGGTCAGATTCTCAGCTCCAAGCCGACCGACCGCCGCAACATCATCGAAGAGGCCGCGGGGATCACGAAGTTCAAGACGCGCAAACGTCTTGCCGAAGCCCGGCTTGCCGATGCGAAGCAGAACCTGGCGCGCATCAATGACATCTTCGACGAAGTCACGCGGCAGATGAATTCACTGAAGCGCCAGGCCGCGAAAGCCGAGCGCTACGCCAAACTGCGCGACGAGATGCGCGAGCAGCTGCGCACGGTGCTGGCCAGCCGCTTTACCGAACTTGAGGCGCAAACCCGCGAACTCGAGGCCGAACTGACTCAACTCTCTGGAGAGTTGCACTCCCGTACTGAGACCGTGCAGGCGCTTGATGCCGAGCACGCCGAGCGCACTCAGCACGGCTATGCCGTCGACAATGAATCGAAGCAGACACGCGAGCGCCTGAACCAGGTGCATCTTGAGATGGAGCGCGCCACTGCGCGCCGCCGCAACAACGAAGAACGTTGCGCTGAACTTACCGCACGCGCTGCCGCCGCGGAGGCCGAGGCGAATAGCGCCAGCACTCAGTTGCATCGCCTGCAAGATGAATTGCAGACGAACCAGCAGGTCTTGGAGAGCGCCGCAGCCGACGTGGCCAGCGCGCAACACGAGCACAATCAGCGCCAAGCGGAGTCGCAACAAGCCGCGCAACGCCTGAGAGAAGTGGAGCAGAGCCAGGAGCAGCATCGCCGCCAGGTGCTTGACGCGATGAACGCAGCCTCAGGCGTGCGCAATCGCATCACGCAGACCGAAGAGCGCATCGCTGCCCTTCAGCGTGAGGCCGAACGTCTGCAGCAAGAGTTGAATTCCGCAAACCAGCAAGTGGAGTCCTTCGGCGGACAGCGCGGCCAGATCAGTCTGGAGTTCGAGTCCGCCACGGAGCTGTCGCGTTCCATTGCGGCTCGCCTGGCCGAAGCGCGCGCGCAGATTGCAGAAAAACGCGCCGCCGAAATCGAAGCCAAGAAGCAGTTGGATGCCATGCGCTCGGAGTCCGCGAAATTGCAGGGCAAGCGCGCCTCGCTGGAGGCGGTGATCAAAGAGCACGGATTCTCAACGGAGTCAGTGCGCAAGCTGCTGCGCTCAGGACAGCTCACAGGAGGCAACGCACCGGCAGGTGTGCTGGCGGACTTCATTGAAGTGGAAGACAAGTATGAAGGGGTGGTGGACGAGTTCCTGCGCGACGAGCTGAACTTCCTTGTCGTCAAGTCATGGGACGCGGCCAACGCCGGACTGAATCTTCTGCGCAGCGACGTGGAAGGCCGCGCGACATTCCTCGTGCATCCTGATGATTCGCAGGCGAAGTTCAGCTTCGTCTTTGACGAAACCATGCGCACACACCTGCGCCAGGATCGAGTCATTCCGCTAAAAGATTGCATCCGTGTACCAGAGAATTTTGGCACATCTCTCGAAGTAATTCTGCCAAAGCTCGGTAACGGATACATTGTGCCGGATGCAGAAACTGGGCGCGCACTCGCCCTGGAAAATCCTGACGCGTTCTATCTGGCGCTCTCAGGCGAGTGCTTTCACAACGTGACCGTGACCGGCGGCAAGAAACTTGCCGAAGGGCCTCTGCAGATGAAGCGTGATCTGCGCGAGGTGCAGCACCAGATTGAAGAGCTGGCACGCGCACTGGCGGCCAGCGAGCAATCGGTCGCAGCTCTCGGCAGCGATATACAGGGGCTGACCGCGCTGCTGGATCAGCTTGAGGGCCAGCGCCGCGACTCCGACCAGAAGGTGATGACTAGCGGGCACAGCCTGCGTCAGCTTGAAGGCGAAATGTTGCGAGTACGCGACCGCATCACCGGTTATGAGCGCGAGTTGCAGCGCGTCGCCGGCGAGCGCCAGAGTCGCGAGGCGTTCATCGCAGAGCGGCAGCAGGAACTCGAAGAGCAGGAAGCAAAGCGGCTGCAACTGGAGACCGAGATGAGCGCGGCACAGGAGCACGTCGCAGAGTTACGCCTGGCCCGTGACACCGCCGCGCAAGCCGCGAGCGAAGTCATGGCCCGCGTCGCTGGACTGGAGGAGCGCCGTCGCGCTGCCGCCGCATCGCTGGCGCGAATCCAGTCCATGGTCGCAGAGGTGAATCAGCGGGTAAATTCGCTGCGTTCGCAGTTAGAGGGCGCAGCCGCCGAAAAGGCTCAACGCGAGCAGGAGAACGAACAGCTGGCTTCCAGACTTGTGCAGTGGCAGAGCGAACACGCGCAGGCGCAGGCACGCGAGCAGGAACTGGCGCTGGAAAGTGAACAGATCCGGGCGCGCCTGACGGGAATTGAGTTGGAGCTGAAAGCCGCACGCGAAGTCCTGGACCAGGTTCGTGACCGTCGCGGTGACCTTAGCGCGCAGGCCGCGAAGGCTGGCAGCGATATCGGGCATCTGGTTGAAACCTGCGTCCAGGAGCTGAGTCAAAGCCGCGAAGAACTTCTCGCCGATGAAACTCTTGCGCATCAGGGCGGCGATGAATTGGTGGCGACCGAAGCCAGCTATCGCGAGATGCGCGCCCGTCTGGAAGGTATGGGTCCGGTCAACATGATGGCGCTCGAAGAGTACAAGGAAACGGCGCAGCGCCACGAGTTCCTGGAAACCCAGCGCAAAGACCTGCTGGAGGCAATCGAGAACACTCAAAGCACGATCAAGGAAATTGAAGAGATTTCGCGCGGCAAGTTCAACGAGGCTTTTGAGATCATCAACGCGAATTTCACGCGAACATTCAAAAAGCTTTTCGGCGGCGGTGAAGCGTGGATGAAACTGACGGACGAAGAGAACTCAACCGAAAGCGGCATTGATATTGTGGCGTCGCCTCCGGGCAAGAAGATGCAGAACGTGCTGCTGCTCTCCGGTGGTGAAAAAGCGATGACTGCGCTGTCACTGCTCGTCGGCATCTTCCAATTTGCGCCCGCCCCGTTCTGCATTCTCGATGAGGTGGACGCGCCGTTGGACGATGCAAACATTGCGCGCTTCGGGGAGTTGATGCGCGAGATGAGCATTGAAACTCAGTTCATCATCATCACCCACCACAAGAAAACCATGAGCATGGCTCCGGTGATGTACGGTGTGACCATGCAGGAGCCCGGCGTTTCACGCATTGTCAGCGTGCGCTTTGCCTCTGAGCACGAACAACCGCAGGCGGCCTCGGCTTAGAATCGGGGCACTCGAGCAGGACGGGCGAGTGCCTTTTTCAGCACGATACCGAGTCACGGGAACTCCTGTGGGTAACCGCGAGAAGGTACAACATCGCTCGTCACCGTATAGCGCCTTCCGGACATGGCCTAAGTATTGCAATTCAGTGTTGCTTGCTTGACTGAATTGTGATTGGAAAAATCAGTGGCTCAACCCGTTTGGATTTGGCGACATATGGCGGCTGAGGTTGGCGATAAACCCCTTATTTCTAGGCATCTGCGACTGTTTTTCGCCGGCTTCGATGATTCTTCCGGATCGGCATCTCCCTAGCTTGAGAAGTTTTACGAGCCTGCGTTGACAAAATTAACCCACTGTTTAGAATCGTTCTTCGAACACTTCGAACGAACCCGTGACTACGAAACCAAGCACCCCCATTCTTCTTCGGACCGACTTCGCTGACCTGGAACTTCATGCCAGCGGAAAGGTGCGCGACGTGTACCGTGTGGATAGCGAACGACTTTTGTTCGTCGCCACGGACCGGATCTCTGCGTTCGATTACGTCCTAGCCTCGGGTATCCCCGAAAAGGGACGTGTACTGACGCAACTTTCTCTCTTCTGGTTCAACTTCCTGAAAGACGTCGTCCCCAACCACCTGGTGACAGCCGACGTCGATCAGTATCCTGAGCCATTGAAGAAATACGCTGCGGAATTGCGCGGCCGGTCGATGCTGGTGATCCGAGCCAATATGTATCCGGTTGAGTGCGTCGTGCGCGGCTATCTCTCCGGTTCCGGCTGGAAGGAATACCAGAAGACCGGCGCGGTTTGCGGCATCCAATTGCCCAAGGGAATGCGCGAAAGCGAGAAGTTGCCGGAGCCAATCTTTACTCCCTCAACCAAGGCAGCAAGCGGGCATGACGAAAATATTTCGTTCGAGGAGATGGTGGAGCACGTTGGCACCGTCGACAGTGAGAGCCTCCGGAAGCTGAGTCTCGGCATCTACAATAAAGCTGCCGACTATGCGTTGACCAAGGGCATCATCATCGCAGATACCAAGTTTGAGTTTGGACAGACGGCAAACGGAGTTGTGCTGGCAGACGAAGTTCTGACTCCTGACTCCTCACGCTTCTGGCCTGCCGATAGTTATTCCCCGGGCAAAGCGCAACTGAGCTATGACAAGCAGTACGTGCGCGACTACCTGGAAGAGATTCACTGGGAAAAGAAACCGCCCGCTCCGGCTTTGCCGGAACTGGTGCAGCAGAATACAAGCGCGAAATACGTGGAGGCCTACCGTCGCCTTACCGGGCAGGAACTGCCGCGTGGTTAGCCGATGAACCGCCTGGATTGGCTGATTGCCGGGGTGCTTCTGCTCTCCGTCATTCATGCAGCCGCGCAAGGGTTTGTGTTTGAGTTGTTCTCGTTTGGGGGCGCAGTTTTCGGATACCTTCTGGCAGCCTGGGGATACCGACCGGTTGCCGGCTATCTCTCGCCGTACGTAAAGAATGAGGCGTTTGCATCTGGTGCCGGGTTTCTTCTGATTTTTATTGGCGTGATGATTCTGGCCGGAGCAGCAGGCCGAATCGTAAGATGGGCGGCTCATAGCGTGGGTTTGCGCGCGATGGACCGGTTGCTTGGCGGTGCTTTTGGGTTGTTGCGAGGTACGCTGATCATCATGGTGCTGGTAATGGCAATGGCTAGCTTCTTGCCATCTTCAAGCGCCTTGGCAGATTCCAGTTTTGCGCAATATTTTCTGGTGGCAGGACGGGCGGCGGTTTACGCCGGACCGGGTGACTTGAAACAGAAGTTCCGTGAAGGCTTGAATGCTCTGCCAAAAGTTCGCTCGAATGGCAGATAGAGGGCTCCTCGCGAAGGCGATGTATTCGCGCAGGCGTGGATTACTGGCTGAATGGCAAACTCCGGTTCAGCCCGAAACTGAAACACTGGATTGCATAGCACAAAGAAGAAAGAGAGGCCCTCGGTGAAGGACCAACTTGAGGCTCTTGTCTCGCAGATGTGTCAGAGCGGAATACTCTATTCAGAGGCAGTTCGAGAATTCAGAAAACGATTCATACTGACCGTACTTGAGCAGAACAATGGCAATCAATGTAAAGCCGCCAGACAATTAGAGATGCATCGCAACACGCTCAGCCGGACAATTACCGAGCTGGAATTGGACGTGCGCGCCGTACGCGCCGGCACCAAGCGTCCGCCCAAGAGCGAAAAGGCTCCATTGATGGAGAAGAAGGTAGCACGTTAGACTTCCAGCATTTTTCATTTCCGACGGGCTGCCCAGTGCGGCCCGTTTCTATTGCGGCGGCATCGCGGGTTGCGTCACAAAACAAGAAGGACGGCGCGAGGCCGTCCTTCTTCAGCAAGCTTTCGTCGCCTACTGTGTTTTGTGAGAGTGCGCGCCTGCGGAGGGTTTCTTCGCAGCTTCCGGCAATCCGCTCAGAACCTCACCGTCGGTGAAGGTGAGATTGAAGGCATCGCCCTGGGCAGTGTACTCGCTGGGTACTCCCTGAATCGTAAGCTGCGTACCAGCTTTCGGAATGCGCGCTGCAGCCAGCGGTTCCTTCAATGTCAGGGTAATGTCGGCTTTCTTCGCTTCGATATCATCGACGCTGCCGGCAAGCTTCAGGGAATCACGTGCGCCTTCCACAACTGACGCAACCAGACGCACCGGCTTGCCCTTGATCGCGGTCCACACCTGGTCGCCCGCTTCCTTGTTGCCGCTGGTCAAAATAAACTGCCATTCAGCGAAGGAGAGCTTGTCGGGAGTGCTTTTCTTCAACATATCGGCAGCCTGATCGGCTGGCGAAGGAGCCGGCGCAACGGTGAATCCGGCGGGAAGAGTTGGTGAGGTCTTTGCTGTTGCCAGCAGCTCATCGAACCCTTCCGGTCCTCCGTGGTAGCGGGCGTACTGATTCTTCGCGTAGGGCAGAAGCTGCGGATAACCATTGGCGGCCTTAGCGATCCAGAACAAGCCATCTACCACCGGCGGCTTCGGCGAGAGATACGCCAGCGCCAGTTGGTAAATGCTGTTCACATCGGTCGGCTGCGCGGCCACCACTTCCTTCAAATTCTGCTGCGCGGTCGGGTAATCCTTAGCCTGCAAAGCAGCGTGGCCGACTGCACCCTGGCAAATCACACGGAAAGATTTCTTTGTCGCATCCCACTGCTCGTCGGTGTTGCCATCGGGCTTGGGAGCAGTCTGAATCGCCTGCAGGCAGCGGGCGCCAAACTGTCCGGCTTCCTGCAACGCAGCGGCGGCATCCGTCCCATTCTCCTGAGCTTTTGCGTGATCCAGATAAGTGAGCACAACCAGCGCTGTCAGGTTACTGGGATTCACCTGGAGCAGGCGTTGAGCGGTTGATTTCATCTGCGCTACGTTATTGAGCTGTTGATAGGTCTTGAGGAGAAATTCCAGACCGTCTTCTTTGGCGACGCTGTTTGGATATGTCTGGAGAAAGCTCTCCATCAATTGCGCCTTCTGCGCTGGATCGGCAGCATTGATGGCGGCAACATAGGCGCTGCCTTCGTTGGGATCCTGAATGACTTTCTTCTGCTGCTCGGGGGTTGCAGCTCCCGATGCAGGTTGCTGCTGTCCCGCAGGGGCGGCCTGCGCCTGCGCTGCCAGACTGGTGGCGGCAAGCAACAACACAATTAGGGACTTCTTCATTCTCTGCTCCTTAAGAACTATGCGGAATCTGCGACTCGACTCACTCAACGGCAGCAAGAAACGCGCAAACCACATGCGGCTGCTGCCGGATACAACAGAAGGCGACACTTGAATCAGCTAAACCGGCAATTTGTGCTGAGAACGCGATTATAGGGACGTGCAGGCTGTTAAGGCAAGCACCTTGATGCCACACTTCTACATGGAGTTGAGATGCGTGGCCGATAGTTATTGGATGTTCCGTAAGCCGTGACTGCATGCCTGACTCACTGCTGGATATCCACCAGTGATGCAAAAAGCTGAAGGCCGCCGGAAAGGCGGCCTTCGCTCCTGCTGCACTGTTGAGTTTAGAAGTGGTACGAAACGCCCATGCCCACGCGAGCGTCGGCATTCAGGTTCACGCCGGGAGCGATGTGTCCCGCAGCCTGAACAAGACCAAGGTCGACCTGCAAAGGCGAGCCTTCGAGGTGAGGAACCACGCGGACAAAGTAGCTCAGCGAGGTCGGAATGGTAGCAGCATTGCCCAAAGGCTGAACGTAATGCGGCTCCTGGACCGCTTCCGCACCGAAGATCAGCGCGGACTTTGCCGGGCCTTTTACGACGAAAGCAGCGGCGCCGAAGAGGCGTCCCTGCCAGCGCACGTCAGCGTTGGTGCCGTTCCCGGCCTGTCCGGCAATACCCATGATCGATGCGTCGGTGAGTTTATCGCCAATGCTCAGAACGAAGGGAAGACCCTTCACCTGGGTAACAGTCTTGGTAGCGACGATGTAGAAATCGCCATTGTTCTGGGTCGGGGTAAGGCTGCTGTTGCCGAGGCTGGCAGCAGCATTATTGAGTGCGTTTGTGTACACGCGCGAATCGCCGAAACGCCCGATGGCGCCAACAGCGATGGCAGGGACCCACTTGCATTTGAAGGAGTTCTCAGAGACGAGCGCGTACTTGCCGTGAATCGCGGAGAAACCACCGACAAACAGCGGGCTCAGGCCGGCAGTATCGCCCGCCTCATTGAATGACTGGGTGAAGCCGACTTCAAAGCGCTTGCCAATGCCTTCGGTTACCGAGAACTGATACTCGTTGCCGAGCACGTTTCCGGCGTCCAGGAAGTGGAAAGCAACCTCGGGCTTGCCGAGTTTGCCGGCCGGCGCGCCGGCGGTGTATGCGAACGGGGTGAGCAGGGCGCCGGTCTGGCCTTCCCAGTTCAATCCCTGTGCGAATGAGGTCTGTGAAAATGCTGTGATTACAAAAAGACTAAAAGCAATCCAAAGCTTCTTAGTATTCATCCTGTGTCTCCTAATTTACCGTCAGTGGTTCATTTTGTTGCGCAACCTGGCCGCCAGGGTCATGCCAGCCGTTTGCGCATCCGGAGAGTTGAGGGATGGGTATGCGTGTCCTTTCCATCCTCACGCCCCCCCGGAGCACCTATTGTGTATTTAGTGTTAAATCCATCTTACCTTTTAGTCGCCGTAGCCGCCATGGTTTTCGAGCACAATCTTGCCGCGGAACATGCGATACAAGAAGACAAAATAACCGAGCGCGATCACAATGCCGACAATCCACCATCGCAAGCCCACCTGAAGCGCATAGGCAGCGGTGATGGAGTTGTTGATCGTCAAGCTGTATTGCGGATCGATCGAAGGAAGAATGATCGGATATAGCGCGTAAACGGCTCCCACCAGCATGAAAGCCAGATACAACGCTCCAGAAACGAAAGCCAGAACCTCTTTTCTTGCCTTCTGGAATACGAACACTCCGATGAGACTGGCGAATACCAGTACCGGAATCAAGTAGCCAATCTTCAGCGCGTTGTAATTTGCAACGATGCCAGGGTGGATCGCTAACGTGGCACCAAGGCTCACAAGTGTCAGCAGAAGGAGTACCGGCGTCAGAACCAGCGACGTGGTACGCGCCCTTTCGTTCAATTCGCCATCGGTCTTGCAGACGATGTAGTTGGCACCATGCACGCAGAGTGCAACCAACGCGACCACTCCGGAGAGCACGGTGTACCAGTCGAGAACGCCCGGATGTGCGCCGACGTTCCAGTTCGTCCACATTGGAAGGAAGAAATAGTGATCGGGGCCAAGCGGCAAACCGCGCACGACGTTGCCGAGCGCCGCTCCATAGAAGATGGCCAGCAGCAGACTTCCGACCGAAAATATGCCATCGCAGAAACTGGCCCAGATTCCGTCGTTGATATGGGTACGAAACTCCAAGCCGATGGCACGCAACATCAGCAGCCACAGCACCATCATTAGCGGAAGATAAAAACCGCTGAAGCTGGAAGCGTAAAGTTGCGGGAATACAAAGTAGAGAACTCCGCCGGTGGCGAGCAGCCAAACTTCGTTGCCGTCCCACACCGGTCCAATCGACTTGATGATCTTCCTGCGCTCTTCATCGGTACGGCCAAGAAAGAGATGAAGCGCTCCGGCACCAAGGTCAAAGCCGTCAAGAATAACGTACACGGTCAGCATGACCGAGATAATCGCAAACCAAAGGAATCCAGTGAATTCCATGTTAGTTCCTCCCTGTGGCAGCGGCTCCGCCGTGTGCGGAAGCAGGCAAAATACCATCTACAGAATCCGGCCCATGCTCGATTTCTCGTTGCACGAGGAACAGGAACAGGATGGCGAGCAACGTGTACATTCCCAGGAAGCCCAACAGCGTGAACCAGACATTCGCGGCCGTCACCGACTTCGAGAATCCGTCAATAGTACGAAGGACTCCGTAGATCAGGTATGGCTGGCGTCCAATCTCTGCCGTCATCCACCCTGCCGTGTTGGCAATGTAGGGCAGCGGAACGCTCAGCATGAGAACCCAGAGCAGCCACTTGGTTTCATGCAGTTTGTTGCGCCAGAGCTGAATACCCGAGAGCAGCATGACGAGCATGAAGATGGTGCCCAACCCAACCATGATGTGGTAGGCGTAATAAAGAAGAGAAATGTTGGTCGGCCACTCCGATTCAGGGAATGAACTCAAGCCGCGAAGTTGCGTGTTCCAGTTGCGGCTGACCAGGAAGCTCAACGCCTTGGGCACGACGAGCGGATTGTCAATGGTTTTGGCTTCGACATTAGGTTGGCCAAGGATGACTAGGTCGGCCGTCTTGGTATCGAAGTGGGCTTCCATGGCGGCGAGGGCCGCTGGTTGATAGTTCGCAAGGTTGTGTCCCTGCCCATCACCCGTCGGACCGATCACAAGCAGCGAAGACAATATTCCGCCAATCACTCCGACCTTGACGAAGATCTTGCCCTGCTCAGCATACTTCTCACTGAGGATGTAATAGGCCCCAACGGCCGCCATGACAAATGCGCCCGTAACCGCCGCGCCCGCCATGTTGTGCGCATACTGCCAGAGCGCCCACGGATTCAGAATCAGGCCCCAGAAACTGCTCAAAGTAACGGATCCATCCGCGGTCATACGATAGGCCACGGGATGCTGCATCCATGCGTCAGTCGCAACGATGAAGTAGCCCGAAAGCCAGGAGCCGAAGAACACCGCAAAGCAGGTCCACCAATGAGCCATCTTGCTCAGCCGCTTTTCTCCGTAGAGGAAGAGACCAAGGAACGCCGACTCAAGGAAGAAGGCGAAAGTGCCTTCCATCGCCAGCGTCTGTCCAATGACGCCGCCGGCAAACTTTGAAAAGTGCGACCAGTTGGTTCCGAACTGGAATTCCATCGGAATGCCTGTGGCGACTCCGAAGACGAAGCTGATACCGAAGATCTTCGCCCAGAATCGCGCTGCTTTGTTATAGCGTTCATCGTTTTTCCAGAGTCCGATGGTTTTTAGTGCCAGAACCAGCGGCGCCAGTCCCATCGTCAACTGTGGAAACAGGTAATGAAACGTAACGGTAAATGCGAAATGTAGTCGATGTATCAATACGGCGGAGTCCATACGACACCCCACTATTCTTTAATTTTGTTTTCTGCGTTTTACCCGCAACGCCCCGTTAGGAGCGGAACGCGATCATGCTTTGCTGCTGAAGTCCGTGCAATCACACTACATCACGATAGTTTCTGTTTACTCTTTCCCGCAGCCTTGGCGAGGTTTAGATGGGTGCGGGATTCCGGTTGGGGAACCATTTCCATAATCTTCGCCTCGCGTAATACCGCAAGCATCACCGACTGAGCCCGCGCCCACGCTTCATGAGCAGGGCACTCGCATTGACGATGACAAGAGACTCCCGAAGTAAGACAGACATTGAGCGCAATCGGACCATCGATGGCTTCTACTACATCGAGCAACGATGCCCCTGCGCCTTTGGGTAAGAGAGAAAATCCGCCCACGACACCTCGCCGGGCCTGAATGAGCCCTGCGCGCGCAAGCGACTGAAGTATCTTGGAGAGAAAGCTTTCGGGCGCCTCGGCCGCCGTGGCAAGGCGCGATTTGGAAATGACGACTCCCACTGGCTGGCTGGCCAGATGAATCATGACACGAACGGCATAATCGGCGGCGCGGGTAAGTTGCATATCAGCTCACGATAAACAGGACCTACTTAGTCCGCATTTGACAGTACCTCTTTCACCCCCTACTGTCCGTGACACCTTAACCTTGCATTTGTGATCATTGTCACGTCGGTGGCTGCAATCCAAATCACCGCTTCCCTGTGCTCGGGCCCGAAGCATTACGGTTTACACTGTTAGGCGTGAACGCTGAGATCGTAGCTATTGGCTCCGAGCTCTTGACGCCCTACCGCCAGGACACGAATTCCCTGTTCCTGACGCAGCGTCTCAATGAGCTTGGCGTGGAAGTCATCTTCAAGACGATTGTCGGCGACCGGCCGGAGCATCTTCTGCAAGCCTGCCAGGTCGCGCTCTCCCGTGCGGAGATCGTCATTTTCTCCGGCGGACTGGGCCCCACCGAGGACGACCTTACGCGAGAGAGCGTTGCCCAGGCGCTGGGGCTCGAACTGCGCCGCGATCATGAGATGGTTGCCGCCCTTTACACCCGCGCCGCCGCGCTCCGTATGCGGATGGCCGAAAACAATGTCAAACAGGCTGACTATATCGTCGGCGCACAAATACTCAAGAATCCCCGCGGCAGCGCTCCCGGCCAGTGGATCGACACCATCTACGAGGGACAGCGCCGCCTGGCGATCCTGCTTCCCGGGCCTCCCTTTGAGATGGAGGGCATGTTTAGCGATCACTGCATCGAGAGGCTGAAATTGGTTTTGCCCCAAGTTCACCTGGCTACCTGTGAATTAAAGATCGCCATGGTTGCCGAATCGGCTGCTGATCTGCGAGCGGCAAAGATCTACAAGCAGTTTCCCGAGATTGAGACCACCATCCTGGCCAAGGCAGGCGAAGTGCAGTTGCACCTCAAGGCTCGTGCTGCGACGCAGGAAGAGGCGGAAGCAAGGCTGGAAAAGCTGGCCTCTCTACTTGAGGATGAATTTGCAGATGAGATTTTTTCCTCCGGCGGCGAATCGCTTGAACAGATTGTTGGCTACTTCCTTCAAATGCGTGGCGCAACCCTGGCTGTCGCCGAGAGCTGCACAGGCGGCTTGCTGGGAGAGCGCATCACGAATATCAGTGGTTCCTCTCGATACTTCATGGGCGGGGCGCTAGTCTATTCAGATCAGTTAAAGCGCGATTTCTGCGGGGTGCCTCCATTGTTGCTGGCCAGTGATGGCGCGGTGAGCCGTTCGGTGGCAGCGGCGCTCGCAGAAGGAATACGCCAACGTTGCAAGACGTCACTCGGGGTCGGTATCACCGGAGTTGCCGGCCCAACCGGGGGAACGGAAGAGAAACCTGTCGGCCTCGTTTACATCGCGCTCGCGGACGGCAAGCACACCGAGGTTGTGGAGCGCAGATTCCCCGGCGACCGCGAGCGAATCCGCTGGTATGCAACTCAACTGGCGCTGGATCTTTTACGCCGCAAACTTCGATAACGCATGCGCCTGTTTGTCGCACTTGACATCGACGAGACCATTCAGCAGCGACTGGACGACTATGTTCGCACGCTCCAGCCGCGTCTGCCGGGCGTGCGTTTTGTAAGCAGCAGCAACTACCACGTCACGTTGAAATTTCTTGGAGAGCTGCTGGCCTCGGAGGCGGTGCGCGAGTGCCTGCGCGAGCTTCGCCATCCTGGCTTTCAGATCGACATAAGTGGCGTTGGCTTTTTTCCGAATACTCATGCACCCAGGGTCTTCTGGGCTGGAATCAATGCGCCGCTCCTCTCCGGGTTGGCACACTCGGTCGATACGACGATCAGAGCACTCGGCTTTCCCCTGGAGTGTGAGTTTCACCCTCACCTGACGCTGGCACGCAACGGTTCCGGAAGACCACGTCCGCTGCGTGGCGAGCGCTCTCCGGACGCATTTGCACAGCTAGCCGAGATTGTTGCATCCAGCGTAGCGCCCGAGTTCGGTACAATGACGGCACGCGAATTTTTCTTATACGAAAGCAGGCTATCGCCCAGCGGGGCGAGCTACGTCAAGCTTGAGAGTTTTAGACTCGACCGCGAGCCACGTATCATGGACGTGAGATGAACTATCCGACTCTGATCTCCGTAGCGGTCGCTGCCTACCTATTCGGCTCGATTCCGTTCGGCTACCTCTTGGTGCGAGTATTTCAGGGCATCGATGTGCGATCTATTGGCAGCGGTAACATTGGCGCTACCAACGTCGCCCGCACCGGCGGCAAGGGGCTGGCCATCGCCACTCTTGCGCTTGACACGCTGAAGGGCTGGCTGCCCGTGTTCCTCGTGCTCACACTTCCCGGAATTACTGCTTCGAGTCCGGGACAACTGCACACTCTTGCGAGTCTTGCGGCACTCCTCGCCGTGATCGGTCACATGTTTCCCGTGTGGCTCGGCTTTAAGGGCGGTAAGGGTGTGGCAACGGGGCTAGGAGTTTTCCTGGCGCTTGCACCCGTCGCGGTGCTGATCGCATTACTGTTGTTCACCGTAATCGTGGCTCTCACCCGCTACGTCTCGCTCGGTTCAATCCTCGCCGCTGCTGCTTTTCCTGTAGCGCTGTGGTATCTGGAGCGAAATCTGTTCCCCGCTCCTGCGCTGGCCTTGTGCGCAGCCGTCGCATTGCTGGTTATTTTCCGTCATCACCAGAACATCGGACGCCTGCTGGCTGGCACTGAAAGCCGCCTTGGCGCAAGAAAGGCATAATCCGTCATGGCAAGAATCGCAGTCATAGGCGCCGGAGCCTGGGGCACGGCGCTGGCAATCGCGCTTGGACGTCAAGGGTCACACCAGGTAACCCTGTGGGCTTACGAGCAAGAAGTCGTTGATTCCATCAACCAGAACTACGTCAACGAGCCATTCCTCAACGGTTGCCCCTTGCCGAAGAGCATCCGAGCCACGCAGAGCCTTTCTGAGGCAATCTCTGGTGCGGAAATTGTTCTCAGCGTTATGCCCTCGCACCATGCACGGCGCGTCTGGACACAGATGAAGCCGCTGCTTCACCCGGAAATGCTGCTGGTATCAGCGACGAAGGGAATAGAGAACGAGACTCTGCTGCGGATGACCCAGGTGATCACCGACGTTCTGACCCAGGGCGAAGGCAGCTTTCAGCCTCGCCTGTGCGCGCTCAGCGGGCCCTCCTTTGCTCGCGAGGTGGCCAAGGGATTTCCTACCACCGTCAGTGTTGCCTCCGCGGATGCCACGCTCTCCGCAAGGGTACAGGAAGAGTTTAGCGATGCGAATTTCCGCCTGTACCGCAACGACGATGTGATCGGAATAGAACTTGGCGGCTCAGTCAAGAATGTGATCGCAATTGCTGCGGGAATCGTTGATGGCATTGGATACGGCTACAACACCGCTGCCGGACTCATTACCCGCGGATTGGCCGAGATGACCCGTCTCGCCGTGGCCTGCGGAGGCCGCGCCGAGACCATGTCCGGACTTGCCGGGCTGGGCGACCTGGTCCTGACATGCACTGGCGGGCCCTCGCGCAATCGCAGTGTTGGCGTCGAGCTTGGCAAAGGGCGCAAGCTCAATGAAATCATCGCCGATATGCATGGAATGGTTGCCGAGGGCGTACTTACCACCAGTGCTGCCGTAGGCCTTGCACACTCCGTGTCCGTTGAAATACCAATCATCGACCAGATGCATGAGATTCTGCAGCACGACAAAGACCCCAGCGACGCCATTCGTGACCTTATGAATCGTCCACTCACCAAGGAAAGCGCACTCTACCGCGTCTAGCGCCCAGGTTCACTCGCTATAATTGGAAGTGCAATGATTCAGACGTTGTTTGGAAGTCTCAACGAACCCGAGAAGAAGGCATCACTGTTTGACCGCATGAAGCAGGCGGTCACGCGCACCCGCGAAAATCTTACGGAGCGCATCGAGGAGGTCGTCAGCTTCCGCAAGGAGATTGACGCCGGAACACTCGACGACCTGGAAGCAACGCTCATCTCAGCCGACCTCGGCTCGACAACAACGCGTGAAGTACTGGCCGCGATGCGCGAGAAGGTGGACCGCAAACAGATCGGTGACGCCACGGAACTCAAGCGCGTGCTCAAGGACGAACTGCTTGCCATCCTAAGCCGCGCCGCCGAGAGCAAGCCGAAAGTTATTGCCAGCCCCCCGGAGGTAATTCTCGTGGTTGGCGTCAACGGCGTTGGCAAGACCACCACCATAGGAAAACTTGCGCACACACTACGCACGCAGGGCAAGACCGTGCTGCTAGCCGCTGCGGACACCTTCCGCGCCGCCGCCATTGAACAACTCGAAATCTGGGGCGAGCGTACCGGGACCGAGGTCATCAAGACCAAACCCGGTGGCGATCCCTCAGCCGTCTTGTTTGACGCGTTACAGGCGGCCAAGGCCCGCCATGCGGATTACGTCATCGTGGATACCGCCGGGCGTTTGCATAACAAGCAGAACCTGATGGCTGAGCTAGAAAAAATGTGCCGCACTGCGCAACGCATAGTTCCCGGAGCGCCGCACGAAACCTTGTTGATCATGGACGCCACTACCGGTCAGAACGGATTGCAGCAGGCCAAGGTCTTCACCGAAGCCGCCGGCGTCACCGGCATTGTCCTCACCAAACTGGACGGAACCGCCAAAGGCGGAGTGGTAGTCGCAATCTCACGCGAAATGAATCTTCCCGTGCGCTATGTTGGCGTGGGCGAAAAACAATCGGACCTCATTCCATTCAACGCGGTCGACTTTGTCGATTCGCTCTTCGTCTAGCCATGGCCATCTCTGCCGACGAACTATTTCTCAGGCAAGTCTTGGAGTTGGCGGTTCGAGGCCAAGGTCTCGCCTCACCCAATCCGCTGGTTGGCGCGATCATTGTTGATGAACGCGGGCGTATCGTTGGCAGCGGCACGCATATTTTCGCAGAGCTGAAGCACGCCGAGGTGCTCGCTATTGAGCAGGCTGGTGTACTGGCGCGCGGCAACACGCTCTACTTGAATCTCGAGCCCTGCTCGCACACCGGACGCACTGGTCCCTGTGCCGATGCAATCATTGCCGCTGGAATTGGCCGCGTCGTCTGCTGCATGGAGGATCCGAATCCTCTCGTCGGTGGGAAAGGATTCGACAAACTGCGTGCCGCCGGAATCGAGGTCGAGGTCGGAATTCTGCGAGACGAAGCCAGACGGCTCAATGAGAGTTTTGCTCAGTTTATCCGGACTGGCCTGCCGTTTGTGACCCTCAAGGCGGCAATCTCTCTCGACGGAAAGATTGCAGAGCCGGTTCCGCCTCGTCCACGACTGGTGGGCTCTGCTTCTTCAGCCAGCTACATCACGGGCGATGCCGCCCGTAGCCGCGTGCATGAGATGCGACACGGCTCTGACGCGATTCTGGTTGGCGTGGGAACGGTGGTAGCCGACGATCCCCTGCTCACGGACCGCAGCGGATTGCCGCGCCGACGTCCTTTGCAGCGCGTCATTCTCGACTCTCGCCTGCGCCTGCCGCTCTCGTCGCGAGTGGTTGAAACCGCGCAGGATGATGTTGTGGTCTTCTGCTCTTTCGCCGAGGAAAACAAGCGCCGTGCTCTGGAGGAACGTGGCGTACGAGTGCAACAGGTTGTGATCGACACCCCTATTACCGGTGAAGAGCCGGAGCCGCATGATGGCCGCCCCGATCTGTATCGTGTCTTCTCCATGCTCGGGTCGGAGCAGATCACCAGCCTGCTGGTGGAAGGCGGAGCGGCAGTCAACTGGGCCTGTTTGCGTGCCCGTCTTGTCGATAAACTCGTGCTTTTTTTTACGCCGCGAATCTTCGGCCCGGTCGGAGCAGTTCCATGGCTTGAGGGACAGAACGGTTTGCCTCCTGACGTGACGCTACGATCCACATATCTCACAATTCAACGCTATGGAGAAGACTTCGCAGTCGAATCCTATCTGCGTGACCCCTATCAACCACTCCGGCCACAGGGCTGAGAGGAGCTGTCATTATGTTTACTGGAATTGTCGAAGAAGTTGGGCGCATTGCCCGCATCGATCAGAATGGCGAGAATCGTCGCATCGTCATTGAGGCGAAGAATGTGACTCGCGAACTCCGCGCCGGCGACAGTTGCGCCGTCAGCGGTGTATGCCTGACCGCGCTCGACATTACGCCAACGTCATTTGCTGCCGACCTTGCACCAGAAACCTGGGTGCGCACTTCCCTCTCACGAATTCATCCTGGAGCTTCGGTTAATCTTGAGCTTCCGCTCGCCGCACAGGGCCGCCTCGGCGGACACATCGTGCAGGGTCATGTTGATGGCATTGGCCGCCTGGAAGCCTTCGAGCGTATTGCTGACTCCGACGGCTTCTGGCTGCACATTCAGGTATCGCCTGAACTCGAAAAGTATCTCGTATTCAAGGGCTCCATTGCCATCGAAGGCATCAGTCTGACCGTGGCAAAGCTCGAGGGCCTGCGCTGTTCGGTGGCCATCATTCCACACACTGTTGAATGCACAAATCTCGGAAGTCTCAAGCCCGGCGATCCCGTTAATATTGAAACCGACATCGTAGCCAAATACCTGGAGAAGTGGACCTCCCGCGACCGTCAGCCTGCCCTCAACGCCGAATCCCTGGTGACAAAAGGATTCTAGCCCCATGCGACAAACGGCCCGGCGCGATGCCGGGCCGTTCGTTTGCGGGATCACCTTTATTCCAAAGATTGAGGCGGATGTGCTGCGTGATGATTGCGCCAGTAGTCCAAATCGAGCGAATCCAACTCCAGAAATTCGCGCACAATCTCCAGTTCCGAGTGCGCCATCGCTTCAGGGGTGCCGAAGAATACCACCCGTCCTTCGTGCAGAAAGACGATGCGGTCGGCGATCTTCTTCGCCAGCGCCATGTCGTGCGTCACGACGATGCTGGTTAGCTTCAACTGGTACTTCAGCTTCTTGATCAAATCCCCTAGCAGATGAGCCGTCAACGGATCGACCATTGTCGTCGGCTCGTCGTACAGAATTGCTTCCGGCTGCGCAGCCAGCGCTCGCGCGATCGCCACCGAACGCTTCATTCCCGTGGATAAATCCGATGGTAACTGGTCGCGGTATGCGCCTACGTTCACCATCTCCAGCAGTCCATCCACAATTTGGTAAATCTGTGACTCGTTCAAATCCCTTCGTTCACGCAACGGAAAAGCGACATTCTCGCCCACGCTCAGAGAATCGAAAAGCGCGCCGTTCTGGAAAACCATGGTGACCTTCTTGCGGATGCGCTCCAGCTCTGTTTCCGGATATTCCGTAATGTCTTCGCGCGCCACCCAGATCCGCCCGCTGTCCGGCTTCAGGAATCCCATAATGTGATGCAGGGTTACTGACTTACCCACGCCGCTGCGCCCCAGGATGCACACCGTTTCCCCGGCTTTCACATCGAAGCTCACATCGCGGAGAATCACCTTCTCACCGAAGGCTTTGCTGACATCTTCAAACTGGATGTATGGACGGTCGAGGTCAATATCATGCATGGCACTGCTCTGAGTGTAACGCGGATGAGCCCGGTTTTGACCCGCCCAGCATTCGATTGCGATGCAGGCAGCTTCGAACACAACTCTCGTTTGTTTGTGAGGCGTACAACCGCGGCACAAAATCGAGCAGTCTAATGTCGCCTGTGCCAAAGTTTACAGCATTCATTCAGGCGTCCGGTGTGGGCGGGCTGGCGCAAACGTTGCGCGCCGCCCGGATTGCTTCGGATACTCTCGTAATTCACGATGTGGACCCTGCCGTGCAGCGCCTCTGCCTGCGTTATGGGGCACGGGAGAAAATCTATGTTCCCGGAGTCACACCCGGTGCATATGCCACGGACGCTTTTCACGACTGGATCCTTTTGCTCCAACCCGGGGAAGAACTCAGCGATGACGCGGTCAACGCCCTCAAGGATTGGCGTCACATTCGCGATGACCCGTCTCCCGGATACCTGGTTCGTTGCAGAGATGACCATCGCCTCCAACTTCGCCTTGTCAATCGCGCGCTGGTGAGCTGGCTGGGCGAGTTTCCGCCCATCCCAACGAACGCTGGGGTTTTCCCCGGTCTCATCGCGCGTGCGGAGTCGCTCCGTGCTGCCTAGCGCACAAATAGGGCTTACCTCCTTTGTAACTCACGCGATTGCTGCTCGCGCCCCTATAATCTCCTAAGATATCTATACGAGCGAGAGTTGAACGTGTACCCTCATTGGCTGTTGGGAGCCGGATTTTTCTGCTTCGGCCTGATTTTCGGAAGCTTTCTAAACGTCTGTATCTACAGGCTGCCGCGCGGCCTGTCAGTGGTTTCGCCCCGCTCTGCCTGCCCTGCATGCCATACACCCATCGCCGCCTACGACAATATTCCGGTGCTGAGCTGGCTGATTCTTCGAGGCCGATGCCGCCATTGCCGGGAGCCGTTCACCGCACGATATGCGGTGGTAGAGCTGATCTGCGGGCTGTTATTCCTGCTCTCATTCCTGCAGACCGGAGCAGCGCTGGATGCAATAAAGGGATGCGTGCTGTGCTTCCTGCTTCTCGGGCTTACATTTACGGACGCAGAAACTCACCTGCTGCCTGACGCCATGACCTTGCCGGGACTTGCAATCGCTCTGCTCCTGAGTCTCGTCTCGCTCGTGCCCGGGCCGGCTTTTTTGTGGTTCCCGATTCACTTCACGAGCCCGGCCTCGCCTTTGCAGCCGGACATTCAGCTTGGCGTGCGGTCTCTGGCAAACTCCCTGATGGGCGCAGCCTTGGGCGCTGGCGTTCTTTACGGAATTGGCTGGATCTACCTGAAGTTGCGCAAGGTGGATGGCATGGGCTTGGGAGACGTGAAGCTGATGGCCATGGTGGGTGCCTTTTTGGGTCCGGCCTTGACCCTCTTCGTGCTCTGTACGGCCTCGTTGCTAGGCGGCGTGTTTGGAGTCTTCATACTCATTGCCGTCTTCCGAAAACGACTCCAGCGATATCGCGTCCCTCTCGGAAGCCGCGCACCCGCACGTGCCTGGATGGCAGCGCAGACAACATTGCGTTCCATTGAGATTCCCTTCGGAGTCTTTCTCTGTCTCATGTCCCTAATCGCCTGGTTTTATGGTGCGCAGATGATCCGGGCTTATCTCGGTTTATTCTGGTTTCGCGGTTAACCGATCCGGCACCTCCGTAATAAACAGCGCCCGAGGTAATCTCGCGAAACAAACTCGCGAGCGCTACAATGTTGAGCACGCTAAGAGAGGTGTCGCCGCATGAGTCTCCGTCTGCCCATCCTCGCTTTCCTGATTCTTTCGTTGCCGCTGTTTTCACACGCGCAATCGCTGGGAGACGTCGCGCGCGCGGTTCGTGCGGAAAGGCAAAGCAGTGGAACCGCGCACGCCAAGGTCATCACCAACGATGACATCTCTGAATCCAATCCGGGCCATGAAGTAGAGCCAAAGGACGCGGCGGCCACTGACGTAGCCGCAAAAGAAGGCGACGCTACCTCAAAACCAGCCGCCGACAAGCAGGACGCTTCTGCTACCGCCGAACCCGCGGACAAAAAGGACGGGGAGCGAAAAAAAACGGCTCAGGCCGGAGCAGAAGACAAGAAAGGGCTCGAAGTTCAAGAGCGAACGAACGAAATCAACAAGCAATATATCGACCGCATCGCACACGTGCGCGAGCGGATCAACGCGGCTCAGCAGGACTTGGCAAAGTTGCAGCGGGATCAGATTGAAAGCACCAACGACTTCCGCCGCAGCGTCGGAACGGCACCCACTATTTCTGAATACCAGGCGCAGCAGCGTGCCTTCAATGAGCAGATAGAAGATCACCGGAAACTGCTCACGGACCTCAATTCACAACTCGAGGATGCCCGCGAAGCGGCACGGCACGCCGGAGTGCCGCACGCCACGGACTACTGAATCACTCGCTTTTCCCGATTCTTTTCTTCATCTGCCGCACATGATGATGGCCGTGCACATAGTGAAACTTTCTCCACTGTTTTGCGTTCAGCGGCCCCAGAATCATGTGAATCGCGACCGGCCCCTCGCCCCATCGCTCTTCTGCAGCCTTGATTCCTGCGTCCATGCGCTCCAGATTCAACAGCGCCCGCGTCAACGCTGCTGGGCCTAGGTCACCTTGTGGAACCACGATGGCCGGAGCCTTGGCGCCGGACGGAAATACGCCTAGGTCCACAATCAGGAGCCTCAGCAGAAACTCTTTGAGATTCGCCGCTCGAACCTGTGGCGAACCACTCTCTTTCAGCATCAGTTCAAGCATCTTCGCCGTGGTGCCATAACTTCGCCCAAGGTGCTCGACGATCTGCGCGCTGGTCCAGCGCCCACTCGGCGCACGGTTCCAATCCGAATCGTCCAGATCCGTTGTCGTTTCGGTGATTTCTTTGCGTAAACGCTCCAGCCATGCATCCATTTCACGATCACCCGGTCTCGAATCGTCAGGCGTCCTTTACTACTGCATTGTGAGGCTCGCCAAAGGAATTGCCGATAAATGCAAAAGCTTATTCGCTTTCCCGCAGCCCTGCTGGGCGGAATACTCGCGCTGACAGCATGCACCTCCAGCGCTCCGCCCAAAGCCGCGCCAGCGGCTAAACCTGCTGAATACATCAGCGGACGAGAAGCATTCCAGCAACTCTATGTCTCTGCCCACGCCGTTGCCGGAGACGTAAAACCATACCGCATGGAGTCAAGTTATACCAAGGGTTCACCGGCGAATGAAGGTAAAAGCGGCCTATGGCGCGCTGACTTCGCTTCGGCGTCCAAGAAGCTGAGCAAGAGCTTCTCGTGGAGTGGCCTCGCTGGGCCCGATGCTCCTGAACGCGGCGTATCGCACGGCTCGGATGACACGTACAATCCCGGAAATACCAGTACCCAAGTATTCGATCCACAGTTTCTGAAAACCGATTCCGATGCCGCATTCAAGGTCGCACAGCAGCATGGGGGAGAGAAGCTGACCGGCGCCAATCCCAGTCAGCCAGTCTTCTACACGCTCGACTTTGACACCAGGAACAACCAACTGATTTGGCACGTGATATACGGCTCCAGCCGTTACGATGCCAAGCTTGATGTCTCTGTTGATGCCACCAGCGGAATGTTCGTTCGTGTCGAAAAGTGAGAGGGAAGACTCGCCCGATCATCATTCGCGAGGCGTGATCTTCACTGCTTGTTCAATCGCTCCAGAGCCTTCCGTGCCTCACCTGCGCTCGGCCCGTCCTTCAGGATGGCCAGGTACTCTTCGTAGCGCTGCTTTGCCTCTTCGAACGCCTTGGTCTTTTCCAGGGTTTGCGCCAGTTTGAACGTGGCAACGGCGTCGCGGGGCTTATACTGCAGAGCTTCCCGGTAGCGGCTCAGTGCCGCCTTGTAGCCGCCTCTGCTGTAATAATAGTCGCCAACTTCCACATCCTTCATTGCACGCAACGGATTCCATTCGTGCAATTCCATGACATCATCCGCAACATGTCCGCCGTCGGGATGCGCCAACGCGTCGCCCTTCGGCGGAGAAATATCCATTCGCGTCTGCTCGCTGCTGCTCTCGTTATCGCTGCGAGGAGGAGCGTTGTTGGCGGGTACCTGCGGATTCTTCGTTTTCGGGCTGTTGGGCTTGTTGTACTGAGGGTTTTCCGTCAGTGGGCCATCTACCTGTCCCGTTGGGGACTGCGCCGTCAGCGTGGGCACGCACAACATTGCGCCAACTGTGATCAACGACAGTATGATTGCAGGTTTCATTCTAAAGATTGTACGCGCAGGAGCATTACGCTCTTGCAGATTTCACAAGGAAGCGACGGGTTGTCTGCCGTCCCTGCAGAAGTGCTCTTATCTCCAGTTCCGCAGCGCCGTCGGCCAGCGCAAGCCGCATCTGAGCCACGCCAGCCTCGTTGGTCAGTGTGCTCTCAAGTACGCCTGATTCGGATTCCGTCTTCCACTGGGCCGCCACCTCCGCGGAGGCCGCCACGAACCCGCCCGACAAAACCCGGAAGTGCAGAATCACTTCCTGTCCCGAAATTCTCTGAGATCCCAGAAACTGCACCACCAGCGCCTTGGCAGACTCCTGGTTCAGGACGTCATCCACGAAACCTTCGCGCACGGCCTCCACCACCCAGCGGTGCTGGGCTCGTGATAACTCTTGAATGTCTTCATCGGTAGCTTCCTGGGGCATCGCCGCCGATCTTTTTCCAATGCAGCGGCCGCTCACGAATACCTGCGATTCCAGTCGGCGCTCTTGTTCGCGCACCTCCGTTTGCACATGGTAGATCGTTTCCGCCACCTTGATATCCGTGTTGAAGCCGAAGATCATCCGCCCGGGTCTTTCCACAAATCCGCCGAATGTGACGAAAGAACACGCCCGGCGTCCTGCTTGAAAGTAATTCGTACCTCGGATTCTCTAGTACCAAGCGCCAAAATAACAACATTACTTTCGTTTGGAGTTCCTCCACAGATACCTCCTTTCGCGGCCAGCTAGATGTTTGTATCTTCCCAACGTAACTGTTCTTGACACTAGGAAAATCTAAAACCTATACTTGCCAGTTCCCCAAAATGTGGTGGTGAACTCCAGTAACCCAAAAGAATGACCGACAACTACTTTGCAAGGTATCTACCTCTGCTGATCCACTTCACTTTGGCCTGCTTGCTGGCAGTCGCCATCGTGACGTTGTCCTATTTGATCGGTCAGCACAAGGCCAACAAGAGCAAGATGTCTCCCTACGAGTGCGGTATGGAGCCAGTTGGCGACGTACGCCAGCGATTCAGTGTGAAGTTTTACCTGGTCGCCATGCTCTTCATCCTTTTTGACGTTGAGGCCGTGTTCCTCTATCCCTGGGCAATCCTATTGAAAAGATTAAAGATGTTTGGATTCTGGGAGATGATGACCTACGTCCTGATTGTCCTGATCGGTTTCTTCTACGTATGGAAGAAGGGTGTTCTCGATTGGAACAAACCTTCTCGCGACGAGGCGCTTTAGGAGCTCATGCCCCTGCAACCTGCCGTTACTGATCTCGAGTTGCTGAAGGACCGCCCGCCGGTGGCTTGCCTTGCCGCTTGCCCAGGCGCGCTCCAGTCCGCCAAGTTTGATCGCGACGAACTCACGATCTGGGTCGACTCTATTTACCTTATCGAATCGCTGAACCTTTTGCGCAACATTGGGTTCACTGTTCTTGCCGACCTGACAGCGGTAGATTGGTTTCCGTCCGAACCCCGCTTTGAGGTGGTTTATTCGCTTCTCGCGTATGAGCGCCATGAACGCATCCGCTTCAAAGTAAAGGTAAATGGAGCCGATCCCTACATCGAGTCGGTCACCGGACTCTGGGCTGGTGCGTCGCCTTTCGAACGCGAAGTCTTCGACCTCTTCGGAATTCGTTTCCAGGGCCATCCCGATCTCCGCCGCATCCTTATGCCGGATGACTGGGAGGGATATCCTCTGCGCAAGGACTACCCCGTCGAGGGATATCACTAATGCCCAGCATCGATCAATTCCGCTCCGTGCCCGTCGTCGAAACCATCGGCGGTGACCGCACGATGGTCCTGAACATGGGGCCGCAGCACCCTTCGACCCACGGAGTCCTACGCCTCCTGCTTGAGATCGACGGCGAGACCATTGTGCGCGTTCGTCCCGACATCGGATTCCTGCACACCGGAATCGAGAAGACCTGCGAGGCGAAGTTCTACCAGCAGGTCATCCCCATGACCGACCGCATCGACTATCTCTGCCCCATGACCAACAATTTCGCATATGTGTTGGCCGTAGAAAAGCTTCTCGGACTTGAGATTCCGCCGCGTGCCATGTGGATACGACTCATGCTGAATGAGTTGACGCGCATCAACTCGCACTTGGTCTGGCTTGGTACGCACGCCTTGGACATTGGCGCGATGACCGTCTTCCTCTACTGCTTCCGTGAGCGGGAAGAGATTCTCAAGATGTTTGAGATGGTCGCCGGCCAGCGCATGATGACCTCCTACTTTCGGGTGGGCGGTGTCTCCTTGGACCTGCCGCTGGGATTCCTCGACTATCTCAAGAATTTTGCGGGTTATTTCCCGGATCGCATCAGCCAATATTCCGACCTGCTCACCAACAATCCCATCTGGATTGGCCGCACCAAGGGCGTTGCCTTCATCACCAAAGAGGATGCGCTCGAGCTTATGCTGAGCGGGCCCACAGCTCGTGGCAGCGGGATTGATTGGGATCTTCGCCGTGACATGCCTTACGGCGGATATGAAAAACTCGACTTCAAGGTTCCGATCGAAACCGCTGGCGACGTCTTTGCCCGCTATCAGGTTCGAATGGGCGAACTTCGCGAATCCATCAGCATGGTGAAGCAGGCCATCGCCAATCTTCCCGACGGTGCCGTCAAAGCCGACGCGCCCAAGATTGTATTGCCTGACCGCGAGAAGATGAAAACCCAGATGGAGTCTCTTATCCATCATTTCAAGATTGTGACCGAGGGCTTCACCGTCCCTGAGGGCGAGGTATATCAGGGCGTTGAATCGCCACGGGGCGAGATGGGCTATTACGTGGTAAGCGATGGCACCGCCAAGCCCTATCGTGTTCACATGCGCAGCCCATCTTTTGCCAACCTGAACGCCATTGGCGTGATGTGCGAACACAACCTGCTTGCCGACGTAGTTGCAGCCATCGGTAGCATTGATATTGTCCTGGGCGACGTAGACCGCTAGAACGGAGATCAAGTGGAAGGCTGGGGAACACAGTTCGCAAAAGACGTCATGCATCGCACCGAAGGCCAGGGCGACTTTGCGCTCGACCTCATCGATCTGCTGCAACAGAAAGCCGACGACTACAACAAGGAAACGCCGCATGACTTCGGCTTTCCGGTGAAGGTAATTGTGAAGGGCGAAGACGTCGAGGTCACCAACGGATATAAAACGGCGGCCGTTGTCTCGTCCGCGCTGCCCGGCGTCATCTTTATCCGCATTGCGAGCGATTTCAACAACCGCGCTTTTGAGGCAACTTTGAACAATACGCCAGACGGCTTTGAGCCGGATGGTCTTCCCGTCGAGTGTTCCGATCCTTCAGGCTTGGCTGAATGGGTGATCCACGAAGTCTTCGAACCATAACCCAGCAGGCGTCCTGTCGGACTTACCTCTTTCGATTCACGCGTTCAACATCGGTTCCAGAGGCTCATGAAATTTAGCGAACAACTCGAAGCGCGATACTCCGACATGCTCACGCACTATCCGGTGAAGCGCTCACTTCTCGTTCCCTTCCTGCTTTATATTCAGGACGAATTCGGCTATGTAACTGATGCTTGCATCGAAGAAGTCGCCCGACGTTTGGAAATTACCCCGCTTGAAATTCGTAATGTCATCAGCTACTACTCCATGCTCCGTACCAAGGCCAGCGGAAAGTACAATGTGCAGGTCTGCACCAACATCTGCTGCCTGCTGCGCGGAGGAGAAGAGATGCTGGAGCACGCGCGCAAAAAGCTCGGCGTTGCTGTAAACAAGGGCGTCACTCTCGACGGTGTATTTTCAGTGGAGGAGGTTGAATGCATCGGCGCCTGTTCGTGGGCTCCTGCCATGCAGGTCAACTACGACTTCCACGAGAACCTGACGCCGGACAGAATTGACCAGATTTTAGACGAGTACAGACAGAAGGCGGCCCAACAGTAGCTATGGCAAACCTGGTTTCCCATCCCGATGAGGTAAAAGTTGTAACCAAGCGCTTTGGTAAGGGCGCTGCCAACCTCGACCGCTACCTCGAACTTGACGGTTACAAGGCCGTGCAGAAGGCGCTTGAACTCGGCCCCGACGGAATCATCAATGAGATGAAGGCCAGCAATCTGCGTGGGCGCGGCGGAGCCGGATTCCCGACGGGAATGAAGTGGTCCTTCGTTCCCAAGCAGAGTGCGAAGCCCAAGTACGTTCTGTGCAACGGCGATGAGAGCGAACCCGGAACCTGCAAAGACCGTCTCATCTTCGAGCACGATCCGCACGCTGTCATCGAAGGCGCAATGATAGCCGCCATCGCCGTGGGCTCGCATGATGCCTACATCTACATTCGCGGCGAGTACCGTTACCTGCTGGAAATCATGCAGAAAGCCATCGCCGATGCCTATGCACGCGGCTTCTGCGGCAAGAACATCTTCGGCTCCGGCTACGATCTCAATGTGTACTGGCATGGTGGCGCAGGAGCCTACGAGGTAGGCGAAGAGTCTGCCCTCATGGAATCGCTCGAGGGCAAGCGCGGTGTGCCTCGCATCCGTCCTCCCTTCCCTGCGGTCGTCGGACTGTGGGGCGGCCCCACGGTCATCAATAACGCTGAGACCCTCGCCAGCGTTCCGCATATCATGCTCATGGGCGGAAAACAATATGCCGAGATCGGTGTGGAGCGCAACGGCGGTACGCGTCTCTTCTCGTTGAGCGGACACCTCGCCAGGCCCGGCGTTTACGAACTTCCGCTAGGTTACAGTTTGCGCAAGGCAATTTACGAAGTCGGCGGCGGCATCGCCGACGGGCGCACCCTCAAGGCCGTCGTCCCTGGGGGCTCTTCTGTGCCCTGCCTCAAACCGGATGAGATCGACGTCGCGCTTGATTTCGATTCGATGATGAAGGCGGGAACGATGCTTGGCTCCGGCGGCATCGTCGTCATCAACGATCAGACCTGCATTGTCAAGTTCGCTCTGCGCACCATTCAGTTCTACCGGCACGAAAGCTGCGGCTGGTGCATTCCCTGTCGTGAGGGCACCGATTGGCTTAGCAAGAGTCTCAAGCGCTTCCATGCCGGAGCCGGAGTGGCAAAGGATATCGACAACATCCGCTACCTCGCTGAGAATATGATGGGCCGCACCTTCTGCCCACTAGGCGACGCAGCGGCGATGCCTATCATCGGCTTCGTGAAGAAGTTCCGTGAAGAATTTGAAGCACACCTGGACGGCCGTCCCTGCCCATACGAGCAGCACGGCGCCACCAACGCATTGCCCGTTCTGAGCCACTAGGTTCACGCGAAGAGAATTCATGGCCGAAGCAACACAAAACGCGACGCAAAACGTAACCCTGACGGTAAACGGAATCGCCATCTCGGCTCCCAAGGGGACCCTGCTTATCGAAGCCTGCAAGCAGCATGGCATCGAAATCCCCGCCTTCTGCTATTACCCCGGACTCTCGCTCCAGGGCGCATGCCGCATGTGCCTGGTGGAAATCGAGAAGATGCCAAAGATGCAGACCGCCTGCACGACGCCTGTTGCCGAGGGCATGGTGGTGCTCACGGAATCCGAAAAGGTGGTGCAGGCCCGCAAGTCCACGCTGGAACTGCTGCTTGCAAACCATCCGCTCGATTGTCCCGTTTGCGACGCCGGCGGCGAATGCGAATTGCAGGACATGACCTTCAAGTATGGTGCTGGAGAGTCGAAGTTCATCGACATCAAGAGTCATCGCGACGAACAACAATGGTCTCCGGTTGTCTTCTATGATCGTCCGCGCTGCATCCTCTGCTATCGCTGCGTGCGCGTCTGCGGAGAAGGCATGGACGTTTGGGCGCTCGGCATTCAGAATCGCGGTCAAGGCTCGACCATCGCTCCCAACCAGGGCGATTCGCTCAACTGCGAAGAGTGCGGCATGTGCATCGACATCTGCCCCGTTGGTGCGCTTACCAGCGGCTCATACCGTTACAAGACCCGTCCATGGGAGATGACCCACGTCGGTACTGTTTGCAATCACTGCGGCGATGGCTGCCTCACCACGGTCGGCGTTCGCCGCTCTGACACAGGCTCTGAAATTGTGCGCTGTGACAACCGCGACCGCAGCGGCATCAACGACGACTTCCTCTGCATCAAGGGACGTTACGCTTACGACTTTGCCGCCAACCCCGAGCGCGTCACCACGCCGCTCATCAAGCGCGAAGGAAAATTCGTAGCCGCCACATGGACGGAGGCCATCGAACTGGTCGCATTCAAGTTCCAGCAGATTCTTCTCGCCGCCGGCACGCAGGCGATCGGCGTTATTGGCTCCAACAGAACCACGAACGAAGAGAATTACCTGCTGCAGAAGTTCGCGCGGACAATCCTCGGCACCAACAACATTGACCACCATCGCACCGCGGATTTTCCTTCGTTCGCACGCGCCATCGCCGAAAACAAGGCGCAAACGGCATCGATGACCGAGGTCGCGACCGCTCCGGCCATCCTCTTGATTGGCAGCGACCCCACTGAGCAGCATCCTCTGCTTGCCTGGCAGATTCGCAACGCCGTTCGCCTTCGCAACTCGCGTCTATACGTGGTCAACTCGGACGCAATCAAGCTCACCCACCAAGCCGCTCACTTCGTGAAAATTGCCGGTGGAAGCGAAGCTGCGATTGCCTCCTTCTTGCGCGGCAAGGACGCCGTCGCATCTGAACTCGGCGTTTCCTCTGAAGAACTCGGCAAACTCCGGGACGCTCTAGCCGCCGAGGCGAATCTTCTCATTATTTTCGGCCCTGAGCTGCGTGGCGAAGCCATCGACGAGCTCGTCGCCTACGGCGCGCCGAAAGGTGCGAAGCTCATCTGCCTGGCCGATTACTCGAACTCGCGCGGCGCGGCTGACATGGGACTTTTCCCTGACCTGCTTCCCGGGTACCACTCCGTTGCTGGCACTACTCGCACCAAGATCACCTGGGCCTCGGAGGTGCCGACAACTCCAGGCCTCTCTCTGCCGCAGATGCTTGACGCTGCCGCTGCCGGAAGCTTGCAGGCTCTCTGGGTGGTAGGCGCAAATCCCGCTGCCAGATATCCCAATAGCTCCGCGTTTTCGCGTCCATTCCTCGTTGTTCAGGATATGTTTCTCACCGAAACTGCGCAGCACGCTGACGTTTTCCTGCCCGCTGCCTTCGCGTATGAGAAGGCTGGCACGGTGACCAATACTTGCGGTGATTTGCAACGCCTGAAAAAGGCTTCTGACGTTCACGGCGTCAAAGCCGATTTTGAAATCATTATCCGCCTTGCGGAAAAAATGGGCGCGGTGATTGAGCAGCTTGTTCCTTACCGCGGATACACCTTTGCCGATGCGGGTCAGAGCCGGGGTGCGCAATCCGGCGAAGCCGATCGCAACGCTGTGTTCACCGAAGCTCGCGGCCTTGCGTCGCGTACTTCACCACTCGATCCGACCATCACACTCGATGAAATTTCTGAACTGGTTCCCGGCTACGCCATCTCGCGTCTCGACCTCGCCGCCGGCACTCCGCAGCGCACGGAGTTGGTACAGATTGAGCCCGCCGGAATTCCAAGTCACCCTGAGCTGATCGAGCCCGCTGAGAACGCGCTCTTCACCTCCGGCACACTTGGCCGCTACTCGGCAACGTTGAATTCGGTCGTTGAAAACCAGGCGATCGAGCCCATCGGGGCTGACTGAGTTTTCTTCTCCGGCTTACGGGCCGGTAGTTTGTAAGTTGCTGCCGTCAGGCGCAAGCGCCTTATGCACGGCTGGGGATTGATTCATCGATGAGCGCTTTGACTTTCTTGATCGTCGCGGTTATCAAGATCGCCGTCACTCTCGGCGTTCTGCTCACCGTCGTCGCCTACACCGTATGGCTGGAGCGCAAGGTGGTAGGCCGCATGCAGAACCGCTGGGGGCCCTCTCGTGTCGGTCCCTTCGGACTGCTTCAGCCCCTTGCCGACGGAATCAAGTTTCTGCTAAAGGAAGATCTGACGCCGCCTTATGTCGAGAAGAACATCTATCTTCTCGCGCCGGGCTTGTCCCTCATCATGGCGCTTACGTCGATTGCCCTGGTCCCCATCGGTCCGGTGATTCACCTGTTCGGCATCAGTACCCCAGTGCAGATTACAGGGGTAGTTAATGCAGCCGGGCAGCCCAGCGACATCAATGTCGGAATTCTCATCGTCCTCGGCATTACGTCGCTTGGAGTCTATGGAATCGCGCTCGCTGGATGGTCCTCAAACAGTAAGTACTCGTTGCTCGGCTCGCTTCGCGCCTCGGCGCAAATGGTCAGCTACGAAGTTTCACTCGGCCTCTCTCTGGTCGGAGTGCTGCTCATGTCCAGCACTCTCAGTCTGAGTGGAATCGTTCACGCCCAGCTAGGCACTTGGTTCGGCTTCATTCCGCAGTGGTTTATTTTCCGCGGACAGTTCGTTGCGTTTTTCATTTACATGATGGCTGCCTTCGCTGAGACCAACCGCATTCCTTTCGATCTGCCGGAAGCTGAGACCGAACTCGTTGCGGGATATCACACCGAATACAGCGCCATGAAGTTCGCCATGTTTTTCATGGCGGAATACGCCAACATGGTTACTGTCGCCTGTATCGCCTCCGTCATGTTCCTGGGAGGATGGAGCGGTCCTTCGCTTCCCTTTCTGCCCGTGGCAGTTCAGGCGTTTCTGCCGCTTCTGTGGTTTTCATCCAAGATTTTCTTTTTCCTATTCCTCTATATCTGGATTCGCGGCACGCTGCCGCGCTTCCGTTATGACCAGTTGATGGCCTTCGGCTGGAAGTTCCTTTTCCCGCTTGCGCTGGCTAACGTAATTGTCACCGCATTCTTCGTGGCGATCCGGGCATGATGGCCGGAATGGAAAACTGATGCATCAATTTCTCTTTCTGCTCTTCGGAGCCTTCTGCGTTGGTGGCGCAATCAATCTGCTGATCCAGCGGAAGACCATCAACAGCGCACTCTCGCTCATCGTCGTCATGGGATCGCTGGCACTCATCTATCTGCTGCTCGGCGCAGAGTTCGTCGCCATCGTCCAGGTCATCATCTACGCCGGCGCGATCATGGTGCTCTACATCTTTGTCATCATGCTGCTCAACGCCGGACAGGAAGAGGACGCCAAGGGCAGCAACGTTGCCAAGATCTTCGGCATCCCGGGGCTCTTCGCCGGAGGCATGATCGGAATCTGGGTTTTGCTCCAACACCGTCCGGAAGAAAAGCTCATCCCCATCGGGGCTCTCTATGGTCCGGCGGATAAAGTCGGCATGATGCTCTTTACCAAGTACCTGTTGGCCTTTGAAGTCACCAGCATCCTCGTGCTCATCGCCATCATGGGCGCGGTCGTTCTCGCCCGCAGGAGTAACTCATGATTCCCATCTCCTGGTATCTGCTGCTCAGCGCGTTTCTCTTCGCCTGTGGAGTCACTGGATTTCTCATCAAGCGCAACATCATCACGCTCTTCATGTCCATTGAGCTGATGTTGAACGGCGTGAACCTCTCGTTCATCGCCTTCGCCACTCGCCTGGGAACTCTCGACGGACACATCTTTGTCTTTTTTGTCATGGTCGTTGCCGCCGCCGAAGCCGCAGTCGGACTGGCTATCATCATCTCTGTCTATCGCACGCGTGAGACGCTTAACGTCGATCGGGTGAACCTGCTGAAACTATGAATTCAATTTACTTTCAACCCTGGCTCATTCCGATTCTCCCGTTGCTTGGCGCGCTGACCAACGGACTCTTCGGCAAGCGATTCACCAAGACCGCTGTTGCCGCCATCGCGCTCACCGCCACCGCTGCGTCGTTTCTTGTCGCCTGCGTGCAGGCGGTTATTCTGCTGCAGTCTGGATTGCCCGCACTGGAGCAGTATTACGGCACATGGATTCAGACCGGAGATTTCTCTGTCAACTTCGGCATTTATCTCGACCATCTCTCGTTGATCATGATGCTGGTTGTCACCGGCGTCGGATTCCTCATCCACGTCTATTCCGTGGCATACATGGAGCACGAGGGCGGCTACTATCGCTTCTTTACCTACCTCAACTTCTTCATGTTTTTCATGCTCACGCTGGTGCTGGCGAACAACTATCTGCTCATGTTTGTTGGCTGGGAGGGTGTGGGCCTCGCCTCTTACCTGCTGATCGGCTTCTTCTTCCTCAAGGATTCTGCTGCCAACGCTGGCAAAAAGGCTTTCATCACAACCGAGTCGGCGACTTCGGATTTCTGATCGCGCTGTTCCTGCTGATCCAGCACTTCGGAACGTTGCACTACGGAACGCTCTTTGTGATCCAGAACTCCGCGCTTTCGCATATGCCTGTCGAAGCCACGGCCGGAGTACTCACCGCCATTGGCCTGCTCATGCTCGTCGGCGCCTGCGGCAAGAGCGCTCAGATTCCCCTCTACGTCTGGCTGCCTGACGCTATGGAAGGCCCCACTCCGGTCTCTGCCCTTATCCACGCCGCCACCATGGTCACGGCTGGCGTGTATATGGTCTGCCGCTCCAATGCCATTTTCAGCCGCGCTCCCATTGCGCTGCTCGCCGTGACCATCATCGGAACCCTGACCAGCTTCTTTGCCGCGACCATTGGCATCACCCAAACGGACATCAAGCGCGTCCTCGCCTACTCCACCGTTTCGCAGCTCGGCTACATGTTCATGGCCGCCGGAGTCGCGGCCTACTCCGCATCCATCTTCCACCTCATGACCCACGCCTTCTTCAAAGCTCTGCTCTTTCTCGGTGCAGGCTCGGTCATTCACGGCATCGGCGGCGAGCAGGATATGCGCAAGATGGGTGGCCTTCGCAAGTACATGCCATGGACCTTCTGGACCATGCTGATTGCGACCCTGGCCATCTCTGGCATTCCGCCCTTCGCCGGATTCTTCTCGAAGGACGAGATCCTCTGGCAGGCCTTCAGCAGCCCACATGGCAGCAAGATATTCTGGTTCTTCGGCGTCATCACCGCCTTCATGACCAGCTTTTATATGTTCCGCCTCATCTTCCTCACCTTCACCGGTGAGTATCGTGGCGCGAAACCGGAAGCGGGTTCCTCACATGGCAGCCATGACGACCAGGGCCATCACGCGCCACACGAATCTCCATGGCTCATGCTTGCCCCCCTTGTGCTGCTGGGAGTGCTTTCCATCATTGGCGGCTGGGTCGGGATCGGCAATCGCTTCGAGCACTTCCTCGATCCGGTCATCCAAAAGGTTTCCGTTGAGCAGAGCGTCGCTCAGAACGGCGAAGCCGTGACCAAGCCGGTCAGCGACGGCGAAGGTGCTGCCGAGGAAAGCAAGGGACTGGAAAATATCCTGATGGGCGTCTCCGTTCTCGTCGCCTTCTCCGGCCTTGGCCTTGCATGGTTCCTCTATGTAAAGCGTCCCGAACTCCCCTCGAGAATTGCGGAGGCTAGCGGAGGCCTCTACACGCTGGTCCTCAACAAGTATTGGATCGACGAGCTCTATTCTGCCGCCATCATCGGCCCCTTGGTCGCGCTCTCGAGGGTTGTCCTATGGCAAACCATTGACCAGAAGGTGATCGACGGAACAGTGAACGAAAGCGCCGTTGCGGCGCGCGATGTTTCGCAGATCATCCGCCAGCAGCAATCGGGTCTCATCCGCAGCTACGCCGGATGGATTGCCGCCGGTGCCGCTGCGGTTGTCGCCTACATGGTTTGGATGGGAACCCGATGAACATCTCAACGCTTAATCCCTGGATTCTTACGCTCACGACGTTTCTGCCCGCCCTGGGAGCGCTGCTCATCGCCTTCCTGCCGCGCCGCGATCGCGATATCCGCTGGTTCGCCTTGGCCATCTCCGTCATCACCCTGCTGGTCTCGCTGCATCTGCCTGCGCACTATCGCGACGTCGCGGCCACCAACTCGGGCAGCTTCGCCTACGAGCAGAATCTGCACTGGATCACCAGTCCAAACATTCACTACCATATCGGCATCGACGGCATCTCGCTCTGGCTCGTGGTCCTCACCACGTTCCTGGTTCCCTTTTGCGTTCTTGCCTCCTGGAAGTCGATTCATGATCGCGTGAAGGAATTTTTCATCCTTCTACTCATCCTGGAAACAGCGATGATCGGTGTCTTTATCGCGCTCGATCTTTTCCTCTTCTACTTTTTCTGGGAAGCTACGCTCATCCCGATGGCGCTCATCATCGGCATCTTCGGACACCAGCGCCGCGTCTACGCCGCCGTGAAGTTTTTCCTGTACACGATGATCGCTTCGGTCTTCATGTTGGCGGCCATCATTTGGCTTTACGCCCAATCCGGAACATTTGACTTCACCGAGTTGCAACATCTGCTCGCCAGTGGTGCAATCGCCGTACCCGGCCACACCGCGCTCTGGCTCTTCCTAGGATTCTTCGTTGCGTTCGCTGTCAAGGTGCCGCTCTTTCCGCTGCACACATGGCTGCCGGACGCGCACGTCGAAGCGCCCACTGCAGGTTCTGTTCTCCTCGCTGGAGTTCTGCTGAAAATGGGTACCTACGGTCTGCTGCGCTTCAACATCGGCCTCTTCCCTGCTGAGGCTCATAAGAACGCGCCGTGGATTATGACCCTCGCAATTATCGGCATCGTCTACGGAGCACTCGTCGCCCTGGTCCAGCCCAATATGAAGAAGCTGGTCGCTTACTCTTCAGTCAGCCATCTCGGATTCGTTGTGCTCGGCCTCTACAGCTTTACTCGCGCAGGTATGGACGGTGCCGTATATCAGATGCTCAATCATGGCATCTCGACCGGCGCCCTCTTTCTTCTGCTCGGCATGCTCTACGACCGACGCCACACCTATGAGATCAAGGAATACGGCGGCCTCGCCACGCCGATGCCCATCTATGCCACGCTCTTTCTGCTGATCACGCTATCCTCCATAGCATTGCCACTGATGAACGGATTTGTCGGCGAGTTCCTCATCCTCAGCGGTGCATTCCAGGCAAAGGCAATTTACGGAATCGTCGCCGCCACCGGTGTGATCTGGAGCGCTTTCTACATGCTCTGGCTCTACCAGCGAACCTTCTACGGAGCCATTACCGCGCCGGTCAACGCGACACTGCCTGATGCAGACGTACGCGAGCGCAGCATTCTCTGGCCGCTCGCAGTATTGGCCCTTGTCATGGGAGTTTTTCCTACATTGTGGATGAACTCGATCGATGCCTCCGTCGCCGGCATTCTGAAGGATACGCAGAACGCTATGTCCTCAGCCTCAACGCTTCAAGTTAAAGTGAACACGGTGCTCAAATAGCCATGCCGCCATCAGCCGCCGATTACGTCCGCATCCTCCCTGAAATTGTCCTCTCGATCTGGGGCATGATCGTCATGTTCATTGAGCCGCTATTGCCAGCGGGCCGCAGCCGAAAAGGTCTGGGAATCTTCTCCGCCATCGGAGCGCTAGCCGCCATCGCAGCCACCTTCTACCAGGCGCAGCCGCAGTTCACCGGCTTCGGCTTTAACAACATGATCCGAGTGGATCACTTCAGCATTTTCTTTCACCTTGTCGTCCTGCTCGTAGCACTCTCTACCATTCTGATGTCGCTCGACTATCTGCCATTTCAGAGGATCGATCATGGCGAGTACTACGCGCTGATTCTTCTCGGCGCTGTCGGTATGTGTCTCATGTCTTCTGCTGTTGAACTGGTTCTGATTTTTATCGCTTTGGAAATCTCCTCCATCGCCAGTTATATCCTCGCCGGCTTCCGCCGCCACGCCGCTGAAAGCGCTGAGAGTTCGCTGAAGTACTTCCTTCTCGGCTCCTTTGCCACCGCATTCTTCCTCTATGGAGTCGCCCTGCTATACGGCGCAACCGGTTCCACCAACGTCTTTGACATTGCCGCCAAACTCGGCAGTGCCAATCGCATCGAGCCGCTTGCCTACGTCGCCGTCGCTCTCATTTTCACCGGACTCGGATTCAAAGTTGCCTGCGCTCCATTTCACATCTGGACCCCGGATGTGTACGAAGGCGCGCCCTCACCCGTCGTCGCGTTCATGTCAACCGCACCAAAGGCCGCGGCATTTGCGGTTCTCATCCGCCTTGTGATTGATACGGCGTCGCCTCACTGGTTCTGGGTAATCTGGACCGCCGCGGTTCTCTCCATGTGCGTCGGCAACCTCGGCGCGATTCTGCAGAGCAACGTCAAGCGCATGCTTGCCTATTCCTCCATCGCCCACGCAGGATACCTGATGGTCGCCTTCGCCTCGGCCAGCAATCGCGAACTCTGAATTTCAGCCGCTATGTTCTACTCCGCCGCTTACGCCGCCATGAACGTCGGTGCATTTGCCGTCATTACCCAGATGGCCGGCAGTGGTGAGCGCTTCTCGCAGATTGACGACTATTCAGGACTGGGAAAACGCTCACCCCTGCTAGCCGCAGCTCTGACGTTCTTTCTGCTCTCGCTCATCGGAATTCCCATTACAGGCGGATTCTTCGCCAAGTTCTACGTCTTCAGCGCCGCTCTCCGGACACATCTCATCTGGCTCACCATCATCGGCGTGGCGAACAGCGGTATGGGCTCCTACTATTACCTGCGCCTCATTGTTCGCATGTACATGTTTGAACCACGAACCGACGCTCCCGCTCCCAAAGTTCAACTCGGCGTCGCACTGGCCATCGCCATCAGCCTCATCGCAACCCTCTGGCTCGGCGTGCTCCCCAACGCAGTCCTTCATTACACGCAGGGTGCGCCGACGATTCTCGCCAGCCACTAACGCGAGCGACAAACAAACTGGCCCCGGAAGCTTCCGGGGCCTTTCTTTCGGAGCTCCATCGTGATCAACGCGCGCATATCGTAATCTACACAGGGAATCCCGAAGCGGAACTGGCCTTCTTCCGCGACGTATTACGCCTTGCCTCCGTCGATGCTGGCCAGGGCTGGCTGATTTGTGTGCCGGGTTGGATGCTTTCGGTCCAGAGGCTTGAGGTTCTTATCCAGATTCTTGGCGGCAGGGCAGAAGTGCCGATAATCTGGGCACTCTTGG
>Ga0182030_10001848_pt1 | contig 44313 bp, 35 predicted proteins | sample 812S3MmetaG_FD_121299 | JGI IMG/M metagenome (GOLD analysis project Ga0182030, IMG submission 121299) | Permafrost microbial communities from Stordalen Mire, Sweden - 812S3M metaG (Illumina Assembly) | ecosystem: Environmental > Terrestrial > Soil > Wetlands > Permafrost | place: Sweden... | reverse complement strand
TGATCCGGGTGCGCCAGCTGATCGAGACCATGCGGAGCTTTGTCGATGAGGTCTATCTTCCCGATCTCATCGCCATCGGAAGCGGCTACAAGGACTGGTTTGCGCGTGGCGAAGGCGTCGGTAATTTCATGACTTACGGCGATTTTGCCGGTCCTGCGGCGGGCAATGGCTTTGGTGTGCCGCGCGGCGTGGTGCTGGATCGCGATCTCACAAGGATTTATCCCGTGGATCTCGAGGACCCCGAGCAAATCCAGGAATATGTCGCGCATTCCTGGTATAAATACGCCAAGGGCCAAGGAGCTGCGCTCCATCCTTTCCAGGGCGAAACCACCCTCGACTATACCGGGCCGCCGCCGCCCTTCGAACATCTCGACCCCGAACGCGCCTATTCCTGGGTCAAGGCGCCGCGCTGGCGCGACAAGCCGATGGAAGTTGGGCCGCTGGCGCGACTGGCGCTGCTGCATGCCGCCGGGGATGCCCCTGCGAAGGCGCTGACGGCCGAAACGCTCGCGCGGCTGGGGCTGCCCTTCGGCGCCATCTATTCAACGCTGGGGCGCATTCTGGCGCGCGGAATCGAAAGCAAGCTGCTGGTCGACCGGATGGCCGGCTGGCATGACGCTCTGATGGCCAATATCGCGGGCGGCGATTTGCGGACTTTCAACAACGAGAAGTGGGAGCCGGCGAGCTGGCCCAGCCATGCCCAGGGGATCGGGACGATTGAGGGACCACGCGGGGCGCTGGCGCATTGGATCGTCATCGACGAAGGCAAGATCACCAATTACCAGGCGGTGGTTCCGACGACATGGAACGCCGGACCGCTGGACGCCAAGGGACAGCATGGCCCTTATGAAGCCGCTCTGATGGACGGCCATCATCAACTGGCTCTGGCCGACCAGCCTTTGGAAGTGTTGCGCACGATACACAGCTTCGATCCCTGCATGGCCTGCGCCGCGCATGTGTACGATCCCGCCGGCGTCGAAGTCGGGCAGGTGACGATCCGCTGATCGAGGACATGCAGCTCCGGCCTGTGGACGAATGACGTTTGGCGCGTACCGCTTTTGGGCGCCCGCCGCCGCGCTGGCAGAGGCGCATCCCCTAAGGTTATGGCTGTCAGCGCAAACTCCTCAGGAGGGCGGAATTTTGGCGGATTGGCGTCTTCAAAGGGAGTAGTTGAGTCAATTGGTGGATTAAACATATTATTCCTTGGACCTTGCTGAAGAAAGAAGCCTGCAAATGCCCAAGGACATGTCCGCAGTTGTCATCAAGGGCAATCTCAACGGGCTTGGGGTGGTTCGCAGTCTTGGGCGGGGGGGCGTCACAAGCCACGTTGTCGACACCAGCCTTTTGGCGCCGGCGATGTGGTCCCGGCACGCGAAGCCCTGCGTCGCGCCGGTTCTTCATGGCCGTAAGCTTCTGGACGTCCTGTTGGCGCTTCGCGGATCGATCAATCATCAGCCCATGCTGTTCAACTGCGACGAAATGTCGGTGCTTGCGATTTCGGAACATCGGAGCCAGCTCGAAGGCGCTTTCCGGTTTCGTTTGCCCGAGCATGAAACCGTCGTGACGCTACAAGACAAGGCAAAATTCCATGAATTCGCCAGAGCGCTCGGGTTGAGCGTTCCCAACGGACGCCTGGTGCGGAGGGCGTCGGACATCGACGACCTCCGCACGTTCCGTTACCCGCTCGTCGCCAAGCCGGCCGACAAGCGGTTTGTTCACCGAGGCAATGCGCCAGGCGTCATGGTTTTTGCGTCTTTTGGCGAAGCGAGCGCCGGTTGCGCGCGGATGCTGGGCCAGGCGGGCGACATCCTGGTGCAGGAATGGGTGGAAGGCGCGAACGACCAGATTTATTTTTGCCTGTTCTACCGTGGCCGGGGCGCCGCGACCGTGAGCATGTTTACCGGCCGCAAGCTGCTGAGTTCCCCCCCGAATATTGGCATGACGGCCTATTGCGCGGCGGCGCCGGAAGCGCGCGAAGCGCTGGAGCCGATGACGGAGGCGTTTTGCGACGCCGTCGGTTACGAGGGCATGGGAAGCGTCGAATACAAATGGGACTCCGGCGCCCGTCGCTTCGTCATCATAGAGCCGACGGTAGGCCGCACCGACTGGCAGGAAGAAATCGCCACTTTGTGCGGCGCCAATATTCCGTTGGACGCCTATCGCCACGAATTGGAGCTGCCCTTGCTGGCGCGGGCTCCGGCTGCGCGAAACGTGATCTGGCGGTCGTCCTGCCTGGAGCTGTTGAAGGTAGGCGCGCCGAAATTGCCGGCCGCGGCCAAGCTTCATGATGGATACTGGCGTCGAGACGATCCGATGCCCGCCATTGTCCAATATTCGCTCGGCGCCGCGGCGTCCGCGTTGCGGCAATCCCGGCGGACGTTCAAATTGCTTTGGGACCGCCGCCGAAAAGACGAAGCCTTTTCGAAAGGCTGAGTTCGGGCATGGCGGGATTCAGCGGGCGCCCGATTGACGAGTTTCCTTTTGGAATGAATGACCTAAGAGAGCTAAGTTTTTTTGTCTATAGATTTAGTTGACTTTTCTCCTTGGACCGCGCCAAATAGCGACCACAGGAAGCCAGTTTCCACAAAAAGGGGAGCTTTCGCTTCACTGTGGCGGCCCACCCAGAGGTGGAGCTTCCGCTTGCGCCCCTGGAGCCTCGGCCATGACTTACCTGGATGCTTCGCTCATTCGCTACGCGCGGCTCAAGATCGAACCCCATTCGCCGCTGATCGGCGCAACAGTCCATGGCGTGGACCTCTCGGACGTTTCGGAAGAAGAGCTGCGCGCCGATTTGCGCAAGGCGCTGGCCGAATTCCAGGTCCTGTACTTCCGCAAGCAGACGCTGTCGCCGGAGCAGCATCTGGCCGTCGCCCGCGTGTTTGGCGATCCCGAGAAGGCCAAGGCCTTCTTCCCGCGCCTTGAAGGCTATAACGCCGTCGAGGTTCTTGAAACCGCGCCGAACGTGCCGCGCTATGGCGTCGACCAATGGCATTCGGACATCAGTTTTTACCATAACCCGCCGACCGGCACGGTTCTCTATTCGAAGAAAATTCCGCAGCTCGGGGCCGATACGGTCTGGGCGAGCGCGACCCGCGCCTTTGAGCTTCTGCCGGAAGCGCTGAAGCCCTATCTGGCGACGCTCGAAGCCGTGCATAGTTTCGAGCACAGCGGCTGGCCCGCCTATTTCGACCAGCTCGAAAACGGCCGCGACCGCTATGCGAAGGCGCGATCCGAATATCTGCCGGTCGTGCATCCCGTCGTGCGCACGCATCCAGTGACGGGCAAGAAAATCCTCTATGTGAATCCGAACTTCACGGATCGCATCAAGGGTCTGTCGCGGCAGGCGAGCGACGCTTTGCTCACCCTGCTTTTTGGCCGGTTCGAAAAGCCCGAGGTGCAGGTTCGGCTGCGCTGGGAGCTCGACACCGTCGCCATCTGGGACAACCGCTCCACCGTCCATTACGCCGTGAACGATTACGTCGGCGAACGCCTGCTGCATCGCGTCACTTTCGGCGAGGACAAGGCTTTTTGAGCTTTTAAAATCAAGCGATCAGGAGACTGACATGGCCCATTGGTTCGAGAATAACGCCCTTTCCATCGGCGGCACGCCGCTGATCCGCCTCAACCGGGTGATCGATCATGCCCCGGCGACGGTTCTGGCAAAAATCGAGGGTCGGAACCCTGCCTATTCCGTCAAGTGCCGCATCGGCGCGGCCATGGTCCGCGACGCCGAGGAGCGCGGGCTGTTGGGATTCGGCAAGGAGATCGTCGAGCCGACCAGCGGCAACACCGGCATCGCCCTGGCCTTTGTCGCGGCCGCCAAGGGCATTCCGATCACGCTGACCATGCCTGAAACCATGAGCCTCGAGCGTCGCAAGCTGCTGATTGCTTTCGGCGCCAAGCTGGTCCTGACAGAAGGCGCCCGAGGCATGGCCGGCGCCGTGGCGAAGGCGGAGGAAATCGCGGCCTCCGACCCCAAGCGCTACGTGCTGCTGCAGCAATTCAAGAACCCGGCCAATCCCGCAATTCATGAACAGACGACCGGTCCAGAAATCTGGAACGACACCGACGGCGCGGTCGATATTTTCGTTTCGGGCGTCGGCACCGGGGGCACCATCACCGGCGTGTCGCGCTACATCAAGCAGACGAAGGGCAAGCCCATTCTTTCGGTCGCCGTCGAGCCCGAAGCCAGCCCGATCATCTCGCAAAAGCTCGCGGGTCAGGAGGTGAAGCCGGGTCCGCACAAGATCCAGGGCATCGGCCCGGGATTCATCCCGGGCGTTCTCGACCTCACCCTGATTGACGCGGTCGAGCGCGTCTCGAATGACGAGGCCATCCTTTATGCGCGCCGCCTCGCCAGCGAGGAAGGCATTCTTTCCGGCATTTCGAGCGGCGCAGCGGTCGCCGCCGCGGCCCGCCTGGCGAAAAAGCCTGAGAACGCTCACAAGACCATCGTCGTCATCCTTCCGGACTCCGGCGAACGCTACCTGAGTTCGGTGCTGTTCGAAGGCCTCTTCGACGCCAAGGGCCTCGCTGCATGAATGTGATCGAGGGGCATTTTGAAGAACTCGCGGAGGATCTGGATCTGCGCCAGATCGTCGGCGAACTTCATTCCTTGCGGACTGCGTCGCAAATGCAGCGCTATCGCGGCGCGCCGCCGGAATTGCCCTCGCGCGAGGCGGTGATCGCGCTTGTCGACGGATTGGTCGCCGCGATCTTCCCGCGCCATTTCGGCCCTAGCGCGCTGCGCGCCAAGGACGTGGACGCCTTCGTCATGCGCACGCTCAGCGATTCGCTTGGCGCCTTGCGGCGGCAGGTCGAACTCGAATTGCGCCTGGCCGGCGAACGCGAAGGTCACGACCATGCGCTGGGCCGGCACGCCAGCCGGATCGTTGCCGATTTTGCGACGCGAATTCCCAAAGTCCGCGGTCTGCTCGACACCGACGTCCGCGCGGCCTTTACAGGCGATCCCTCGGCCAAGAGCATTGACGAAGTGGTTTTCTGCTTTCCGGGCGTCGCCGCGGTCATGCGCCATCGCATCGCGCATGAACTGCACCTTTTGGGCGCGCCGATGCTCGCCCGCATCATCGCCGAACAGGCCCATTCGCAAACCGGCATCGACATTCACCCGGGCGCGCGGATCAGCGAGGGCTTCTTCATCGATCACGGCACGGGCGTCGTCATTGGCGAGACGACGGTGATCGGACGCAATGTCCGGCTTTACCAGGCGGTCACGCTCGGCGCCAAGCGTTTCGAAACGGACGGGGAAGGCGCGCTCCTGAAAAATTATGCGCGCCATCCGATCGTCGAGGACGATGTCGTGATCTACGCCGGCGCCACCGTGCTCGGACGGATCACCATAGGCAAGGGCTCGTCGATCGGCGGCAATGTCTGGCTGACCCATAGCGTCCCGCCCGGCAGCGCCGTCATGCAGGCAAGGGCGGTCGAGGAAGTCTTCTTCGACGGAGGCGGCATATGAGGCTGCGACAAAGTCTCCGCCAAGAGAGTCTCCGCCAAGAGAGTCTCCGCAAAGCGCGGAAAACGTCCTGTCCCGTTATAAGGAAACGCTCATATGGATCGGATTGATCTGCGCATTCTCGAAATCCTGCAAGAGGACGCTGTGGCGACCGTGGCCGATGTCGCAGCGCTTGTCGGACTTTCGCCGACGCCCTGCTGGAAGCGGATTCAAAAACTCGAGGCGACCGGCGTTATCGAGAAACGCGTCGCGATCGTCGCGCCGCAAAAGGTCGGGTTGGGACTGGCTGTCCATATCGCGATACAGGCGGGCGAACATTCCACCGACGCGCTCGAAAACTTCGTCCGCGCGGTCTCGGCCATGCCTGAAGTGGTGGAATTCAGCCGGCTCGCAGGTGAGGTCGACTATGTCCTTCGCGTGGTCACGCCGGATATCGCGGCCTATGACGCCTTCTACAGACGGCTGACCGCGATCATGCCGCTTCGCAATGTGTCGTCGCATTTCGTCTTGCAGAAGATCAAATCGACGACGGCGCTGCCCCTCGGTCTCACGGCGATGGACGACGCGCACAGGAAAGTGCCTGTTGCTGCTTCGTCGGTTTCCTCGACGCGACTGGTCGCCTTGCGCTCGTGATGACGCCCTGCAAATGAAATTCGCCCCGCCGTGTTCGGGCGGGGCGAAGTCATTTTTCGGGCGACGCGGGGGGAGCTCAAGGCTTCAAATCGTATAGGCAAACGAATCATAGGCGAGTTGGCTCAGGACCTGGTCCATGTCGCGATAGGGCTCGCCGGTTTGAGCTGTGTTGACGATCTTCGCTGGCACGCCGGCGACCGTGGCATGGGCGGGCACGGCATGCAGCACCACGGAGCCCGCCGCGACGCGCGAAAATTCGCCGACCTCGATATTGCCGAGAATTTTCGCGCCGGCGCCAATCATGACGCCGCGCCGCACCTTGGGATGCCGATCGCCGCTCTCCTTGCCTGTGCCGCCAAGCGTGACGTTTTGCAGGATCGAAACGTCGTCGTCGATGGTCGCGGTGGCGCCGACGACAAAGCCGGTGGCGTGATCGAGGAAGACGCCCTTGCCGATCCGCGCCGCCGGATGAATATCGGTTTGAAAGACATCGGACGAACGGCTTTGCAGATAAAGCGCGAAATCACTCTGCCCGCGGCTCCACAGCCAATGCGCGAGACGATGGGTCTGGATGGCGTGATAGCCCTTGAAATAGAGAAAGGGCTCGATGAAGCGGTCGCAGGCCGGGTCACGATCGATGACCGCGACAATATCGGCCCGAAAACCTTCGGAGATTTCCGGCGCTGCCGCCAGCGCGCGGGTGAAGGCGGCGATGATGTTCTTTGCGGATATCAACTCGTTGCCGAGACGGCCGGCGACGCGGTGGACGATGGCGTCGTCAAGGCTTGCGCGGTCGAGCACGGAGCTGCGTAGCAGCAATTCCAGTTCCGGCTCGCGGTGATAAGAGTCTTCCGCCTCCTGCCGCAGCTTGCGCCAGAGCGGATCGTTCAAGGTGGACGGATCCGCTCCCAGTTCGGGCGCCCGTGCGGAGGCGATCAATTTCAGATGGCGGGGGCTGGGCGACATGCTAGCGCCTCCCGATCAAGGGCGCCCAGGGATTGGCGTCCGGTTCCCGCGCCGGCGGGGCGAAAAACCCGCTGCGACGGTGAAGGTTTCGCGCCGCGCGTTCGGCCATCTCGGGCCTGAGGAAGGCGACGCCTTCCAGAGACCTGTAAGCCTGATTCGATGCAAAGAAGTGGAAGGCCTGGTCGTTTTGATCGCGCGCGACAATGCCTGCCGTGCGTCCCGAGATTTGAATGACGTAAGCGTGAGACATCTGTTTCTAGCGGCGCGGATTCCGGCGTCGCTCCCTTTGAAAGGGCGAAATAATTTTGCCCGAACAAAGAATATAAATTCTACAGATATTGTCAACTAACTCTATCATCGACACTCCCATGGCGCCGGGCGGCGCCCAATGGCGCCAAAAACCCGGAGGGAAGGGCGGTCAGTTCCTGCTTTGCAGCTTGAACAGCACGTCGACCAGGGCGTCGACATCCTCGCAGGTGTTGTAGAAGGCCAGCGATGGCCGAACGGTGGCCTCTAAGCCGAAGCGGCGCAGGATCGGCTGGGCGCAATGATGGCCTGAGCGCACGGCGATGCCCTCGGCGTCCAGCGCCTTGCCGACCTCCATCGTTTCCTTGCCTTCGATGACAAAGGACAGGACCGAGGCTTTTTCGCGCGCCGTGCCGATCATTTTCAGACGCGGCACCGCGAGCATCTTGGCTGTGGCGTATTCCAGCAGACCATGCTCATAGGCGGCGATATTGGCCATGCCGAGCGACTCGACATAATCGATGGCCGCGCCAAGCCCGACGGCGTCGGCGATATTGCCGGTCCCGGCCTCGAAACGTTCCGGCGGCCCCTGGAAGACGGTTTTTTCGAAGGTCACATCGGCGATCATGTTGCCGCCGCCCTGCCAGGGCGGGGTCTGGGCCAAGACGGAGTCGCGGCCGTAGACCGCGCCAATGCCGGTCGGCCCGAACACTTTGTGGCCGGAGAAGACAAAGAAATCGCAGCCAATCGCCATCACGTCCACCGGCATATGCGACACCGACTGCGCGCCGTCGACCAGCACGCAGGCGCCATGCTTGTGCGCCAGCGCCGTCATCTCGGCGGCGGGAGTCACCGTGCCCAGGGCATTGGACACTTGGGTGAAGGCGACGATGCGCGTTTTCGGACCAAGCAGCTTTTCATAGGCTTCGAGAATGACCTGGCCGCTGTCGTCGACCGGCGCGACGCGCAGCTTGGCGCCGGTCTGGGCGCAGAGTTGCTGCCAGGGCACGATATTGGCGTGATGCTCCAGATGGGTGACGAGAATCTCGTCGCCTTCTTTCACATTGGCCTTGCCCCAGGATTGGGCGACGAAATTGATGCCTTCGGTCGCGCCGCGCACGAAAATAATGTCGCGAACCGAGGGCGCGTTGAGGAAGCGCCGGGTTTTTTCGCGCGCCGCCTCGTAAGCGTCGGTGGCGCGGGCCGCCAGCGCGTGGGCGGCGCGGTGGATGTTCGAATTCTCGTGCTTGTAGAAATGCGAGAGACGATCGATCACCGCCTGCGGCTTCTGCGTCGTCGCGGCATTATCGAGCCAGATCAGTTTTTTCCCGCCATTCACCCTTTCCCCGAGAATGGGAAAGTCACGCTTGATCGCCTCGGGGTCGAGCGGGAAACCGACGGCGGAACGCGTCGGCGCCGCCAGCGGCCGCAAGTCGAGTTCAAGGAAGTTATAATGGGCTTTCGGCGCGGCCGACGCCGTTTGCGGCGCAGGCGTGGCGGCGGATTCCGGTGTGGCGCCAGATTGGGGCGTGGCGCCGGCCGGGACGGAGTTTGCGGTTGCGACCGGCGGGGAAAGCGCTTCGGGCCGGGCGGACGCCGCATTTTCAAGGAAATAAGCGGAGTCAGGCGCAGGCGACCCCGTCTGGCCGTCAAAAGGATTTGCGAGATGCGCGGCGGGGACGAAGGACGTCGCGGCGCCGGGTTCGAAGGGCGCGCCGACAGGGGTCGCCGACCCCGCGGTTTCAGCTGTTGCGCCGTTCTGTGGCGCGGCGGGAACTGCGGGGGCCGGGGCGAGCGCGAGTTGCGGCGCTGCGGGAGCCGTGGGCAGGGCAGGGGCCGGCGCTGAAGCGACAGGCGCCGAGGCGAAGGCCGTTTCAGCGAGGAAATAAGCGCCGTCGGTGGAGGCGGGCGGGCCGCCGGCTTCAAAAGGATTGGCGCGATGCGCGTCCGGCACGAGTTGCACGGTCTCGCCGAGATTGAACGGCGCGGAGGGGCCGACCGAGCCGGCCGAGGCGCCCGGCAGCGGCGGATCGCCATAGCCGGCCGGCAGCGCGGACAGGCTCGGCGCGTGCGGCGCGGTGAGATTGGGGGTCGGCACGACCGAGGGGATGGTCGAGGGCGGCAGGTCGGGCGGCCCCACCATTGGATTTGCCGGCGTAAAGGGCGCGACGCTGGTCACCACATTGGGCGCCGGAAACATGGCTGGACTCGGCGGCGCGACGGGCACGCCGGGATCGGCGCCCACCGCGGTCTGGCTCGGCGTCATCTGGAACAAAGCGTTGGCCATGCGGGCGATCACCGATGGATCGGGAAAGCCGGAGTGCACGCCGGGCGCCGTCTCCGGCGCGTCGCCGGGGGAGAGTTCAGACGCGGTAAGGCCAAACGGCATTTTTATGATCCTTCGCGCGAATTTCAAATGGAAAGGCGGCGCGGCCCAAGGCTGCGCCGCCGCGACTGTTTCGCCGGCTTACTTCTTCGCCTTCTTGGCGTAAGTGAAGGGATAGTCGTGATATTGGTCGATCTCGATATCCTCCAGCACGGCCAGCGCGTCATGGGTGAGCACGGCGGTCGAGCAATAGAGCGAGATCAGGTAGGAGGCGATGGCCTTGCGGTTGATGCCCATGAATCGGACCGACAGGCTCGGCGCGACTTCGCCGGGAATGCCGGGCTGGAACAGGCCGATCACGCCCTGGCGCTTTTCGCCGGTGCGCAGCAGCAGGATCTTGGTCTTGCCGGCCTCGTCGATCGGCAGCTTGTCCGACGGCACCAGCGGCAGGCCGCGCCAGGTCAGGAAGGGCGTGCCAAACAGGGTGACGGTTGGCGGCGGCACGCCACGACGGGTGCATTCGCGTCCGAAAGCCGCAATGGCGCGCGGATGGGCGAGGAAGAAGGCCGGCTCCTTCCAGACCCTGGTGATCAGTTCATCGAGATCGTCGGGCGTCGGCGTGCCGCCGCGCGACCGGACAATCTGCGACGGCGCGACATTGGCGATCAAGCCGTAGTCGCCGTTGTTGATGATCTCGAATTCCTGCTTCTCTTTGACCTTCTCGATCAGCAGGCGCAATTGCTCCTGAATCTGGTCGTAGGGATGGCTATAGAGATCGGAAACGCGGGTCTGCACGTCGAGGACGGTGGTGACGGCGTTCAGCGAATATTCGCGCGGCGCCACTTCGTAATCGACAAAGGTTTCCGGCAGGTCGGCGTCGGTATCGCGCGCCGGGCTGCACTGCACGTCGGCGTCGGTCAGCGCCTGGCCTTCGTTGACGCGGTTCAGGCGATAGATGCCGGCCTCGACCGGCGTCCACGGCAGGAAGGAGACAAGCCAGCGCGGCGTGATGCCGGACCATTGCGCGCGGGTTTTTGTGGCGTTGGCAAGTTGCCTTGCGGAGGATTCGCTCAGTGTGCGGCGGATTTCGGTATCGTCGGTCATGCGCGCCTTCCAGGATGTTTGAACTCGGCAGGAGCAAAGGAGAATATTTTTCTACGAATCAAGAAAAATATTTCACAATACTTGTTTTTTGCTGTTGCGCTGCGGCTAATTGATAGAATTTACGGCGGGATGACGCAAGAGCATAAGCAAAAAAATGTTAGATTGTATGTTATACTTAATCCATGAAATCGGTCGAAAATCGGGTCCGCGCGCGGCGGACATAGATTCGCCCGCCTTGCACGGCGTCGCCGGCCGGTGGGCCAGCGCCATCGGCTGCAATCGTGAGAAATGGGCGGTCGTCTTTTCAGATGGCGTATTCCGGAGCGCTGGCGTCTGTTTGCAGCAGTCGCCTGAGGATGCGTTCTTCAAGCACGGCGAGATCGACCGACCCGCGCCGGCGCGGGCGCGGCAGATCGACGGGAACATCCAGGGCGAGAGCTCCGTCTTCAATCAGAAGAATCCGGTCGGCCAGAGCGATGGCCTCGCAAACATCGTGTGTGACCAGCAAGGCGGTGAAACCCTGCTCAAGCCAGACACGTTCCAGCAGCGCCTGCATTTCGATGCGAGTCAGGGCGTCGAGCGCGCCGAGCGGTTCGTCGAGCGCCAGCAGGCGCGGCTTGCTGACGAGCGCCCGCGCCAGAGCGACCCGCTGCTTCTGGCCGCCGGAGAGAACCGAGGGCCATTCGCCGGCTCGATCGGCGAGGCCGACGGCGTCCAGCGCTTCGACGGCGCGGGCGCGCGCGTCGGGGTCGCGCCTTTCGCCGCCAAGGCCGGTCTCGATATTGGCGAGAATGCTCTGCCAGGGGAGCAGGCGCGGCTCCTGGAACATGACGCGCGCCCTGGCGTCACCGCAGCCGTCCCCAAGCGCAATGCGCCCGGCGTCCGGCGTCTCGAGGCTCGCGACGAGCCGCAGCAAGGTGCTCTTGCCGCAGCCGCTGCGCCCGATCACCGCGACGAATTGCCCTGCGGGAACATGAAGATCGACGCCGCGCAGAATCGTCTTGGCGCCGAAGCTTTTCTTGAGGCCGCGCAATGTCAGGCTGACGCCCGCCGTGCGGTCGTAAGCGGCGGTAGCGGGCGGGGGAGCGTTGGAGCTTGCAAGCGTCATGACGGTCTCATTTCCCCGCGGCGAAGGCGGCGTGCCATTTGAGGAAGCGGCGTTCGAGCAGCAGCGTGGCGATATCCGCGATCTTGCCCAGAGCCGCATAGATCAGGATCGCCAGGACAACCACGTCCAGCTCCATGAATTCGCGCGCCTGCATCGCCATGTAGCCAAGGCCGGATTGCGCGGCGATGGTCTCGGCGACGATCAGCGTTAGCCACATGATGCCGAGCGCATAGCGCAGGCCGACGAAAATCGAGGGCAGCGCGCCCGGCAGGATGATCCGCCAGAACAATTCGCTTTTCGACGATCCGTAGGATCGCGCCATTTCGACGAGTTGCGGGTCGACGGTCTTCACGCCATGCATGGTGTTCAGGTAGATCGGGAAAAAGACGCCGAGCGCGACCAGGAAAAGTTTTGCTTCCTCGTCGATGCCGAACCAGACGATGACCAGCGGAATCAACGACAGATGGGGAATGTTGCGCACCATCTGCAGCGTCGAATCCGTCAGGCGATGCGACAGCGCGGAGAGGCCATTGGCGAGGCCCAGGGCGAATCCTATTCCGCCGCCGACCACGAGCCCGGCCATCGCGCGCAAAAAACTCACGCCGACATTGCGCTCCAACTCGCCTGAGAGCGTCAGGCGCCAGGCCGCCTGGACGACCTGCCATGGCGAGGGCATGGCGTTGGCCGACAGCATGCCCGTCGCGCTGGCGACTTGCCACAGCGCCAGCAGCAGGGCTGGCAGGACCCAGCCGATCGGGCCATCGCCCCCGCGGGCGAAGCGCCACTGCCGGCGCGGGCGCGCGACGAGCCGGTCATGCGTTTCCACTTGTTGCGAGGTGACTTGCGTCATTGAAAGCCTTGTTTGGAAAGCCTTGTTTGGAAAGCCTCATTCGGCCGCCGGGCGAAAGCGCCGTTCTGCCTCCGCGCCGCACGAGGCCGACTCCTGCCCCGCGATTGAGCCCGATTTCTAACGGGTCGTGGCGGCCGCCATGCAATTGATGCGCTTCTGGTCGACGGAATCGGAGTCTTCAGGTGGCCGATTTCGTCGTCCAGACGATGTCGCGGACCGTCACGGGATGAGGAATGAGGCCGATGCGGGCGAAGCGGTCGGCGGTCGCCTGCTGGATCGCGATGATCTTGTCGTCGAGCGGGCCGAAGGTGAAATCCTCGCGCGCGACGGCGCGTTTCTGCGCGGCGATGTCGACGCCGCTGGCCTCGGAGAACAGCGCCGCCGCTTCGTCGCGATGGCCCTCGGCCCAGACGGAGGCCCTCGCGACTTCCTCGTTGATCGCCGCGACGGTTTCCGGATGTTTCGCGACGAAATCGCCATTGGCGAGGAAGAAGAAATTCTGGGCGCGCGCCGGCGCCTCTATTGGCAGGGGCCGCGCCTGCTGCTTGATTTCAGCGAGAGCGTAGAAGGGGTCCCAGATTGACCAGGCGTCGATGGCGCCGCGCGCAAATGCGCTGGCGGCGTCGGCCGGCGCAAGATAGACCGGTGTGATCTCGCTCCATTCGACATGGGCGGATTCCAGCGCGGCGACGAGAAGATTGTGGGCGCTTGACCCCTTGGCGACGCCGATTTTCTTGCCGCGCAAATCAACCAGGCGGTTGATCGGAGAGTCCTTGGGAACGACGATCGCCTGGCCATTGCCGCCGGTCGGAATGGCGCCGACATAGCGGATATTGGCGTGTGCAACCTGTGCGAAGACCGGCGGGGCGTCGCCGGTATAGCCGTAATCGACGCTGCCGGCGTTGACCGCTTCGAGCAAGGGCGGCCCAAATGGGAATTCAACCCATCTGACCGCGACGCCTTGCGCCTCGAAGCGTTTCTCCAGGAGTTTCTGCGCCTTCAGGATCAAAAGCTGGCTGGTCTTCTGGTAGCCGATGCGGATTTCCTTGTCGTCCGCTTTCGCAGGCGTTTGGCCAGCTAGGAGGGATGCGGCGAAAATCCCGATGGCGAGGAGACGGCGAGTGAACATGGCGGTCCTTCCGGGGATTTCAAGATATTTGTCTATAGTTTTAATAGACTATTAAACGCGAGAATCCCCATCGGGTCAATCGAAACATCGTGTTTTTTCCCACGGCAGGCTCAATAGCCGGTCATCTCCAGATAGCCTTGGCCTTGATGGGATCCGGCGAAGCTGATGGGGCCTTCCCAATAAGGAAAACTCGTCTCCATCCAGCTCGCGGCGTTGACCGGCGCCGTCTCGACGTCGACGCCGTGACTCCTTATCACGAGCTTCCATCGCACCGGAACGATTCGACCGGCGACATGCGTCTGTGCAAGCGGCGTCAGCGTGATGTCATCGCGATCGAGCGCTTGCGTCGCTCCGTCGGCGCCGATCCAGGTTCCGGCGCAAAAGTCATGGCCCCTCTCGTCTCGCAGCCGAAAAACCATCAGTTTTTCGCCGGTCGAGAAGTGCAGGGAAAACCAGTCCCAACCCTTTTGCGTCGCAGCCAGCGGCTGGCTGCTCCATTCCCGGTCCATCCACGCGAGGCCCGACAGCCTGACCTCCTTTCCGCGCAGGGTGAGGACGCCGCCAATCCTGAAAAACGGCTGGCTGAAATAGTAGGAGGCGCGCCCATCGTCCGATTTGCGGCTGAAGCCGGCTTCGCCATGCCTGACGAGAGGCTTGTCGGCGGCGAGATCGAATGCGTAGCGAAACCCGGGGCCTTCGGCCGAGATTGTCATGCGCTGCGGATTTTGTCCCGCGGCGGGCGAGCCCTCGGCGGCCGCAAAAGTCCAGTTGTCGATCCAAGCCCGGAACGGCGCCGTCGTCACGCCCGCCTGACCAACGCCGCCGCGTGCAAAGGTCTCGGCGAACAAATGCTCCGTTTTGGTTGTCACGGCGGCGTGGCCCATCCAGATATTCTGGTTGTCCCAGCCTTGGCGCTCGTCCCAGGGCGCGCTGGCCTGACGGAAGAGCGTCCATTGCACGCCATAGGACGCGCCGGCGTCGTCCCGGAGATTGGCCGTCAGATACCACCACTCCGTGCGAAAACCTGGATGCGCGCCGAAATCGCGCGGGAAAACCAGCGGCGTTCCCGGCGTGACCTTTGCGAAGCCGGCGACGCCCTGGCCTAATCCGGCGAAGCCGTCCGCCAGGCACAACGATCCCCAAAGGAGGGTGGCGAGCGCCGCGATCAAGCCTGAGACAAATTTAGCGTTCATTGGAGAAAACCCTGGCCAGTTCCGCCGGTGTGGTCCGATTGAAACGAATGATCGGCGCGATCGCGGCGACCGCCGCCGTCAGAAGCGCCAGCGCCAGGACTTCCGCCCATTGCCCTGGAAAGATGGCGAACGGCAGGCGCCATCCAAAGGCCTGCACGTTCACCACGGCGACGAGACACCAGGCCAGGGCGAGGCCGAGCGGCAGCGCGATAATCGCCGTCGCCGCGGCCAGCAGCAGCAGTCTCAGCAGTTCAAGCTGCGCCAGGCGGCTACGCGGGACGCCGGCCGCCCAGACCGGGGCCATTTGCGCCAGACGGGTGTCGGCGAGAGTCGAGAGGCTCGCCAGCAAAGCGACCGCCGACACGATGAGTGTGAGCGTGTTGAGCGCCTTCGTCACCGCGAATGTGTGTTCAAAGATGCGCATCGAGAGGGTCTTGACGGCGGCCTGGTCGGTGATGCGGACGATCTGCGAGCCAAATTGGCTCTGCATGGCGGCGATCACAAGCGGAACCGCCTTGGGCGCCACCCTCAACCCGTAGGTGACGCGCGGCGTATCGGGCCAATGATCGGCAAGCGCATTCACGTCGATCCGCAGCTGACCCTTGGGATTTCCATAATCGGAAAAGATGCCGACGACCTCCGTGCGCCAGCCCTTCTCGTTCGCGGTGGGGATGTCGAGCGTCGAGCCGAGCGCAAGGCCGAGGCGACGGGCAAGCTGCTCGCTGACCAGCGCCCCTTCGCCACGTTGCATCGTCTCCCACGCGCCCGCAGATTTTGAAAGTAACGGGAAGTGCGAGCGGTAGGTCTCATCCGCTTTCATGCCGACGACTTCGGTGGGCCAGCCGGCGAGCCTGATCGTGGTTTTCGGCGCCGGCAGGATGGCGGCGACCTCCGGCCGCTTCGCAAGCCAGGCTTCGATGTCTAGCGCTGCCGCCGGCCCCGCCGCTTCGAAATAGACTTCCGCGGCCAGCCGCTCGTCTAGCCAATGGGTGAAAGTCTCGCGAAAGCCCTCGACCATGGAGCCGACGCCAACATTGGTCGCCAAAGCGAGCAGCAGGGCGGTCAGCGCCAGCGAAAGGCCGGGAAGCTGTTGCCGGCTGTCCGCCCAGAACCATTGCGCCAGCGGCCCGGCCGCGGTTTTTTCGGCAAGCTGCAAAGCTCCGGCAAGCAGGATCGGCAGCAGGAGCGCGGCGCCAAGCAGCAGCCCGGCGATCACCGCGAAACCCGAAGCGAGGCCATTGCCGAAAAGATAGGCCGCCAAAGACGCGGCCAACGCCAGCAAAGCGAAGACCGCCCGGAGCCTCGTGGATTTTTGCTGCGCCTGCCGCCATGCGAAAGGCTGGGCGGCGACGAGGATGGGCATGCGAAAAGTTTTGAACAAGCCGCCCGCCGCGGCGACGAGGGCGCCAGACAACGCGATGCCGAGACCTGAGAGCAGCCAGGTCCCGTCAAGCGCCAGCTGTCCCGTCATCCGCGCACCGTAAAGCGCGTCGAGACTGGCGGCGACATTGGGCAGCAGGGCGGACGCAAGCCAGGAACCGGCGGCGACGCCAGCGCTTCCGGCGACCAGCGCCAGCAATATGAGTTCGCTGACCATCGCGATGACAAGCGCGCGCATGGAAACCCCGACGCTGCGCATCGTCCGAACCATGCCCCGTCGCTGTTCGAAGGCGAGGCCGGAAGCCGCGTAAACGATGAACAGTCCGACGAGATAGGCGAGCATTCCGAAGGCGGTCAGGTTCAGATGGAAGCTATCGGTGAGACGCCGCATGTCGCTCGCTTCCTCGCCCGGCGGCAGGAGACGAAGCCTGTCGCCCGCGACGGAAGATAGCGGCGGCGTCTCGCCGTCAGGCTGCTGTTGCAGGATCAAGCGCGAGAGCTGCCCGCTCCGGCCAAGCAGCGCCTGCGCCACCCCGATATCGACGAGGAGAATCCCAGGCGGCGCGCTGGCGCTGGACTTGAGGGGCGGCAGCATCTTGCCGCTATCGGTTGAAATTGCAACGCCCTCGGCGGCGCCGAGATCGCGCAGGGTTTCGGGCGCTGCGAAGGCCTGCCCCGGGGGCTTGAGAAAGGCGCTCAAATCCTTGCCGCCGGCCAGCCCGCTGAATTGCAATCCGCGCGGCAGCGTCAAAGGCTCGACGCCCATCAGCTGGAAGGGTCTTCCGTGGATGAGGATCGCGCCTTCGAGCACTGGCGAAACCTTCCATCCCGCCAACCGCAGCTTGATGAACAGATCCTGTGGAATCGCTCCGCCAAACGCCGGGACGAGGCTTCGTGCGCCGCCGCCGACAAAGATGGCCGCGGCGCGGTCATAGCTCCTGCGCGCACTTTCATTCAGCGCCTGGACGCCGCTCCACAAAGCCGTTGCTATGGCCAGTCCGACGAACAGAGCGACGAAATTCGCCGGGCGGCGGCGCCAATGGCTCAAAAGCGTGATCAGCGTCCAGAACACCTGTTTCAAGGCTTTTCGATCGCTCCCGCGCTGAGCCGGACGCGTCGTTCGAGTTTTGCGGCGAGGCGTTCGCTATGCGTCACCATCAGGAAGGCGCAGCCCGTTGCGGCGACGACGTCGAGCGCCAGTTGCATGAAATCCTCGGCCGTGGCTTCGTCGAGATTGCCGGTCGGCTCGTCCGCCAGCAGGAGGCGCGGACGCAGGGCGAGCGCCCGTCCAATGGCGACGCGTTGCTGCTGCCCTCCTGAAAGCTGTTCGGGATAGCGCTCAAGCAGATTTTCCAATGCGAGGCGATGGATCAGCTCTTCCAGCCAAACGGCGTCGTAGCGACCGGCGAGCCGCGCCTGGAAGGCGACATTGGCGCGGATGGTCAGGCTTGGAATCAAGTTGAACTGCTGAAACACGATCGCCAGGGCGCCGCGCCTGAGCACGGCGCGACCCTGGTCCGAAAGGCGAGTGACGTCGACGCCGTCTACAAAAATCTCGCCCTGGTCGGCATCGTCGAGTCCGGCGACGAGATGCAAGAGCGTACTCTTCCCGCTGCCGGATTCCCCCATCAGCGCCATGCTTGCGCCAGCGTCCAGGGAGAGGTCGACGCCCCCCAGGACGGCGACGCGGCCTTGCGGCGTTCCATAGGTTTTTTTCAAGCCGATAATGTGTAGCAAGGACGCTGTTTGCTTCGCTGTGTCAGCGCTCCGTCCTTGACCTGCGTCGTCCATGGCGTTTCGTTTCCTGGGCGCTGCCTCGTTTCAGGCTACATGCGGGGGCGCAGTCGATCAAGCATCAGGAAAAAATCAGCCTGAGTGGCCGCGAATCCATGCGGCAAACCGCCTTGCGCCTCCAGCGAATTGAGAAAGCAAGCGCGCCGAAGACCTCCGCCAGCGCCCGGAATGTCGAATCCGTGCCTTCTTCCTCAACCAGAAACGCCGAATAGATGGCGCCCGTGGCGTCGTCGAGCATGACGATCGGATCAAGCGCTGGCTTTCCCGAAAGCCATTCGTGCCGCGAGCCGTCCTGATGCAGCATCATTCCGGGCAAGGGCCGGCGCGGACGCTTGCGCCGATACGCCCCGCGCCGCTTGGCGCGCTCCAGCAGACCGCGCGAATGCAGGAAGGCTTTGGTCCAAGTGTAGCCCCAGCTGAACCCGTGATCGCAGGTCATGTGCTCGTGAAAATGCTTGGCGGTGAAGCCGGCGTAGCGCGTCCGGTAAAGCTTCGCCACTTCGATCTCCCGATCAACTGGAACCCGTTTGCCCGACGCTTTGCCGAGCCGTCGGTCCAAAAGGCCAGCTTCGCCATCATCTTCAAAGCGTTGGCGCCAGCGCCGGAACGTGCGCTCGCCCACGCCCAAAAGCTCGGCGGCCTCCAACTGACTAAACTCGGCCGCTTCGTAACGGCTCAAAATGCTCAAAAACTTGATCATCCGCACACCTTGTAGGGCTTCCGTCCGGCGCATTCCCAAACTCCAATGGCTGGGAATTTACCGGACAAATCGTGCGCTTACCTAAACCGGTCATATCGTGTGTTACCGACATAGCCGAGGCGCGGCTTTGACCTGCGGGGCGTCAGACGCTAAAAATCGATCCTGGGCGTCGCACACATGGCCGCGTCTCCGGGAATGTCCATGGCCAAATCTGACGTCGCTTTCCTTCTCGCCCCCGGCGCGGGCGCGCCGAGCACGCATCCGCGAATGCGGGTGTTTCGCGCAATGCTCGAAAAACTCGGGACGGTGGTCGCATTTGACTACGCCTATGCGCTCCAAGGGCGAAAGAGCCCCGACCGTCTGCCAAAGCTTATCGAAACGCATCGCGCCGCGCTTGCCGGATTGCGAGAGAAGCATGCCGGTCCGATCGTGCTCGTCGGCAAGAGCATGGGTGGCCGCGTCGGCTGCCATGTCGCGTTGGTCGAACAGGTCGATGCGGTGGTTTGCCTTGGCTATCCGCTCTGCGCCGCCGGCGATTCCTCGAAACTGCGCGACGAAGTGCTGATCTCGCTCAGGACGCCGATAATGTTCGTCCAGGGAACGAAGGATCGCCTCTGCCCGCTCGACCTGCTGGAAGATGTGCGCAGGCGGATGTCGGCGCCGAACGCCCTGCATGTCGTCGAGGGCGGTGACCATTCGCTGATTGTTTCGAAAACCGAATTGAAGACCCGCGGAGTCAGCCAGGAAACAATCGACGCTGGCGTTGGCGCGGCGATTTCAAAATTTCTGGCGTGTTAGCGAGTCTTTCTACGATCCCGCGTGAAAGGGTAAGTCACATGAAGCGACTTGTTCGTATTGGTTTGCTATCGGTCGTTTGCCTGGCGATTGTTCCTCCGGGTTCGCGAGTCTCATCCGTCGCCCTGGCGCAGGAAGCACACGGCGAGGCGAGCGGCAAGGACGCCAAATCGGAAGCCGCGAGGGAGCGCTTGCCCCCGCCGGCGATCACCGAGCAAAGCATCGATCTCGGCGGCCGTGTCATAAAATTCAAGGCCAGCATCGGCGCGATGCCGTTCAAGGACGAGACCTCCGGCGAAGTTCTGGCGGAAGTCGTGACGACGGCCTTTATCCTGACTGAGGACAGGCCGGAGACGGGCGCATGCCGGCCTGTCGTCTTCGCATTCAATGGAGGGCCTGGCGCGGGCTCGGGCTGGCTCGATCTCGGCGCGATCGGCCCATGGCGGCTGCCGCTGACCGGAGCGGCGATGGCGCCTTCGGCGCCGCCGCTCGTGTCGGACAATCGCGAGAGCTGGCTCGATTTCGCCGATCTCGTCTTCATCGACCCACCGGGAACCGGCTTTTCACGCATCGCCAACAGCGACGCCGCGCGGAAAAAATTCTGGTCTGTCGAGGGCGACGTCGAAACCCTGGCCAGCGTGGTGCGCCGTTGGCTCCAGCAGGCGAAAAAGCTCGATTGTCCAAAATATCTCGTTGGAGAAAGTTATGGCGGATTTCGCGCGCCGAAAGTCGCGCGCGCTTTGCAGGAAAAAGAGAATATCGGCGTCGATGGCCTCGTCATGCTGTCTCCGGTGCTGGATTTTGGCTGGATCGAAGGCCGCGACAATCCGCTTGATGACGCCGCGCGGCTGCCCTCGCTCGCCGCCAGCCATATCGAGGCCAGGGATCGCTCGGAAGTCGCCGCCGCTGAGGCCTATGCAAGCGGCGAATATTTGGCCGATTTGTTGCGAGGGCCGCGCGACGCGGCGGCGCAGGAGCGGATCGCCGCGAAGGTCGCCGGTTTCACCGGCTTGACGCCGGAGCGCGTTCGCCGTCTGCAAGGCCGCCTCGGCCTGACCGATTGGGTTTTCGAGGCCGATCCGAGCGGGCGCGAGATCGCCAGTCTTTATGACGGCGCGACACGCGAGCCCAACGCGACACCGGGACGGCGGCCGCAGGATTGGTCCGACCCGGTGCTTGACGGGCTGCGCGCCCCGCTGGGCTCTGCCGTGACGGAGCGGGCGGTGGTGAAATTGAAATGGCCGGTGGAGGCGCGCTACGAAATCCTCAACGACCGCGTGTCGGAGAGCTGGAATTGGGGCTCACGGCGGCGAAGCCTGGAAGCCGTAACCGATCTGCGGCGGGCCGAAGCCCTCGATCCCCGCCTCAAGATCGTCGTTGCGCAGGGGCTCTATGATCTGGTTGCGCCCTATTACGCCAACAAGCTTCTGCTGGAGTTGGAGGCTCCCGTCGGCGCTACGGACCGTTTGGTTTTTCTGGCTTTGCCGGGTGGGCACATGTTCTATGGCGTCGATGCCTCGCGCGCCGCCCTGCGCGACGCCGCGCGGAAAATGATTTTGAATCCATAGTTCGCAAAGAACCCGCAGCGCGACTGTGCTGCGGGTTTTGAATTTTCGAAAATTGTCAGGCCGCTTTACGATTGACCGCCGCGTCAGCCAATTTGGTGAGCAAGGCGTCGGTTTTTTTCTCTTCCTGCAACGTCTGGTCAAGGAGATTGGCCGCGTCCTTCATGCCAAGCTGATTGGCCCAATTTTTCAATGTGCCGTACCGCGCCATTTCATAATGTTCGACGGCTTGACCATCGGCGAGCAGGCCCGCGTCCAGCGCGTCGCTGCCCTTGTATTCCTCGATGATTTCTTCGCCCTCGGCGATAATGCCGTTGATCGCGTCGCAAGGCTTGCCCTGAGCGCGCTTGCCGAGCATTTCGAAAATCTGCTGGAGCCTTTCGATCTGGCCTTCGGTTTCCTCCCGGTGCTTGGTGAAAGCGGCCTTGAGCTCCTCCGATTGCGCGGCCTTCGCCATTTTAGGCAGATTTTTCAAAATCTGCCGCTCGGCGAAATAAATGTCCTTCAGAGTGTCGAGAAAGAGATCGTTAAGCTGTTTTTTCTCGGGCATGGAGTCCTCCGTTGTTGATGGGGCGGCAACGCGGTCAATCCTTCAAAGTTCCTCGCGACGGTTGCGCGATCACGGTCCACGGCGCAGCAAAGTAATTAAATTACAAGCTCTTGCAATGCAGTCGACCAAGCAGGGCCGACGCCGCCATAAACGCACAAATAAAAGTTATAGTTGTCGTCTGACGACGAATCGGATCGACAGCACTTCGCGCTGGCTTGGCGTTGAGGGTGACGAACAGGAGCGCGGGCCTTGAATCGTGGCTTGGAATTCTTTGGCGCGGACCGGCTGACTCCGGCGTTCGCACCCTTCGAGGCGCAAGCGCCGAACGAAGCCTTTGTCGTGGGGCAACTCGGCCAGTCGCTCGATGGAAGGATCGCCACGATCAGCGGGGAGTCCCGCTGGATCAGCGGCGGCGCCGCGCTGGACCATCTTCATCGCCTGCGCGCCCGGGTCGACGCCGTCGTCGTGGGCGCCGGGACGATCGTCGCCGACGATCCGCAGCTGACGGTGCGGCGAGTCGCCGGTCCAAGCCCGGCGCGGGTGGTGATCGATCCCAACGGAAGACTTGGGGCCGAAGGCAAATGGCTCGCCGACGACAATATCAGGCGAATCCTGATCAGCACAGCGGACGCGGCGCCGGCGGGCGCCGAACTCCTCCGGATCCCCGCACAATCTGGAAAGATAAGAACCGCCGACATTGTCGCGGCGCTTTTTGCCCGGGGCTTGCGGAAGATACTGGTCGAAGGGGGACCGAAAACCCTTGCCGCCTTCATCGAGGAAGGCTGCCTTGATCGCCTCCACATTCTCATGGCGCCGGTGATCATCGGTTCGGGCCGCTCGGGCCTGGACCTGCCGCCTCAACCAAGCCTGGCGCTGGCCCAGCGGCCAAAGGCCACGGCCTATTCACTGGGCGACGGGGAAATCCTGTTCGATTGCGATTTCTCCGCCTATCGCCGCCGCTGCGCGGCGCCGGGCGCGATCGGAGGGAATGGCGTAATGGGGGCGTAAAATCCTGGGCAGGCGCCTTTCTTCGGGAGTCGCGCAAAGCCGCCACTTGCAGAAGAATTCGCCGAGCTTCGGCGAGGCGCTGGCGACCGCGAAGGGAATGGCGACGAAATAACCTGAAGTCACCGGCAGCGACCAGAGGGCGAGGCGTGGCGACGTCAGCGCCGCGCTTCCCAGGACGGCGACGCCGAACGCCAGTTGCGGCCAGAGCGCGCGGGCCGCCGCACGCCAGGAAACGCCATGCGCGTCCCGCGCCTGCACGCCCCAGTCGATCGCCCGGCCAAAGGGAAGATTGGCCAGGAGAAGGCTGATGTTGAGCATGTTCGCCGCGCCGATGATCTGGAAACAGATTGTTTCGACAAAAGCCCCGGCTCCGAAGCGCCAGGCGCCGCCATGGCGGGTCATGGCGCCAGGGGTGATGGCGATGTCGACGAAGCCGGCAAGTTTCGGGGCGAAATTGATGGCCAGAAACAGCAGGTAGAGGGCTGCAGCGGAACTTGACGGAAAGCCCCGCAAATCTTCGAAGAGTGGCATGAGCGCCGCGAAAATGATGATCGCTGCGGATGCGGGCGCGCCCATGAACATGCTGATCGCCCAGACCAGGTGAAAACGGCTCATCGGCTTGAGATTGGGCATGGCCAGCAATTGCAGATATTGCATGTTGCCCCGGCACCATCTGGTTTCGCGCTGGATGAAATCGAGCAGGGTCGGCGGGTTCTCCTCGAAACTGCCGCCCTCCACCGGCAGGACGCGGACCTCGAAGCCGCCGCGCCGCATCAGAACCGCCTCGACTTGATCATGCGATAGAATCGATGCGCCGTCCTTGAGAGTCGGCAGGGCGCAATGCTCAGCGAATGGCGCGATGCGGACGAGAGCGTTATGTCCCCAGAACGGGCCGCAATCGCCGGCCCACCAGGTTGCGCCCATCGTATAGGGGCGCATGCCCTGCCGCATGCCGAACTGGAAGATGCGGGCAAAGGCCGAGCGCGAGGGCGCGCCGACGACCAGGGTCTGGACGATGCCGAGGCGCGGAAATTTCTCGCCGATCCTGACAAGATTGAGGATTGTCTGGCCATCCATCAGGCTGTCGGCGTCAAGCGGGATCATGAATTCGTAATCGCCGCCCCAGCGCTCGCAGAAGTCGCCGATATTGCCGGCCTTGAAGCCTGCGTTCGCAATGCGGCGCCGATAGTGCAGCCGCGAGGCGTCATTTGCGACGCGCCGCCATGCTGCGATTTCAGCTTCTTCCAACGCGGCGACGCCTGCATCCGTCGTATCGCTCAGGACGAAGAAATCGAACGCCTTGCCATGGCCGGTCGCGTCTATGCTGGCCTCGATGCTGCGAAGCCGGGCGAAGGCGCGCTTGGCGTCCTCGTTGCGCAGGGTCATCAGCACGGCCGTGCGCGTCTGGGGCGGAGCGGTCTCGTCATCGCAGGCGAAAGGCGCTGCTTGAGACAGCGGATCGGCGTGGAAATGCAGCAGCCAGAAGCCAAGCATAGCGTTGCAAAGGCCCAGAATGCTCCAGGGGGCGGCCACGGCGAAAGCGACGAGAAGTCCGACGCGGAGACAACTCCAGCCGCCTGTGGCGAGAAGAGTCGCCAGCCAGGCAAGCATGCCGGCATAAAGGCCCAGGCAGGCCAGCGCGACAAAAATGCGCCGCCGCGCCAGAACGCTGCGGCTTTGAAGTCCCGCCGGCGTGGCGTCCGATTTTGTTTGGATCATTGGTCCCGATAGGTTGAAATGGCAATTCGAGGCTTTAGTCTGCCTCGCGTGAGCAATGGCTTGGAGCGATGATCCCGTGGCCGATCCGGAAATCTCGACCTGTCCCGTGTCTGGCGCGATCGAGGCGCGCGCCTTTTGGATCGAGGCGCCGGGCGTCGCGGCGTTGCGCGCGCAATGGATTCCGGAGCCGGGAGACGGCGAGGCGCGTGTCGCCATGCTATGGAGCGCGATCAGTCGGGGCACGGAAAGGCTGGTGTTCGAGGGGCGGGTTCCTGAGTCGGAAGCCCATTCTATGCGAGCGCCTTTCCAGGAGGGAGCTTTTTCGCTACCGGTCAAATATGGCTATTGCGCGGTCGGCCGAGTCGAAGCTGGCCCGGCGCATTGGCTTGGCAAAATCGTCTTTTGCCTGCATCCGCACCAGGACAGGTTTGTCGCGCCGCTCGAATGGTTGCGCCCGACGCCGGACCAAATCCCGCCGCGTCGAGCGACGCTTGCGGCCAATATGGAGACGGCCCTGAATGCGCTGTGGGATGCGGGGGCTGGTCCCGGCGACCGGATCGTCATCGTCGGCGCGGGCGTCGTCGGATTGCTGGTCGCCTATCTGGCGGCGCAATTGCCGGGCGCTGAGGTCGTTGTCATCGACAAGGCGAGGTCCCGCGCGAAGATTGCGGAAAATTTCGGCGCGCGCTTTTGCGAGGCGAAGGACTTTGCTTCAATGGGTTGCGCTGAAGCCGATGTGGTCTTCCACGCCAGCGCGAGCGCCAGCGGGTTGGCGTTGGCGCTGGGTTGCGCCGGCAGCGAGGCGACGATTGTCGAAATGAGCTGGTATGGCGCGGCGCCGGTCGAGGCCCCCCTGGGCGCCGGTTTTCACCGCAAGCGGTTGCGGCTGATCTCCTCGCAAGTCGGCGGTGTGGCGCCGTCGCGCCGCCCCCGCTGGACGGCGAGCCGCAGGCTCGACAAGGCGTTGGAGCTCCTGGCGGATGAACGCCTCGACCAGTTGATCACTGAGGAAGTCGCCTTCGACGATCTGCCGAAGGCGGCGCCGCGCCTGCTTGCGTCCGACGCTCCGGGCCTCGCCACAATTGTCCGCTACTGAAAATCAGCCAGGAGAAAGCCATGTACGCCGTCGAGGTCCGCGATCACATCATGATCGCCCATAGTTTTCGCGGCGAATTGTTCGGTCCGGCGCAAAGGCTGCATGGCGCGACCTTCATCGTCGATGTCGCTTTCTTCCGGGAGCGTCTGACCGAGGACCAGGTCGTCGTCGACATCGGCCGCGCGCATGACGCCTTGAAGGCGGCGCTCGATCCGCTCAATTACCGCAATCTCGATGAAGTCGAACCTTTCAAGGGACAACAGACGACGACGGAATTCCTGTCACGGCATATTTTTGACGCCATGGCCGACGCCGCGCGAAAAGGCGCCCTCGGCCCCGGAGGCGAAGGCATAAATTCGATCCGCGTCACCTTGCATGAATCCCATGTGGCGCGGGCCTGGTTTGAAGGACCGTTGGCCTGAATGAAGCGGATTCTCTTCGCCATTCCCGGCGATCTCGCGACGTTGACGGGAGGATATGGCTATGATCGCCGCATTCTCTGCGCTTTGAGGGAACTGGGTCTTGATGTTGTCCATGTCGCGTTGCCGGCGAGCTTCCCCGAGCCGACCGCGGCGGATGTGAAAACCGCCTTGGCCGCCATCAACGAGGTTCTTCGTCCGGGCGACGTCGTTCTCGTCGACGGACTGGCCTTTGGCGCGCTGCCGCGAGAGGCGATCCGCGACATCGGCGCGCCGGTCGTCGCCCTGTGCCATCACCCGCTCTGTCTGGAGACCGGACTCGATCCTCTGCCAATGCAGGCCCTGTTCGAAAGCGAGCGCGAGGCGCTGGCTCTGGCGGACCATGTCATCGTGACAAGCGGGGACACGGCCGAGTTGCTGGTGCGGGACTTTGCGGTCGAGGCGCAAAAACTGACCATCGGGCCGCCCGGCACGGACTCGGCGCCAAGGGCGCGAGGCTCGGATGGTCCTCCGATCCTGCTGGCGGTCGGTTCGATCATTCCCCGAAAAGCCTTTGGCCTGCTGGTGGAGGCGCTTGGCGGCTTGCAACATCTGGATTGGCGCCTGCGGCTGGTCGGCGCGTCACACCGATCGCCGCCGACAGCAGCGGCGCTGGTTGAACAAATCGCCGCCTGCGGGCTTGAGAGGCGCGTCGATCTTCTGGGTGAATTATCCGGCGAGGACCTCGAAGCGGCTTTCGCCACAAGCGACGTTTTCGTGTCGCCGGCGCTTTTCGAAGGTTATGGCATGGCCTTGGCGGAAGCGATGGCGCATGGCCTGCCGATCGTCATGACAACAGCCGGCGCAGCGGCTTCGACTGTTCCCGACGCCGCCGCCCTCAAACTCGCGCCGCTCGATGTGCGCGGATTGCGCATGGCTTTGCAGGAGATCATCGCCGACGTCGGAGTGCGGCAAAAGCTTTCCGATGAATCCTGGCGCGCCGGCCAGAACCTGCCGCAATGGGGCGATACGGCCGGCAAGATCGCCGCGGCGCTTCGGTTCGCCAGTCAGATCATGAAGAGATCGGCGTCGCGCGCATAGGGCGCGAGAGCGGCGGCTTTGATGTCGAGCCCGCCGGTCAGCACGCCGAAGGACGGGATGACCAGGTGATCGCCGCCGACGATGAAACAGCGACGGCGTTGCCGGCCCGCGCGCGTCTGCACGGTCGCGCAGGGGTGGAAATGGCCGAAGATTTGCGCTCCGGCCCGCGCATCGGGTTCATGCAGCAGGCGCAGCGGCTTCTGCGGGGCTTCCCCGATGCGCCATTCCGCATGAAAGCCGCCGCAAATCTCTTTCAGCGCAAGCGCCAGGGCGCGGTCGTGATTGCCAGTAACGAAAATGGGCCGGGCCCGGCGCGACATCAGGCCGACGATGCGGGGCAGGAAGGCTGGATCTTTCGCAAGTCCGGCGGAATGGAATGAGTCGCCAAGCGACAGAATTTCGCGGGCGCCCGTGGCCTGCGCCTCCTCGTCAAGCTTTTCCAGCGTGGCGTCGACCTCATAGGGCGGCAGGTAGCGCCCCTGCGCCGAAAAACCCAGCGCCTTGCCGAGGTGAAGATCCGCGACAGCCAGAGTGGCGATTTGCGGAAAATACAGCGCCCCGCTTGGCCGCAATTCTATGGGATGGCCGTGAAAGAGTATTTCGCGCGGCGAGAGCAGGGGCTTCAACATTTTTTGGCGGCGGCCAGCATTTCGTCTCCAAGTTCTTCAAGCGCGAGATCGAGTGCGTCGCCGGACGCCTTTTCGCGGCCGATTTCGAGCAGCAGCGGAAGGGCGAGAGGCGTCGGGGCGTCGCGTGCGATCATGTCGATCTTGCCGACAAATGTGGTCAATCTCGTCGCCAGACGATCGAGATCGAGCATTTCGCGCGAAGCTTCGCGCCGGGCGGCCTGAAGGAGAATGTGGTCGGGCTCGTAGCGCCTCAAGACGTCGTAGATGAGGTCCGATGATATGGTGAGCGCGCGGCCCGGTTTCGCCTCGCCGAAGGCGCGTCGTTCGATAAGGCCGGCGACCAGGGCGCAATTGCGGAAGGCGCGCCGCATGATGCTGCTGTCGTCGAGCCATTCCTCGAGATCGTCGCCGAGCATGTCGGGCGAAAGCAGCCGCGCCAGCAAGTCCGCCGTGCCGGTCTCCGGAAATGGCCGCAGCTGCCAGACGAGCAGCGCATAATCATTGGCGGCGAAGCCGATGGGCGCGAGGCCGGCGCGGTTCAGGCGCCGCGTCAGCAGCACGCCAAGCGTCTGATGGGCGCGGCGCCCGGCGAAGGGATAGAGGGCGAGATAATGCCGCCTCATATGCGGGAAGATTTCCGTCAGCAACCGGCCCGGCTGCGGCGTCAGGCTGGTCTCGGCTTGCGCGGCCAGCCATTGCGCGACCTGCTTGGGGAAGGGAATATCGTGGCGCGCGCCGGCGATCAATTCGGCGACGCGCGCCGCAAGCGACTCCGACACGGGCAGCCGCCCGCCGGGATAGGACGGGATGATGGTCGAGGCATTGGCGCGCGCCCGAGTAACGAAGAGTTTTTCCTCGCGCAATTCGCGGAAAATCCAGGCTTCGCCGGCGAAGAAGAACGTATCGCCCGGCGCCATGCCCGCGGCGACGAGGGAGTCGATGGTCCCCAGCTCCTTGCCCGCTCTGATCGCCCGTCCGGCGCCGACGGCGATCACCACGCGCGCCATGGAAGAATCGGTGATCGTCCCGATGTTCATGCGATGCGCGGCGAGGATTTTCGGATTGCCGACGCGCAGTCGCCCCTGGTCGTCGATTCGGATCTTTTCGAAGCGGTCATAGGCTTTCAGCGCATAGCCGCCGTTGCGGACGAAGGAGAGCACGGAGTCGAAAATGTCAGGGGTCAACGCGCTGTAAGGCGCGGCCGAGGCGAGTTCGGCATAGAGCGCCTCCGCCGTCATCGGCTGGGAGGCGAGCCGGCTGACGATATGCTGCGCCAGCACGTCGAGAGCGCCTTCGCGGGCGGATTCGGCATCCTGCGCGCCCGCCTGCGCCGCCTCGACCGCGGCGACGCATTCCAGCCATTCGAAGCGGTTGGCGGGCACGAGGAGGGCCTGCGAAGGTTCTTCGAGACGGTGATTGGACCGGCCGACGCGCTGGGTCAGCCGGCTGGCGCTTTTTGGCGCGCCCAGCTGAATGACAAGGTCGACGTCTCCCCAGTCGAGACCGAGATCGAGGGTGGAGGTCGCGACCACGGCGTCGATGGCGCCGGAGGCCATCGCCGCCTCGACGCGGCGGCGGTGCGCGCGGTCGAGCGAACCGTGATGCAGCGCGATGCGCAGATTGTCGTCGTTGGCCTCCCACAGCAATTGGAACATCAGCTCCGCTTGCAGGCGGGTGTTGACGAAGACAATGCTGAGCTTGTGGCGGCGCAGGCGCTGGTAAATGTCGTCCACCGCATAGCGTCCGGAATGACCCGACCAGGGCGTGCGCCTTTCGCTATCCAGAATTTCGAACTGTGGCGCCGGCGCCGCCTCGGCTTTCACCGTCTCCGGAACCATTCCGCGTCCCGAGGCCAGCCAGCGCGCCAGCTCCGGCTCGTCATTCACCGTCGCCGACAGGCCGAAACGCTGCGCAGACGGGGCCAGGCGCGCCAGTTGCGCGAGACCGAGCGCCAGCAGGTCGCCGCGCTTGGACGGCGCGAGAGCGTGGATTTCGTCGAGAATGATATATTTCAGGCTCGAAAATGCCCTGGCGCTGTTGGGATGCGAGAGCATCAGCGTCACCTGTTCCGGCGTCGTCAACAGGATCTGCGGCGGGTTGCGCAGCTGGCGGGCGCGGCGGGCGGCGGGCGTGTCGCCGGTGCGCGCCTCCACGCGAGCGTCGAGTCCCATCTCGGCGACCGGCGTCTCGAGATTGCGCCGGACATCCACCGCCAGCGCTTTCAGGGGCGAGACGTAGAGGGCGAAAATGGCGTCGGCGGGCGCCTCGCCGCGCGAGATGTCACATAAGGCGGGCAGGAAGCCGGCGAGCGTCTTGCCGGCGCCCGTGGGGGCGATCACCAGCGCCGAGCCGCCGCGCGCGGCAAGCTCGATGATTTCCCGCTGGTAAGCGCGCAGCGACCAGCCCCGCGCATCGAACCAGCGGGCGACGACCGGCGGAAGACCGGGGTCCAGCCGCTTTGCGGTGATGTTCATGTTGCATTTGGTCCCATGGAGCGATTACGCATGAACCTGTTTCGAGGTTCATGCCGCATGAACTTCCCTCTTGTATCAAGAGTTGCCGGTCCATGCGTCCGCAAGATCTGCTCGTCCTATGCCCCGAAGGGCTCCATTGTCCTCCGGGCGATTTTTTCATCGATCCTTTGCGGCCCGCCGCGCGGGCCTTGATCACGCATGGCCACTCCGACCATGCCCGCGCCGGGCATGGCGACGTCATGTCCACACATGCCACCGCCGCCATCATGCGCACCAGGCTTGGAGAAAACGCCGCGGCGCGTTTCCATGCACTCAATTATGGCGAGACGATCCGCGTCGGCGAAGTCGACGTCACCTTGCTCCCCGCGGGCCATATCCTCGGCTCGGCGCAGGCGCTGCTCGAATGGCGCGGGTTGCGCATTGTTGTTTCCGGGGATTACAAGCGTGACGCCGACCCGACCTGCGCAGCGTTCGAACCCGTTCGCTGCCATGTCTTCGTCACCGAAGCGACCTTCGGCCTGCCGGTGTTCCGCCATCCGCCGCCGCGCGACGAAATCGACAAGCTGCGCGGCTCTATGCGGCGGTTCCCCGAGCGTTGGCACATCGTCGGGGCCTATGCGCTCGGCAAGGCGCAACGGGTGATTGCGGAAATGCGCGCGGCGGGCGACGATCGTCCGATTCATCTTCATGGCGCGGCGATGAAATTATGCGAGCTCTATGAAAGCTTCGGCGTTCGGCTGGGCGCGCTCACGCCGGCCAGCGCCGGCGCCGCGAAATTGGCGCCGCCAGGGCTGGCGATCTGTCCGCCCTCGGCGCTGCAGGATCGCTGGTCGCAGAAATTCGGAGATTCCGTGCGCGGCATGGCGTCCGGCTGGATGCAGGTGAAGGGCAACGTGCGCCAACGCGGCGTCGAACTGCCGCTCATCCTCTCCGATCACGCCGACTGGGACGATCTGCAGGCGACGATCCTCGACACGGGCGCCGAGGAAATCTGGATCACGCACGGGCAGGAAGACGCGCTGATGCGCTGGTGCGAGCTGCGCGGCATCGCCGCGCGCCCGCTCAATCTCGTCGGCTACGAGGGCGAGGAAGAGGCGATGGAGGCCGCGGACGCATGAGGGCCTTCGGCCAATTGCTGGAAAACCTTCTCTACCAGCCGGCGCGCAACGGCAAGCTGGCTTTGCTCGTCGATTATCTCGCGTCAACGCCCGATCCCGATCGGGGCTATGCGCTGGCGGCGCTGTGCGGCGCGCTGACGCTGGACGAGGTCAAGCCGGCGCTGCTGCGCGGCTTGATCGAAGAACGCGCCGATCCCATCCTGTTCCGGCTCTCCTATGATTTCGTCGGCGATCTCTCCGAGACCATCGCGCTGATGTGGGAGCCGTCCGGCGCGCCGGTTTCGACGCCGGGCCTGGCGAAAGTCGTCGAAGCCATGCGCGCCATGTCGAAATCGGAGGCGCGGCGACAATTGCCCGCCTGGCTCGACGCGCTCGACGGAACCGGCCGCTGGGCGCTGCTCAAGCTGGTGACCGGCGGCTTGCGCGTCGGCGTCTCCAGCGGTCTCGCCAAGCAGGCGCTTTCGCAATGGAGCGGCGTCGCGCAAGTGGAGATCGAGGAAGTCTGGCACGCCTTCGCGCCCCCCTATCTTCCGCTGTTCGCCTGGCTATCGGGAGCGGCGCCGCGCCCATCGGCAAATGACTCGCTCGGCTTTCATTCGCCGATGCTCTCCCATCCCATCGAAGACGGTGATTTCAAGAAACTGGATCCGCGCGATTTCGCCGCCGAATGGAAATGGGATGGAATCCGGGTGCAACTCAAGAGTCGTTCGGGCGCCGGAACCAGACTGTTTTCACGCTCCGGCGACGATATCGGCGCGGCCTTCCCCGACCTGATCGACTCCCCCGCGTTTTTTGGCGGCCTCGACGGAGAACTGGTCGCAATGACGCCGGGCGAAGCCGGCCTTGACTCGGTCGCGAGCTTTTCGACCCTGCAGCAGCGGCTGAACCGCAAGAGCGTCTCGGCGGCGATGCTGGGGCGCATTCCCGTCGGGATTATCGCCTATGACCTTTTGTTCGCCGCCGACGCCAGCGGCGAAAACTGGAGGGATGTCCGCGCCTTGCCCTTCCACGAACGCCGTCGCCTGCTCGAAGCGGCCGTCGAGCGCGCCGCCGACCCGCGCTTGCTTCTGTCGCCATTGCTCGATTCCGCTGATTGGGAAGCTTTGGCCGCGCAGCGCGCCGCATCCGCGCAGCGGCCGAGCGTCGAAGGCGTCATGCTCAAGCGCAAGGACAGCCCCTACCTTGCCGGTCGCCCGCGTGGCGAATGGTTCAAATGGAAGCGCGACGCACATCTGCTCGACTGCGTCATGATGTATGCGCAGCGCGGTCATGGGAAGCGCGCGTCGCTTTATTCCGACTTCACCTTCGGCCTTTGGCGCGGAGAAGACCTCCTGCCGGTCGGCAAGGCCTATTTCGGCTTCACCGACGTCGAGCTTGCGCAGCTCGATCGCTTCGTTCGGCAGAACACGGTCCAGCGTTTCGGGCCGGTGCGGGAGGTCGTGCACAATCCGGACGAGGGGTTGGTGCTGGAAATCGCCTTCGAGGGCGTTCAGCAATCGACGCGTCACAAATCGGGCGTCGCCATGCGCTTTCCTCGCATCAATCGTATCCGCCGCGACAAGAAGCCCGGCGAGGCCGATCAGCTGGAGACGCTGGCCAAACTCGCGAAGTGACCGTTCAATTCATTTTCCGGTGACTGAACCGTTTCGTCTGTTGCGCATTGTAACCTTTGGCGAAGCTGCGCCAACAAGCCATCGGGAGGCGGCCGATTTTCTTTCACGACCACATGATGCCGCGCAGCGGGGCGGTAGGCCCGATTGGCTGGGCGCGCGCCTTCGCGCTCCTCTTAATGCTGAGCGCGCCCGCTGATGCGCAGGAGCCGAATGACGCGCCAAAAGCGGCCGCGCCCGTCGCCGAACCTGCCGCCAAGCCAGCCGAGCCACCCGCGGCCAAGGCGGTGGGCCAGCCCGCGACGGAAACGCCCGCCGTGGTCATCGATGGAGCCGCCGCGCAAACTCTGCTCGGCAAGCCGGTTCAAAGCTTGAAAGGCGAGGATCTCGGACGCGTCGTCGATGTCGTTGTCGACCGGGCTGGACTCTTGCGCGCCGCCATCGTCGATTTCGGCGGGTTCCTGGGCGTCGGCACCAGGAAGATCGCGGTCGACTGGCGCGTCCTCCACTTTCCCGAAACCGGCCAGATGAAAGCGCTCGTCGCCGACCTCCAGCGCGACCAGTTGCGCAATGCGCCGGTCTTCAAGGAGGGCGAGGCGGTGGTCGTCCTCGGCGCCGCCAACGCCCCGTCTCCCGCCCCTCCGTCTCCCGCCCCTCCGTCCAACGCCCCGCCTCCGGAGCAGCCGCCCCAGTCCGCCCCGAAACCCTGACGGGAGGACGTTGCGACGAACAGCCATGATGACCGTACACCACACCCTTCGCGCCGCAGCAGCCACGGGCTCGACTGGCTGGTATTCTTTGTCGCCGACATCCAGACAGGCTTCGGTCCCTTTGTCGCGGTCTTCCTGACGACGCAAAAATGGACGCAGGTCGATATTGGCCTCGTCCTCACCGTCAGCGGCCTTGTCGCGCTGCTGGGCCAGGTTCCGCTCGGCGCGCTCGTCGATGCGACAAAATCCTTGCGCGCCCTGGCGGCCGTCGCGCTTGCGACGATCGGCTCATGCGCCATAGCTTTCGCGATCTGGCCAGTCTATGCGGTCGTGCTGTTCAGCCGCGTGCTGCATGCCGGGGCGAGCTGCCTGCTAGGACTTGCGATGGTGTCGATTAGCTTGGGCCTTGCCGGGGAGGGGGAGGTCAGTGAACGCTTCGGCCGCAACGCCGCCTTCGCCTCGGCCGGAACGGGACTGGCGGCCGCCGCCATGGGCGCCTGCGGCTATTATCTCTCCAATCGCGCGGTGTTCTATCTGACCGCCGCGCTGGCGCTGCCGGCCCTGTTCGCGCTCTGGCGCATCAGTCCGGCGGAGATAGGCCCGGCGTCGGACGCGGCGCGCGGCGAAAAGACCAGCGCGCATTCTCTCGCCCAGGGCGCGTCGGAGCTCATTCGCAACCGCGCCTTTGTGATTTTCGCGGGCTGCATCGTGATGTTCCATCTCGCCAATGCGGCCATGCTGCCGCTCGCGGCGAGCATGCTGACGCTGCGCTCGAGTCAGGCTGCGACGATCATGGTCGCCGCCGCCATTGTCGTTCCGCAATTCACCATGACGGCGCTTTCGCCCTGGGTGGGGCGTCTCGCGCATTTTCGCGGGCGCAGGCTTTTGTTGTTCGCGGGTTTTCTCGCGCTGGCGCTGCGCGGCCTTTTATTCTCGCTGACCAATGTTCCGGAGTTTCTGGTCATGGGTCAGGCGCTGGATGGCGTGTCGGCGGCGGTGCTTGCGGTGCTCGTTCCGCTGACGATTGTCGATCTCACGCACGGGCGCCATTTCAACCTGGCGCAGGGAATGGTCGGCTGCGCGGTGGGTGTGGGAGGAGCCGCCAGCACGACGCTTGCCGGTTATGTCAGCGACAGGTTTGGCAGCCATGCGGCCTTCGACATGCTGACCCTCATCGCCACGGCGGGCTGTTTCGCCGTGGCGCTGTTGATGCCCGAGACGCGGCCGCAGGCGCCGGGCCCAAGTGACGGAGTCAGACGCGACAGCGTCAGCCGGTAGTCGCCAGCCTCGGACGGACACGCGCGCCTTCGATCATCTGGCGGTACACAGCGAGATAATCCTTCGCCATCCGGCGTGAGCTGAATCGCTCCTCGAACTTTTTGCGAATGATTTCGCGCGACAGCAATGCGGCTTCATGCACGGCGCCGACCGCGCTGGTCTCGTCCTCGACGACGAAGCCGGTGACGCCGTCCTCGATGATTTCCGGAACCGAACCGCGGTTGAAGGCGATGACCGGGACGCCGCAGGCCATGGCTTCGATCATGACGAGGCCGAAGGGCTCCGGCCAGTCGATGGGCACCAGCAATGCGAGCGCGCCGCTGAGGAAATCGGACTTCTGCTCGTCGGTGATCTCGCCGATATATTCGACTCCGGGCAAGGCGAAAAGCGGCCGGATCGTCTCCTCGAAATAATCGGCGTCGGCGGCGTCGATCTTGGCCGCGATCTTGATAGGCAGTCCGGAGCGCTGCGCGATGTGGATCGCCTTGTCGAGCCGCTTTTCGGGGGAAATGCGGCCGAGGAAGGCGAGATAGGACGGTTTGACCGGCTGCGGCCGCAAAAGCGTTTCCGGCAACCCGTGGCTCACCGTGGACACCCAGTTGGCCCGGGGCAACGGCCGTCGCTGCGAGTTGGAGATCGATATGACGGGGACCGAAGAGAAGGTCTCGAAAACCGGGTGATGCTCGGGCAGGTCGAGGCGCCCGTGAAGGGTGGTGACAAAGGGCGTCGACTGCTGCGACATCAGCGAGAAGGAAAAATAATCGAGATGGAAGTGCAGGACGTCGAACTGGTGGGCGCGGCGGAAAACCTGTTCGATCATCATCATGTGCAAAGCGTAGGGATCGCGCACCGTGCCGTCGAGCCGGAGCGCGCGCGGCCACATCGGTTCAAGCTTGGCGCTGGTGACGGAATCGCCGCTGGCGAAAAGCGTGACGTCGTGCCCGAGTTCGACCAATTCTTCGGTGAGCCAGGAAATGACCCGCTCGGTGCCGCCGTAAAGATGAGGCGGAACAGCTTCGGTCAAGGGGGCGATTTGCGCGATGCGCATGCAAGAGACTCCTTTATCAAGGTTAAGCTTACGAGTGAGCATCGCAATTTCGCCGCGTTCCAAGCGAAACCTTCTGCACGGCGTGGCGTTGGTCACCGCGATCAACGCGGCCACATCGGCTAAGGTTTCGTCGTGTAAATACGGAATGTGGAAGCCGGGCAATGGCATGCTGGGAACGACGGGGTCGAGGATGTCAGAGCCGTTGACGCATGACCTCTGTCGCTTCAGGGATCGACCGTTTGCCTTTTTCGCTCGCTACATCGGGCGGCGGCCGGTCGCTCACGCCATTATCTTGCTCTCCGTGCTCGGGGCCGTGACCTGTTCGGTCAGCACGCAATATGGCGTCAAGCGCCTGGTCGACGCCCTGTCGCGGGGCGCCGCGCCATCGGCGACCCCCTGGTCGGCTTTCATCCTCATCGTGTGCCTTGTCGCCGCGGATAACCTGCTGTGGCGTGTGGCGAGCTGGATCGCCAGCCAGGCCTTCGTCAAGGTGAGCGGTGATCTTCGCTCCGAACTCTTCCGGCATCTCACCGGCCATGCGCCCGCCTATTTCTCGGGCAGAGCGCCAGGAGCCTTGACCAGTCGCATCACCGCAACGGCTAATGCCGTTTTCCAGATCGAAAACATGACGATGTGGAATGTGGCGCCTCCCTGCGTCGCAACGATGGGAGCGATCCTTTTTCTCGGCATAGTTAGCGTCAAGATGGCGGCGGTTTGCGTCGCCGCGGCGGCGCTCGTGCTGGCGGTGATGTTTAATCTCGCCGCGGCGGGTCGTCCGCTGCATCAGGATTTCGCCAGCAAGGCGGCGGCGGTCGATGGCGAAATGACCGACGTCATCGGCAACATGTCGCTGGTTCGCGCCTTCGGCGGTCTTTTTCGGGAGCACCTGCGCTTCGACGTGACGATCGCCGCGGAAATGAAGGCGCGCAAGCGCAGCCTGCGCTATCTGGAAAAGCTGCGGCTGCTGCATGCGCTTGTCGTCATTGTCGGGACGCTCGGCCTGCTTGCCTGGGCGATTCTGCTCTGGCAGGACGGACGCGCCACGGCCGGGGATGTGGTGCTGGTCTGCACGCTCGGCCTGTCCCTGCTTTCATCGACGCGCGATTTGGCGGTGGCGCTGGTCGATGTCACCCAGCATATGGCGCGTCTCGCCGAAGCGCTGAAGACATTGCTGTCGCCGCATGAACTCAAGGATCATCCGGAAGCGGCGGCGCTGGCGCCCAACGGCGCGCGCGTGACCCTGGAGAAAGTGCGCTTCGGCTATTCCAGCGACAGCCTCGTGTTCGATGGTTTGACACTCGATATCGCCCGGGGACAGCGCGTCGGTCTCGTCGGGCCTTCGGGTGGCGGCAAGTCGACGATGGTCGCGCTGATCCAGAGGTTCTACCGGGTGCAGGCCGGGCGCATCCTGATCGACGGCCAGGATATAGAACTCGCGACCGAGGACAGCCTTCGGCAAGTTATCGCCGTGGTCCCGCAGGATACGGCGCTGCTCAATCGCACGCTGATGGACAATATCCGCTACGGCCGTCCCGACGCCAGCGACGAGGAGATCTGGGCGGCGGCGACAGCGGCGCGCTGCCGCCCCTTCATTGAAAACCTGACCGAAGGTCTCGACACAATGGTGGGAGATCGTGGCGTCAGGCTCTCGGGCGGCCAGCGCCAGCGCATCGCCATCGCCCGCGCCTTCCTGCAGGACGCGCCGCTGCTCATTCTCGACGAGGCCACGTCCGCGCTCGACAGCGAATCGGAAGAAGAAATTCGCGCGGCGCTCGAAAGGCTGATGGCCGGGCGCACCGTCATCGCCATCGCCCATCGTCTTTCGACCCTGCGCAATTTTGACCGCATTGTCGTGATGCAATCGGGCCGGGTGATCGAGGATGGTCCGCCGGATATTCTCATGCGCGGCGATGGCGCTTACAGCGAACTCATCAGCCGCGAGCTTGGCCGTCTGGCGCGGCAGGCCGCCTGATATTTTTTCGCCCCCCGCTTGATTGCCAAGCGTGCGGCGCCACATCCAACGCGCTCCGGTGATTTCGCAAGCGCGAAACGTTCAATGATCGGGGGTTCCATGCAGACGGTTCACAGCGGCGAAATAGCCGATATCGTCGCCAACGGCGCGCCCGGGGCGACGAAACTGGCGCAGTTCTTCATACCCGCCGCCGCCTCGCTGCAAGAACGGAGGCCGCGCATCTTGAAACATGGAGATACATTCGGCCTGTTCGACCATAATGGCGATGCGCTGGCGGGGGCGGGGAGTCCGGATGGGCTCTATCATCTCGACACCCGCTATCTCTCTTTCTTCAGCCTGACGATCAACGGCGAACGGCCGATGCTGCTCAGCTCCACCCCGCGCGACGACAATGCGGCGCTGATCTTCGACCTGACCAATCCCGACCTCTATGACGCCGAGGGCGCGCGCGTGCTCGAGCACGACCTCATCCATATTCGGCGCCTGCGCTTCCTTTGGAACGGCGGATGCTACGAGCGGCTGGCGGTGCGCAATTACGACATCGAGCCGCGTCGTGTCCGCATCGGCATGAATTTTTCCTCGGATTTCGCCGACCTTTTCGAAGTGCGCGGCAATGAGAGGAAAAAGCGCGGCGCGCTGCAGCCGCCGGATATCGACGGCGACAGCGTCACCCTGCGCTATACCGGGCTCGATGACCTGAGACGGACCACCAGCCTGCGTTTTGATCCGTCGCCGGCGGAAATCGACGGCGAGCAGGCGCAAATCGACCTCGATCTCGCGCCGATGGAGAAGCGCCTGGTCTTTGTCGAAATCCATTGCGGAGCGGTCAAGGCCAATCTGTCGGCGCGACATGCTTTCTTCACCGCGCTGCGCGACGCGCGGCGGGCGCTCCGCACCTCGTCGCGACGCGCCGCGACGATCACCGCCTCCAACGAAGTCTTCAACGAAACGCTGCGACGCTCCGTCGCCGATCTCTCCATGCTGGTCAGCGACACGCCGCAAGGGCCGTTTCCTTACGCTGGAATCCCCTGGTTCAGCACGGCCTTCGGCCGTGACGCGCTGATCACGGCGATGGAGACGCTGTGGCTCGATCCGGCAATCGCGCGCGGCGCGCTTTGCTATCTCGCGGCGTGCCAGGCCACGGAATTCAACGCCGCCGCCGATTCCGAACCCGGAAAAATCCTGCACGAGGCGCGCAACGGCGAAATGGCGCTGCTCGGGGAGGTGCCCTTTCATCGCTATTACGGCAGCATCGATTCCACGCCGCTCTTTGTCATGCTGGCGGGCGCCTATCTCGCGCGAACCTGCGACCTCGCGACCATTCGCGCGATCTGGCCGAACATCGAGGCGGCCTTGCGCTGGATCGAAGCCGAGGGCGATCGCGATGGCGACGGATTTGTGGAATATGGACGCAGGACCTCCGAAGGGCTGACCAACCAGGGCTGGAAGGACAGCAGCGATTCCGTCTTCCACGCCGACGGTTCTCTGGCGAAGGGACCCATCGCGCTCGTCGAGTTGCAGGCCTATGTTTACGGCGCCTGGCAGGCGGCGGCCGAGATGTGCAGGGCGCTCGATCTCGCAACGCAGGCGGAGGTCTGGCTCGGCAAGGCGGAAGCCTTGCGCAGGCGTTTCGACACCGCCTTCTTCGACGAAACGCTCGGCACGTATGTGCTGGCTCTGGATGGCGAAAAGAAGCCCTGCCGAGTGCGATCGTCCAATGCCGGCCATGCGCTGTTCACCGGCATCGCCTATCCCGAACGCGCCGCCGCCGTGGTAGCGACTTTGATGGACCCGACCTCGTTTTCGGGTTGGGGTGTGCGCACCATCGCCTCGACCGAAAGCCGCTACAACCCGATGAGCTATCACAACGGCTCGATCTGGCCGCATGACAATGCGATCATCGCCTCGGGCTTCGCGCGCTACGGTTTTCGCCGCGAGGCCGCGCGTCTCTTCGAGGGAGTCAATGCGGCGTCGACCTATATCGACCTGCGTCGGCTGCCCGAACTCTATTGCGGCTTCCCGCGACAGCGCGGGCAAGGGCCGACCTTCTATCCCGTCGCCTGCGCGCCGCAGGCTTGGGCAGCGGCGGCCCCGCTGTCCATGCTCGAATCCTGCATCGGGATTCACTTCGATTGCCGCAACAGCCAGATCCGGTTCACCCATTCGGTGCTTCCGCAATTCCTGGATGAGGTCGTGTTGCGCGGCTTGACGATCGGCGAGGGGTCGCTCGACGTCGCCTTGCTCCGGGATGGCGACGGAATCGTCGTCAAGGCGCTGTCGAGAAAGGGCGCGGTCGATCTTCTGGCGACGAGCTAGCGTGCGCGGTATCCGCTAGTGCTGACCGTTGGTCGGTTAGGATCAGAATAGGCGTCAAAACAAAGGACGAGAGCCGGTTCGGTGAGATCAATAAGAACCGGCTCTCGTTGCATCAATGTCCCACCGGCGCCGGGCCGCCCAGCCTGACTTTGCGCAGCATGAGCGCCAGCGGAATCGCGGCGAGCGAGACCAGCATCAGCGTCCAGAACACGTCCGTATAAGCGAGGAGCGACGCCTGTTGCTGCACCTGCTGGCCAATCCAGGCGAAAGCCTGGCTCTTCGCCTGAGCAAGGCTTGAGCCCTGCGCGACGAAAAATTGCGTCATGCGATCGATCGTCTGCTGATAGGCGACATTTGAGGGAATGACGCTTTCGGCGAGGCGGCTCTGATGGAACTGCTCGCGATGCGCCAGAACGTTCGAGGCGAGCGACACGCCGATCGAACCGCCGGTGTTGCGCGCCGCGTTGAGCAAGGCCGAGGCCATGTCGGTCTTGCCGGACGGCAGCCCGTCATAGGACGCCGCGGTGATCGGAATGAAGATCAGCGGCAGCGCGACGCTGACTATCATCCGCGCCTTCGCGAAGAACCAGAAGTCGAGATCAGGGGTCAGATTGGTCAGGACGAACATCGAGAGGCCGGCGATGGCCGCGCCCAGGGCGATCAAATATTTCGGCTGCACGCGCTGCGACAATCTGCCGACCACGAACATCATCACCATGGCGATGACGCCGCCCGGCGACAGGACAAGACCGGCCCAGGTCGCGGTATAGCCGAAATCCTCCTGCACGAGCTGCGGCATGAACTGGGTCGTCGCGAGCAGGATGGCGCCCGTCGCGCCCATCACGACGAAACACGCGCCGAACTGACGGGATGCGATCATCGGCAAGTCGATGAGCGGATTTTTCCGCGTGAGCTCCCAGGGGATCATCAGCATGAAAGCGATCACCGAAATGATGGTGAAGGCGACGATGAAATGCGAGCCGAACCAGTCCTCGACCTGGCCCCGGTCGAGCACCATTTCGAGCGCGCCGAGGAACAGGGCGACCAGCACGAAGCCTGTCGTGTCGAAACGGGCGTCATTGGCTTCCGGCTTGGGCTCCTTCACCAGCGTGTAGATGAGCGCCATGGCGAAAAGGCCGACGGGGCCGTTGATGAGGAAGCACCAGTGCCAGGAGGCGTTGTCGGACAGCCAGCCGCCGAGCGTCGGGCCGACGACGGGCGCGACGACCACGGCGATGCCGAACAGGGCGAAAGCCTGGCCGCGCTTCTCCTGCGGAAAGGAATCCGCAAGGATTGACTGCGCCACCGGCACCATGCCGCCGCCGGCGACGCCCTGCATTACGCGGAAGAGCAGCAGCGATTGCAGGTTCCAGGCGAAGCCGCACAGGACCGAACTCAGGGTGAACAGGCCGAGGCAGGCAAGAAAGAAGGTCTTGCGGCCGAATTTTTTCGCCAGGAAGCTCGTCGCCGTGACGATGACGGCATTGGCGACCAGATAGGTCGTCACCACCCAGGAGGCCTCGTCCTCGCTGACGCCGAGGCCGCCCGCGACATAGCGCAGCGCGACATTGGCGATGGTCGTGTCGAGCACTTCCATGAAGGCCGCCAGCGCCACCACGACGGCGATCACCCAGGGGTTGACGACCGTCTCGATCGCCGGCGCCGGGGAGCGAACGTCGCCCGCCGCGCTCACGCCTTCCTCCCGCTGACGAAGGCGGCCAGGCGCTCATAGAGCGAGGGGCTGGCATCGATCCGCACATCGGGGACGACCGACATGCCCGGCCCCAGGGTGACGTCGGCGGGCGGATTGTCGATGACGATCTTGACCGGCACGCGCTGCACCACTTTCACGTAATTGCCGGTGGCGTTCTGCGCCGGCAGCAGCGAGAAGGCCGTGCCGGAGCCCGGCTGCACGCTAGCGACATGGCCGCTGATTTTCCGTTCGGGGTAGGCGTCCAGAGACAGTGTCACGGGTTGGCCCGGCCGCATGGCGTCGAGCTGCGTCTCCTTGTAATTGGCGGTCACCCACATCTCGTCCGGCACGAACATTGTGAGGCTGGTTCCCGCCGCCGCATATGCGCCGGGCGCGGCGCTCAGGCTGACCACGCGTCCGGGTTCACCGGCGACGACATTGGTATAGGACAGGTTCAGCCGGGCCTGGTCGCGCTGCGCATTGGCCTGTGCAAGGCTGGCCTCGGCGCTGGCGCGCTGCGCCTTCAGCGCGCCGATCTGGCGCTGCGCGACGACAACCGCCGCCTGCGCGCTTTTGACAGCCGCCTGCTGCTGGCTGAGCTGCGAAACATATTGCTGGGCGTTCTGCACCGAGCCCGCGCCGGTTTTTGCAAGCGACTCGTAGCGCGCCGACTGCTGCTGCGCGAAGGTCAGGATGGCCTGCGCCTGGTCGACCTGCGCCTTGTTGGAATCGACCTGCGCGCCCTGCACGGCGATCTGCTGGTCGATATTGTCGATGCTGGCCTCGGCGGCGGCGACCTGCGCCTCGGCCTGAGCGAGCGCGACGCGATAGTCGCGGTCGTCGATGCGCGCGATCGTCTCACCGGCGGCGACATGCTGGTTGTCGGTGACGGGAATGGCGCTCACATAACCGGCGACCTTCGGCGCAATGGCGATCTGCCGCGCGGCGACGAAGGCGTCGTCGGTGCTTTCGAAATGGCTGCCGGCGTCATACCAAAGGAACGAACCGCCAAGTGATCCTGCGACCAGCAGGGCGCCAAAAGCCACCGCGAGGGGGCGGCGGAGCCAAATGCTTTTTTTGGACGCTTTTTCTGCATTCGCCTGCGGGGCTTCAGGAGCATGGCGCGGTTCGGATTTGGCGAGGGGAGCGTCTGGGGATGGCGGCGCTTCCCGTTTCAGATCCGACCTTTGCGGCGCGATGGCAGGGCTGTCGTCGAGGTCGAGAAAGGTAGGGTCGTTGATGTCCTTGAGCATCACGTGTCTCCGGGTGGGCGGCGGCGCAGGGCAGCTACGCCTATATGAACGAAACAGTATCGTTTTGATAATTAGAACGCCTTATCAACCGGGTCAATACAAAACAACACTGTTTCGTTCTCTTTACACGCACATGTGATGTTCCTATATGATGGGAGGCGAAGCCGTCGGTCCGGGATCGGCGGCAAAAGACGGAAGAGCCATGGACAGGACAGACAGGATCGAGGCGGCGCTCGTCCCGCCCCAAAAAATTCCGGGGCGGATCGGCCGACCGCCGCTCGAACGCGCTGGCGAAGTCGAAGAACGCATCCTCGCGGCCGCGCGGCGCGTCTTCCTGGAACACGGCTTCGAGGGAGCGAGCATGGACCTGATCGCGCAGACAGCGCGATCGGGAAAGCCAACGATCTATTCGCGTTATTCGAACAAGCAGGCGCTGTTCGCCGCCGCCGTCGAACACGGGATCGATATCAAGAACGCGCGGCTGCGCGGCTTCAAGCCGGAGGGATCGACGCTGGAGCAGCGCCTGGCGAGCATAGGCGCGGCCATGCTGCGCGAGACGCTGACGCCGGAGTTTATCGGCATTTACCGCGTCGTACTCGGGGAGGCGCGCCGCTTTCCTGAACTCGTCGACGGGTTGTCGCAAATGGCGCGACGGCGCGGCCAGGAAACTTTGGCGGAACTGCTCACCGAAGTCGCGCAATGCGGTGAATTCGGCGGCCAGGCCAGGTTTGACGATCGGCATCCCGCCGCGACGCGCATTTTCGCCGACCTGATTCTGCTGCCGCTGATGATGCGCGCTCTGTCGGGAGAGAGTCTGGAGGCCTTATATCAGGAGATCGAGGCGCATGTGGCCGAACGCAGCGTCTTTTTCCTCGCCGCTTGGCGAAATGGCGGCATTGCCTGAGCTAGGAGATGAGTCGCGATGGATTCGACACTCTGGGACGAGATGGATGCCTTTATCGCGGAAACGCTGCTTCCCGCCGATCCCGCGCTCGATGCGGCGATCGAGGCGAATAGAGCGGCCGGCTTGCCGGCCATCGACGTGTCGCCGGCGCAGGGCAAGCTGCTCCACCTT
>Ga0182030_10001847_pt1 | contig 44333 bp, 46 predicted proteins | sample 812S3MmetaG_FD_121299 | JGI IMG/M metagenome (GOLD analysis project Ga0182030, IMG submission 121299) | Permafrost microbial communities from Stordalen Mire, Sweden - 812S3M metaG (Illumina Assembly) | ecosystem: Environmental > Terrestrial > Soil > Wetlands > Permafrost | place: Sweden... | reverse complement strand
TGATATTGTTCATCAGGCCCGTCTCCTATGCATGAGGCTCTGAGCCGGTTTCCCGGCTTAACCCTCGTACCGTTGCATATCGGATGACGGGCCGCCTTCACGCCAAGCAATCATAGGGGCTAGACTAGGCATGATTGTCGAAGGCGTCGATTTGCGTTTTAGCACGCCGCCAACCGCTTCCGCCATCGCGCGCAAAGCGCTGGAGCGCCAAATCTGACCGACGCGACCTCGGCCTTTTCGACGCGGCGGAGCGCCGCGGCAGGCACGACTGCATCTGGTCGAGATCCAGACGATCGCCTTCAACCGAGGTCGCGCTCCTCTTCGTTTGGTTGCCAAGTCTGAGATTGCGGGAGACAGGATGGGCACCTGACTGATTCGCCAGAACCGGATCGGGCGAGACCTCGACGCAGCGAGCCGTCCTTGACCCGACACTTCAGGAATGGAGCCTCCGGTTCACCGAATGCTCGATCAAGGAGTCGGCTCGTCCCGCAAATGGCTGGCGTCCGTTGGGCGGGGCATTCGACGGCGCGCCGCCGGGATTTGTCGTGGGGCGCCTTCGGGCGGATTGGCCGGTGGAAAAGCGGTGGACGTTGCTTTCAGCACCCTGTCCATCATGGCGTAAACGTCCAAAAGCAATTCCTTGCCCAATGATTTCTCGATGAGCTCGTATTGTTCGACGATCAGGGGCGCCAACTCCTCCACAAGCTTTTCAGACTTCTGAGTCAGACGCACGATGATTCGGCGCTGATCCTCCGCCATGCGTGCGCGCGTGACGAGTCCTGTCTCTTCCATTCGCGACAGCACTCCAGCGAGGCTGGGGCTCAGAATCTGACATATTTCGCAGATCTCGCGCGGTTCAAGCTTGCCGGCTTCATTTACCGCGCGAATGATGCGCCATTGCTGCTCCGTAAGGCCGAATTGGGTGATGATGGGGCGGAATCGACTCAGAAAGGCCTCGCGCGCGCGCAAAAGGAGCTGGGGCAGATTGCGATAGGGAAGTTCTGAGGTCATGATCAGGCTGGTGTTCGGGAGCTGCATTCTGACGATGGTAGCATCTCGATCGCTAAGATGTTAGCAGTGTTTTGCAATTAATCGCTATCTGACGGAAGCAGCCTGGCGTCGGCGCCCAAGCGACGTCTGTTCCGGATTGTTTCTCGATGGACAGGCGTCGCGCGAACGCCGCTTTGGGCTTGGATGGTAAGTGAATGCCAATTCCAACTGTTCAGACCATTACAGACATCCACGTTGGACGGGTTTACGACCGGCGCGATCCTGAAGGCGAGGTTCATTACGAGACGTTTGGCCGCCTAGCGGATTTCTTTGGCCGCAACACGCCCGTCCACCGCCATTACTGTTTCTTTCAGGCTCACGTGCTGGTTCAGGGCAGCATCCATCTGAATCTCGATGGCCAAGCCTATGCCGGGCATGCGCCCATTCTGATATTCACGCCGCCGACTGTCCCGCATTCTTTTTATTCGGAAGAGGGCACCGACGGCTACGTTCTCACCATCCGGCAGGAGGTCGTGCGCCAATGGCAGCAGGCCATGCCAGGCCAGTTTCCCGATGCCCTCCTGCGCGATCCGGCATTCGTCGAGCTGAACGCCTGCGGCGGGCGTGGCGACGCCGCCTTTTCAGCCCTGGTTCAGGTGCTCGAACTGCTGGGGAAAGAATTTTTCGCCGATGAGCGCGGTCGGTCCGCGGCCGTCCTGGCGCTCGGTCAATGTTTTTTCATCCACCTTAGCCGGTTGCTGGTCCTGAATGGGCCGTCCGCTCCGGTTCGCGCCGAGCGCAGCCAGGACATGCGGTTGTTCCTGCAATTTTGCGACATGGTCGAGGCGCATTTCCGCGATCACCTGACGCTGGTTGATTATGCCAGTCGCCTGTCGATCACCGAACCGCGCCTGAACGATCTCTGCCGCCGAATGGCGAACCAGCCCTCGAAGGAAATCGTGCATGCGCGGCTCGAGCAGGAGGCGCGGCGATTGCTCCGCTTCACCTCTGTGCCTGTCGGCGAAATCAGCTACCAGTTGGGCTTTGCCGATCCGGCCTATTTCTCGCGCTTTTTTGCAAAACGGGTCGGCGAGAGCCCTAGCCAGTTTCGCGCTGGGGAACCCTGAGTTCGCTCCGAACCGGTCATGAAAAGTACACGTCTTTTCCGCAAAACTGCATTCACTAATATATTAGTGACATATTAGATGTCCTCAAGCACCCCGCCACAGAATGGGGGCCAAAGGGAGGACGCATCATGGCCAAGGGCGCGCTCGACGCCGCACGCAAATTCGTCTGTGTGCAGAAGACATTGCCCAACGGCATGATCGAATTCCTGTTCGCCATCGGCGAACCCGATCTGTGCGTCGAACTCATCATGCCGAAAGCGGCCTTCGACGAATTCTGCGCCGACAACAACGTCGAGTTTCTCGACCACATGGCGTCGTCCGGACCGGGCGACGCTCCGGATTTCGACTGGAACCTGCACCAGGCCACGCACCAGCGCTTTCGCTGACGGCTCCGCGATCCGCGCGCTGCTGTTTCGGCACATGAATGTCTAACGGGAGAAAAAGATGCAACTGGATCTGCGCACCATCGCGATCAAGCCGCTGCGGCAGACTTACGGTCACATTGCGCGCCGCCTTGGCGCGGACAAGCCCGCCTCGCGTTACATCGAGGCGACGATGGACCTCCAGCCCGTCGAGAACTTCCATTACCGGCCGACCTGGGAGCCGCAATACGACATCTTCGATCCGCGCCACACGAAGATCGTGATGAAGGACTGGTACGCGCTGAAGGACCCGCGTCAATTCTTCTACGGCGGCTGGACTCTGGCCCGCGCCCGCATGCAGGACGCCGTCGAGGCGGATTTCAGCCTCGTCGAGGAGATGAGTCTCGCCGCGGCCTATCCGGACGAGGGCAAGAAGCTGGTGCGGGACGTGATCTTGCCGCTGCGCCATGTCGCCTGGGGCTCGAACATCAATAATTCCTACGTCGGCGCCTATGGCTATGGCATCGCTATTTCGCAGGCGGCGACCTATGCCTCGATGGATCAGCTCGGCATCGCGCAATACATCACCCGTATCGCCATGGCGTTCGACGATCTCGAGGCGCTGCCCGTCGCCAAGGCCGCCTGGCTTGAAGAGCCCGCCTGGCAGGAACTGCGCCGCTATGTCGAGGATCTGATGGTCGAAAAAGACTGGTTCGAAGTGCTGGTCGCCCAGAATTACGTCCTCGAAGGCCTGCTTTACCCGCTGATCTACGACCGCCTCAACGGAAAGCTCAATGCTCTCCATGGTCCGGTGATCTCGATGCTCACCCGCTTCCAGGGCGAGTGGCAGGTTGAAAACGCCAAATGGCTCGATGCGGTGCTGAAGGCCGCGGCCGCCGACAATCGCGACAACGTCGCGACGCTCGCCGGCTGGATCAAGACCTGGCGCGATCGCGCCGTAACGGCGCTGAAGCCCATCGCCGAAAAAGCCTTCGGCGAGGATGCGACCGCCGCGCTCGACGAAGTCGTGCAGCAACTCGAACGCCGCGCAGCCAAGGCTGGCGTCGCGCTATGAAGGGACATTCCATGACTTCCAACGCTTTCATCGCCTTCCAGAAAAACGAGGAAACCCGCTGCATCGTCGAAGCGATCGTCGATGACAATCCCGGGGCGATCGTGGTCGAGCAGCCCGCCATGGTGAAGGTCGATGTTCCCGAACGTCTCGTCATCAAACGCGCCACCGTCGAGGAAAAGATGGGTCGCGATTTCGATCTGCAGGAATTGCAGATTCACCTCATCACTATCTCGGGCCATCTCGACGAGACGGACGAGGAATTCACCCTGAGCTGGCAATCCTGAAACGCCCAATCTGGAAACGCCAAGGAGACCGAAACATGGATATGAAAGTCGCCAAGAAACTTGGCCTCAAGGAACGCTACGCCCTGATGACCCGCGATCTCGCGTGGGACACCACCTATCAGCCGATGGACAAGGTGTTTCCGCAGGTTAGCTATGAGGGCATCAAGATCCACGACTGGAACAAGTGGGAAGACCCGTTCCGGCTGACCATGGACGCTTACTGGAAATATCAGGCCGAGAAGGAGCGGAAGCTCTATGCCATTCTCGATGCGTTCAACCAGAACAACGGCCACCTGACGGTGACCGACGGGCGCTACATCAACGTGTTGAAACTGTTCCTGGGCTCGACGTCGCCGCTGGAATTGATGGCCGCGCGCGGCTTCACCAACATGGGCCGTCAGATGGTCGGCGCCGGTCCGCGCGTCGCCTGCCTGATGCAGGCGGTGGACGAGTACCGCCACTTCCAGACGCAGATTCATTCCATCTCGAACTATAACAAGTTCTACAATGGCCTCGACGAGTTCGCGCACCAGCAATCGCGCATGTGGTATCTGTCCGACGGCAAGTCGTTCTTTGACGACGCCATCACGGCGGGGCCCTTCGAATTCATGGTCGCGATCGGTTTCGCGTTCGAATATGTGCTCACCAACATCCTGTTCGTGCCCTTCATTTCCGGCGCCGCCTATAATGGCGACATGGCGGCGATGACGGTCGGCTTCTCGGCCCAGTCGGACGAGGCGCGCCACATGACGCTCGGACTTGAGTGCATCAAGTTCATTCTCGAACAGGACCCGGACAATCTGCCTATCGTCCAGCGCTGGATCGACAAATGGACCTGGCGCGGCACGCGCAAGCTCGGTTCCGTCGGCATGATGATGGATTACATGCTGCCCAAGCGCATCATGTCGTTCAAGGAAGCCTGGGAAATGTATTTCGAGCAGAACGGCGCCGCGCTGTTCAACGATCTCGCGCGCTATGGCATCACGGTCCCGAAGTGCTTTGCCCAGACGGTGGCTGAAAAAGAACACGTCACCCATCAGTCCTGGATTGGTTTCTACATGAAACCCGACTCCACCAACTTCCACACCTGGGTGCCCGAGCCGGAAGAACTCGACTGGCTGTCGGAAAAATATCCGAACACTTTCGATAAATACTACCGTCCGACGTTCGAACATTGGGCGAAGACGCAGAAGGCGGGCAAGCGCTTCAACAACAAGACGGCGCCCATGAACTGCCAGGTCTGCCTCAACACCATGAAGTACAATGAGCCTGATGATCCGATGAAGACGTGCTTCCGCTCGACAAAGTACAAGGGCGAAAAGTACCATTTCTGTTCGGATCCCTGCCTGGAAATTTTTGAGAACGAGCCCGAAAAATACGTCCAGGCCTATATTTCGTCGCATCAGGTGCTACAGGGCAATTGCGCGCCAGAGGGCGTCGATACGACGGCGCCCGATTTCAATCCAGCCGAGCATGTAGCCGCCTATTGGCGCCTCGATCCCAACGCGACCGGCGACTTCGACGGCTCGCAGGATCAGGCGAATTTCGCCGCCTGGCGCGATCAGGCCACCAAGAACTGAAGGGAGAAGACATCATGAGCGTTACCTCGCTGGGGGCCTATGAATTCGAGCCCCGGGATGCGCTGGCCCGCTATAACGGCAAGCAGCTTCTCTACATCAATTGGGAGCGGCATCGCATGTTCTCCCGTCCGTTCGTCATCGCCGTGGCGCCGGACATGCCGTTCAGGACGGTTGTCGAGGATCACATCTCCTCCTACAGCTACCATCCCGATTACGAGCATATCGATTGGAGCAAGGTCATCTGGCAGAATTCCGAGGAGGTGTTCACGCCCGATTTCGACAAGAGCCTGGCTGACAACGGCATTGGTCACAAGGATCTGATCCGCTTCACGACACCGGGGCTCGATGGCCTGAATGGGACCGGCTACTGAACCAGCGCGCATCCACTCAATGGCGGCCGGTCCCTCCCACGGCCGCCATCTTTTCATCACGCCAATCAAAGCCCCACGCGAGTGAACGATGAGCCATGAATTGACGATCGAGCCCCTCGGCCAGACCATCGAGGTGGAAGATGGACAGACCATCCTCGACGCGGCGTTGCGCGCCGGCGTTTTTCTCCCCCACGCCTGCGGCCAGGGCTATTGCGGCACCTGCAAAGTCAAGCTGATTGACGGCGAAATAGACCACGGCGCCGCCTCCAATTTCGCGCTCATGGATTATGAGCGCGAAGAGGGATTGACCCTCGCCTGCTGCGCCAAACTTGAGGGTGACTGCGTGATCGAGGCCGAGATCGAGGTCGACGAGGACGCCCGCTCCATTCCGGTTCGCGACTTTTCCGGCCTTGTCACGCGGATCGAGAATTTGACTCCGACCATCAAGGGAATCTGGGTCCGACTCGATGGCGAGGCCATGGATTTTCAGGCCGGGCAATACGTCAATCTGGAATTGCCGAATGGCGTCGGCGCGCGGGCCTTTTCACTGGCCAACCCGCCTTCGACCGGAGCCGAGATCGAATTCAATATCCGCATCGTGCCGGGCGGCGCCGGCACGGCCTATATCCACAACGAGCTGAAAGTCGGCGACGAACTGGCCATGACCGGCCCTTACGGCCGGTTCTTCGTCCATAAATCGGCCAGTGCGCCCTCGATCCTCTTCGCCGGCGGATCCGGACTTTCCAGTCCGCGTTCGATGATCCTCGATTTGCTCGACGAGGGATCGGGGCTGCCGATCACCTTGGTCTACGGCGCGCGCAATCAGGCCGAGCTTTATTATCACAGCGAGTTTCTCGACCTCGCGGCGCGCCATCCGAACTTCACCTATGTGCCCGCCCTTTCGGACGAGCCCGCCGACAGCGACTGGAGTGGGCGCCGCCAGTATGTTCACGAGGCGGCGCGGGAGCATTTCGCTAACGATTTTCGGGGCCACAAGGCCTATCTGTGCGGGCCGCCGATCATGATCGAATCCTGTGTCGCAACACTCATCCAGGGGCGCTTGTTCGAGCGCGACATCTACACCGAGAAGTTTTTCTCGGCCGCCGACGCGCAGCAAATCCGCAGCCCGCTGTTCAAGCGAATCTGAGCGAGGAAGCGACGCAAATTTTTGCGCTGCAAGCGGCTTCGCGCGCTTGACTTACTAATATATTAGTAATTAAAGTCGCTAACATATTAGCGATAAGGGCGCAAAGCTCAATCCGGGAGGGAAAAATGAAAATCCGATACGCGATCCTCGCGAGCTTGCTGGCGTTTGCAGCACCGGCTGCGGCGGAGGAGTTCGTTCTCAAAATTTCGCATTTTCTGCCTGCGGGGGCGCCGACCCAGCAGAAAGTGTTGCAACCCTGGTGCGATACGCTGAAGGCCGAATCCCGCGGACGCATCATCTGCCAGTTCTACCCGGCCATGCAGCTTGGCGGAACGCCCGCCCAATTGGTCGATCAAGTGAAGAACGGCGTCGCCGACATTGTCTGGACGGCGCCTGGCTATTCCACCGGCCGGTTCCCCCGCGTCGAGGCGTTCGAATTGCCGTTTGTCGTGAAGGACGCCAAATCGGGCAGCCGGGCGATCTGGGACTTCTACCAGAAATACGCCAAGGAGGAGTTTGCCGCATACAAGGTGCTGGCGTTCCATGCCGATGGCGGCCAGGCGGTCCACACCAGCTCGCGCCCCGTGACCGCGCTTGCCGATTGGAAGGGGTTGAAACTGCGCGCCTCCACCCGGCTTGGCGCGAAGACTATCGCCGCGCTCGGTGGGACGCCGGTCGCCATGCCGCCTTCGCAGCTGACGGAATCGATTTCGAAGGGCGTCGTCGATGGAGCGATGGGCGCATGGGAGCTAGTTGTGCCGCTCAAGCTCGACGAGGTGACGAAGTTCCACACCCAGCCGGCCCCCGGCAAAGCCTATCCGTCCGCCACGGTGCTGATGGTTCTGATGAACAAGGAAATGTTCGAAAGCCTGCCCGCCGATTTGCAAGCGCTCATCGACAAGACGACCGGCGCCGTGATGACCGCCAGGCTTGGCGAGGTCTTCGACGCGGAGACCGAGAACGCTCGCAAGGTCGTGCTGGCTCATGGCGGTCAGATCAATGAATTCACGCCTCAGGAAACCGAGGCGATGCGGGCCGCGGCGACGCCGGTCGAGACAGATTGGGCGGCTCAGGTCGCGCAAAAAGGAATCGACGGCAAGGCGCTCGCGGCGGCGGCGCGCGAACTCGCAGGGCAGAATTAGATGGTTTTCTCTTCGAATGAATCGGAGGGGATTCTCAAACGCCAGTCTGAATCAAACAGTGTGGTGATGAAGGACGTCAGCATGGATGGCTAAACCGTTTTTACTGATCGTCGAGGACGCGCGCGGGAGAGAGTTATGGGAAGGGCTATGCGACGGATATTGGTAGTCGAAGACGAATTCTTGTTGGCCTTGCGCATCCAAACGTTGTTGGAGGAGGGCGACGTTGAGATTGTCGGCCCCGTAGGGACGCTGGATGAAGCCCGGAAATTGGCCGGTGACGAGACGTTGGATGGCGCGCTGCTTGACGTCGAAATCGATGGTGGACGGATCGATGATGTCGTCGAAATCTTGCGGCGTCGCGACGTTCCGTTTCTCTTCGTGACCGCCAATGACGCAGACCTCCTTCCGCTGAAGTGCAGCCGCGTCGCGGTCGTCAGCAAGCCGTTCAGAGACGATGATCTTTTGCGCGAAGTCAGCCGCCTCAAGTCAGAAATGGTTCTCACATACTCCTGATCGTTTCGCGGCTTGGCTTTCCAAGACTCGAAGATCCCTAAGCAAGGCGCGAAGGCCTATTGACTCCCATCTAGCGGCTCGTGCCCGACTTCACCCGAAGGAATGCGCAAACTTCTTCAAAACGTCCGACGCAACTTGAGCGCAAACCGCTCTAGACGCCGCAGGCCGATCCCATCAATTTACGGAGTGCTCCATGAGCGCGCATGTTGAGGCGCAGGAAATCCATCACCATGGGTGGACCTTGCAGCTGCTCGCTGTCACCAAGGCCTTCGCCTTGGCGGGCGGAGGAATGTTCATCCTGATGATAGGCCTGTCGGTCGTTTCGATCGTCGGCCGCAAATTGTGGAGCGCGCCGATCAATGGCGATCTCGAATTGCTGCAAATGGGCACGGGCGTCGCGGCGGCGGCTTTCTTTCCCTATTGCACGCTGATGAACGAACATCTCCGGGTGGAGTTTTTTACCTCCGCCCTGTCGGAGCGGTCGCATGAGGTTCTCGACGGCTTCGCCAATCTTTTGCTGGCCATTGTCATGGCGGTCCTGGCCTGGCGCAGCTCCATCCAAGCTCAGGAAATCTATGAGGTGGGAGAGGTGACGGTGATGCGCGAAATCCCCGTGTGGATCCCGATAGCCTGCCTCGTGCCCAGCCTCGCTTTGACCGCCCTGTGTGGGTTTAACCGCGCGCTTCACCACTTTTCCGCACGGAGCATCGCCCCATGAGCGGCATTACCATCGGTCTGGCCGGTTTCGGCTTCATGCTCGTGCTGATGGCGCTGCGCGTGCATATCGGCATCGCGATGTTCACGGCGGGCGCGGCGATCTACCTGGTCATCAATCACGGCAATTACAACACCTTGCTGTTCACGCTGAACGACATCGCCTATGCGCGCTTGTCGAACTACAACCTCTCTGTCATTCCGCTCTGCATGCTGATGGGCCAGTTCGCGACTCACGGCGGATTGTCGCGCTCGTTATTTCGAGCCGCTGGCACGCTGATCGGTCATTGGCGCGGCGGTCTCGCCATGTCCAGCTCGCTCGCCTGCATCGGTTTCGGCGCCATCAGCGGCTCGTCGCTGGCGACTGCCGCCACCATGGGCCAGGTCGCGTTGCCGGAACTGCTGGCCAAAGGCTATTCCGGACGGCTCGCCACGGGAACGCTGGCCGCCAGTGGCACGCTGGGCATTCTGGTTCCGCCGTCCGTGCCCCTGGTCGTCTATGCCGTGCTGACTCAGGAATCCATCGCCAAGCTCTTTGCGGCGGCCGTGATCCCGGGCATCATCGCCTTGTGCGGCTATCTTCTGGTCATACGCATCATCGTCGCGCGGAATCCGGAGGCCGGCCCGGCCAGCGTCAAGGCAAGCTGGCGCGAACGGATCATTGCCCAGTTCAGGGTTCTGCCCGTGGCGGGCCTGTTCCTGGTGATTGTGGTCGGCATCTACGGCGGCTGGGCCAGCCCGACGGAGGCGACTTCGATCGGCGCCGCGGGCACGGGCCTGATCGGCGTGTTGCTCGGCGGATTGCGGTTCAAGCAAGTTCTTACCAGCATCTACAAAACCGCGATCGCGACGGCGATGATCTTCCTGGTGTTGCTCGGGGCGGACCTGCTCAATTCGGCGCTCGCCATTTCGCAAATGCCGGTGGAATTGTCCGCCTGGGTGAAGAACAGCGGCATGCCGCCGCTTCTGATCCTTTTCTCGGTGCTCGGCATCTACATCCTGCTGGGCTGCGTAATGGATTCACTCGCCATGCTTTTCCTGACCATTCCGATTTTTTACCCGATGATCACCGGCCTCGATTTTTGGGGCATGACGATGGTCGACAAGTCGGTGTGGTTCGGCATTCTGGTCCTGATGGTGGTGGAAATCGGCCTTGTCCATCCGCCCGTGGGGATGAACCTCTACATCATCAACAAACTGGCGAAGGGCGTACCGATGTCGGAAACGGCCTGGGGCGTCGCTCCGTTCCTCGCCTCCGACTTCGCCCGCATCATCCTTCTGGTGCTTTTCCCGGCCATTCCCTTGTGGCTCGTGCATTTGCAGCATTCCTGAACGGCAACCATTTCGAGGTGGAACCCATGTATTACGGCGTCATTCTCAACGATCGCCAATCGCTGGAGAGAATTGGGCCGCTTGACGGAGCGCCCTACAAAGGGGCGCCCAAGGCTCCCGCCCTCTATATCAAGCCGGCCAATACGGTTTGCGCGCAAGGGGCCGCGGTGCGGCTGCCCAAGGGCTCGCCCTCGGTCGAGGTCGCGGGCGCGATCGGCCTCGTCATGGGCCGCGCGGCCGGTCGGCTGACGTTGGCCAATGCGTTGGAGGCGGTTTCCGAGGTCGTGCTCGTGGCCGATCTGAGCCTGCCGCACGACAGCTATTACCGGCCGCCGATTCGAGAAAAATGCTTCGACGGCTCGCTGCCCGTCGGCCCGAGGGCCAAGATTGCGGACATAGAGGCGCTGGTGGTGACAACGCAGGTCGATGGCGTTGAAGTCGAACGTTTCGCACTCGCCGACCTGCTCCGCGACCCGGCGCGACTGCTGGTCGACGTGACCGAGTTCATGACGCTGGGCGCGGGCGATGTTTTGCTGACGGGCGTGCACTATCACGCGCCGCAGGCCGGACGCGGCAGCCGCGTCGAAATCCATGCCGAGGGAGTCGGCGCCCTGTCCTTTTCCATCGCCGAGGGAGATGCCTGATGAAGCGCGGACGTATCGCCTACAACGGCGCCATTCTCGATGTCACAGAGACGCCCGGCGAGGCGGTGCGCCTGGCCGATGGCCGCGTCGTGGCGGAGGGCGCCTTCACCTGGTTGCCGCCGGTCGAGGTCGGGACCGTGTTCGCGCTCGGTCTGAATTATGCCGATCACGCCAGGGAGCTTGCTTTCAAGGCGCCGGAAACGCCGCTCGTCTTCCTGAAGGGGCCAAACACCATCGTCGGCCACAAGGCGCGGACTCGCCGCCCCGACGGCGTCGCCTACATGCATTACGAATGCGAACTGGCGGTCGTGATCGGCAAAAAAGGCTTTCAGATCGCCAAGGAAAACGCCTTCGACCATGTGGCCGGTTACACGGTGGCGAATGATTACGCGATCCGTGATTATCTTGAAAACTACTATCGTCCGAACCTGCGAGTCAAAAACCGCGACGGCTGTACGCCGCTCGGACCCTGGCTTATCGATCGCGACGACGTTTCCAACCCGCTGGCGCTGAAGCTGACGACGCGGATCAATGGCGTGACGACCCAATCCGGGACCACGGCGGACATGATCTTCGATATCCCGACGCTGATCGCCTACCTCTCGTCATTCATGACGCTCAACCCCGGCGATGTCATCCTGACCGGAACGCCCGAGGGGCTGGCCGACACGAAACCTGGCGACGTGATTGAGACGGAGATCGAAAACATCTGCCGGCTCGTCAACACCATCGTCGACGACGCCACTTATTTTGCGTCCACAAACTGAAGGCGGACCCATGATTACGCATCTCATCAATGGCGAGAAGGTAGAAAGCGCCGAGACCTTCGAAACGCTCAATCCCGCCACAGGAGCAGTCATCGCCGAGGTCGCGTCCGGCGGCGTCGAAGAAGTCAACGCGGCGGTGGCTGCCGCCAAAGCGGCGTTCCCGGCTTGGTCGACGATGGCTGCCAAGGATCGGGCCCGCCTCATGCGAAATGTCGGCGACCTGATCACCAAACACGTGCCCGAACTTTCCGAACTTGAAACGAGCGATTGCGGCCAGGTGATCGGCCAGACGGGGAAGGCGCTGATCCCCCGCGCGGCGGACAATTTCTATTATTTCGCGGAACTCGCCCAGCATCAGCATGGCGAGACCTACGACTCCGATACCGGCCATCTGAATTACACGCTCTGGCAGCCGGTCGGCGTCTGCGCCTTGATTTCGCCGTGGAACGTGCCGTTCATGACCGCGACATGGAAGACCGCGCCTTGCCTGGCGCTGGGCAATACGGCGGTCATGAAAATGTCCGAACTGTCTCCCCTGACCGTTTCGCGCCTCGGCGAACTGATCCTCGAAGCCGGCGTGCCCGCCGGCGTGTTCAACATTGTCCATGGTTTCGGCGCGACGACGGGCGAGCCTTTGGTGGCGCATCCCGATGTGCGTTCGATCTCTTTCACCGGCTCGACCGCGACAGGCAACCGCATCGTGAAAACGGCGGGCCTGAAAAAGTTCTCGATGGAGCTGGGCGGCAAATCGCCCTTCATCATCTTTGACGACGCCGATTACGAGCGCGCGCTCGACGCCGCGATCTTCATGATCTTTTCCAACAATGGACAACGCTGCACCGCCGGTTCGCGCATCATCGTGCAGAATACGATCTACGACAAGTTCGTGGCGGATTTTGTGGCGCGAGCCCAGCGGCTGAAGGTGGGCGATCCGCTTGATCCCAGCACCATTGTCGGCCCGATGATCAGCAAGGATCATTGGAAAAAGGTCACCGGCTATATCGAATACGGCCAGAAGGAAGGCGCGCGCCTGGTGTCGGGCGGCGGCGTTCCCGACGTGCCCGATGCGTTCAAGGGCGGCAACTGGGTGCAGCCGACCGTCTTTGCCGATGTCGACAACAAGATGAAGATCGCGCAGGACGAAATATTCGGCCCGGTGCCCTGTCTCATCCGTTTCTCGACCGAAGAGGAAGCGATCCGCATCGCCAACGACACCCCCTATGGCCTGTCGTCCTATCTCTGGACAGAGAACACCGGCCGCGTGCTGCGCATGGCCAAGGCGATTCAAGCCGGCATGACTTTCGTCAACAGCCAGAACGTGCGCGACCTTCGCCAGCCGTTTGGCGGCGTCAAGGCGTCGGGCACGGGCCGCGAAGGCAATCACTATTCCTACGAAGTGTTCTGCGAAGCGAAGAACGTGGCCGTCTCCTACGGCAGCCACCCGATTCCGCGCTGGGGCAAATGATAAACAAGGGAGGTCAAGATGGGAAAACTCGCGCTTGCGGCCAAGATCACACATGTGCCGTCCATGTACCTTTCCGAGCAGGACGGGCAGCACAAGGGCTGTCGGCAGGCCGCCATTGACGGTCACGTCGAGATTTCCCGCCGTTGCCGGGAATTGGGAGTCGACACCCTCGTGGTGTTCGACACCCACTGGCTGGTCAATTCCGGCTACCACCTCAATTGCGCGCCGGTGTGGGAGGGAATTTACACTTCCAACGAGCTGCCGCATTTCATCAAGAACCTGCCGTACAAGCTTTTCGGCAATCCTGAACTCGGCCATCTGATCGCCCAGACCGCCACTGAAATTGGCGTGTTCACCCGCGCCCACGACGCGACGAGCCTCGCACCGGAATACGGAACGCTGGTGCCGATGCGCTATATGAACGCCGACAATCATTTCAAGGTCGTGTCCATCGCCGCGCTGTGCACCGTGCACAATCTCTCCGACTCGATCGCGCTGGGACGGGCGGTGCGCAACGCCATCGAAGAGAAATACGACGGCGTCGTCGCCGTGCTCGCCAGTGGTTCGCTCTCGCACCGCTTCGCGCAGAACGGCGTGTCCGAACAGTTCCTGCACAAGGTTTGGAATCCGTTCCTGGAAACGGTCGATCATCACGTTCTCGATCTGTGGCGGCAGGGCGACTGGAAGACATTTTGCGGAATGTTGCCGGAATATGCCGTCAAATCCCATGGCGAAGGCATGATGCATGACACCGCCATGCTGATCGGCGTGCTCGGCGCCGAGGACTACACCGGCAAGGCGGAGATCGTGACGCCTTATTTCGGTTCGTCCGGCACCGGACAGGTCAACGCCATTTTTCCGGTGACAAGCGCTTAACGCAAAAGACGCCTCAGAAAAGAGGCGTCAACAGGGGGTGGAACATGGGTGAAATCGTCATGGCCGTGAAGGCCACACATGTACCGTCGATGCTGGTGTCCGAGCAACCGGGTCCCGCGCAGGGTTGCCGCCAGGCAGCCATCGACGCGGAACGTGAAATCGGCCGGCGCGCCGTGGCGGCGGGAGTCGACACATTTGTCGTTCTCGACACGCATTGGCTCGTCAACGCTGGTTATCACATCAACAACAACGTGGTGCACAAGGGCAGCTACACCAGTCACGAGTTTCCGCATTTTATTCAGGATCTTGCCTACGAGTTTCCTGGCAATGTCGAACTCGGTCGCGCCATCGCCATTGAAGCCACAGCGCTGGGCGTAAAGACCCGCGCCCATGAAGTGGCGTCGCTCGATCTCGAATACGGCACGATTCTACCGATGCGCTACATGAACCCCGAGGGCAAGATCCGCGTCGTGTCCATCGCCGGTTGGAGCACTTTTGGCTCGCTCGAAGAATCGCGCATTGTCGGCGAGGCCATCGCCAAGGCCGTCGTCAAAAGCGACAGCAAGGTTGCGATCATCGCCTCGGGTTCGCTGTCGCACCAGATTTGGGAGAACCGGCTGGTCGAAGAAGGGTTCAACACCATAAGCCGCGAATTCAACAGGCAAGTTGATTTGCGCGCCCTGCAATTGTGGGAAGCCGGCGACTGGAAGACCTTCCTGAAGATGTTGCCGGAATACGCCAAATATTGCTCCGGCGAAGGCAATATGCACGACACCGCCATGCTGTTCGGCGCCCTGGGTTGGGACGGTTTTCAGGGCAAGGCGGAGATCGTTTGCCCCTATTTCGAGAGCTCGGGCACAGGCCAGATCGTGGCCGAACTCCCTGTCGGCGGCATTCCACAAAACGCGCGCTGGATCGGCGCGGACATGCCGGTATCGTGACGCGCGACGGCGCTTGAGAGGATCGACATGCCCCACCTGATCTATGAATACACCGACAATCTTGGCGACGAGGCCGATATCGAGGGCCTGTTGCGCAAGTCCAATCAGATCCTCATAGCTCAAGGCGGCGTGTTCCCGATTGGCGGCGTCCGTTCGCGCGCCATCCGTCTCACCGAATATTGCGTGGCCGACGGCGCCGACGCCGACGACGCCTTCGTCCACGCGACGCTCAAGATCGGGGCCGGACGCGCGGCCGAGGAAAAGAAGAAAGCCTGCGACGAACTCTTCGCCTTGATCGCCGAGCATTTCGCGGGTGAGTTCGCCCGCCGCGGCATCGCGCTGTCGATGGAATGCGTCGAATTCAGCGAATCCGGCACGTGGAAAAAGAACAATATCCACGCCCGTTACAAGAAGCCTTGAATTCTAAAAACTTATCGAAAGAACAATGCCAATGTTGCAAAAATCCACGATCGAAGCCGCAGCCTGGAGCCTGCATAAGGCCGAAAAGGCGCGGCAGCAGGCGCTCTTCGCCATGACCGGCGAGCATTTCATGGGTTACTTCGCCTGCCGCAGCATCGCCCTGGCGATGGAATGCGTCGAGTTCAGCGAAGCCGGGACATGGAAAAAAAATAACATCCACGCCGGCTGCAAGAAGTCCTGAGCCTGAAACATTTGTCGAAAGAGCAATGCCATGTTGGATAAGCCGACGATCGAAGCCGCCGCCTACCGCCTCCACCAGGCGGAAATGGAGCGCAAGCAGGTGCGCCAGATTTCGCTCGATCATCCTGAAATCACAATTCCCGACGCCTATGCGATCCAGCGCGAATGGATCGGTATCAAATTGGCGGAAGGCCGCAAGGTTGTTGGCCATAAGATCGGCCTGACGTCGCGCGCCATGCAGCAATCCTCGCAGATCGACGAACCGGACTACGGCACGCTTCTCGATGACATGGTCTTCCAGGATGGCGGCGAACTGCCGATCGACAATTTCATCGATCCGATGCTTGAGGCCGAACTCGCCTTTATCCTCAAGGACCGCCTGTCGGGTCCAGATGTCACCATGCTCGATGTCCTGTCGGCGACAGAATATGTCATTCCGGCGCTCGAACTGATCGACGCCCGCTGTCACAGGATCGATCCAGAGACCAAGCGTCCGCGCAAGGTGATGGACACAATCTCTGACAATGCCGCCAATCTCGGCATTATCATGGGCGGACGGCCGATCAAGCCGATGGACATGGATCTGCGCTGGATTTCGGCGCTGCTCTATCGAAATGGCGTGATCGAGGAAACAGGCGTGGCCGCCGGTGTCCTCAATCATCCTGCCAATGGCATCGCATGGTTGGCCAAAAAATTCGCGCCCTATGGCGTGTCGCTGGATCCGGGGCAGATCATCCTCGCCGGCTCGTTCATTCGCCCGGTCAAGGCGCGTCGGGGCGACACCTTCCACGCCGATTACGGTCCGCTGGGCCAGATCACCTGCCGCTTCGTTTGAGGTTGACTTTTCATGGACATGCCGCTCAACGCGTTCAAACGCGCCGCCGCCGCTGGCGAAACCCAGATTGGTCTGTTCCTCGGTCTTGCCGACGCCTATAGCGCCGAAGTTGTCGCGACAACGGGCTACGACTGGCTGCTGATCGACGGCGAGCACGGGCCCAACGACCTGCGCTCGGTGATTTCGCAATTGCAGTCGATCGCGCCTTATCCGGTGCGGCCGGTGGTGCGCTGCGTGAATCACGATCGCGCGGGCATAAAACAACTACTTGACGGCGGCGCCCAGACCCTGATGATTCCGATGGTGGAATCCGCCGCGGACGCCGAGGCTCTGGTGCGCGCCATGCGCTATCCGCCCTTCGGGGTTCGCGGCGTCGGTACGGCCATGGCCCGCGCCGCGCGCTGGAACGGGGTGGAAGGCTATCTCGCGAAAGCCGATCAGGAAATGTGCCTGATCGTGCAGATCGAATCCGTCGCCGGGGTAAAGGCGCTCGACGATATCCTGAAGGTCGACGGTGTCGATGCGGTGTTCATCGGTCCCTCCGATCTTGCCGGCGCCATGGGGCACCTCGGCAATCCCGGCCACCCCGATGTGAAGAAGGCCGTCGAGGGCGCGCTCAACAAGATTGTCGCCACGGGCAAGGCTGCCGGTATTTTTTCGGCCGATCCCGTGCTAGCCGCGCATTATCAGAAGCTGGGCGCCAGCTTCATTCTGGTCGGCGTGGACACGCTTCTGTTGCGCAACGCGGCGGCGCAATTGCTGAAACGGTTCAAGACGGGCGCGCCCGAAAAAACCGGCGCGGCATATTAGCGCAAACTTTCTGGTGACCGCTCCAAAACCTCCGTTTCCCACCTGTTTCCGAGAAGCCATCCAACTCGTCGGGATCAGGCCCAAAATCCGTAAAGAGGACCGACCATGGTGACTTTGACAGAACCGCGCCTGTTGCGGCAATCGCTCTATATCGACGGCGCCTGGATCTCAGCCGACGATGGCGCGCAAATCGCGGTCACGAATCCAGCCACCGGCGGCGTTATCGCCCACGTGCCGCGCGGCGGCGCCGCCGAGACCGAACGCGCGGTCGCGGCGGCAGCCAAAGCGTTTGAGACCTGGAGCCAGACTACGGCCGCCGAACGCAGTCGCGTGCTGCGCCGCTGGTTCGAATTGATGCTCGCCCATCAGGAAGATCTCGCCAAGCTCATGACGGCCGAGCAGGGCAAGCCGCTCGCGGAGGCGCACGGCGAAATCGCCTATGCCGCCGCCTATGTCGAGTGGTTCGCCGAGGAAGCCAAGCGCGCCTACGGACAGGTGATTCCCTCGCCGTTCAAGGATCGCCAGATCATCGTCACCAAGGAGCCGGTCGGCGTTTGCGCCGCCATCACGCCCTGGAATTTTCCCGCGGCGATGATTACCCGCAAGGTCGCTCCCGCCCTCGCCGCGGGATGTACTATCATTCTCAAGCCGGCGGAACAAACCCCGCTTTCGGCCCTCGCCCTGGCGGAACTCGCGGCGCAGGCTGGCGTGCCCGCGGGCGTTTTCAATGTCGTGACGGGCGATGCGAAAACGATCGGCGGGGTGCTGACGCGCAGCTCCGTTGTTCGCAAATTGACCTTCACGGGATCGACGCCAGTCGGTCAATTGCTGATGCGCCAATGCGCCGACACCGTCAAGAAAATGTCTCTCGAACTGGGTGGCAACGCGCCCTTCATCGTGTTTGACGATGCGGATATCGACGCCGCCGTTGCTGGCGCCATGGCGTCGAAATATCGCAATTCCGGACAGACCTGCGTTTGCAGCAACCGGTTCTTGATTCAGGATGGGGTTTACGACGCCTTCGCCGCCAAACTGGCCGAGGTGGTTCGTGCGCTGAAGGTCGGAGACGGTACGCAAGAGGGCGTCACTCAAGGACCATTGATCGACGAACCCGCCATCCTGAAAGTGGAAAGCCTGGTTGCGGAGGCCATCGGTAAAGGCGCCCGCATCGTCACCGGCGGCAAGCGCCACGAGCTCGGCGGCACATGGTTCGAACCGACGATTATTGCCGACGTGACAGCGGCCATGTCAGTCGCGCGCGAGGAAATTTTTGGCCCGGTGGCGCCGCTCCTTCGTTTCAAGACCGAGGACGAAGCGGTTGCGCTGGCGAACGATTCTGAATTCGGACTCGCGGCTTATTTTTATTCCAGGGACCACGGACGAATTTGGCGCGTTTCGCGACGCCTCGAATACGGGATGGTCGGCGTGAACACCGGAATGATTTCCACTGAAGTCGCGCCCTTTGGCGGCGTGAAACTTTCGGGAATCGGCCGCGAAGGATCCAGCTTCGGGCTCGATGAATATATGGAAACGAAATATCTCGCATTAGGCGGAATTTAGCCGATGCCCTCTTCCATTGGACTCCGGCGCGACCAACGGCTCCTTCCCCTTTTAGGCGCGTTGGTTGCTTTCGGGCCAATGGCGATCGACCTCTATCTCCCCGCGCTTCCCGCTATTGCCGCGGGTTTGGGCGCTTCCATCGAAACGATCCAAAGGTCCGTCACCGTTTTCTTGGCGGGCTTCGCGCTGGGAATGCTGTTCTACGGGCCGGTCTCCGACAGGTACGGACGCCGCATCGTCATGCTGACGGGCATCGCCCTGTTTTCCGCGGCCAGCATTGTCTGCACGCTGGCCACCGCCGGTGACGAATTGATTGTCGCCCGGTTTGTCCAGGCCTTGGGAGGGGGCGCCGCATCCGTTCTGGCGCGCGCTGTCGTGCGCGATTTGTTTCCCCCGTCCGTGGCTATTCGCAATCTGTCGCTCATGGCCATGATCACGGCCATTGCGCCGCTCGCGGCGCCGCTGCTGGGCAGCTTTTTTCTCGGTTTCTCTGGCTGGCGCGGCGTTTTTGCGGTGCTGCTGCTCTATGGTTTGGTCATGCTCGGCGCGGTCTGGCGCTGGCTTCCGGAAAGTCTTCCCGAAGAAAGGCGTGGCCAACTGAAATTGCATCAAGCTTTCACGGCTTATGGCGTCTTCGCGAAAGATCCGTTCGCGGTTGGGTTGCTGATTGCGAGCGGCATGAGCTTCGCCGCTATGTTCGCCTACATCACAGCGGGGCCGTTTTATTTCATGACCACCTGGAATCTTTCACCCTTCGCGTATAGCTCATTGTTCGCAGTCAACGCCCTGGGAATCATTTGCACGAATTTACTCAATTCGCGTCTCGTGATTCTGATCGGTCCCGAAAAGATTGCGAGCTTTGGCAGCGCCATTTCATTCGTCGCTGGAATATCCCTCTTGGCTTCGATTCTTTTTTTTCATGCATTATTTCCGGTGATCGCGAGCTTGTTTCTGGTCGTCAGCATGACAGGTCTGCTCGGCGCCAATTGCGTTGGCCTTCTCATGACAGCCTATGGGGAAAATGTCGGCGCGGCCGCGGCGCTTTTTGGCGCTTGTCAATTTGGACTCGGCGTTATGGCCAGCGCCTCGGTTAGCTTTCCGCACAGTGACCCCGGAACCTCCATGGCGTGGACGATAGCTTTGACGACATCGATGTCGTTGGCAGGAACCGTATTATTCAGGACGTGTGCGCCGAGACCCAAGTCCTCAGGACAATGAAGACATGCTTGGCTTCTTTGATGGTGGAACACGGTGGTAAGCATATTTTGCGCTGGGTGACGGTTTCGTAAAAGGGCAGTTCTTCGCCCCCATGAAACCGGGGGCAGGCGAGACGCTAATTGGCCAAAATAAAGACGAGGCTTCGGGCGGAAGTCATAATGTCGCTTTCGTCCAATGCTTTGGCGCCTCGACCCAAGACGGGATCGACGATCTCGGGTTTTCTTCAACAAAACAAGAATAAGCAAACTGGGGAGAAAATCGAAATGCCACAGCTTTGGGCTGACTGAAGATTTCAAAAAAACCGGGCTCGTGCGGCGCGTCTTCGCGTGCCGCCTCATGAAGCCAGGCGCTCCGTTTTTCTGCGAAATGTAACGCGCTCTTGCGGGCGTGGGGGACTGCTCATGTCTGAATATGACTATATTGTTGCGGGCGGCGGATCGGCCGGCTGCGTTCTCGCTTCCCGCCTGTCCGAAGGCGTTAAATATCGAGTGCTGCTGATCGAATCCGGGCAGCCCGACCGGGATAAATACATCCACATCCCCGCGACTTTCTTCAAGGTGATCGAAAAGGGCCGCGACGCGCTTTTCTATCTTTCCGAGCCCGACAAGGGGCTCAACGGTCAGCCCAACGTCGTGCCGCAGGGCCATACGCTGGGCGGCGGCTCGTCGATCAACGCCATGGTCTATATCCGCGGCTCGCAGTCCGACTATGACAGTTGGTCCCAGCTCGGCTGCCGCTCGTGGTCCTATGAAAAGGTTCTGCCGGCCTTCCGCGCGATCGAGAACAATCAGCGGCTATCAGATCAATTCCACGGCAATGAGGGCGAGCTGACGGTCAGCGACCGCGCCTTCGGCCATCCCTTGTCCTGGGCCTTCATCCGCGCTGCGCAAGAGGCCGGCCTGCCTTACAATGAGGATTTCAACGGCGCGAATCAGGAAGGCGTGGGCTTCTACCAGACGACGACGCGCGGCGGCCGGCGCTGGAGTTCGGCCCAGGCCTTTTTGCGCAAGGCGGAAAAGCGCGGGAATCTCACTGTCCGCACACAGACCCGCGTCGCCCGTGTCCTGTTTGAAGGGACCCGCGCCATCGGCGTCGAGCTTGAAAGTGGCGAGAAAATTCGCGCCGCGCGGGAGGTGGTCCTGACGGCCGGCGCCCTCGCCACGCCGAAAATCCTCCAGCTTTCCGGTGTCGGTCCGGCCGATCATCTGCGCGCCCATGGCGTGACGGTCGTCGCCGATCTGCCGGGGGTCGGAGAAAATTACATGGACCATCTCGAGGCCACGGTTCAGGCGGAGACCAAAGACCCGATCTCACTGTTTGGCGAGGACAAGGGTTTACGCGCCATCGGCCATATGGCGCAATATATGCTGACGAAAACCGGCCTTCTCTCCTCAACGGTGGTGGAGTCAGGCGGTTTCGCCGATACGCTGGGCGGCGGCGAGCCAGACGTTCAGTTTCACGTCTTGCCGACTTTCGCCGGCTTCGGCGAACGTCAGCCTCATCCGGGCCATGGCATTTCCATCGGACCTTGCGTGTTACGCCCGCAATCGCGCGGAACGGTGCGGCTGCGGTCGTCAAGCGCGAAAGACCCGGCGCTCTTCATCGCCAATTCTCTTGCGGTCGAAGCCGACGTCGAGACATTGGCGCGCGGCGTGGAGCTGGCGATCAGGATTTGCGAACAGCCTGCGCTTGCCAAACTGATCAAGCGACGCGTCCTGCCCGAGCCGGGATTGGAAAAAAATCCCGAAACTCTGCGCCATTATATCCGCCAGATATCCAAAACTGTCTTCCATCCGTCGGGCACGGCCAAAATGGGGACGGATAGCGACCGGCTCGCGGTGGTGAGCGAAAATCTCAAGGTGCGCGGGGTCGAGGGGCTGCGCGTGGCCGACGCCTCCATCATGCCGAAGCTCGTCTCGGGAAACACCAATGCGCCGACCATGATGATCGCCGAACGCGCGTCGCGCTTCATTCTCGGCAAAGAAACGGCCTGACGACCGTACAACAAGGGCCAATGCGCCCACAAGTGGAGGAAATGACATGAAGATTAAGTTTGCGGTTGCGGGCGGGCTGGGCGCCCTGGTTCTCGGTGTGTCTGGTGTTCAGGCTGCGCCCCATTGCGGGCTCGGCAATGGCCAGAAGGCGACAGGCGCGCCGATCAAGGTCGGCGCCGTAGTCGGTCGCACCGGTCCCGACGATTTCTCTTCATCGGCTCGCGCCGCAAAGGCCTATTTCGCCTGCGTCAATGAAAATGGCGGCATAAATGGCCGGCCCGTCGATTATCTGATCGAGGACGACCAGTGGAATCCGGAAGTCGCGGGACAGGTCGCGACCAAGCTCGTCAAGGACCAGAAGGTTGTGGCGCTGGTCGGCAACGGCTCTTTCGTGGAAATGAGCGTCAACGCCAAGCTTTATGCGGCGGAAGATGTCATGTCGATGGCGTCCGCCTGCGCGGCTTCCGAATGCTTCGAATCAAAAAATATTGTTTCGACCAACGAGGGGCCATTGGTGTCGAGCGTCGGCGCGGCGCAATGGGCGGTGACCAAAAAGGGCGCGAAAAACCTTGTCTGCATAGGCCTTAATATTCCGTCGGTCGGCCAATACTCCTGCGGTTGGACCGAGAAATACATGCAGTCCAAAGGGCTAAAGGCCTCCTCGATCCTGATGGATCCAGGCTCGGCGGATGTCAACGCCGCCGTACTGCAGACGGTCGCTTCGGGCGCGGATACGGTGCTGGTCAATCTGCCGGCAGGCCTTGCCGCCGGTTATTTGAAGGCGGCGCAGGAGCAAAATCTGCGGGACCAGTTCATTTGGACCTCTTCGACCCCGCTTTATGACAGAGCTGTGCCGGATATGCTCGGCGATTACTGGCAGGGTCATATCACCGTGAATATCGAGCTGACGCCCTATGACGGGAAGGGCGCGGACGCAACGAACTGGCGGGAGGTGATGGACAAATATGCCGCGGCCTCCGACAAGCGCGATACTTTTAGCGAGTCGGGCTATCTCTCGGCCAAATATTTCGTCAACACGCTGCTGAAGCTCGACCCGACGAAAATTGACCGCCCGTCCGTCACAGCCGCCATCCGCGCCATCCGCAATGAGAAATCCGACTTGATGTGCGGGCCCTATTATGTCGGCGACGGCGATCGGCACCAACCCAATCACGCCAATATGATGGCCGAAGTGGTCAAGGGCGGCTTCAAGATCATCGGCGACTGCACCGATGTCAACAGCGCCTATCTTGCCCCCGTGCGCGCCGAGGAAAAGCGCATCGGCCTGGCCCCCTGACCGGAGACGCAGGCGCATGGCCTTCTGGCTTTTTCTCATGTCCGGTCTCGCCGTCGGCGCGCTTTATGCGCTTGGCGGGGTCGGCCTCGTCCTCCTCAACCGGGCGACGGGCGTGCTCAATTTCGCTTATGGGGCGCTCGGAGCGCTGGGCGCCATGTGCGCCTGGCAGGCGATGCAATGGGGATGGCCGGAGCCCTGCGCCTGGGCGCTCAGCATGGCCATTGGTCTCGCGATTTCGCTCGGCTTCGGCGCGCTCGTCGCCCCGGCGCTGGCGAAGCGCGAGCCCATCGTCAAGGCATTGGCGACGCTCGGCCTCGCGCTCTCCCTGCTCGGCGTGATGAATTTGCTGTGGGTGGTCACGCCGCGCAGATTGTCTCTGGCCTATGATGCGCTGTCGATCGATCTCGGGGGCTTGCGGATCACCGCGACGCGACTGCTCGCCCTTGCCGCCGGCCTCGCCGTCACTGGCCTGATGGGGCTCTTCCTGGCCCGCACCCGGGTCGGGCTGATGATGCGGGCCATTGCCGAAAATCGCGAAGCAGCGGCCATTCTTGGCGCGCCAATCCGTAAGGTCGAGGCCTTGGCCTGGGGCCTCTCGGGCCTGTTGGCGGGCTTTACCGGCATGTTGTTCGGCGATCTGGTGCGGCTCGATCCCGCGGTCCTGACTTTCATGGTCATTCCGATCGTCGCCACCACCGTCGTCGGGCGGCTGACCTCGATCCCAGTCACATTTGCTGCGGGCCTCTTCATCGGCGCAGTCGAAAGCCTCTCGGCGCTGGCGCCGCCGCTCGCTCCGTTTCGGCTGGCCTCGCCCTTCGTCGTGGCGATTTTCATGTTGCTATGGCTGAACCGCGGCCGCGCTTTGACCTTTGCAGACAAGGATTGATCATGTCTTTCACCAGATGGCCTCGGCAGCAATGGGCGCCGGCGCTGGCTGTCGGTCTTGCCGCCCTGGCCACGATTTTCCTCGCCAATGGCCTGTGGATGAAAGTGCTGACCTCGGTCGCCATTTTCACTTTGACGGCGATGAGCGTCGCCCTGCTTTACCGCCGGCTCGGCCAGATCTCTCTGGGTCATGTCGCGCTGATGGGCCTGGGCGGCTGGGTCGCCCTGCGCTTCTCCCACGGCTTCTCCCTGCCGTTCGAGCTGAATCTTCTGGCCGGCGGCGTGGTGGCGGGGCTGGTAGGCGTGGCGCTCGCCTATCCCGCCTTGCGCATGCGCGGCCTCTATCTCTCGCTGGTCACGCTGATGGCGGCGGGCGGCTTTTCCATCGTTGTCAACAACACTCAATTTCCCAACGGCGCCGACGGATTTCTCGGTTTCGCCGTGCGCGCCACCGCCTATATGCCGCGTCCCGTCCTTGCCCAAAGCGATGCGGCCTATTTCATCTATTGCCTGGTCGTGACCGGCCTCGGCTTCCTGCTGGTTCATCTCCATGAAGCCGGCAAGCCTGGACGGGCCTGGGCGCTGATCCGGCGCAGCGAGGCCACGGCCATGGCGGCGGGGGTCAATGTCACGCTTTACAAGGTCTGGGGTTTCGCCCTGTCTGGCTTTCTCGCGGGCGCCGCAGGGGCCTTGCTCGCGGGCAGCCTGCAATTGCTCGACGCCCATTCGTTTCCGCCGGCGGATTCGGTGATGATTTGCGCTTTGACCATCGTCGGCGGGGCCTGGAATTGGTTCGGCGCCTTGATCGCGGCGCTCCTCTTCCGGTTGGCTCCTGCATTGCTGAATGATTGGGGGCTCAATGGCAACGCCGCCTATATTTTCTTCGGCCTGGCGCTGATCCACGCCCTGGCGACCGCGCCAAGGGGCGTGGCCGGGAAGTTGGAAGAGGCTCTCGCGGCAGGAAATCGCAAATGATCGACATTTCGGACCTCTATGTCGCTTTCGGCGGGCTTACCGCGCTCAATCGCATCAATGTGAAACTCGATGCGCCGGTGGTCGGCGTGATCGGGCCCAATGGCGCCGGAAAAACCACTTTCCTGAACAGTCTGTCGGGCTTCGTGCGGCCCCAGAGCGGGCGGGTGGTCGCCTTTGGAACCTCGCTTCTTGATCTGCCGCCGCATCGTCGCGCGCGTTGGGGCCTGCGCCGCTCCTTCCAGAAGGAGCAGGTCGTGGATGAAATTTCGGTGGAAGATAATATCGGCGTCGTGCTCGATCCGCTCGGACTGTCGCGCGGGGAACGCGAAAAGGCTCTGACGGCGGCGTTTGAATTTGCCGGCCTCTCGGGCCTGCGCAAGGCGAAGGCCGCCGAATTGAATGCTTTCGAGCGCCGCATGACGGAACTTGCGCGCTGTGTGGTCGGGGCGCCCCGAGTTATCATGCTTGACGAGCCTGGCGCGGGATTTTCTCAGGGCGAAGTGTCGCGTCTGCGGGATTTCATTCTCGGGATCGCCGCCTTCAATGGCGCCATGACGCTTTTGATCGATCACGACGTCGATCTGATCCGCACCGTCTGCGTCAATACCATGGTGCTGGATTTCGGGATCCTGATCGCCCATGACGCCACCGAGGCGGTGATGGCTGACGCCCGGGTGCGCGCGGTCTATCTCGGCGTGGAGGAAGCGGCATGAGCCGGCTCGAAGTCAAAAACCTCACCGTCCGGCGCGGAACGAAAAATGTGATCGAGGATCTGAGCTTCACGCTGGAGACGGGTCGGGTGACGGCCTTGCTCGGCCCCAATGGCGCAGGCAAATCTTCGCTGGTGCTGGCTCTGGCCGGCGCGCTTGCCTCTCAGTCGGGCGAGATCAGCCTCGACGGTCAATCGCTCTTTGGCGCCTCGCCGGAACTAATCCGTCGGGCCGGCGTCGCCGCGGTGCCCGAGGGCCATCGTTTGCTCGCTGGCATGTCGGTCGAAGACAATCTCGCCGCCGCCGGTTTCCATCTGTCAAAAAAGCAACTCGGCGCGGCCGTTGCCGAAGTCTATGAAATTTTTCCGGAATTGGCGGGGCGACGCGACCAGCGCGCCGGCTCCATGTCGGGCGGGCAGCAGCAGATGGTGGCGCTGGGTCAGGCCGTGGTGAGCCGCCCCAGATTCATCCTCGCCGATGAGATGTCGCTCGGCCTCGCGCCGCTCATCGTCACCAGGCTCATGCGCGTGGTCGAGCGGCTCGCCGCGAGCGGCGTCGGCATTCTGCTGATCGAACAATTCACAGGAGTCGCTTTGGGGCTCGCGGACGAAGCCTTCGTTCTGTCGCGCGGGCGTTTCAGCTACGGCGGTTCGCCGCGGAAACTGCTCGCCCAACCCGAACTTCTTCATACTGCCTATCTGGGAGAAACCGCCGCTGTCGCATGAAGTCAACCCGTCCAACCGTTCCGCCATTTGAAAAATGCGCCCTTCCCAAATGATTTAAATGCTAATATATTAGTAAAAAATCAGTCGAAATCGACGGAACGGGGAGAACACATATGGCTTCGGCCGAATGGGGAACCGCCTTCCAGGCGGACTGGCCTGAAATTTCATTCGATCAATGGACGCATCTTCTCCGGTCGATTTGCGGTCGATTCGACGCGGAGCCCATTCGCGGCCGCGCGACGGTTCGCGGCGGATTGAGCGTCTCTACCGCCGGTGGCGTGGAAATGGCGAAAATCGGCCTCGATCTGGAAGTGGTTCGGCGAACGCCTGGCAATGTGCGCGCCGATGACGACCATTATCTTTTTCTGATTTCCCAACTCGAAGGCGCTTGCGGCATTGAACAGAATGACCGTCGGCTCCAGTTGGAGCCCGGCGATTGGGTGCTGATCGATTCCGCCGCTCCCTCGGCCTTCCACTTCCAGGGACGGTTCAGCAATCATCTCTCGCTCCATCTACCGCGCCGTCTATTGCTGGGCGACGGGCCGCCCTTGCTCGATGTGGCGCGAAAGATCGGGCGCAACGATCCGATGTCCTCGGTCCTGCTGGCGCTGGCCGCCAAATTGCGCCAGCAAAACGACGATGTGCCGCCGGCTGAAGGCCTGCGGCGCCTGCTTTACGACGCCGTGAGGCAGAGTTTCGGCCGCAATGAGCGGGAGGCGGGCGTGCTGATGCGGGCGGGCGGGCGAAGCCGGCTCGAATTGGCGTGGCTGCTGGTCGACCGGCATATCACGGACCCAAAACTGACGCCGCAATGGCTCGCCGACCGCGTCGGGGCCTCCTTGCGTTCGCTACAGCGCGATTTCGACGCTCTGGGCTATAGCGTGACCACCTATATCCGCCATCGTCGGCTCTGCCTCGTCCGCGATCAGTTGGGGGCCATGCGCCAGCGCGGCGATGAACGTGGCATTTCCAATATCGCATTCGCCTGCGGCTTCAACGACATTTCCTATTTTAATCGCAGCTTCCGCGAAGCCTTCGGCTGCTCGCCGCGGGAGTTTCTCGTCTCCGAGACGAAAATAATGGCGTCTGAAGCCATGTCGCTAGCGTTTGAGGCCAAGACAGAAGAGGTCGCATCGGCTTCTATAAAAAATAAAAATATTTTCCCGGGAGTTGAAACAAATGGAATCCTACGCCCTGCTGATCGATGGTCGTTCGGTCGCAACCGCCGAGCATAGAGAAGTTATCAATCCGTCGACGGGCGAAACCGTCGGACTTTTGCCTCTGGCTTCGCCCGCGGATCTCGACGCGGCCGTTGCCGCCGCCGCAAGGGCCTTCAAGCCCTGGGCCGCCAAATCGGACGCCGAAAGGGCGCAAGCCCTGCGCGATTGCGCCGACGCCATTGAAAGCCACGCCGAGGAGCTGGCCCGCCTGTTGACGCTCGAACAGGGCAAGCCGCTCAACGGCGCCGGCTCGCGATTTGAAATTGGCGGCGCCGTAGCCTGGACGCGCGCAACCGCGGAATATTCCCTGCCGGTGGAAGTGCTTCAGGATGGCCCTGGCGGTCGCGTGGAGTTGCACCGCAAGCCAATCGGCGTCGTCGGCTCCATCACGCCCTGGAATTGGCCGGTGATGATCGCGTGCTGGCACATCATGCCGGCAATCCGCACTGGCAATACGGTGGTGATCAAGCCCTCGCCCCTGACGCCGCTTTCGACCATCCGTCTGGTGGAGATCCTCAATGGCGTGCTGCCGGCGGGCGTGGTCAATGTCATTGCGGGCGCCGATGAGCTGGGCGCGATTCTGTCGCGTCATCCGGGCGTAGCCAAGATCACTTTCACAGGATCGACGGCCACTGGCCGCAAGATCATGGCCGGCGCCGCAGATACGCTCAAGCGCCTCACGCTGGAACTTGGCGGCAATGACGCCGGAATCGTCCTGCCCGACGCCGATCCGAAGGCCATTGCCGAAAACCTGTTCTGGGGGGCTTTCGTAAATAGCGGCCAGACTTGCGCCGCGCTCAAGCGCCTTTATGTCCACGACAGCATTTATGACGCCGTCTGCGAGGCGCTGGTGGACTTCGCCAGCCAGATCAAACTCGGCGATGGCCTCGACGAAAGCGCGATTCTCGGCCCGATCCAGAACCGTCGCCAGCTCGATATCGTGCGCTCCTACGTGGAGGATGCCGTGGCCAAGGGAGGACGCGTGCTGTTGGGCGGCGCGCCGACTGAAGGGCCGGGCTATTTCTATCCCGTGACCCTCGTCGCCGACGTCGATCATGGCTGCGATCTCGTCGATAAGGAGCAATTCGGCACGGCGTTGCCGATCATCCGTTACCACGATGTCGAGGAGGCGCTGGCGAAGGCCAATTCTTCCGAATTTGGCCTTGGCGGCTCTGTATGGGGTGGCGACGTGGAAGCAGCCAAAGCGGTCGCCGCCAGGCTGGAATGCGGCTCGGTCTGGATCAACAAGCATGGCGCAATCCAGCCCAATGCACCTTTCGGCGGCGTGAAGCAGTCGGGCATCGGTGTGGAATTTGGCGCCGAAGGCCTCAAGGAGCTGACAACCATCCAAACTTTCTTCTGCTGATTCTCCCGATCGGCAGTCCCGAAGCGGGTGTTGCGCACGCAACACCCGCTTCCTTTTTCAGGAGCGGCAGCAGTTCAGCCGGCAAGAGCCTGTCGCTTTTCTCAAGAAGCCTGCGAAGCCGCCGCTTTTTTTGAGTTACAAAGAAAGCTTAGTTTGGATATGCGTAATCATAGCGCCCTTCAACGCAAACCTTATCCCATTCATATCCAAGTTGTGGTTGTAAAGGTCTTGAATGGCAAGCGAACGTTGTGTCATATGCTCCAAGCGACAGAGCTTTATGGTGCCGGCCGGATGGGCGGTCCTGGGCCATGCTAGTAGTGCAAACCACAATCAGCGCAACGATTGCGATCGGAAACGATTTTACAATTGTCATGATTGACTCCACTCATGATGCAAGTAGTATTGCATCGGTTTTTGGGGGGCAAACGCGGAGGCTGCGCTTAATTATCAGGTGCGCTTGAGGTTGCCGCATTTCCTTCAGACATGATCACGAGGGATATGCGATATTGCCTGAACCCTCGACCTTCATCGATCCGTATAGAAACCTAGAATCTCTTGAGATGTTCCGGCGAATGGCGCAATGAACCGCGCAGAGCGCCTTGGCCGCGCTCACTTTTATGAGACCTGGAGCGTTTTCAAGCGGAGTGGATGCCGGTTAGCGTGAAGAAAACGCGTAAAAACAAAAAATAGAGTCCCGATCCAATTTAGATCGGAAAAGGCTCTTGAACGTCAAGAGGCCCACCCTATACGCCTTCGGAGGGCCGGGTCGAACGGCCCTGCGGCGTTTCCAATTCGTTCAGCGTAGGACTTGATCCGAGAGCAACGCCGTACTGCAATTACCGACAAACACCGGCTCGAATTTCATCCCGTTCGACGCGGCCGTTTCGTTATGGCGTACGCGTCCTTCATTCCGTTTGCTGCGCGTGCGGCTCTTTGGGATGAGCACCAGACTATTTCTATCCCGTGACCCAAAAGGCGCCTTTCGGCGACGTGAAGCAATCGGGCCTTGGCGTGGAATTCGGCGCGGAAGGCCTCAAGGAGCTGACCACCATCCAAGACTTTCTTCTGCTGATTCTCCCCGATCAGCAGCCCCGAAGCGGGTGTTGCGCGCGCGCAACACCCGCTTCGTTTTTCAAGAGCAGCAGGCTTTTGGCGCTCCAGAACAAATGCTTGTCGCCTTTCTCCAAGAAGCCTGCGGAGCATTCGCTTAGTTCTGAGATACGGTGTGTTCTATCCGGTGCGCCGCTGCCGCATGGCTCCGGGGGCGTATCAATCAACTCTTTCGACAACAAGAATGTGGAGGAAACCTTATGCGCCAGACCGGCCTCGCCGCCTCAGTGCTTTTCAGCCTCGGAATCTGCGCACTCAGCGCCCCGGCCCAGGCCTTTGAAGATACGTCCGTGATCATGCCCGGCGCCTCGCTGATGGATCCCACCGGCGCCGCCCCGCCACCCGGCTGGTATGTCGAGGAAACCTTCACTTATTTCAACCTCGCTATCGTCAACCAAAGTGGCAAGAAGATCGGGGTCACAACTACCGAAGGCGACATCAACAACCAGGTAATCTGGGTGCCGAAACTGCCTACCATCCTCGGCGCGAGCTATTTCGTCTATGTCGTAGAACCTGTGCGCGGGGGCAATCTCTCTGTTCCGGGCCTTGGAAATCTGACTGCTGTCGGTATGGAAAACACGGTAATTTCGCCGCTCAACCTGTCGTGGAACCTGCATAACGGCTTCTTCGTCAGCGCGGGCGTCACGTTCTATGCGCCGGACGGCACCTATAAGGCCGGGAACGTCTACAATATAAGCCGCAATTATTTCTCGGCTGAATTCGACGGGGCGGTGAGCTATCTGGCGGATGGCTGGAACCTCACCTGGCGCACGGCTTTCGACGTTAGTGCGACCAACCCCTATAACGGCTATCATTCCGGCGCAGGTTTCGTGACCGACATCACCGCTCTCAAGGAATTCGGCAAGTTTGAACTGGGCGGCGTCGCTTCCTGGACCCAGCAGATCGAAAATGATTCGATCCACGGCGTGACCGTCGCCGCCAGCGGCGCCAATGGCTTTGGCAATCGTGCCTCGGTGTTCGAAATTGGTCCGGCCATTAGCACCAAGATCGGGATCGCCAAGGTCTCCGCCTATTATATGCATGATGTGGAGGGCGCCAATTATGCTTACGGCGACCGCTATTATCTGAAGCTTTTCGTCCCGCTTCTGGTCGACGCCGAGACCCCAGCGCCGGTCAAGGCGAAGTATTGATCTGTTTTACATTTGGAGTTCCGGCCCTCCGCGCGAGCGGAGGGTTTTCTGCTTGCTTAAAACGCGCGGCTCGGCAAGGAAGTCTGCCGGACGACCGAGCCCGGGGCGGCGTCTTCGATTATGTCAGGTTGTGATGTCGCCGATGCCATCGCAAAGGCCAACAACGTCGCGGAGGGCCTTGGGGCGTTCGTCTGGAGTTCGGATCGCGAAGCCGCCCGCGCCGTCGCCGTGCAATTGGAATCAGGGTCGGTCTGGATCAACAATCATGGGGCGATCCAGCCGAATGCGCCTTTCGGAGGCGTCAAACAGTCCGGCGTCGGCGTGGAATTCGGCGTAGAACGTCTGAAAGAATTGACGACCATTCAAACCGTTTTCTGCTGAAGGGTTGTCCCCAATGAAGCAACCCGCCGCGAAAATAGGCAAGTCCGATGTTCCAGCGGGAGCATCGTGCGGAATGAATTCCCCGCGGACAGGCGAAACGGCGGTGGATTGGTCATGAGCAGAATACCCTGCATAAACAAGCATCATCAACGCCCAGTTTCGATGCTTGACTGCATATATTTAATGCTGTGCTGCATATATTCTTCGCAACCGCAGCATAGATAGCGCCTATTTTGCCAACATTATTTGATCTGGCGTAAACTGTCAGTATCGCGGCGTAAAATGTCAAGTGAAGCGCAGGGCTCTGAGCTATGATCAACCATCAGTAACCGCGTTCGGCCTGAGAGGCGCGGGAAAAGTTGGCGAAGCGTCGTAAGTCTGCGCCCGAGTTCCCTTGTGAACTCGACCGCGATCGGGGGGAGATCTAACAGGATGAAAACATCGATGCTGGCAATATTGACCGCGGCGCGTGGAGCGCTTGGCGTCCAAAAAGGCGACGGGAAGACGATGGCTTCCGGCCGAAAGGGGCGCAGGCCTTTCGCCGGCGCCGCAGGCGCACTCTTCGTTGGCCAGGTTTTCGCCGGCGCTGCTTTCGCGGGCGACTTGCCCAGCATAAAATCGGCGCCAGCGGCTCCGCAAGGTGACTATGATTGGACCGGTTTTTACGTTGGCGGCCATCTCGGCTTCGTCTGGGGCCGTGCGAGCTTTGGTTCCACCAATGAGGCCGGTGTATCGACTGGATCGGGCGCTTTCTCTGTGGAGCAGGCTATCAATCCAGCCTTCGGAACCGGCAGTTTTTATACCGGAATGCAGGTTGGCTATAATCAGATGCTCGCCAATCGACTACTTGTCGGCGTCGAAGCTGACGCTAGCGCCAATTCCTGGGTCAGCCCCAAGGGCCTCTCGATCGGTGGCTCGACCCAAGTGCTGAATGGCGCGGCGACTTATGCCGAAAACGGTTGGGATTCCGGAACTTTGCGCGGTCGCATCGGCTATGCGCCCGGCAATTGGCTATTCTATGCCTCTGGCGGCCTGGCATGGAACTTCGAAAATCTCTCTCTGGTCCAAAACGCAAGTGGCGTAACCGATTTTTCCAATGTTATGCGTCTCGGCTGGGCCGCCGGCGCCGGCGTCGAACTGCCGCTTATCCCGCATTGGACCACCCGCCTCGAATATCTATACTCGAGCTTTGGCCCCCACACAGTGAATTTCCCGCAGAACGGCGAGCGCTTTATTGCTTCCGCGCTGTCCACGAACGCGGTGCGGCTGGGCCTGAATTATCAGTTCAACGACGGCGCGAGCGCATCAGCTTGGAGCCAGAGCCTTATCAACCCCGACGACATGGCTTTCCATGCTCAGGCGACTGCCACCTGGCAGGGTTATCCCGCCTTTGCTTCGGCTTTTTCCGGTCCGAAGAGCCTGCCGGCTGCCGGGCAGGCGCAGGAGATCTCGGATGTCGACCTTTTTGCGGGGTATCGCCTCTGGCATGGCGCCGAACTCTGGTTCAATCCGGAAATCAACCAGGGCTCAGGTCTCAATGGCACGGCCGGCGTCGTCAACTTTGTGAACAACGAAGCCTACAAAATCGGCTTGCCTGAACCTTATACCCGTATTCAACGACTCTTCATTCGCCAGACCTTCGATCTTGGCGGCGCGACCGAAAATTACGATGCCGATCTGATGAATTTTGCCGGAACGCGCACAGCCGACCGCCTCGTGCTGACGATCGGACGCTTCGAGCCAGTCGATATTTTCAACACAAACCGCTATGCCAATAACCCGAAAAACCAGTTCTGGAACTGGGGCAATACGTTCAACACCACCTACGACTTTGGCAGCGACGCCTGGACGTTTACGGAGGGCGCGGCTGCGGAATATTATTTCAACCGCTTCGCGATCCGCGCCGGCCTTTTTGACTTGTCGCAAACACCGGAAGGCGCCTTCAGTCCGCTCGGCTATGGCAACGATCCGAATTTCCGCAATCTCAATGGCGTCCTCGAACTCGAAGAGCGTCACGATCTGTGGGGCCAGCCCGGCAAGATCAAGCTGATGGCCAATATCGTCCATGGCCCTATGGCGAGTTATGCCGACGCCATTGCCTGGGGCATCGCCAACAATACGGCGCCGCAGCTCAACATGGTGCGCCAAATGAAGAGCAAATGGGACTTTAGCCTGAACATGGAGCAGCAAATTGCTCCCGACCTCGGCGTCTTCATGCGTGCCGGATGGATGGATCCGCGCTACGAGCCCTATGAAAGCGTCGACCAATACCGAATGGCTTCGGCCGGCATCTCGATTCAGGGCAATCGCTGGGGCCGTCCACTGGATACGGTGGGCTTCGCTGGCGTTATTGGCCAGACGTCCAATGGGGCGATTGCTTATTTCAATGCCGGTGGCAATGGCTCGCTTATATGGGACGGAGCGCTACCGAGCGCCTCGCCGGAAAAGGTTTTCGAAACCTATTACAACTACCAGCTGACACCGACAGTCAATATTAACGTCGACTACCAGTTCGTCGCCAACCCTGGGTATAATACGCAACGCGGTCCAGTGAACCTCTTCGGCAGTAAAATTCACTGGCAGTTCTGATCTTCCGATCGCTAGCCGCGCCGGCCCGATCCGGCGCGGTCTCATATTCAGTGACTAACGTAGGGGCGGCGCCGAAGACGCGGGTGCTGCTTGCGAGGCTTCCGTGCGTACAACGGTTATGACGCCAAATCGCTTCGAAGACAGGTCGAAGTGCGCGGTGTCATGCCGAACAATCCGCCCAAGGTGAACCGCAAATGGAAGAACTGTTTCTTGCCGAGCGAATGTTCTGCCCACCGAAGGACTTCAGGCGTGTGGCGACGCGCTACGACCGCAATGCCGCGAATTCCCTAGCCACCGTTTGCATCGCCGCCGCCGTCAGCTACTGGTTATGAGTCTGTAGCCTACTAGAACCTTATAGGCGAAAAAATACTCAAGCACTGCGGCGTCGGTCCACATTGTCATTAATTCGCATCGTCACGCGGCGAACGACCTGTCCAGGCCTTAAAAGCGCGGCAAAAAGCGGTTTCGTCACTATAACCAAGCTCACCGGCAATTTCAGCAACGGAAAACACTTTCGCGGTCAGCAGAAGCTTCGCTTTTACGAGTCGATACTCCTTAAGAATTTGCACATAGCTGGTTCCGCTCATCGATAATTCGCGCTGAAACGTTCGCGTCGTCAGTCCCATGTCCCCCGCGATATCCTCGACGGAAACGGGCTCCCGGCCAAGACGCCGCTCGATATTCGCCGCCACCTTTGAGATGAAATCGTCCGGACGCGCCTCCATCAATAGGTCATCAAGATGACGCTCTATGAACGGCATCATTTTCTTCAAAGTTGTCTCGGATGCCGCGAAGTTCGAATGCGTCGCTTCGTCAAGCTGTTCCCTCGCGATAACCAGTCGATTCGATGGTTCGCCGAAGCGGGGAGCGACGCCGAAAAACGCTTCCAAAGCGCGGCTGGAAGCCGGGCGGCGATGTTCGAAATGAACCTCGAGCGGCCTCCAGCTCGAGCCGATCAACGATCTAATGATCGAGCATGTCGCGCCGATCGAAAATTCCGTGTCCTGTCGCCTCGGCCAAATCTTCGGATTGACAATGCGGTAATTGAAAAAAGCGATGTCTTCTTCCTCGCTGAGATCCGTGCTCGTGCCCCCCTGGAGCGACGCGATATGCGAGCAGACAAGCTTTAGCGCCTTGCGCAAGGTCGGCTGATTCATCACGGCCACGCCGAGAGGGCCCAAGGATGTGGGACAGACGTTGCGGGCCAGACGCAAGCCCAGATAGGGCTCGCCGAGCACTTCCGCCGCCTCTTCGAACAGCGCCACGTAACGCGGCAAGGGTGTCAAGGCATAGAGGTCCATCGCCTCTTTTGCCGTCACGCCATGACGGCGCAACAAAGCTCGGCCGATGTCGCCAGCGGGTAAAAGAGCCTCCACGACCAACGCGAGGACGGGCTGCCGTATAAGATCCGCGATTGCCGTATCTTTGTTCACTGGCGCCTATTAGCTCGTCAAGCTGTGCAATAATGCTGCAAAGCAAAGTATTTTATTTTGCAGCGCGCAATATCTAGAATAATATTATTTAAAGTGGCGTGTTCTGTCAATACGTTGGCGTGGAATGTCAGGCAATCAATCGGCTAAATAATGCAACGTGTCCTGTGACAGCGCCTTCCCGACCGGTTCCTGAAGCGCGCATTCAAATCCATAGATCGGACCTTTGGGGTCTGGAGTTCGGGGTCGCATCATGCAACGCATCATGGATAAATTGGACGCCAAAAATTATTACACGGCGACCAAAAAATACGACCTATCTTTCCCGCGCCTCACTCAGGATATCGACGTCGATGTCGTCGTGATCGGGGGCGGATTTTCAGGAATCAATACGGCGCTTGAGCTTGCGGAAAAGGGCATTGCTAATATTGCCGTATTGGAGGGTCGTCATCTCGGTTATGGAGGCACCGGCCGAAATGGCGGACAGGTCATGGCTGGAATTGGCCACGACCTCGAACTGGTCCGCAAGCACGTCGGCGAATCCGGTCTCGAGGTTCTTTTCAAGATCGCCAATCTCGGCGCCGGGATCATTCGCTCTCGTATCGAACGCTATGATATCGGCGCCGACTTCCGCCAGGGTTACGGCTACCTCGCCTTTAATTCCCGCCAGGAAAAGACGCTGCGCACGTGGCAGAAGGAATTTCAAAGCATCTCGCCCGATGACGAAATCGAGCTGTTCACAGGTTCGGAGGTCGAAAACGTCGTCGGCTCCAAGGTTTATTGCGCGGCGCTCAAACATATGGGCGGCGGCCACGTCCATTCGCTGAACCTGCTTTATGGCGAGGCGAAGGGCCTAGTCAGCCATGGCGCCCGAATTTTCGAAAACAGTCCGGTGATCTCGGTCGAATATGGCGACCGCATCACAGTGCGCACCGATTCGGGCAGCGTGCGCGCGTCCAAGTTGCTATGGGCCTGCAATGGCTTTCTGGACGGACTGGAGCCCGCGATCTGGCCGAAGACGATCAACACATATGCCTTCCAGATGGCGACCGAGCCGCTGTCGGATGAGCTGATCCAAAGGGTCAGCCCGATCAGGGGCGCCTATTCGGACATCAGGCCGGTAATCGACTATTATCGCGTCACCAATGAAAACCGTCTGCTGTTCGGGGCGGCGACGAATTACGTCGAGCGTATCCCTGTTGACCTGTTCGCCTGGAACCGCGCCAGGATGCTGAAGATTTTCCCTTATCTCGACAAGGTCAAGATCGACATGGCCTGGGGCGGTCCCCTGTGCTGCTCGGCCAATCTCTTCCCGCAGATCGGCACGTTACCGGGACGCTCCAACGCCTTTTTCGTGCAGGGCTATTCCGGTTTTGGCGTCACGCCCAGCCATATCGTCTGCAAGGTTCTCGCGGAAGGCATGAGCGAGGGGTCGGAACGCTACGACCTGCTGAGCTCCATTCCCCATGTCAACATCATCGGCAAGGAAGTAGCTCGTCCCGCGCTAATGACGGCCGCCAAGACCTTCCACCAGCTTTCCGGTTATTTCAACGGCCGGCGATGAACTTCATCACTGAAAGGACAAAAAATGCTTCCCATCAAATTAGGACAAAAGCCTTCTGCGCTCGACGATTGGGGCACCGTCGCCAGTCTCGGCTCCGTCATCCTTGAAGGCGATGGAAAATGCGCGGGCAAAATGGAATTCGGCGCCCCAACCGACGCCGTGAGCTCCGGCTGGTTTTCCGTTTCGAAAAGCGTGTTCAAAATGGTCTATCCTTTCAACGAACACGCCACCGTCGTTGAAGGCTCGGCGACGCTGACCGACGAGAGCACGGGTGAAACCCAGACTTTTGTCGTGGGCGACAGCTGGTTCATCAAGAAGGGAACGCCGATTCTCTGGAAGATCGAAACCGCAAGCTTCACTAAAAACTACTTCGCCGTGGTTTGACGTTATTCGATCTGGTTGCAGTAGAGACCTCGTCGCAATCTGCAAAATAATAAACGAAGGCGATTGAAATCGCCTTCGTTCTGGTAGCCTCGCCGCTCGCAAACTCCAGCATCGAACCTAAGTTTTTCCAGCGGATTAGCGCATTGGCGCGCTTTTCCGATCGGCCTTGTACGTCCTTTTCGCTTGAGGCCCGCTGGCGATTTTCAACCAGATATCAGCCAAAACGGAGTATGTAATGACTACGAGGGAAGGTGTAATGTCTGCGACGTCGTCGTCGACGGGAAAGAACGAACTTCGAAGCGGCGCGCTTGGCGTCGGCTTCATCATCTTCTTTGTCGTGTCCGCAGCGGGGCCCCTGGCGGCCGTAGCCGGCGGCCTACCGGTCGGGATGATGCTCGGCATCGGGCCTGGTACCCCGCTGCTCCTGCTGCTAGTCGTCGGCATACTCCTGCTGTTTTCGGTCGGTTATACGACCATGGCGCGGCACGTCACGCATGCCGGCGGCTTCTATGCTTTCGCGGCACGCGGATTCGGGGGGCGGATGGGATCAGTCGCCGCCGCCCTCGCCATCCTCGGCTACAACGCCATGCAGATTGGGCTTTACGGGTTGCATGGCGTCGCTTCCGCGAGCTTCGCGAAGGAAGTGCTGGGAATCGATCTGCCCTGGTGGGTCTGGGCCTATTCGGCGTTGATCACCATTGCCATTTTCGGCTATCGACAGATCGACCTCTCGGCGAAGGTTCTTGGCCTCCTCGTCGTAGGCGAATATCTTGTCGTGCTTGTACTCGACATTTTTATAATTCGCGCTGGCGGCGACAGCGGCCTGTCGGTCGAGCCCTTCGCGATTTCCTCCCTCAGCAACGGATCGCCAGCTATCGGTCTGCTTTTCTGCTTCGCTTCCTTCATCGGCTTCGAGGCGACGACGATTTATGGCGAGGAGGCCAAGGATCCCAAACGCACCATTCCACTGGCGACCTATGTTTCGGTCCTGCTCATCGGCAGCTTCTATGCCTTCTCCGTCTGGTGCATGGTCGAGGGCGCCGGCGCCGGCAAGGTCGTGAGCACGATTCAGGGACTTTCCGATCCGACCACCTTCACATTCAATCTATCGGATCGTTATGCGGGACCCTGGCTGACGACGACGATGAGCGCCTTGTTCGTCACCAGCGTCTATGCCGGTCTGCTGGCCTTCCACAATTCCGCCGCCCGCTACTTTTACACGATCGGCCGGGAAGGTCTTCTTCCTGAAGTTCTGGGACAAACGCATCCCACCCATCAGAGTCCTCATACTGGATCGGTCTTGCAAAGCGCGATCGCCTTTATCGTCCTGACCGTCTTTGTCATATCAGGCCTGGATCCGGTGCTGAGCCTGTTCTCCTGGCTCACCAATCTCGCCACGCTCTGTGTCATCGCCTTGATGTCGCTCGCCTCTTTCGCGGTCGTCCCGTTCTTTCGCAGATTGAAAGACAATGACGAAGGCGCGCTGAGCACTTTGGTATTGCCTATTGTTTCGGGATTAATGCTCGCGATCGTTCTGGTTCTCGCTATCGTTCATTTCGATGTGCTGACGGGCTCCTCGGGCGTTCTTTCCTGGGCGCTTCCCGCCCTCTTACCATTGGCCGCCTTAGTGGGACTCGTCCTTGGGATGAGGCTCGCAAAACGCGATCCGGGAAAATATGCGAGGCTTGGAACGAGAAAGTTCTGATCGCCAATCATAATCGCCAGTTGTAAAAGGCGTCTCCTTAAAAAAAAGCTCGATCCAGGAAGCGGCTCGCTTTTGGCTCCTCCTGGATCGAAGTCTGTTTAAAAAACAAGAGAAAAAGCGATGACGGTGTTCAGATCGGAATTCATGCGGGTCATATCGGAGCGCGGTTTCGTGCATCAGATTTCCGATGCGCAGCGCCTCGACGAAGCCTTTCTGGCTGGACCCGTCACCGCTTATATCGGCTTCGACGCGACGGCGAAAAGTCTTCACGTCGGCTCGCTCATCCAGATCATGATGCTGCATTGGCTGGAAGAGACCGGAAACCGTCCGCTGGCGCTGATGGGGGGGGGCACCAGCCTGATCGGCGATCCGTCGTTCAAGGACGAGGCCCGTGGCCTTCTGACGCCGGAAGCGATCGTTGAGAACATGGCGGGGATCAAAAAGGTCTTTTCGCGTTTTCTGACCTTTGGTGAAGGGCCGAACGATGCGGCAATGATCAACAACGCCGACTGGCTTCTTGACCTGAACTACGTCTCATTTCTGAGGGAGGTCGGCCGGCATTTCTCGGTGAATCGCATGCTTTCTTTCGATTCGGTCAAGATTCGGCTGGATCGGGAACAGTCCCTTTCGCTGCTCGAATTCAATTACATGATTTTGCAGGCCTATGATTTTGTCGAGATCAACCGGCGATACGGCTGCCTTTTGCAGATGGGCGGTTCGGATCAGTGGGGCAATATCATTAACGGGCTTGAGCTCGGGCGTCGCATCGACGGGCTGTCGCTGTTCGCCATGACGTCGCCGCTGTTGACGACCGCGTCCGGCGCAAAAATGGGCAAGACCGCCGCAGGCGCCGTCTGGCTCAACGCGGACATGCTGAGTCCATGGGATTATTGGCAGTTCTGGCGCAACACCGAAGACGCGGACGTCGGGCGCTTCCTGAAACTCTACACGACGCTTCCGATGGATGAGATCGAGCGCCTTGGCGCGCTGGACGGCTCGGAAATCAACGAAGCCAAAAAGATTTTGGCGAATGAAGCGACGAAAATGCTGCACGGCGCCGAAGCAGCTGACGCGGCGGCGGCCACCGCGCAAAAGATTTTTGAAGAAAATGCTCCTGGAGAAGGGCTTCCGACGATTGAATTCGGTCGCGCGGACTTCGAAAAAGGCTTGGGGCTGCTGTCGTGTCTCGTGCGCATCGGGTTTGCGAACACCAATGGCGAAGCGCGCCGCATGATCGAGGGCGGAGCGATCAAGATCGCCGGACAGAAAATATCCGATGTCCATCGCTCACTCGGATTGGACGATTTGAACGAGAGCGGCTGCATCGAGATCGCCTCGGGTAAAACAAAGCGAATGTTGCTTCGAGCGAGTTGAGACTTTGCGACCGGGCGGCGACCCGGTCCCTTTCTCACAAGTAGCCTTAGTCCATTTTGTCTTGGTCATGACGACTGCCACGTTTCGCGGCTAACGCGCTCTTGCGATTATAACTGTGCGCGCTTGTCGGCTTTTGGCTTGGCACCCGTTCGGAATGGCCGCTTCCCGTCGATACTTGAACATCTTAATTGCGCTGGGCAATGCCCACTCGCCGACTGGCGGACAAAAACAGGTGGTCATCGGAATCGGCTGAAGGCGCTGGCGCCAGTAGGGTTGTGGAACAAATGGTCGAATTCTCTGTCTTTGATCTCGTCAATGTCGCGGACCAATCTCGACACGTCCCTCTGGATTCTTGGGTCGAGCCTTTACAGTTGGAGGCGCTTGATCTCTATCGCGCGAGATTCGCGCCGTCGGGGCATGAAAAGACGCCTTACGCGATGGCCGGGATCAATGTGATCGTCGCCGAAACCGACACCGAGGCGGAACGTCTTTTTACCTCTAACCAGCAACGCGTCATCGATATCCTCCGGGGGACCCGCGGTTATCTGAAACCGCCGATCGACGACATAGCCGCCTATGGCTCGCCGGCGGAACGGGCGCAGGCGGACAACATGCTGTCCTGTTCCTTCGTCGGGTCGCCAACAACCGTCGAGGCGAAGCTGAGGGATTTTGTCGATCGGACAGAAGTCGACGAACTCATCGTGGCTTCGGCCGTCTTCGATCATCAAACGCGGCTGCAGTCCCACGGTCTGTTGGACGACATAGCCGCGAGGATGAGCGATGCCCTGGCAATCAGACGCAAAGCGCTCCCATGAATCGCTCCGATCCAGAGCTATGGGCTCAAGCCTGAAAGGCTGCTCAATGGTGGAAGCGACTATCCAGGCATTTTCTGCTGAGAACTCGCCTTAAATAAACTTCACGCCTTGCCCACTTGTTTTGCGGCACTGCAGCATAAGCATGTCGTTTGCATGAAAATTTATTTGCGTTGACGTGAACTGTCAGTGTTTGGGCGCAATCGGTCAAGTTCCGGCAGTAGCTATGAGCGATAATTGAAAATCAGCTGTCGCGTCCGAGCCGCCCAAAAGCTAGCGCGGAACAATCAGCCAGCGGCCGCCGGAAGGTGTAGCTGCGACCAAATCCTCGGCGCCGCATTGAGCGCCGGGCTGAGATCTCAGAAGAATTCATACCGAAATCGGGGTCCGGCCGGTGTTTCGGGACAATAAAAAATTCGGATGAAAACAAAGGGAGAAGACCATGAAACAATTGCTTTCACGCAGGGTATCCGCCTTTCTCATCCTGGCAGCGACTTTCAGCGTGAGCTTCTCCGCGGAAGCATGTCAGCATGCCGCTAAAGCCGCATGGATCGCAAATGCGGGCCAAGCTCGCATCGCCGCCCGCGATGACGCTGAATGTTCCGGCTCCGCTCAGCCAAGGGTCGCCGTAACAAGCGTCATCCCCCCGCAACAAAAGCATCCGGGCGGCACTCATCGTTGACCGCATGTCGCATGCTTTCAGAAAGCCGCGTGCTGACCCAAACAAGTTTCGAGAGGAAAAGATGATCGACGCTCGCACCGCTCCATACGCCGCCCTGCTTCTTCGTCTCGGTCTCGGCTGTTTGTTTCTAGTCCACGCCGAATCAAAAATGCCGGCTTTCGTGCCCGTCGGAGCTTCGGATTTTCTCAGTTTCTATTTTCTATCGATCGCCTGGGAGCTTTTTGGGGCGGTCGCTTTAATCCTCGGCTTCATGCCGCGCCTTATTGCGCTTGCGTCAATCCCTGTCCTGGTTGGCTCCATCTTAATTGCTCACGGTGTAGAAGCCTTCTTCTTCGGCAATCCGATTGGCGGCTATGAATTCCTCGCCTTGTGGATGCTCGCCCTCCTGGCGCAGGTGCTGATCGGTGACGGCGCTTTCTTGCTAGCGCCGACGCCCATTATCTATGGTTGGTCCCTGGGCCCCGCCGGGCAAAAGCATCGGGAGCGTCTCCGAAGAACGAGAAGTTTCGCTCAATAAGCTGCTAGGCGAACGAGACTACGGCTCAGACCCATAAAATGGTTGGCTTGAGCGCGGCGTTGTGTTTCACCGATTCCGGGAGGAATCGCTGATGAATCGGGATCAGTTTTGGCTGACAGACGCCCAGTTTTTGAAGATCGCACCGCATCTTCCCACGGATACGCGCGGCAAGCCGCGGGTTGACGATCTGCGCGTCATTAGCGGGATCGTCCATGTGCTGAAATCAGGCGGTCGCTGGATCGATGCGCCGCCCGATTACGGGCCGAAGAAAACGCTCTACAATCGATATGTGCGCTGGGCCGCCAAGGGCGTCTGGGCCGATTTATTCCAGGCGCTTGCTCAAGCCGGCGGGCCGCCGAGCGAGGTTCTTATCGACTCCTCCGCTGTGAAGGCGCATCGCTCGGCTTCGGGCGGAAAAGGGGGGAGAAAAATCAGGCCATCGGCCGCTCTCGCGGCGGACGCACGACGAAAATCCACGCGCTGACCGATGCGCAATGCCGACCGCTCGCTTTCATGCTAACCGGTGGCCAGGTCGCTGACTGCACAGCGGGCGCGGTGCTGCTCGCGCGGCTTCCAAATTGCGAAATCTTGCACGGTGACAAAGGTTATGACGCCAATTCTTTGCGACGACAGGTCGAAGAGCATGGCGCTATGCCGAACATCCCGCCCAAGGTGAACCGCAAGTGGAAGAATTGCTTCTCGCCCTTCCTCTACCGAAATCGCAACGCCATCGAACGAATGTTCTGCCGACTGAAGGACTTCAGGCGCGTGGCCACACGTTACGACCGAAACGCCGCAAACTTTCTCGCCGCCGTCTGCATCGCTGCAGCCGTCAGCTACTGGTTATGAGTCTGGAGCCTAGGTGTCAGGTGTCGCGCTGCACTTGAACGTGAGAATGCGCCGGTTCTTGCGATGTACTGCAGCTAATTATGAGATTCGAGGCCTTCTAAATCTCAAATTTGCTGCATAAATGAGACTCAAAATGCGTATAGGGATTTCGTGCAGGCACGCCTGACCGCAGCGTTACCGCCCTCTACACCCAATGACTG
>Ga0182030_10001846_pt1 | contig 44346 bp, 33 predicted proteins | sample 812S3MmetaG_FD_121299 | JGI IMG/M metagenome (GOLD analysis project Ga0182030, IMG submission 121299) | Permafrost microbial communities from Stordalen Mire, Sweden - 812S3M metaG (Illumina Assembly) | ecosystem: Environmental > Terrestrial > Soil > Wetlands > Permafrost | place: Sweden... | reverse complement strand
CTTCTTGCCTTCGGTAATCACAATGTCGCGGCCGCGGGCCACAATGCGCTTGAAAGGGGCAAGTCCGATAAAGGTGTAGCGGCCCACCTGCTCGCCGTTTTCCACCGATTCGAGCATGAAACACTCCCTCTCGCCCCAGGCGGCGCGCAGAAAGGCCGAAACCGGCGTTTCCAGGTCGGCAGTTAGCGTGCGGCAGACGGGGACAAGCGTGTGCTCCTGGGCGAGCGCGAGGAACTCCTTGCGGCTGGGCTGGACGGGTTGGGCGGAGGCTTTCACAGACTCAGTGTAATTGTTCAGGGCTTCGGCGATCGCCGTCAGTATGAATTCAGGGTGCCATAGCTCCGGATTTTCGGAGCTTGGATGCAGGATGTTGGAAAGATGATACCGACCATTCTGAACGCATGATCATTGAGAGGAAGTATGAAGAGTCAATGGAAGGTATTTGCCAGAACTCGTGCGTTAACTTGTTTTGCGATAACCTTTATCCGATTATGACTGCTCTTATGGGGAGGTGTGTCGTAATTAACCTTGTCCTCCTTGTATTTCAGATGCGGGATAAGGAGTGAACCGTGCCTTTTCCGTCACGCCGCCGTCGGAATCTTTGCGGTCAGTTGGACGCCCAGGGCATTCATCACGGCGAGGGTTGTCTTCAGCGTAGGATTTCCCTTTTCACTGAAGGAACGATAGAGCTGTTCGCGGGACAATCCTGTCTGGCCGGCAATCTGCGCCATCCCCTTCGCGCGCGCGACCACGCCCAGCGCATGGGCTATGTAAGCAGCATCGCTGGTCTGAAATGCCTCCGCCATGAAGACGGCAATCGCTTCGTCCGAGCCGAGATCCTCGGCGGGATCGTAGGCGGTCCATTTCTCCAGTCTAGTCTTTTTAGCCATGTTCTTCGCTCCATTCCGCGGCCAGCCGCTTTGCTGTTTGGATATCCTTAGTCTGTGTGCTCTTATCGCCGCCGCACAGCAGAAGGATGATCGTGCTGCCTCGCTTCTGAAAGTAGATGCGGTAACCCGGTCCATGATCGATGCGTAGTTCGCTAATGCCTTGTCCTATCGGCTTTACATCTCCGGCATGACCAAAGGCGAGTCGATCCAGTCGAGAGGCGATGAGTGCCCGAATTCGTACGTCCTTGAGACGTGTGCGCCATTTCCGGAAGATATCGGATTGTTTGCATTCGATCATGGCGAATGTTGTAGTTTATAGACTACCACAGATGCAGGCCAGGGATTGCAACTTCTTTTTGAGGCGTTCCCTGCTAGCCTAGACTCACAGAGACTTGGCCTTGCGGGCCGTGGTCCGCGAAATGAACTCTTTGGCAATCGGAATTGGAGAGGTTTATGGCATCGGTATCCCTTGAGCAAGAGATCAATCCCTGGGAAGCCCAGGCGGCTCGATTTGACTTTGCGGCGCGCAAACTGAACCTGGAAGAGGGTTTGTGGAAGCTTTTGCGCACCCCCGCGCGCGAGATCATCGTGCATTTTCCCGTAACCATGGATGACGGCAGGATCGAAATGTTCACCGGCTTCCGGGTGCAGCACTCCATCGCCCGAGGTCCAGGCAAAGGCGGCATCCGCTATTCGCCGGACGTGACCCTGGACGAGGTGAGGGCGCTGGCCAGTTGGATGACCTGGAAGTGCGCGGTCGTCAATATCCCCTTCGGCGGCGCCAAGGGCGGGGTCATCTGCGACACAAAGACCATGAGCCAGAACGAGCTGGAGCGCATGACCCGCCGCTACACCTCGGAGATCATCGACTTCATCGGGCCGGAAAAGGACGTTCCCGCGCCCGACATGAACACCAACGAGCAGACCATGGCCTGGATCATGGACACCTACTCGATGCACGTCGGACACACGGTGACCAGCGTGGTAACCGGCAAGCCGCTCAACATCGGCGGCTCGCGCGGCCGCATCGAGGCCACCGGGCGCGGCGTGCAGGTGATCTGCGACGAGGCCATGCGCTATCTGAAGATGAACATCGAGGGCTGCCGGGTAATCATCCACGGCTTCGGCAATGTGGGCTCCAATGCCGCCCGGATGATGATGGAGCGCGGCTACAAGATTGTGGGCGTCGCCGAACTGGATGGCGGCCTCGGAAATTCCAACGGCATCGATATTCACCAGTTGATCGAGTACAAGCGCCGCAACAACACCCTGCTCGGCTTCCCCGGCGCCGAGGCCACGCCCAGCGAGGAGTTGCTGGTCTCAGAGTGCGAAATCCTCATTCCCGCATCCAAAGAGAACATGATCACCAGCCGCAACGCCGACCGGATCCAGGCGCGCGTCGTCATCGAAGGCGCCAACGGGCCCACCACCGCCGTGGCCGATGACATCCTGTCCGAGAAGCGCGTCTTCGTCGTGCCCGACATCCTGGCCAACGCCGGCGGCGTCACAGCCAGTTATTTCGAGTGGGTGCAGGATCGGCAGGGTTACTTCTGGAAAGAAGCCGTCCTCAATCAGCAGATGGAAGACATCCTGCGCGAGAGCTTCGACGATGTGGTGCGCTATGCCGAGGCGCACAACGTCAACAACCGCATCGCCGCCTATATGCTGGCCATCGACCGCGTGGCCTACACCATCAAGCAGCGTGGCATCTACGCCTAGCCACCTGCGGTGGGGCCGATTGCCTGCGGTGGGGCCGATTGCCTGCGGTGGGGCCGATTGCCTGCGGTGGGGCCGATTGCTGGCTAGTATCTCGACTTGGCGAATTCGTAATTTAGCCACAAATATTCGGGTGCCCCAGGTCTCGCTTTTGAGACCTGGGAAACGATGAAATTACGCAGTCAAAGTTCCAGGCGCTCGCATCGCTGGCTACAAAGCAGGTCAAACGAACATCGACAACCAAAGCGGGATGGGTCCGGGGTCCGTCCCGCTTTCTGCATACGCAAAATAAGGGAAGATGGCTCCGGCGGGCGCAAAACCCTTCCGCGGTGCAATAATGGAGGGACGCCGCGAACGACTCCGCGGCGGAGCGCAACTGGCATGAACCTGCCCAACTACATCACGATGAGCCGGATCGTCATGATCCCGCTTCTGCTGTGGTTTCTTTCGCCGCACGCTCCGTTGCGGGGTGCCCATGGCGAACAGGAAATTCTGGCGTCGATCCTGTTTATCCTGGCTTCGCTGACCGACGGTCTGGACGGCTACCTGGCCCGCAAGCACGCCCAGATCACCACCATGGGCATGCTGCTGGACCCCATCGCGGACAAGATCATGGTGGCGGCCGCCTTGATCGCCCTGGTGTCGTACAATCCCGAGGTCGTCAAGGTCTGGATCGTGGTGGTCATCATCGGGCGCGAGTTCCTCATCTCCGGCCTCCGCGCCGTGGCTTCGTCGGAGGGCTTCACCATCCAGGCCAGCGACCTGGGCAAGCTCAAGACCTTCATCCAGATCGTCGGCGTGGTCTCCGCCATCCTGGCCCACCACTGGTACCAGTGGCAGTTTGGCCTGCTCATCGTGCCGGTCAAGTGGATCGCCATCGCCGCCATCTACTTCGCCATGGTGGTTTCGGCCATCTCCGCCATCGATTATTTCGTCGGCTTCTGGAAGCAGATCGACCACGCCAGCAAGAGCCGCCGGCAATCCTTCGTCCTCACCCGCCGCAAGAGCCCAAGCGCTTCCGGCCCGCAGTAATCCCGGAACTGAACGGCCTGGTACATCTGAACGGCTTGGTGCCTTGACTGGGTGTATTCGTAATTTAACCAAAATCGTTCGGGTGCCCCAGGTCTCGCTTTTGAGACCTGGGAAACGACGAAATTACGCGGTCAATGGACCAGAAGGCTGCACGATCGCGGCATAGCCTTGCGGCTGGAGCGAAACCAGAGTCGATGGTTCCCGAAACCACGGCATTCAAGCCGGCGCGACCATCGGGGAGCGGCGACCCCGCACAAACTTCAAAAGGACACAGTCACTCCGGTTTCGCGCTGGCCGGTCTCGGCGGCTCTCAGACGGCGCCTGAGCGTCACCCAGGCAGGGGTTCTTTTCAACCCGTTGTGCGACAATCCTCACAAGACACTCTTTCATGAGATCATCTCGTCTTCTTTTGCCGGGTATCGCGGGGTTGGCTTTGGCTGCTGTTCTGGCCTGGCCGCAAGCCCCGGTCCCCGCATCGTCCTCGGCTCCGCTGGTGCTAGCCGGTGGCACGGTGGTCGACGTGACCAACCGGGGCAACTCGGCCAAGGACATCCCGGACGCGATCGTGATCGTGCGCGACGGCCGCATCGCCGACCTCGGGCCCCGCGCGGAGATCTCCATCCCCAAGGGCGCACAGGTCATCGATTGCACGGGCAAGTTTCTCATTCCCGGCCTGATCGACGGCTATGCCGGCATGAACACCCAGGGCCAGGCCAACGCCGACCTCTATATGGGCGTCACCACGGTGGTCGCGGTGAGCGACGCTCGCCGCGGCTTCGTCGATTTTGCCGCCTCACCCAGGCCTCACCTCTACCGCATGGACTCGGTCGGCTCCACGGACAACTGGAACCTGCTGGCTCATCGTCCAGGGTGGGCCAGCAAACTCCAGGAGCGCGGCCATCCCGTCGAGTTGAGCACCGGCGACACCCTTCGCCAGCTCGCCGAAACCGCCCGGATGGGCACGCGCGCCGTCTGGCTGGGGCCCGACCTCACCGCCGCCAATGTCCAGTGGATCATCGCCCGCGCCCATCAACTGGGCCTGGCCACCTACGGCGAGTTCGTCGCCACCCCCTACGATGTGGGCATCGCGGCCGGCGTGGACGCGCTCGTGCACATGGGCCATTACGAGTTGGGCGCAATTCCCGACGAGCTGCAGTGGCCGCTGGTCGAGGACTACAGCGGACCCTCGGCGGCCACCGCCTACGACTATGCCGAACGCCTGCCCCCCTCTGACCAGCGGCTGCGCGCCTACGCCCGCTTCATCGCCAATCACCACGCCGCCCTCATGCCCACCTTCAGCATCTTCTACGCGCGGTTACCGGGGCATCGCAATCTTTGGGAGGAGCCGGTCGCCGCGCTGCTCGACCCCGCCCGAGTCTTCGATCCCACCGATCGCTCCACGGGCGAAATGAACTATCCGCTCCCCCTCTGGACCCGCCGTCTGCCCGCCTCCGCGCAGCACTGGATGGAACTGAACCAGCGCCGCAAGGCCAACCAGTCCGCCTCGCGGCTGTGGCTCATCAACGAAACGCTCTTTTCCGCCTATCCGCACTACCTGGCCGCCTCCGGAGCGCCGGTCGAGGGCGCATTGCCCGGCATCTCCATCCACACCGAACTCGAACTGCTGGTTCGCCTGGGCCTCAGCCCGCGCGAGGCTCTGGCCGCGGCCACCAACAACTACAGCCTCCAGTTTGGCTGGCGCGAGTTGGGCCAGATCGCCCCCGGCCGCCGCGCCGACATCCTGGTTCTGGATGGCGACCCGACCAAGGACATCTGGAACGCACGCCGCATCTCCTGGCTCATCCTGAGCGGCAATGTGATCGATCGAAATCGTCTGCTGCGCGCCGGCAAGTGAGTCGCCCGACCGGGCCAATGGCCAGGTTCCGGCTGCTTCGGCGCTCTTTCGGCAAGCTGCTCCCTCTGCCGCCCCGGCAAGCTGCGAACCGGGCGCCAATAGCCAGTTCCAGCGCAGCAATAGGGAGAATGGGCCCGGATCACTGGCAGTGGTCAGTTTGAAAGGTGCGGGCTTTAGCTGAAAGGTACGGGTTTTAGCTGAAGGGTACGGGCTTCAGCCCGTACATAAACCCACAACACCACCGTGGGCTTTAGCCCCCGAGGGAATGCTCTTCCAAATTGACCCACTACCGGATCGATGAACGCTGGTCCGGATCGTTTAACGTAAGAATAGGCGCTCGATTTTTTCCGGGAACCCCGGAAGGGGAAATCATAGACTCTTTATCCATGACAGTGTTCGCGCATCAACGTCATAACCGATGGCTGCTTCTGATTGCCGCTTACAAAGTGCTTCAGGCGCTGCTGTTTGCCGCCATCGGAGTCGGCGCGCTGCATCTGCTGCACAAGGACGCCGGCGATATGTTTGCGCAACTGGCCGACCGGCTGCGCTTCAATCCCGAGTCGCGCTTCGTCAACTTCATCCTCGACAAGGTGTCCCTCCTCGATGATCCACTGCTCCGGCGGATTGGCTTTGTAGCCCTTTCCTACGCAGCCCTGGGCATCCTCGAAGGAGTTGGCTTGTACCTCGAAAGGGCCTGGGGCGAATACCTCACACTGGGCATTACCGCCTCATTCCTGCCTTGGGAAATTTTCGAAGTGGTCCGCAGAGTGACCTGGTTTCGCTCCGGCCTACTGGTGGCCAACCTGCTGGTGTTCTCTTATCTCCTGGCTCTGGTGGCAGAGCGCGGAAAGCGCGCAAACCACCCCTACCAAGGCTGATCCGGCTATTTGCGGAGGTTTTGGGGCGGTCCGGAGCCGGCGAGAAATGTAAATTTCGCTTTTTATTCTCCTATAAATCCTTTGCCTGATTCTGCATAGGGGAAAACCGCCAAGCTGAACCATGGGAGTCAACACAAGATGTTGGGGTAATAGGCTATTTCTAATCTATTAGGCCGCATCATCAAGAACGTCATCGGCTAAAGACTTGATTTACATAAATTCTATTTGTTGTTCCCAGATTTCTGGGATATGATTGCCTCTAAAGTGGAGCGAAAGGGAGCAAAGTGGAGTAATAAACAGGTTTCTCGGCCACATGAAAGTAAGATTACTCCCATTTCTCTCCCGCAGCACAGAATCCGGGCCTTCCATCCGCTGAAGGGAACCAGCCTTGGAAACCGGGAAAAGTCGGGCTCGGGCAGCAAATCCCGCCGCGGCACTGGATGCGGAATCCGCGCGGAGGGCAAAGAGGCGAAGCAATGTTCAGGGGCAGTCTTCTGGCGAAGGTCGATGAAAAGGGACGGCTCAAGCTGCCGTCTGCCTTCCATCAGTTGCTGGATGCCCAGAACGTCACCCAGTTTTACATCACCAGCGTGGACGGAAAAAGCGCCGAGATCTGGCCTCTGCCGGAGTGGGAGAAGAGGGAAGAGCTGCTGGCTGAATCGAGCACGCTGGAAGACGCGGTGCAGAAGTATTTGACGCTGACCAGCTACTACGGCCAGCAGGTGGAAATCGATTCGCAGGCGCGGCTTCTTCTGCCCTCGATCCTGCGCGAGACGGCGAAGCTGGACGCCGAGGTCAAGGTCTTCGGCATGATGAACTACCTCGAGGTGCATAACCGCGAGCAGATCGACCGCAATGTGCTGGCCAGCGCGCTGACCACCGAGGATCGCAAGGTGGTAGCCGATATCGTCAAGCGCAAAAAGTGAGCATTCAACCCCCCAGGGGGAGCGCATGAGCAATCCGGAATCGAGACATGCGCCAGTTCTTTATCAGGAAGCGATTGATCTTCTCCGGGTACGGGCCGGGGCCACGATCGTCGACTGCACGCTCGGCTTGGCCGGGCACGCCAGCGGGATCGCCCGGCTGCTCGGGCCGCAGGGTCACCTGATCGGCTTTGACCGGGATCCCGAGGCGCTTCGCCTGGCCCAGGAAAGGCTGGACGGCGTTTGCGGGGAGTTGGGCAGTCAGGCGCCGCGGGTTACGTTGATCGGCGAGGCGTTCAGCTCGGCGCCAACGCATCTCGAGCCGGCTTCGGTCGATGGTCTGCTGGCCGACTTCGGCGTCAGCAGCATGCAGTTGGACGAGGCGGAAAGAGGATTCAGTTTCATGGCGGACGGGCCGCTGGATATGCGCATGGACACGAGAGTCGCCACGCGCTCCAACCCGACCGCCGCACAGGTGGTAAACGAGGTGAGTGAGCGCGAGCTTGCAGACCTCATTTACGAATACGGAGAAGAAAGGAGGTCGCGGAGAATCGCCAGAGCCATTGTTCGCGGACGGCCGATCACAACCACGGGAGAGTTAGCCCGGATTGTCAAATCGGCCGCCCCGGCAATGAAACAGGCGCACATTCATCCGGCGACCAGAACCTTTCAAGCCCTTCGTATTTACGTGAATCGCGAGTTGGACGAGATTCGAGCTTTGTTGGAGGCCGCGCCCCGGCTTCTGAAGCCCTCCGCAAGGCTGGTGGCGATCAGTTTCCACTCGCTTGAAGATCGCATCGTCAAAGACAGTCTGCGCGAAGGCGCGCAGCAGGGAATTTGGGAAATTCTGACCAAGAAGCCGGTTACGGCCGGCGACGAAGAGCAGGACCGCAACCCGCGTTCGCGCAGCGCGAAGCTGAGAGCGGCGGAAAAGAAAGCTCCTAGCCTCTAGCTTTCAGTTATTAGCTTGGCCGCGCGGGTCATGAGCATTGGCAGGCAAGCAAAGACAGTTTTATTGGTGGGATGAAGAAATCAATCAGTTGGCGGAATGGGCTAGTAGTTAGCAGCTAGCAGCTGGAAGCTAACAGTTAGAAGCTAGGGAGGACACCATGGCGGCATGCACAACGAGTTATTACGAAGCGGGCAGAAGCTGGGAGGCGCGGGTCGCCGAGCGCAACGCCGAGCTGCTGGGCCGGCAAGCCCTGCGCCGGCGGGGTGTGCGCACGCCGGAGTTCCCCTTCGCCAAGCACTTTGACAACAGCCGCCTGGTCAAGGGGCCCGATCCGGTGCGGGCGCGGCAGATGCGCGTCTTCACCGCCGCCGCCACGCTTCTGTTGTCGCTGACCATGATCTATGGCCTGCAGCACTTCAGCGCCATCGAGAGCGGCTACCGGATCGAGTCGGAAAAGCAGATGCGCGACCAACTGCGCGAACAGAATCGCCAACTGCGCCTGACCGAGGCCGAACTCACCCAGCCCGACCGCATCGACAAGCTGGCCCGCACCATGGGACTGGCCGCGCCGCAGCCTGGGCAGATGATGCTTTTCAACGGCGCTCCCGACGCCTCCGCTCCGGTTTTTGCGCTCGCATCGCCTCCCGCACCGGCCGAGGACAGCAACTAGGTCTCTGAATGATGCTATGCCAACTCCGGGTGCCCCAGGTCCCGATTTTGGGACCTGGGATTCACGATGGTAAGCAACGAATCCATCCGGTCACAGGCCGAGCTGTCCGTTTCCAGCCTCCAGCTTTGCCGTGCGGGCAACCAGAGTGTGCGCCCGCGCCGGCAGTCTCACCCGCGAAAAACGGCAAAGGCGCTCAAACCGGATGCGGCGGAGACGGTAAGCTAGAAGCTAAAGGCTAAGAAGCTGAAAGCTGAAACGGAGCCATTGGCCATGCCGCCCTCCCCTCGACCCAGCCGGATCCGCAACTCCGCGGCGCGCGCCACGTCATTCAAGCTGGCGCGTTTCTGGCTGATCTGCCTCTTTTTCCTGAGCTGGGCCGTGCTGATTGCCTTTCGCCTTTTCTGGCTCCAGGTGGTGCATCACAAGGAATACGTGGAGCGCGCCGACAAGCAGCAGCAGCGCACCTTCGAGGTGGCTCCGCGCCGCGGCGTGCTCTATGACCGCAATATGCGCGAGCTGGCCATGACCGTGCAGGTGGACTCCATCTTCGCCGTGCCCGTCGAGATCGCCGACAAACAGGCCGAGGCGAGCGCGCTGGCCGCGGTGGTTCACGTGGACCCGGACGACGCGCGGACCACGGAAGCCGAGATCGCCAAGCGCCTCGAGGCCGGGCGCGACTTCGCCTGGGTGGCGCGGCGGGTGACGCCCGAGGTTGCTTCTCGCGTCAGCGCGCTCATTCAGTCCAAGGCCATCAAAGGCATCTATTTTCAAAAGGAGTTTCAGCGCTTCTATCCGGACAACGAGATCGCCGCGCAGGTGCTGGGTTACGTGGGCCTGGACGACCAGGGATTGGGAGGCGTCGAGCAAAAGTTCGAGCCGCTGCTGCACGGCGTTCCGGGGCGCATGTACACCGCCATGGATGCGCGCCGCCACGTGATCGGCTCGACGGAGAGCGATCCGCAGCCGGGCCGCAGCCTCCAGTTGACCATCGACGAGAACATTGAATTCATTGCCGAGCAGGCGCTGGACCACGCCATGCAGAGCACCCACGCGGCCGACGGCACGGTAGTCGTGCAGGACGTGCATACCGGCCAGATCCTGGCGCTGGCCATCCGTCCCACCTTCAACTCCAACGACTTCCGCCACACCACCCCGGCCCTCTTGCGCGACCACGCGGTCAGCGACGTCTACGAGCCGGGTTCGGTCTTCAAGCTGGTCACCTATTCGGCGGCTCTCGATCAGCACGTCACCACGCCCGACGCCATGGTCGACTGCCAGGGCGGCAAAATCACGCTCGCCGGCCGCGTCATCCACGACGACCAATCGGACCACTTCGGCGTCATTCCCGTGCACCGGGCGCTCGAAGTCTCGAGCGACGTGGCCGCCGTCAAGCTGGCGCTCGCCGTGGGCCCGGATCACTTCTACCAGTACATCCGCGCCTTCGGCTTCGGCCAGCGCAGCAGCATCGAGCTGCCCGGCGAGACGCGCGGCCTGCTGCGCCCGGTGAGCAAGTGGGGCGGGTCGTCCATCGGTTCGCTCGCCATCGGCCAGGAGGTGGGCGTCACGCCGCTGCAACTGGTTTCCATGGTTTCCACCATCGCCAACGGCGGCGTCTACCTGCCCCCGCGCGTGCTGATGCCGGGACAGACATCCAGCGGCCAGCCCGCGCCTCCCCTGAAGGCCGATCCTTTCAAGCCCAACGGCGATTTGCCCAACCCGCTGCCCCCCGGCGCGCATCGCGTCATCTCCACGCTCACCGCCGCCCAGATGCGCAAGATGATGGAGGGCGTGGTGCTCTACGGTACCGGCAAGCCCGCGCAGCTCAACGGCTTCTCCTCGGGCGGCAAGACGGGCACCGCGCAAAAGATCGATCCGGTCACCCATCGCTACTCGAAGACCATGCACATCGCCTCGTTTGCCGGCATCGATCCGGTCAACAATCCAGTGATCGCGGTGGCCGTGGTCATGGACGATCCCAAGGGCGCATACTACGGCACGGCAGTCTCCGCGCCGGTCTTTGCCGAGGTGGCGCAACAGGTGCTCGAATACCTGGGCGTGCCGCACGACATTGATCTGCGCCCGGTCCGCAACCAGGCCAAAGCCCAGGCGCCAGTAGCCGAGGACGACGCCGACCAGAGCGCCGGCGACATCAACGCCCTCTACGCCGCGGCCAACGATCTGCCCAGCGACGACCCCCTGCGGGGAGGCGGAGACGATCCCCTGCAGGGAGGCGGGGATGAAGCTCTGCGGGGAGGCGGTCAAGGTGCGCAACAGGCAGGCGGGAACGCTTCAGCGCCAGCCTCCGGACCACGGCAGAACACAACCCATCCAGCCTCCGCCGGTCAGTCGCACTCTGGAACTCAGCCTCCGGGCTCCGCCGCAAGCGTCCGGGCCGCCGCCGCGCCGCCCCGGGCGCAGTCGCCGGATACGGTCATCATCGACGAGAGGCAAAAGTTGCGCGTTCCCTCGTTCATCGGCCTGCGGGTGCGCAACGTCATCGAGAAGGCCGACCTCGCGGGCCTGCAAGTGGAAATCACCGGCAGCGGCACCGTCCGCGAACAGGCTCCCGTTCCGGGAACGATGGTAGCGCCTGGAACCAAGATCGTTGTTCGCTGCGCGCGATAAAACGGTCCACTTACAATAGAATCCTTCTTGCAGGGGGAGTTTTCCGCAACCTTCAGCGCCTGTTGCGGTGGGCAAATTGATTGGTGCAGGTCCGTTCTTCCTTCAGGCCTCCATGTCCTGGCTTGGCGTTGCCCGCCGCGAGAAACAATGGATGCCCGAATCATTGCGGGTGCGAATCATTGCGGGTGGAGGATAGGTCGCGTGGAATTAGTCAGGCAATGGAAAAAGCCGACTATCTCCGGGCTGGTTCGAGAGAGACTTTCAAAATATCGAACTTACTGGGAGCTGGTTCATTTTGCAGCCCAGCAAAGCTGGATGGATTTTGAGGTCGGCGACCGCCCGTGGCTGGATGAGGAATCCAGCGCGGTCTTTCTGCGCATGCTGGAGAACTCCAGGAGTTATTTGGAATACGGAGGCGGAGGCAGCACGGTTTTGGCCGCAAAGCTGCACAAATCCTTCGTTTCCGTCGATACCGATCAACATTTTCTCGCGGCGGTTCGCAGGAAGATAAGCCATCTTGCTCCCCATCAGCATCTGGTCCACGCGAATATCGGCTGGACCAGACTCTGCGGAGAACCGGCATTCAAATCGCTCGGCGCGCGCCGCCAGAAAAAATGGAAGGCCTATGCCGAACTTCCCTGGAAGTTTGTCGCGCCTGGGTCAATGCCCGACCTGGTGATGGTCGATGGGCGCTTTCGGGTGGCTGCGGCGCTGACCAGTTGCGTTCATCTGGCGCAGACCGCCGAGAGCCGGATCGTGGTGGACGACTATGCCACCAGGCCTCACTACCATGCAATCGAAAACTACGCCCAGCTGGTGGGCATGGCCGGCCGCATGGCGATCTTCCAGCCTCCATCGGCGTCTTCTCCCGGCATTCAGGAAGCAATCGATCACTATTCGCTGGATTGGAGATAGTGGAACCCTGCCGTTCAAACCCGGCGCGGGTGCGGCCGGAACCTGTCGCGAATCTGTGTCCCCATCGATCTCCGCGCAATCGACGCCGCCCGGCAATCTACAATGGAGCACGTGATGAACTGGAATGATCTGATCGAGGAAGTGGCGGCGGTGGGCGCGGGCGGCGGACCAAAAGACGATTTTGCCGATCCCGTGACGGGCGTCGAGTATGATTCGCGTCGGGTGCGGCCGGGTGCGGTTTTTGTGGCCATGAAAGGCGGCTCGACCGACGGCAACCGCTACGTCGAGAAAGCCATTGCCGCCGGAGCGCTGGGCATCATCACCGACTCCGCGCCGAAGTTCGACCATCTACTGGTCTTCGAGCCCGGTCTGCCCGTTCTCGAGGTGGAGCACGGCCGCCGCGCGCTCGCCCAGGCTTCCGCGGCCTTCTTCGGCCACCCGGAGCGGCAACTCGCGGCCACCGGCATCACCGGCACCAACGGAAAAACCACCACCGCCTTCCTCATCGAGGCGCTGCTCCAGGCCGCGGCGCGTAAGACCGTGCTGGTGGGCACCATCGAGTACCATCTCGCTGGCGAAGTGCGGCCTTCAATGCACACCACCCCAGAGTCGCGAGACTTGTTCGAGCTGATGGCCGAAGGCGTCAGCCGCGGCGCCACCGAGCTGGTCACCGAGGTTTCCAGCCACGCCCTCGATCAGGGCCGCGCAACCGGCCTGCGTTTCGATGTGGCCGTCTTCACCAACCTGACCCGCGACCACCTGGACTACCACCAAACGATGGAAAATTATTTTGCCGCCAAACGCCTGCTCTTCGACGGCACGGTTTACCCGGCGCCGCGCGTGGCCATCATCAATGCGCACGACCCGCGCAGCGAGCGGCTGGCCGGGGCCGCTCAGCAGGCGGGGGCCGAAGTGCGGACCTATGGAATCGGCGTGGGCGACTGGCGCGCGGCCCATCACGCGCTCACCCCTTCGGGCGCGGTCATCGACCTCGAAACCCCGGCGGGCGCGGCCAAGGTCGTCTCGCGGCTGGCCGGCGAGGTGAACATTCTCAACCTGCTGGCGGCGCTGGCGGCGGCTCACGCGCGCGGCGTTTCGTTTGATGCTCTCACGGCGGCGGTTCCACGGTTGCAGCCCGTTCCCGGCCGCTTTCAATCCGTCGATGCCGGCCAGCCCTTCACGGTGATCGTCGACTACGCGCACACCGACGACGCGCTGCGCAACCTGACCGTCCTGGCCCGGCAGATGACGGCGCAAACCGGCGGGCGGGTGCTCACGCTCTTTGGCTGCGGCGGCGACCGCGACCGCACCAAGCGCCCCAAGATGGGCCAGGCGGCGGGCAAGGGGAGCGACTTCGTGGTGGCCACCAGCGATAATCCCCGCTCCGAGGAGCCGCTCGCCATTCTGGCCGAGATCGAGCCGGGGCTGAAGTCGAGCCCACTCGGCAATCCGGTTCGCTACACCATCGAGCCGGATCGCGCCGCGGCCATTCGCCTCGTGCTCGCCGAGGCCAAACCGGGCGACGTGGTTTTGCTGGCCGGCAAGGGCCACGAGAAGGAGCAGATTCTCGCCGGGGGCGCGATTCCCTTCGACGACGCGCGGATTGCTCTTTCGGCGCTCGGCGCAATGGGATTCCAACCGGAAGTTGGTGGAGTCGAATGAAGCTCACCCTGGCTGAAGCGGCCATCGGCTCGGGCGCGGTTCTGGAGGCGCCTTCCAGCGTGCCCAACGCGGGTGCGCTCCTCGTCTCCGGCTATTCGATCGACTCGCGCACCGTGGCTGCCGGCGAATTGTTTTTTGCCGTGCGCGGCGAGCGGCTGGATGGGCACGAATTCGTGGCTGCCTCCCTTGAACGTGGCGCCGTGGCCGCTGTGGTTTCGCGCGCGCGCGTGGCCACGCTGCCCGACGCCGCCCTGGCTGTTCCCTTGCTCATCACCGAAGATCCGCTGGCCGCCTTGCAGTCCCTGGCCGCCCATGTCAGGCGCCAGTGGGGCAGCCGCGTTGTGGCCGTCACGGGTTCAGCCGGGAAGACGACCACCAAGGAGGCCATCGCGGCGGCCTTGGGAGGAGCCGGGCTCTGCGTGCTCAAGTCCAGGGGCAATCATAACAACGTCTTCGGCCTGTCTCTCGAGCTGCTGCGCCTGGAGCCGGAGCACCAGATCGCGGTCATCGAGATGGGCACGAACCACCCCGGCGAGATCGCCGCGCTGGCCCGCATCGCCGCGCCCGACTGGGGCGTCATCACCAATGTGGGCACCGCGCACATCGAAAACTTCGCCGACGGCCAGGACGGCATCGCCCGTGCGAAATTCGAGTTGGTGGCCGCGCTGCCCTCGAACGGCGTGGCTTTTCTCAACTGCGACGACCCTTACGTCTCGCAGTTCGGCCGCGGCTTTCCCGGCCGCGTGGTCTATTTTGGCGCCGGCCCCTGCGCCGATCCGCGGATTCTCGAAGTTTCCGAGGATATTTCCGGCCTGCACGTGCAATTTCGCGCCGGAGAACGCACCGGCCAACTGACGCTCAAGCTGCTGGGCGCGCACAACGCCTCGAATGCGCTGGCCGGTCTGGCGGTGGCGCTCGAGGCGGGCGTCGATCTGGATGCGGCCGTCGGGGCGCTCGCCTCGCTCACCGCCGGCGACAAGCGCGGCGAGGTGCTTGAAATCGGCGGCGCGACGATTCTGAACGACTGCTACAACTCCAACCCCGAGGCGCTGCGTTCGATGATCCGCACCCTCGCCGCGCGCCCCGCCGAGGGCCGCCGGATTCTGGTGGCTGGCGAGATGCTCGAAATGGGCGAGCAAGGCCCCGCGCTGCACGCCGCCTGCGGACGCGCAGCAGCCGAGGCCGGCCTCGATCTGGTCGTTGGCGTTCAGGGCAACGCCGAGCACCTGGCAGCCGCCGCGTGCAAGGGCGGAGTGGCCGCGCTGTTTTTGCCCGACGCCGATGCCGCCGGACGCTGGCTCGGTACGAACCTGCAGCCCGGCGACGTGGTGCTGGTCAAGGGCTCGCGCGGCGTACATCTGGAACGGGCCATCGAAGCGCTGATGGATGCGCCTGAGTCGAGCGAAAGTTCATGACAGGTTCGGGGATTCCACAGCCCAAACGCATCCCGGCCTAGTAAAATCAACCTGAACTCCGCCTCATTCCGGCTTGGGAGGCCCTTTGCTCTACTGGCTGCTCTACGAAAAGCTCTATCCGTTCTTTCACCCGTTCCGCATCTTCCGCTATCTCACGTTCCGCACCGCCTTTGCCTCGGGTACGGCGCTGCTGATCGCGCTGCTCATCGGTCCGTGGGTGATTCAGAAGCTGCGCGAATTTCAGATCGGCCAGTACGTCCGCGACGACGGTCCGCAGTCGCACCTGAAGAAGACCGGCACGCCGACCATGGGCGGGGTGCTCATCGTGATCGCCATTCTGCTGCCCACCGTGCTCTGGGCCGACCCCTCCAATCCCTTCATCTGGATCTGTGTCTTTTCCACCCTGGCTTTCGGCGCCATCGGTTTCGCCGACGACTATATCAAAGTCGTCCAGCGGCGCTCGCTGGGCCTGACGGCGCGCGCCAAACTGTTCTGGCAGGGAATGGCCGGAGCGGCCGTCGCGATTGCGCTGGTGGTCCTCGATCAGTTTGGCAAGTTTTCCACGCAGTTGACGGTTCCGTTCATCAAGCAGTGGAGTCCCGATCTGCTCTGGCGCGTGTGGCCCAGCACGCTCCCGCACCTGGGCCTGCTGGCTTTTCTTCCGTTCATCGCTTTTGTGATTTTTGTGCTGATGGGCTCGTCGAACGCGGTGAACCTGACCGACGGGCTGGACGGGCTGGCCATCGGCTGCACCATCATCGCCGCCGGCGCCCTGGCTGTCCTCACCTACGTCAGCGGCCACGTCGTCTTTGCAGACTACCTCGAACTCCAGCGCATGCCCCTGGTGGGCGAGCTGACCGTCTTCTGCGGCTCCATGGTCGGCGCCTCCATCGGCTTTCTCTGGTACAACGCCCATCCGGCGGAGATCTTCATGGGCGATGTCGGTTCGCTGGCCCTGGGAGGGGCCATCGGCACGGTGGCCATCATCATCCGCCAGGAGTTGCTGCTGCCCTTCATCGGCGGTATCTTCATCCTCGAAGCGGCCTCGGTGATCCTCCAGGTGGGCAGCTACAAACTGCGCAACGGAAAGCGTATCTTCAAGATGGCCCCTCTGCATCATCATTTCGAGCAGTTGGGCTGGCACGAATCCAAGGTGATCGTGCGCTTCTGGATCGGCGCCCTGGTGTTTGCATTGTTTGCACTCACCACGCTGAAACTTCGTTGAACAAGCCCCGCCTGGCGTACCGGGCAATGCACAATAAAATGGTTGCTGAAGGCGCGAGGAAAAGACTCGATGTTGGAACTCAAAGCGAAAAAAGTTCTGGTTGTCGGAATGGGGAAATCCGGTCTGGCGGCGGCATTGTTTCTGCGCCATCGCGGCGCCCAGGTCACGGTCTCCGATCTGCGCTCGGCCGAGGCGCTGGCCAAGGACATCCCCGCCCTGCTCGAAGAAGGCATCATGGTTGAAACCAGCGGCCACGGCCTGCTCACCTTTCGCCGCCAGGATCTGATCGTCGTCAGCCCCGGCGTGCCGCTCGATACGCCCGAGCTGGTCCAGGCCAAGGCTCTCGGCCGGCCCGTCATTGGCGAACTCGAACTCGCCGCCCGCTTCCTCAAAGGCCATACGCTGGCCGTCACCGGCTCCAACGGCAAGACCACCACCACCACCCTGCTGGGCGAGATTCTTTCTGACGCCGGCCTCCCCACGCTGGTGGGCGGCAACATCGGCGTCCCGGTCGTGGGGCTGATCGAGTCCAGCTCCGACGAGACCTGGTCGGTGCTCGAAGTTTCCAGCTTCCAGCTTGAAAGCACCGTCGAGTTTCATCCCTCCATCGCCGTGATTCTCAACATCACCCCCGACCACCTGGACCGCCACGGCACCTTTGAAAACTATTGCGCGGCCAAGGAGCGCATCTTTGCCCGCCAGACCTCGCAGGACTGCCTGGTGCTCAACGCCGACAACACCCCCTGCGAAGCCGCGGCAACTCGCTCGGCGGCCACCGTTTACTGGTTCTCCGTCGAGCATCCGGTATCGCGGGGAGCCTGGCTGGAGCAGGGGTTTGTGGTCTACCGGCCCGCCGCTGATGCGCCCACGGAGCGCGTCATGCCGTTGGGCGCGATTCCGCTCAAAGGCGAGCACAACGTCGAAAATGTGCTGGCAGCGGTGGTGGCCGCGCGCTTGGCTGGCGTTTCCGCCGACCAGATCTGCCGCACCGTCGAGAAGTTTCAGGCCGTCGAGCATCGCCTGGAGTACGTGGCGACCCGCAGGGGCGTCGAGTACTACAACGACTCCAAGGCCACCAACGTCGACGCCACCTCCAAGGCCATCGCCGCCTTTTCCGGCGGCATTCACCTCATCCTCGGCGGCAAGGACAAGCACTCCGACTACACTCAGCTCGAAGGCCTGCTGCGCGACCGGGTGCGCGCCGTTTACACCATCGGCTCGGCGGCGGCCAAGATCGAGTCGCACCTGCGCGGCGTGGTCGCCATCCGCTCCTGCGAAACCCTGCAAAAGGCCGTCGCCGCCGCCGCCCTGGCCGCGCGACCCGGCGAAGTGGTCCTGCTCGCCCCCGCCTGCTCCAGTTTCGACCAGTTTAAAAACTACGAGCACCGCGGAACCACCTTCAAGCAGCTCGTCAAAGAATTGCCGGACTGACGGGCATGGCGAAACGGATCGGAGGGGACAAATGGCTGTTTTTTACCACCCTGCTGCTGGTCGGGGTGGGGCTGGCGATGGTCTTTTCCGCCTCCGCCGTGGTGGCCGAGGCGCGCTACCACTCGCCCTACACCTTTGTCGGCAAGCAGGCCGCCTGGGCGCTGGCCGGCCTGGTGGTCATGCTGGCTCTGTCGCGCGTCGACTACTCCCTCTATAAATCGCCGCGCTTCCTCTATTCCGCTCTCTGCGTCACCATCTTTCTGCTGGTGCTGGTCTTCCTCATGCCCGGCTCTCACAACACCCACCGCTGGATTCGCTTTGGCGACTTTTTCACCTTTCAGCCCTCTGAGATTTCCAAGCCCGTCCTAGTTCTCTTCCTGGCCTGGTTTCTGCACACCCGCCTCGACCGGGTCAACGACTGGAAGCACACCCTGCCGCGCGCCATCCTCCTGCCCCTGCTGCTGATTGCCCTGGTCGATCGCCAGCCCGATCTGGGCACCGCTCTCGTTCTGGCCGGGGTCACGGCCATGATGCTGGTTCTGGCCGGCATCGAGTGGAGGTTTCTGTTTTTCGGCCTCGCCGCGGCGGCGCCCGTGCTCGCCTATCAGCTCTTCAAGGTCGGCTTTCGCCGCGAGCGGATGCTGGTCTTCCTCCATCCCGACTCCGACCCCCAGGGCTACGGCTTCCACATCTACCAGTCGCTGATCGCCGTCGGCACCGGCGGGTTGACCGGCCGAGGCTACATGGAGGGGATGCAAAAGCTCTTCTTCCTGCCCGAGGCGCCCACCGACTTCATCTTCGCCAACATCGCCGAAGAACTGGGCTTCATCGGCTCCATGGCCATCCTGCTGCTCTTTGCGGCCTTCGGCGTGCGCGGCCTGCGGATTGCCTTCCGTTCGCAAGACCCCTTCGGCCGCCTGCTCGCCTTCGGCATCACCATGACCATCGTCCTGCAGGCCTTCTTCAACATCAGCGTGGTCCTCTCGCTTTTGCCCACCAAGGGCATTCCCCTGCCCTTGATCTCCTCCGGCGGCACCTCGATCTTCTTCACCCTGGCCTCCATCGGCGTCCTGCTCAACATCAGCCGGAAGGTGGATTGATGACGACTGGGTGGTGGGCCAGTCACCGAATAGCCGGCCTTCTGCCACCTCCCGATAAGAGTTTGGACGCTCACTTGAATAGGAATTATCATTTATGAGTTGGGTGGTTCTGCCAACCAGGGGGGTAGGTGATGGCGAGCACAAGTTTTGATGATTTCGTCCGACGGCAATCGGAGGCGGTGAAGCTCTCTGAAGAGACGCCAGTCGACTGGCAAGCTCAGAAGGCTGAATGGCTCCGCTATCTCGACAGTCTCTATAGTCAAGTAAATCAATATCTCAAGTCCTATGTAGATGCCGGCGACATTGTCATTGGCTTTCAAACAATCAACTTGAACGAGGAGTATATAGGGCCTTATTCGGCAAAGGAGATGATAATCAAAATTGGCGGCAAAGTAATCAAGCTTGAGCCAATTGGAACACTCCTTATTGGCTCAAGGGGGAGGGTTGATGCGGTTGGTCCATTGGCGCGGGCACAAATTATTCTGTTGGGCGCCGATATTAACTCCTTATCGCAACTGATTCATGTGTCCGTCAGCATGGGAAGCAAGCCGCCTTCACCACCTCCGTCGAAACTCCGTTCCGATATCAAGTGGGCTTGGAAGATAGTGATGCGTCCGCCGAGACGAGAAGTTGTCGAGCTAAACAAGGAGTCGTTTCTGAATCTCTTGGTGGAGATTTCGAATGGCTAGAACGGCTGATCTTGAAGGTCAGAGTTTGACTGAGATTGCCGACTACCACAATGATGTGGTCGATTCACTCGCTTTATTCTTGCAACCGATCCACCAACAAGACAGCTCTCGCTTTCTAGGTTATTCCTTAGCTGAGTTCCATGAATTGCTTCTCGGTCGAATTGAAGAGACTGACCTGCGTTCTTCATTGGCGGTTTTAGCCGCAGTAGAAGCGGCATTGCGAATTGATTACTTGCTTCGTGCGACAAAACGACACAAAGACCCACTCTCGAAGGCTTTTAGAACCATATACAGGAAGAAACAAGAGAATGCTCGATTCGACGAGGGCTTACTTGATCTTTGGGTCAAATGCTATCCAGAATTAAGGGGACTCATAGGTGAGTTACGGGCTGCGTTGCATTTTCGTCACTGGCTTGCGCATGGACGCTATTGGGAGCGCCCGAAACATGGTAGGTTTGACTACGTTAGCGTTTATACACTTGCGGATATTCTTTTGACAAACTTCCCCTTGTATCGAAACTAACCAAGTGTTCCAGGACTTGATCGGAGACATGGGTACCAAAACATTCAATCAAATATGTTCGTAAGGTAAAAGAAATGTGGTTAAATTGCGTGTACTCATAGCCGGCGGAGGCACCGGCGGCCATATCCTTCCGGCGCTGGCCGTGGCTCGTGAGCTGGTCGCCCGCCACGCGGCTGATGTTCCCTTTGCCGGCGCGTGCGTTTACACACAATTACCGTCTCCAGGCGCACAATCTTTGCAGAAGAGGATGGGCAGCGATGACAAGCAGAAGCCGAGCGCCGAAAGAGGTCGAGCGGGTGAGCGAAAGCTTTGCCTCCGCGCCTGCTCCGTACCGCTCTCTGCCCCCCCCTCCCCTATACCCCCATGGGGTATGATTCTTTTAAAACCATGCAGGTAATTTTTTAGTTACGATACGGAAAACCCAGAGCTTTTAGGTTCTGGCGCTCGAAAGGAACCAGTTTGTCGAACCTGCGCGTACTGATCGCCGGCGGCGGCACCGGAGGCCACATCATCCCGGCGCTGGCCGTGGCCCGTGAACTGGTGGCGCGCTACGCGGCCGAGGTGCTCTTCGTGGGCACGGCGCGCGGCATGGAGAGCCGCCTGGTTCCCGAGGCCGGCTTCAAGCTGAGACTTGTGGAGGTGGGCCAGCTCAACAATGTTTCGCTGGTCACCCGCCTGCGCACGCTCATTCGCCTGCCGGGCAGCATCCACGCCTGCCGCCGGCTGATCCGCGAGTTCCAGCCCTCGGTCGTCTTCGGCGTGGGCGGCTACGCCTCGGGCCCGGCCATGGCCGCAGCCCTGCAACTCAGGATTCCCGCCATGGTCTTCGAGCCCAACGCCGTGCCCGGACTGGCCAACCGCCTGGTGGGCAAGCGCGTCCAGGCCGCCGCTGTCAACTTCGCCTCCGCCGCCCGCTGGTTCCGCTCGGCCGAGGTCACCGGCATTCCCGTCCGCCCGGAGTTTTTCGCCCTCACCGAGCCCGCCGCGCCTCACCTGCTCGTCTTCGGAGGCTCGCAGGGCGCGCGCATTTTCAATCTTCGCCTGCCACAGATCACCTTGTTTCTACTACACGCGGTGCCGGGACTCACGATTCTCCACCAGAGCGGCCAGCGCCACTTTGAGCCCACTCAGGCAGCCTATGCGGCCAGCGGCGCCGATCCGCGGCGCTGGGAGGTCCGGCCTTTTCTCGACGATATGCCCGCCCGCTTTGCCCGCGCCAGCCTGGTGATGGCCCGCAGCGGCGCTTCAACCGTCGCCGAACTGGCTGCCGCCGGCAAGCCTGCCCTGCTGGTGCCCTTCGCCGCCGCGGCCGACGACCACCAGCGGCGCAACGCCGAGGAGATGGTGAAAGCCGGCGCGGCCGCACTGCTCAATGAGTCCGACCTGGAGGTTCCCGGCAAGCTGCTCGGGGTTCTGACCGGCTTGCTCGATCACCCGGAGAGCCTGGCCGCGATGGCCCGAGCGGCCCGCACCCAGGCCCATCCCGGCGCCGCCGCGCGCATCGCCAGCCGCCTGGAAGAACTCGCGCGGAGGTAGATTCCTGGTTTTTCCTGGTCTCAATCCTTGAAAGCCAGCCGCAAAAGGCAACCGCGCGTCCGCGCCCCGCTGTTTCCGCTCCTTCTTACGCCAAGGGTGAAAGGCCGTGAACTCGGGCGGTTGTCCGTTCAGCAAGATTCATCTTCAGAGCAACAAAAAAAGTCCGCCTGCCGAGAGCAGACGGACCTTCCGGGAGGGGAAGCCGCGAGAGTTTACCGGCGTCCGCCGCCGCCATGTCCGCCACCGCCATGGAATCCACCGCCACCGCCGCCGTGGGATCCACCAGCGCTGTAGCCGCGTGCTCCGCCACCACTATAACCGCGACCCCCACCGCTGTAGCCGCGCCCCCCACTGCTGTAGCCGCGACCCCCACCGCTGTAGCCGCGTGCTCCGCCGTAGCCGCCGCGACCGCCATAGCCGCCGCGACCGCCCCAGCCGCCACGACCCCAGCCGTGACCCCAGCCCCAGCCATACCAAGGCCCGACGCCGAGGAAGATCCCGTCATTAAACCACCCCGGTCCGTAATAGCCGTACGGGGCGCAGGCGTAGGGGTAGTACTGGTAATAGCCCCAATCGCAGGCCGGGGGACCGTAATCCATGGGAGCGGGAACAACCTCGGGTCCGACGCCAATTCCTACTCCTATTTGGGCTTTTGCCGTTGCCGCGAACGGCAGAGCCAGCAGCGCTGCAAACAGAACCACGCTCATTCTCCGCATGAAAACCTCCTCGTGCTGTCCTCTTCCGCTTGTTGCGGACTGGGAACCCGGAGATGAACTCCGTCTTCAGCACTGCCAGCTCCCGGGGTTGTTCTCCCTGCCGGCTTCTGTTCTCTCAAACGGAATTTCCGCGGTTTAGTTGCGGTCCTCGTTCAAAAAGATTTCAAGCCGCTCTATAAAAAGCGCGGAAATCTGACCAGAAAAGTGGTTTGAGGCGGAGGAAATGGTTTTCAGGCAGTAGATTGGTCCAGCAGAAACAACAACGGCTTTAGCCGCCGAGGAAAAAGCCGAGCGGCCCTCTTTCATCTCCTCAGCGGCTAAAGCCGGGCTGAAAAACTCGCTCTCAGCAAACGGGCTAATCCCGTTCCTTTCTAAAAAAACACGCTGCCCGGACGGCCAGCCTCAATTGGCCAGCACGGCCCGGTAGCGCACCTTGTTCTTCTTCACTTTCTCGATGGCTGCGTTGGCCTGGGCCATGGGGAAGGATTCGATGGTGGCCTTGACGCCATGGCGCGCCGCCACGTCGAGCATCTCCTTCAGCCGGTGAGGGCTGCCGGTCGGGTTGCCGGCGATGGAGCGCATGCCGGAGATGAGCGGAAAGACGTGAACGCTCACCGGGGAGGGCGGAACCCCAACAAAGCAAAGCGTTCCGGTGGGCCTGAGCGCGGCCACGTAGACGCCCCAGTCCTGGTCGGCGTTGATGGTGCTCAAAATAAAGTCCATCGAACCGGCCACGTCCTTCATGGCCTTCGACTCGCGGGTGTTCACAAAGTGGTGGGCTCCCAGCGCGCGAGCCTCTTCCTCTTTCGCGGCCGAGGTGGAAAACGCCGTGACCTCGGCGCCGAAGACGTGCGCAAACTGGATGGCCAAGTGTCCCAGCCCGCCGATGCCCACAACGCCCACCCGTGACGAGGGATTGACGCCATGCGTGCGCAGCGGGTTATAGACCGTGATACCGGCGCAGAGCAGGGGCGCGGTCTGCGCGCTCTCCAGGGCCTCGGGGATGGGAATCACAAAACGCGCGTTGGCGCGCACGCGGTCGGCATATCCGCCGTGGCGGTGGACGCAGGTTCCCTCCGACGCCGGGCAAAGGTTCTCCATACCCCGGCTGCACCACTCGCACGTGCCGCAGGAGTTCGACTGCCAGCCAAGTCCCACGCGCTGACCGACAGCCAGCGACCGCACCTCGGCGCCCACTGCCGCCACCTTGCCGACAACCTCGTGGCCGGGAATGAAGGGATACTGGCTGATGCCCCAGTCGTTGGAAATCAGATGAAGGTCACTGTGGCAGATGGCGCAGTGGGTAATCGCGATCTCCACTTCCTGCAGGCCCAGCTCACCGGGATCGTACTTGAAAGGCAATAATTCCGCTCCCGCAGCATGCGCAGCAAGTCCTTGAATTTGGCTCATGGTCAATCCTGAATTCTCCTGAAGTGTTGCAAGCAAAACGGCTCGATTACGGAGGCGCGCCCTGATGCTGGCCTGAATTTCCTCCTGAGCACTTCTTAGTCTAACCCGCCGCCCGCCACTATGCGCAGGTTCAGAACCTCAAAACCGCTGAGCACGCCTCCGGCCGGCGTCTCGGCCGCCAATTCCGCCGACTCCCCGTTCAGGCTGACCCCTTCAGAGGCGCGCAGCGGCTCCAGAGCGTTGACCACGGAAAGAGGGAGGCTTGGGAGCGTCTGTCCGTCCACGCCTGCCTGCGCTTCCGGCACCAGCAGGCTCACGTAGATGCGGTCCGCCGCGTGCAGGCTGCGCGCCTGGGACAACTCGGTGTCCAGATCCGGGGTGCGGTTCTGCGTCCGCGGCAGGTCCGGCGATTCGTCCATCATCCGGTCCAGCGTTCCGGCATCCGAGACCAACAGCCGCAGGTTCCCGGCTTCCAGACGGTCCGGCAGCCGCACCGCAATCCGCACATTGCGCAGCGGCCGCTGCCAGGGGCGGAGCGTCGCCTCGACCACCACCGTGTCGCCGGCGTGAACCATGTCGCCGGAGACCAGCCGCGCCGCCTCCAGTTCCACCTGCACATCGCGCGGAATGGCCTGCACATCCAGATTGACCGCGCGCACCGCACCCTGCCGGGCACCGTTCGAGTAAAGCCGCGCAAACTGTCTGGCGGCCGCGAGCGCCATCTCCATGGGCGCTGCCATCGCTTCATTCGAAGACGCCCACAGGTCCAGGGGCGAGGGCGAGCAGCCGTCCAGATCGATCGTCCCGGTCAGATGATAGCTGGTCTCGGCCGTGCTGTCGTTCGACTCGGTAAGCGCCTGGTAGACGACCACCATGACCGCCTGGGGGGTCAGCGATGCCAGGTCCAGAACTTCCACATTCAGTTTCCTCTCCCGGCCCGGTTCGTGAATCCGGATGTGGATGGGAATCATGTGCGCCGGAGCGCCGAGAACGCCGCGGATGGCCGCATCGCGGTCCTCGGTGAACGCGCCGATGGCCGCGCCGGTGTTCACAATCTTGAAGGAGTTCATGGGCGAGGCCAGCGTGGCCACCACTTCGGCGGTGGTCATGGGCAGCGAAACCGGCCCGGCCTGCAGAAGGGAGTGCCCGCAGGCCAGCAACTGCCGGCGGTCGATGTAGGTCACCGTGCAGGTGGCCGCAATTTCCATGTCGCCGCGCACCAGTTGCGCGCTCACCGCCGAACCCGGCTCGACGCTTGCAATCGCCTGTCGCGAGATGGCCGCGTTCGCCGGTCCAGGTGCTCCGGAAGCTGTGCCCATTCCGCCGGCAGAAACCGTTTCCAGGCCCGTTCCGGCCATCTTTTCCTGCCAGAGCCGAATCGCCGCGGGGCTGAATCCGCTCATCACCAGCGGCGTCTCCATCTGCTGAATCGGAGCCTGGTTGGGAGCCTGCGTGGGGGCCGGCAAGTTGATCCCGTTCGCCGTCAAGCCAGCCTCGGGGTTTGGCGGCAGGCTGGAAAGCAGGGCTGGACGGTGACCGGCGAGGGCCATCTGCGCGGCGTCGATGGGCAGGTTTTTCACTGCGAGCATCTGCCCGATGGGCGTGATGCCCGCGATGGGCTCCTTGCTGAATTCTCCGATGCGGTAGGAGAGCGCGCCCAGCAGCCGGTTGCCGATGTAGACCGGGCTGCCGCTCATGCCGGCCACTACGCCGGTATAGTCGGGCTTCGCCCCCAGCAGCCGGGCAAGAATCATGTCTTGGCCGGGACCCAGCGCCCCGCGCAGCACGCCCAGAATCTCCACCTTCATCGGTTCCGGCTGGGTGCCGGAGAAGACCGTCCAGGCTGTGCCAGTCAATCCGCGATGCACCTCGCTCAAGGGGAAGAATTCGCCGCTCGCCGGCGGCGCGGAGGCTGCCGAAGCGGCTTCCGCAGGCGATGACCCAGGGGATGACCCAGGCGATGCTTGAGGCGGGGTTTCAGGCGTCGCCTGAGCCGGCGCGGCCGCCGGGGCGAGCAGTACGGCCAAAGCCGCAGTCAGCGCGAACACCGGAAGAGCCAGCCGAATCCGGGTTTGCAGGCAGGGGGAATCGAGGCGCATCTTCACATCTTCAAGAGTACAACCGGCTATGTGATCCTTGCCCGCCACCGCCGGTTACGAGGGAGAATCCAGGGAAAAGCCTCTCACCCGGCCCAAGGCTCAGCGTCCGCCGCAGCGCGTCCAGGCCTGCTCGATGTAGCTGTCGGTCATTCCGGCCACGTAGTCGGCGACGGTGCGCGCCAGGCCCTGGGCGGGAATCTGCGCCTGGTGGTCGGCGGGCAGCAGGCCGGGGTCGCGGACCAGCGCCGCGAACAATCCCTGGACGACCTCGGTGGCATGGGCGTGCGCTTCCTCCACGCTGGGAGAGTTGTACAGGTTGGTGTAGAGAAAATTCTTGGTGGCGGCGCGGGCGGCTTCCATCTCCGGACTCAAAGCCGCTACGCGATGGGGCGCGCGGCGAATCTCGTCCAGGGTTGTCGCGCCGAGAGCAGCCACTTGAGCGCCCATGTTTTCCATCAGGTCCGTGACCCACGCGTTCAGAATGCGCTTGAGGGCTTCGTTGGTGGTCAGCCGGGGCGCGGCGGCGGGGTATTCGACCAGCACCGCTTCGTGGAAGCCGCGGAACAAGGCCACGCCCTCACGCACCTGGCCCAGAGTGAGAACACCCGAGTCGAGGCCGTCGTCGAAATCCGCGGTCAGGTAGGCGATCTCGTCGGCCAGATCGATCAGTTGGGCTTCGAGCGGCGGGAACTGGCCGGGAAAAAACTCGACCAGCTCCGGGTGCGTGGCGGCGGAGTAGTCGTGGGAATGCTTGACGATGCCCTCGCGCACGCCGAGGGTCAGATTGAGCCCGCGAAAGCCGGCGTAGCGTTCCTCAAACCAGGCGACGATGCGCAGGGCGTGCAGGTTGTGGTCGAAGTGGAGTCCGAAACCGCGCAGGCATTGGTCGAGCGCCTTTTCGCCGGCGTGGCCGAAGGGCGGATGGCCGATGTCGTGGGCCAGTGCGAGCGCCTCGGCCAGTTCGGCATTCAGCCCCAGCGCCTGGGCCACGGTGCGGGCGATCTGGGTCACTTCCAGAGTGTGCGTGAGGCGGCTGCGGAAGTGGTCCGACGGGGCGTCGGCGGCCAGGCGGGCGAAGACCTGGGTCTTGCCGGCCAGGCGGCGAAAGGCGCGCGCGTGCAGAACGCGGGCCGCGTCGCGGGCAAACGGAGAGCGGTAGGGATGCGGCGGCTCGAGGCGCGCGCGGCTCACCAGTTGGCCGTCCCGGTCCGCGCGGACGGCAATCCCCGCGGGCAGTGCGTAGCCGGGCCGTGCTTGCCGAGTGGTCGTCAAGATTGCGCTCCTGAATTGCGCTCCTGAATTGCGCCCCTGAATTGCGTCCCCGGATAACGCTCCTGGATTGCGCTCCGGGGTTTACGTCTGGTTATACCGCAACCGGGTTGCTGGTTCGATCGTGCATTCACTGAAAATTTCCATCGAAATCAGAGAATGCCGACGAATTTGTATCATGGAATGCCGAGGAATTTGTGGGTTTGCAGGCTCAGCCGCCATTGCGGATGATCGAGGCAGTAGCGCAGGGCGGCTTCGGTGTTGGCGGCGCGGTCGGGGCCGTCCATCGGCTGCAGAAAGAAATGCCGGAAGGCGAGCAGTTCAAAGCTGGTTGGATCGGCCTCCGGCTGCGGATAGACCAGCTTCAGCTCGTCGCCGCTGCGCTGCCGGAGAGCGGCTCCGGCCTTGGGGCTGACGCAGAGCCAATCCACGCCCGGAGGCGCGGAAACCGTTCCGTTGGTTTCGACGGCGATCTCGAAATGGCGGGCGTGCAGGGCGGCAATCAGCTCCGCATCGAGCTGCAACAGCGGCTCGCCGCCGGTGCAGACGACAAAGCGCCGGCTTGGCCCGGAGCCTTGCTGCCCGGAATTTTGCTGGCCGGATTTTTGCTCTCTGGAGGCTTGCTGCCCGGAGTCCGCGGGCCATTTCTCTTCGATGGCCACCGCCAGCGCCGCGGCGGAATCGAAGCGGCCGCCGCCCGGTCCATCGACATTCACAAAATCGGTGTCGCAAAACTGGCAGACCGCGGCTGCCCGGTCGGCCTCGCGCCCCGACCAGAGATTGCACCCGGCAAAGCGGCAGAAGACGGCCGCGCGGCCCGTCTGCGCGCCTTCGCCCTGCAGGGTATAGAAGATTTCCTTGACCGCGTAGCTCATAAAGGCAGCTTTTAGCTCCTGGCTTCTAGCTCCTAGCTATAAGCCCGTTGCGTCGTGAACCAATCCAATCACTCAATCAAAATCGAAAAGCTAGCAGCTAGAAGCTAAGAGCTAGCTGCCAGCTTTTTCCAGCGGGTCTTCGATTCCGTTTTCGCGGAAACCCTTCCGCCGCAGCAGGCAGGAATCGCACTGCCCGCAGGGCTGGCCGGTGGGCGAGGGATCGTAGCAACTGCTGGTCAGGCTGTAATCGACGCCCAACTCGATGCCCTTGCGGATGATCTCCGCCTTGGTGAGGGCGATCAGCGGGGTGTGAATCCGCAGCGCCTGGCGGCCTTCGACGCCGGCTTTGGTCGCCAGGTTGGCCAGCGTTTCAAAGGCCGCGATGAACTCCGGACGGCAGTCCGGGTAGCCCGAGTAATCGAGCGCGTTGACGCCGATGAAGATGTCGCTCGCGCCCAGCACCTCGGCCCAGGCCAGCGCAAAGGAGAGGAAGATGGTGTTGCGCGCCGGAACGTAGGTGATGGGGATGCCGTGGCTCATCTCGGCTGCGTCGCGGCCCTTGGGAACATCGATGTCGGCGGTCAGCGCCGAGCCGCCGAAGACCCGCAGGTCGATGTTCGCAATGCGATGGTCCGCGACGCCAAGGGCGGCCGCGACCCGGCTGGCCGCTTCCAGTTCAATCGCGTGCCGCTGGCCGTAGGCGAACGAGAGCGCATACGGTTCGTAGCCCTGGCTGCGGGCGATGGCCAGCACCGTGGCCGAGTCCAATCCTCCACTCAATAACACCACCGCTCTTTTCATTTTTTTCTCCATAAAATTGTCTGAATCCAGGATTGCCGGAATCATTGTCCGGACTGCGAGCCGCCTTTGCCGATGTCCATGGAAGGCGGAATGGGATTGCTTTCGTCGATGTAGGCCTCGATGCAATCGTCGAGCACGCCCTTGGCCTCAAGGATAAACTCGACCGCGTCGCGCGCCGCGCCGTGGCCGCCGCGGTTGGGCGTGACGAAGTGCGCAGCGGCCTTCACCTGCGGGCGGGCGTCGGCCACGGCCACGGCAAAGCCGCACTCCCGCATCACCGGCAGGTCGATCACGTCGTCGCCCACGTAGGCGATCTCGTCCAGGCTCACGCCTTCGTGCGCGATGATTTCGCGCACCGCCTGCATCTTGAAAGCCCGGCCCTGGTAGACGAACTCCAGGCGCAGGTCGCGGGCGCGCAGGGCCACGGTTTCGGAGATGCGCTTGGTGATGAGGCCGCATTTCATGCCGCCCAGCCGCGCCAGCGAGATGGCCGTGCCGTCGTGGGCGTTGTAGCCTTTGGCCTCGACCATGCGCAACGGGGCGGCGGAGCCGTCTGGGCCTTTGGGAGCGGCGGCCGGAGCGGGAACCAGCCAGATGCTGCCGTCGGTCAGGACGCCATCGACGTCGAAGAGAATGATTTTGATTCGGCGGGCGCGATCCTGCGCGGAGAGTGTCATGGTGCGATCTTATCAAGGCCCGTGCTACAGCCGGTCAGGAGACCGGCGTTCCAACTGCTCGAATCCGCAATCGCACGGTCTGTGTACTAGAAAATTATCTGCATGGTTTTGGAGAGAATCATACCCCCTGGGGGTATGGGGGAGGGGGGGGTACACAAAACAGGGAATAGGGAATAGAAAGGCCCGAATCTCGGGTCAGTGTGCATTGGATGATTGTGCGCCAGGAGAGGGTAATTTTCTGTAAAGGCGCGCCAACAGAGAGTACCTCAGCCGCGTGGCGGGCGACCAGCTCGGGAGCCACGGCCAGCGCTGGAATGATGTGGCCTCCGGCGGCGGCGGTGAGTGCGAAGTCGCGCCCGTCCACCAGGCGCTTGGCAATGCCGGCTTCGTCAATCGGCGGCGCGGGGCTTCCTTGCCACGGCTTTCGCCGGCGCTTTTTCGGTGCGCGGCTTGGGAATGGCGTCCAGATCCGTCTTGCCTTCGGCCAACTGCATGAGAAAGTCCTGTGCGGCGAAGGGCTTCATCTCCTTGAGCACTTTTCTGGCGCGGATGTAGCTTCCGTCGGGCTGTTGCAGGCGGGTCTTCACCGTATCGGCCAGATAAGCGGGCAGGATCTCGTCGTGGATGCGGGCCAGGGCCGCCGGATCGCGTACCGGGAAGGCCACCTCGCAGCGCTCGAAGAGGTTGCGCGGCATCCAGTCGGCCGAGCCGAGGTAGACTTCGGGCTTGCTGCCGTTGGCGAAGTGAAAGATGCGCGAGTGCTCCAGAAAACGGCCCACGATGGAGCGAACGCGAATGTTTTCCGACAAGCCTTTGACGCCCGGCCTGAGGATCGAAAGGCCGCGGACGATCAGGTCGATCTCGACGCCGGCCTGTGAAGCCTGGTAGAGAGCTTCGATGACGGAAGGCTCGAGCAGGGCGTTCATCTTGGCCACGATATGAGCCGGCCGCCCCGCCTGGGCGTGCTCTTTTTCGCGCCGGATGAGGCCCAGGAAGCTCTCGGCCATGGTCAAGGGCGCTACCAGCAGCGGGCTGTAGTCGTCGATCTCGGCGTGGGCGGTCAGGTAGTTGAAGACCATGTGGATGCGCTCGGTCATTTGCGGGTCGGAGGTGAGCAGGCTCAGGTCGGTGTAAAAGCGGGCGGTGACGGGGTTATAGTTGCCGGTGCCCAGATGGCAGTAGCGCCGGGTGACCCCGTCCTCGTCGCGACGCACCAGCATGGCCAGCTTGCAATGGGTTTTCAGACCGACGACGCCGTGGAAGACCTGCACGCCGGCGTCCTCCATCGAGCGCGCCCAGCGGATGTTGGAGGCTTCGTCGGAGCGGGCCATCAGCTCGACCACCAGCGTGACCTCCTTGGTGGCCGCCGCCTCGATCAGCGCCTCAAACATGGGCGAGTTCTGGCTGGTGCGATAGAGGGTCTGCTTCATGGACAGCACCGCGGGGTCTTTTGCCCCCTGCTGAACAAAATCCACCACGGGATCGTAGGAGTCGTAGGGGTGGTGGAGCAGAATGTCGTGGCGGCGCAGCTCGTCGAAGATGTTGGCCGAGTTGCGGCTCAGGTTCAGGGGCCGCGGCGTGAAAGGCGGAAACTTCAGATCCGGCCGCTGCACGTCGCCATAGAAGAACATCAGCCGCGAAAGGTTGACCGGGCCGTCGCCGTGGAAGACCTGATGCTCGTCCAGCTCGAAGTTGACCCTCAGCCGCTCGACGATCTCCTCGTTGGCGCCGGCCTCGATCTCCAGGCGTACCGCGTCGCCCTTGCGGCTGTTGTGCAGCTCGACGCGGATGCTCTCGAGCAGCGAGCGGGATTCCTCCTCCTCGAAGTAAAGGTTGGAGTTGCGGGTGACGCGGAAGGCGGCGCGGCCCAGCACCTCGTAGCCGCGGTACATACCCACCAGGTTCTGCGCGATCAGATCCTGCAGCAGCAGGTAATCATAAGCGCCTTCGGCCGAGGGAAGGCGAACGAAGCGGGGCAGCACCCTGGGCACCGTGACCACTCCCAGCACCTGCGGACCGGAGCTGCGCCGCTTGCGCCGGAGCAAAAGAGCCAGGCAAAGAGCCTTGTTGAGCACGCGGGGGAAGGGATGGGCGGGGTCGATGGCGATGGGGGTCAGCAGCGGATCGACCTCGGCCTGGAAGTGGCGCTGGGCAAAAGCGCGCGCCTCTTCGCCCAACTCCTCCCACTCGAGCAGTCGAATGCGTTGTTTGCCCAATTCCGGCAGCAGGTGATGGTTCCAGCAGCGATACTGCGCGTCCGTGAAGCGGTGAATCTCGGCGGTCAGCACGGCCAGCGACTCATCGGGACGCAGCCCGTCGTAGCCCGGCTCGCGGTAGCCGTCCTCGATGCGCTGCATCAGGCCAGCCTGGCGGATTTCCACGTATTCGTCGAGGTTCGAGGCGGTGATGGCCAGAAACTTGACCCGCTCGAGCAGCGGATTGGACGCGTCTTCAGCCTCTTCGAGCACACGCCGGTTAAACTCCATCCAGGAGTGGTCCCGGCCGTTGAAGAGCTTTTGCTTTTGTATTGTTCGGGCCATCGAATCCGTTCCGTGCGCCGTGTTGGCAGTCTACAGCCTTGGGGTAGGGCGCGGCACCTGCAAACATTGACGCGCCAGCCCGGCGGGTTGAGGATAAAGACGGGGTTGGCTTGCATCCTCCCCGTAAAGGAACTTGATGAACATATCCCGGATCGTCTCATTGGGGATCGTCTCATTGGGGATCGTCTCATCGGGGATCGTCTCTGGGCGCGACTCGAGTCGTGCCGTCAAGACCGCAAAATCAAGGGGGAATTGAGCCCTCGAAGGGTGAAATCGACGCCCAAAGTCACTTTTTCATCAGCGTATCAGGAGATTTTCTCATGTCCCATGAATCGACACATCCGCCCGCCAGCCTGATTTCACAGGAACCGGTGCCCGAGGGCGCTCAGGCTTTTTCCAGGCAGGTGCATGACCTTCTCGACGGCAAGCCGAAGGACGAGGCGACGGTCGCCCAGGCTTTCGACGGCATGGATGGAATGTTCGATCTGATTGCCGCCGGCCTTTACAGTTTGGCCTCGATGCTGGTGGGCGAAGGCGAGCAAGGCGTGCGGCTGGTGGAGACGGCAGTCGCCACGGCCGAGGTGTCGGCCTGCAGTGATCCTCTTCTGGGACGCAAGAACAGCCGGCGGGCGTTGTGCAGCGCGGCGCTGGAGATGATCGCGCGGCGCGATCCCGGCTGCCTAGCCGCTCCGGAGCCCGAGAGCGGAGGGCCGGCGTCATGCTGCGTCACGGATGAGGAGCGAAAAGCGGTAGAGGAATCGGGCAAGGCGTTGGACCGCATGATCGCCGGACTGGATCGCGACCGGGTGCGGGAGTGGATGGCCAGCCTGCCCACGCTGCCACGCACGGTTTTTGTGCTGCGCGCAGTGGCCGGGTTCACCTCCGTTGAGACCGCCGCGCTGCTCCAGGCTCACGGCGGAGAGCATGCTGCCGGTTGGACCCCGGAGGCGGTGAGCAAGGTCTTCCGCCGGGGGCTCTGTTCGCTGGGCTCGCAACTGCTTCACACCGCGGCCGCACGGTAGGTTGCAGTTTTCGGCGAGCCGAGGCTGGCGGCGTAAGTCTCAGGTAGGCCTTGAGTAACAGAGCGCCGAATGCTCGCTGGCGGGTCAGTTTGAACAAATAATTTCCTCAGTGGCTAAAGCCCCCTTCATTTTGGCCGGTTTGCGTACGGGCTGAAGCCCGTACCCTTCAAATCGACCCACTGCCGAATGCTCTTCGGGTTTGTTCGATACACTAGATTTACGAACCCTGCGGCCTGCTTTTTGCATCCATTAATGAGATTGCAGGAGCGAAAATCTTTGGGCTACAGCATTTTCGCTGAGAGTCAGACTTCTTTTATGTCCTTTATGCCTTCATTGTTTTCAACGAGCAGATCAATTCGCGCCCGCGTCCCGCGGCTGGGCCTGGCGATTCTGGCGGCAGGTCTGTCGGCGGCCGGGCAGAGTTTGCCGGCCCCGCCCAGCCCCCCGGCGCAGTCCGGCCAATCGTCCGCTTCCGGCGCGTCCAGCTTTCAGGGGAGCGTGACCGAGGGCGAGGCGTCGGCCCAACCCATTGCCCTCTCGCTCGACGACGCCATCCAGCGGGGGCTGCGCAACAACCTGGGCGTCATTCTGAGCGGAACGCAGGCCCAGGCGGCGCGCGGCGAAAGGCTCAGCCAGTTGCAATTGCTGCTGCCTTCGGTGGACTTCAACGCCAAGGAAGCCGTGATGCAGTCCGACCTTCCGGCACAGGGCCTGCGCATTCCGGGCTTTCCCGCCGTCATCGGTCCGTTTGGCTATACGGATCTGCGGGCTACGTTGAACTGGTCGCTGGTGGATGTGGCCTCGCTGCACAACTACCTGGCCGCGCGCCACAACTTTGCCGCCGCCGAATTGACCGCCGAAGACGCGCGCCAGTTGGTGGTGCTGGCCGTGGGCAACGCATACCTGCTGGCCGTGGCCGATGAAAGCCAGGTGGCCAGCGTGGAAGCGCAGTTGGCCACGTCCAAGGTGTCGCTGGACCAGGCGGCTGCCAATCATCAGGCCGGCACGGCGCCGCTGCTCGACGAACTGCGCGCCCGCGTGGACTATCAATCGCAGGAACAGCAGTTGATCGTGGCCCAAAACGCTCTGGAAAAAGACAAGCTGGCCCTGGCCCGGACCATCGGGCTGCCGCTGGCGCAGAGCTTCACGCTGGCCGATCAAGTTCCGTTCGCGGCCTTCGACCAGTTGGACGTGGAGGCTGCGATTCATCAGGCTCATCTGAATCGCAAGGATCTGGCGGCCGTGGTCGAGCAGGCCATTGCGGCCAGGGAGCAGCGCAAGGCGGCCACCGCCGACCGGCTGCCGACGGTGAAATTTGCCGGCGATTATGGCGACATCGGCGTTAATGTGAAGACCTCGCACGGCACCGGCAATGCTACCGGCACGCTCAGTGTCCCGCTTTTTGATGAGTTTGCCCTGCGCGGCGAGGCGCAGGTGGCCCAGGCGAAGTTGGACACGGCGCGGGACCAGTTGAGCGACAAGAACGCGCAGGTGGACGCGGATGTGCGCGACGCCCTGCTGGACATTGCTTCGACCGAGAAGCAGGTCCAGGTGACCCGCTCCTCGGTTCAGATGGCTGCCGAGGCGCTCAGCGATGCGCAGCAGCGCTATGCCAACGGCGTCAGCGACAACCTGGCCGTGAGCCAGGCGCAGCAGTCCGTGGCGCAGTCCGACGATCAATATGTGACCAGCCTTTACCGGCATAATTTAGCCAAGCTCAGCCTGGCCCGCGCACTGGGCGCGGCCGAAAACTACAAGAGTTATCTGGGAGGAAAGTAAACGTGGCGGATTCAACCCCCATACCAGCCCCAACGGAGCAGGGCGCGGAGCCCGAGTTCGCGCGGCCGCAGTCCCGCCGCAGAGGCATTATCATCGTCGTGGTTGTCGTGCTGGCGCTGGCCGCGGCCGGCTTCTGGTGGTACTCCACGTATAGCGAGGAGACCGACGACGCGGCGATCGATGGCAACTTGATTCAGATCAGCGCGCGCATCTCCGGCCAGGTGGCCAAGGTGTACGTCAATGAGAACCAGGTGGTCAAGGCGGGCGACCTCATCGGCGAGCTCGACCCGCGAGACTACGAGGTTGCGGTGGAGAGCGCCCAGGCCGCCCTCGCCAGCGCCGAGGCCAACGCCGCCGCCGCCAAAGTGAATGTGCCCATCACCACTGTGAACACCGGCAGCAACCTGCGTTCGGCCGGAGCCGACGTGAGCGGCACCCAGGCCAGCGTCGCGCAGGCTCAGCAGCAACTGCAAGCCGCGCAGGCCCGCGTGGCCCAGGCTCAGGCCAACTTCATCAAGGCGCAAAGAGATCTCGATCGCTACCGGCCGCTGGTGGAAAAGGACGTCATCAGCAAGCAGCAGTTTGACGCCGCGGTGGCCGCGGCGAACTCGAACAAGGCTGCCCTGGCCGATGCGCGCGCCACGGAACGAGCCGCCGGCGATGCGGTGCGCGTGGCCCGCGGGCGGGAGGCGCAGGCTCAGGCCGGCTTGAAGTATGCCCAGACCGGGCCGCAGCAGGTGGCGGCGCAGAGTGCCCGCGCCCGGCAGGCTCAGGCGCAGGTCGAACAGGCCCAGGCTCAGCTCGATCAGGCCAAACTCAACTTGAGCTATACCAAAATTGTGGCTCCGGTGGCTGGCATCATCACCAACAAGAGCGTCCAGATCAGCCAGTACATCTCAGCGGGGCAGAACCTGCTCACGCTGGTCTCGCTCGAAGACCTGTGGGTGACCGCCAACTTCAAGGAGACCCAGCTGAAGCACATGTCCGCCGGGGAGCCGGTCAAAATTTCCGTGGATGCCACAGGCAAGACCTATCACGGGAGAGTAACGCAGATCGGGGGCGCGACGGGTTCGGTGCTCAGCCTGTTTCCGCCGGAAAACGCGACCGGCAACTACGTGAAGGTGGTGCAGCGGATTCCGGTCAGGATCGACTTTACAGATTTACGGAACGAGGACCAGAACCACCTGCTCAGGCCGGGGCTGTCGGTCGAGCCGAAGGTAAAGGTGAAGTAAGTCAGCTTTTGGCCCCCAGTCTAGAAGCCATCTCATAAATGCCATTCAGTCCGTGCAAAGCGTTCCTCAGGGGCTAAAGCCCCCCGTTTTATTGGGCATTTTGCGGCACGGCTAAAGCCGTGCCCTTTCAAAACCGGTTTATGAGATAGCTTCTAGAATCCAGGACCGGGGGCTTTCATTTCTGTGCGCGGGATGAATCCGGACTTGTTACCGGTGCAACGTCTCCAGGGCGGAGAAGAGTACGCGTGGATCGTGCTGGCCCTTGTAGAGAGGTGAAGGTTTCTTGTCCAGTTTCAGCAGCGAATACACGGCGATCTGAGCGGAGCGCACCGAGTATTCCACGGTGAACACAACGTCTTCGGGAAGCTCGGAAAACTGGCCCAGGAAGGCAAGGTTGGTTGATCCCCTGGGCACCACATCGGGACGGTCTCCGGATTTTCTCGCCAGAAACTGACTGGTGACATAAGGCATCATGCAGGGAATCACGTTCGCCGTCCGAAGTATCTTCTCTTTGTGCTCATCGAACTTCAGGTGGCCGATCAACTCTTCGAGAATCTCTTTCCCCGCGCACTCCGCCATGGTCTTCTTGACGTACTGCCCAACCCTGTCATGGAACAGGCCGTAGCCCCAGCAGACGAATGTATTTTCTGGCTGGCTCTTATAGTATGGCTGACGATAGATAGACAGGGTAAGCAGCCAGTTAGAGTCCTTGAAAGTTATCAGGCCGCCCTTGCCCGGTTCGCTGCCGCTGAACTGTTGCATCAACTGAAAGAATGTTGGATCGTTGAACGTCACCGTGAACGACTCCCAGGAAGACTCATCGATGTGGCTGTCGAACACTGCCGGGTTGCCGAACTCCGGACGCCCGGCGGCAATTGTCTCCCACAACCGCCATGCTCCGCTTTGCTTTCCGCGCTCCATCGCCGGCGCCTCGGTCATCGAGCCGAAGGACTTATCGGCAGTCATGGAACCGTTGGTGACAAACACCAGATCGCCCTTCTCCACCGAAATCTCTCCATCGGTTCCCGAGGCGGAGATTTGAATCGAGCTCACGGTAATCTCATTGCCCGCGGTCTTGAAACCCAGGTTGGTAACCTGCGTCGCCATCCGGAATTCGACTCCGTTGGCTCGCAGCCAGTTGACCAGAGGAACCGCCATCGAGTCATACTGGCTGTAACGGGTCCGCAAGATTCCCTCCTGGGTATCGATGGTGGAAAAGTGATGGACAAATCTCAGCAGATAGCGCCTGAACTCGATTGCGCTGTGCCAGCTTTCGAACGCGAACAGAGTGCACCACTCAAACCAGAAGTTGGTCTGGAAGAAACCGGCGGCGAAACAGTCCGTAATGCGCTTTGAATCGAGCATCGATTCAGGTTTCACCATCAGCGCAACCAGGTCGATGCGGTCCTTCTCGCTGAATCCCATCTCATGAAATTCGGTGATCTTTCCTTCCCCATTCACCAACCGGGCCTTGTTATACCACAGGGCCTCCTTCTCGGCCTGGTCGGTTTCCTGCTTCACCGACAGGTTAGGATCACTCGCCGATGGAATGAACGAGCAAAGATCGAAGGTGGCGTTGTACTTGTGCTCAAACATGCGTCCGCCGCTCATGAAATAGCCGTTCTTGGCTGTTCCATGAGCATCCAGTGCGCCGCCAAACTCATTCGATTCCTCGAAGACGATGATGTCGGCTCCGTCGATATTGCCATCATGGATCAGATAGGCGGCACCGGCCAGCGATGCTATGCCGCTCCCTACAAAATAATACTTACTCATTGCAATCTCCCCGGATATTCAATGACTTCGTTTGTGTTACGTGTGGTAACTTTCAGTCAGTCCGCACTCCTGGCGGTGAGACGATTTCTTGCGCCGCTGCCTCCAGCCTCTTCCTGTTCCGATTGCGAAGCAGAGCAAAACGGACCGCGGGGCAGAAGAGGATCAGGTTCGCCGGGAGTGCCGAAATCGCCGCAGTTGCGCGTACGGCGGGGACCGCTCCACCATTTAGACTGATTGCAGCGCCATGAAAGACTCGATCTACGTTTCGAAGGAAAACTACCTCAAGGCCATTCTGGAAGCCGAGGCCGAGGGCAATCAGGTCATCTCGGCCACCCTGGTCCATTGGCTCCAGGTTTCCGCGCCGGCGGTGACCATGGCCCTCAAGCGGCTCAAGCGCGACGGCTGCGTCGAGGTGGGCGCGAATGGCATTGTGCGGCTGACCGAACTGGGCCGGGAGACCGCCTATCGCACCGCGCTGCGCCACCATCTCATCGAGCGCATGCTGTGCGAGATCTTCGGGATGGGGTGGTACGAGATCCACGAAGAGGCCGAGCGGCTGGAACACGTCGTCTCCTCGGCTTTTGAAGCCAAGCTCAAGGAAAAATTGGGCGATGCCGGCATCTGCCCCCATGGCAATCAGGTGCTGCCCGAAACTCCGGCCGAACGCAAGCTGCGCGGCGAGTTGAGGCTTTTTGAGGCCGCTGAGGGCCAGCGCTATACCGTGATCAGCCTGCAGGAGCGCGATCCAAAACTCCTGCTTTTCCTGCACCATAACGGCATCGACCCCGGCCAGAATCTGCGCGTGGCCAGCCAGAACTACGACCAAACCGTTTCAATTGAGATACCTGGGAACATGGTCGTGCTGGGGCGCCCGGCTGCGGAGGCGATCTGGCTACGGGCAGAAATTTCATCGTAATTAAATATAAGAAAATTTATTAACTGCGATTAACAACCTGTGGCATACTGAGATTACAGAGTTTTTGTTGATCTGTATTTCCATTCATGCCCACTGAAACCGTACCGGCACTTCGACCCGTCGAGCCATCCCTGCCTGAGGTCAATTCCAGCGTCGGGATCTCGCGCTCGCCCTACTATTGGCGGCGGCTGCTGGGGTTTCTAGGCCCTGGATTCCTGATCTCGGTCGGCTACATGGACCCCGGCAACTGGGCCACGGACATTGCCGGCGGCGCACGCTTCGGCTACACGCTGCTGTTTGTCGTGATGGTTTCGAATCTGATGGCCGTTCTGCTGCAGAGCCTGTCGCTGAAGCTGGGAGTGGCCTCGGAGCGCGATCTGGCGCAGCTCTGCCGTGAGCATTATAGCCCCAAGGTAAGCTTTTCCTTGTGGATTGGCGCTGAGATCGCCATCGCCGCATGCGACCTGGCCGAGGTGATCGGTTCAGCCATCGCGCTGAATCTGCTCTTCCACATTCCGCTCTTTTACGGCGTGCTCATCACCAGCCTGGACGTGCTGCTGATTCTGCTCATGCAGCGCTGGGGCTTCCGCTACGTGGAGGCGCTGGTGATCACGCTGATCGGCACCATCCTGAGCCTGTTTGGCGTGCAGATGTTCTTCTCCCGTCCGGATTTCTGGCCGGTGTTGCACGACCTCTTCATTCCCTCGACCGCAATCGTCACCAACCCCGATATGCTCTACATCGCGATCGGAATCCTGGGCGCGACCGTGATGCCGCACAACCTCTATCTGCACTCCTCGATCGTGCAGAGCCGCAAATACGAGCGCACTTCCGGGGGCAAGCGCGAGGCGATCCACATGGCCAACATGGATTCCGCGTTGGCACTGACTATGGCGCTTTTCGTGAATGCCGCCATTCTGATCGTTGCCGCGGCGGTCTTCCACACCCGCGGCCTCTTCAATGTCGCGGCCATCCAGGACGCCTACAAGCTGCTCAGCCCGCTGCTGGGCGCGGCTGGCGCGAGCACGCTGTTCGCCATTGCGCTGCTGGCCAGCGGACAGAACTCGTCGATTACCGGCACGCTGGCCGGGCAGGTGGTGATGGAGGGCTTCATCCACATCCACCTCTCCCCCTGGCTGCGCCGGCTCATTACCCGTTCCCTGGCCATCATCCCCACCATCATCGTGGTCGCCATTACCGGCGAGGAGGGCACGGAAAAGCTGCTCATTCTCAGCCAGGTGATTCTCTCGCTGCAACTGAGCTTTGCCGTGGTGCCGCTGGTCCTGTTTACCGGAAACCGAAAAGTCATGGGCGAGTTTGTGAATGCGCGCTGGCTCAAAGCCCTGGCCTGGGCGACGACCGCCGTCATTGTTGTTCTCAATGCATGGCTGCTGATTGAAACGGCGATGGGCCGCTGATCCGCTGTAAATCCGAGGAGTTTTCCGATGACGCAAGGACGCTGGGCAGTCCGTTTTTTTCTTCTTTTTCTATTGTTAACCTTAGTTAAATTCAGTCCACTCGCCGCGCAAAGCGGAACTTCGAGCGCGATTGCGGGAACGGTGGCGGACGCGACTGGCGCGCTGGTGCCCCATGCCTCGGTCACGGCAATCAATGTGGACACCCGGGCCGTACGGGCCGGTGAAACCAACGCCGATGGTCGTTTTCTGCTTTCCCAGGTGAATCCTGGCACGTATACGGTGACGGTGAAGGTCAACGGCTTTGCGGATCAGACCTCGCAGCCGGTGGCCGTCGAAGTGGGGCGCACGGCCACCTTGGACTTCAAACTTTCCCTGTCCTCGGCCTCGCAGACGGTTGAAGTGACGGCCCAGTCGGCGATGCTCACCCTGGAAAATCCGAACACCACCAGCACGATCGAGGCCAGGACGATGGCCAGCCTTCCCAACCCTGGGCAGGATCTAACCTACATTGTGCAGTTCTCGCCCGGAGCGTTGATGAATACGGCGGGATCGTCCAACGACTCCAAGGCCCCCGGCGGCTACGGGAACGTCGAATTCAACGGTCTGCCCGCGACTTCGAACGGTTACATTCTGGACGGATACGACAGCAACGATCCCTGGCTGGGGCTGAATATCGGGTTATCGACGAACCTGGTGATCGGCCTGGACGCCCTCCAGCAGTCGACCGTCAATACGAATTCCTACGCCGTCGATGAGGGGAGATATGGCGCCTCGCAGGTCAATTACTTCACCAAATCCGGAACCAACCAGTTTCACGGCGACTTTTATGAGTTATGGAACGGCTCTCTGTTCAACGCGGAGGATTACTTTCTGCACGACAACGATACGGCCGGCTACATCGCCAAAAAGCCCCGCTCCACGGTCAACCAGTTTGGCGTAAGCGTGGGCGGGCCGATCCGCAAAGACAAGCTGTTCTTCTTTGCCCACTACGAGGGCATCCGGATTGCCTTGCCGATTGTTTCACAGGCCGTCGTACCCACGACCGCCTATCAGCAGTATGTCTTGCAGCAGTTGCCGACGCAAGAAGTCGCGTTCTATAAAAGTATGTTCGCGCTTTACGGGAACACCGCGGGCACGGGGATACCTGTTCTTGACTGTCCGCTAGGCACGGGCGGCGATTTGCTGGATGGGGACGGCTGCGCCAACCAGCGCCAGGAGTCACTTACCAACGGCGACACGGAAAATCTCATCGTCGTCAAGATCGATCACACCATCAACGCCAACAACAGCGTATGGTATCGCTTCCAGCGGGACACGGGCTTGCAGGCCGCCTATACCGATCCGATCAACTCCATCTTCGATTCCTACTCGCCGCAGCCGCAGTACACATTGGCTGTTGGCTACACCCATCTGTTCACGCCGAATCTGGTCAACCAGTTCAATCCCGGAGCGAGCTGGTATTCGAGCGTCTTCGAGCCAAACAACTACGCCCAGGTTCAGGCGGATTTTCCCATTGTGCTCCAGGCGGGCACCAACAACGCGCCGTTTACAACCGTCGGTGGCCTTGACAACATCTACCCCCAGGGGCGCAAGGTCACTCAATGGCAGATCAACGACAATCTGATCTGGACGCGGGATCAAAATACCTATAAGTTCGGCGTCAATTCGCGGCGCATCGACATAAGCGACTACGACCTGGGCGTGGGAAGCGTGCCGACGGTCACTTATAACGATCTGGCCGAGTTTACCTATGGCTTGGCTTACACGGCCAGCCAGACCTTTCCCGCTTCCTTCAAAGAGAGGGTGGCGGCGGGCAATCTCGATTTTTACGCGATGGACACTTACAAGCCCGTGGCGCGCGTCACGCTGACGGCCGGCGTGCGGGCGACCTGGAATACCAATCCCGTGAACGAGCAGCGGCTGTTCGCGCGTCCAGCCGGATCGTTTCTCGATCTCTCGCACGCCGTCGATCAACCCCTCGATCAAGTGATCCAAACCGGGGTGCGCGGACTCTTTCCGTCCACGGCGCTGATCGTCTGGCAGCCGCGCGTCTCAGCCGCCTACCAGGTGACTTCCGGGACCGTTCTCCATGCCGGCTTCGGGGTTTTCAACGACATTATTCCCGCGCAGATTGCGGACCTTGGAGCGACCAACCCTCCCTATGCGCCAACCTTTGTCGGGGGCCCTGGCGGGCAGGTGGGCGGCACGGGGATTGCGCCGAATGTCGCCGGCAGCGCGGTGGACGCGACCGCGGCTGCGAATGCCGCCTTCCAGACGACCTTTGCTTCCGGCGGGAAACCCTGCGCGGGCATAGCGTTGGGGGCGCCCACCTGTCCGCTGGCGGTCGGCATGAACACCTTTCCCAGCGGCACGCTCAAGACGCCTTATTACTACCAATATAACTTGGGGATTGAGCGGCAGATCGGCGCAAAAGGCGCGGCGCGGATCGATTACGTCGGCACGCGCGGCGTCCATGAGCCTTATCAGGTCGAGTTGAACGGCTACCAGACGGTCTGCGCCGGATGCTTTGCGCCTTATTCGTATCAGCAGCCGCTCGACCAGCGATTCGGCAGCGTGAACGAGTTTCAAACCGACGCCAACAGCAGTTATTCCGGATTGCAGGCCAATCTTACCGAGCAGATCGCGGGACTTACCCTGCGGGCTAACTACACCTACAGCCATTGCTTGGACGAGGTGTCGAACGGCGGGCTGCTCTCCTTTTCCACGGCGGGAATTCTATCGCCGCTTCCGGGCGAACTTCGCCGCCAGTACGGAGACTGCGACTACGACGTGCGTCATAACATCTCGGCGTACGGAATCTACCAGATTCCTTTCCACTCTCCGCACGCGCTGCTGCGCACGGTCTTCGGCGGCTGGTCGTTTTCCGAGACGGCGTTCTTTCACACCGGGCTTCCATTCACCGTGCTCAGTCAGCCGTACACGGCCAACGGCCACGGTATCTTTCAGGCCAGCGGTCCGCAGTTCGCGCGGCGGGTTCCCGGCGTGCCGGTTTACAGCAAAGCTCCGTACCCCAATGTGACCGTGGTGGGCACCAAGCAGTGGCTGAATCCGGACGCCTTTGTCTCGGTCGTCAATCCCGCGACGGGCATGTGCACCGGGGGCGATTCGGCCGCCGACTGCCAGTTCGGGGATTCCGGCCGCAACACGGTACGCGGACCGCACTTTACCTACTCGGACATTTATCTGACGAAAACATTTCCTCTGACAAAAGGGATGTCGCTGCGCTTCGACACGCAGTTTTTCAACGCCTTCAACCATCCGAATTTCGCCCTGCCCAGCAACGTCGAGGCTGGCGTGCCCCCCAACGTGGTGCCCGGCGTGGCTAGCTCGATCCCGGCGAAATTCGGCACGCTGGAAAGCACGATTTCGCCGCCAACCGGGCTGCTGGGCACGGGGTTGGGTGGAGACAGCTCGCCGCGCATGATCGCCTTTCAGGCCCGCGTCGAGTTCTGAGCAAACAGATCGTGTCCCAAGTGGCGAAAAACTTCCCTCAAGGGCTAGGAGCATTTTCGGAAGATGAATATCAATCTTGGTCAGGCGAACGGCGTGCGCTTGACCAAGAGGCCGATGTGGGCGCTCCAGCATTGGACAGGGGCTGAAGCCCACGTTGCTTTCGGGGCTTTGCGGCACGACTTAAGTCGTGCCCTGTTACAAAGCCAACCCATGCCGTCCCTTTTCGAGCAAGACCGGAGCTAGCTTGATATTCATCTTTCGAAAATGGTGTAGACCGGAATTTTACTGGTATCCCACCCATTCCG
>Ga0182030_10001845_pt1 | contig 44375 bp, 50 predicted proteins | sample 812S3MmetaG_FD_121299 | JGI IMG/M metagenome (GOLD analysis project Ga0182030, IMG submission 121299) | Permafrost microbial communities from Stordalen Mire, Sweden - 812S3M metaG (Illumina Assembly) | ecosystem: Environmental > Terrestrial > Soil > Wetlands > Permafrost | place: Sweden... | reverse complement strand
GTGGGTAACGGTCGCGACTACGACGACGTCGCACCCTTGAAGGGCGTGTACCAGGGTGCGGCGTCTTCGAGTCTGGGCGTCGTCGTCGAAATGAGTCGGACGCACTAGGGCGAGACTACGGGCGCCCGGGGACTAGCGCACTGTCAGGTCGATAAGAGGTTTCATATTCGGTCGCAGGGCCCGAAGGACCCTTAGTAAATCGGCCTTTGGAATGCTCACGCAGCCCGCCGTTGGCTGTCCGGTCGAGACGTGCAGGAAGATCGCGGACCCCTTGCCGGGAACGATGGGATGGCGGTTATAGGCGATCACCGCGAAATAATCGTAGGCCGGGACGCTCTGCCAGAGCGCCTCGGAGCCACCGCCAAAATCTGGCTTGGTGTCACAGGGCACGTGGACGAAATGGTTGTAGAGCGGCGACGTCGACTGCTCGTCCCACCAGTCGCCGCAGACGAGTTGGTGGTACCGAAACGCAGTGCCGGGATCCGCGAGCACGCCGTACATCGTCGATTGGAAGCCGAACAGTCCGATTGGCGTGGTGTCGTCGCCCTCGTGGTGATGGGTCGAGAGACCGTTGGCGCCGACGAGCGCCGGGTACGGACCGTCGACGAGGCGAAAGCAGCCGCCCTGGCGAACGAAGAACTCGAGCGTGGCGCTTTGGGATCGCGGCGTCGGCGCAATAACCGTGATCAGTTGATCTGATTTCGACGCGCCCGCAACCGAGTCAGCGGCGGCATTGCACGCGGGGGCGGTTCGAGGGTATTCGAGGGCGCCCGCACTGTGTGGAAACAGCGGCGTGATCGCCAGCGTCACTACCAGGGCGAGGAAACCGACGAAGGTTCTGGTCAGCCGCCGGTTGAGGAGAAGTGTTGGTAGTCCGGTGATGCGTTCCATCGTCCTCCCCACAGCCAGCCTACGGAAGCGAAGGCGTCGTTCAGTACGCCACCCACTTCGGCCATGCCCGCACGCACGTCGCCGCGGTTGATGTACGACTTTCCCGCGACCGGCTGCGCGACGCCGTTGAAGACGTAGGGATTCTGCACGGGGTTGACGTCGATCGCTTCGCCGTAGGCGTGGACGGACCACTGCTTGGGCCCCGTCGTCACGGCGTAGCGGCAGTTGAATCCCGACGTGTTGTCGGCCGCCATCGAGGCGGGGTCCTTGCCCTGGAAGTTCGATTCGGGGATCATCGAGTGAATCGGGAATCGATTCGCGTAGAGCGTCGCGAAGACACGCACAACCGAGGTGACGACCGACACGTTGACGACCATGGTGCCGACGCGCGAACGCTGATCGAAGCCGACGTAACGAAGGTGCAGGAGTCGAAGCTGACTCGGACCCACGGGACATCCCGCTCGCCACGTCTTACCGAGCTGAGCGGCGCTGACCCTCGCGACGCTCGACGTGAATGGCGCCAGCGCGACATTGGACGCGCCACTACTCACGCCAAACAGTACCGAGCCCGCGAGGATCGTCGCGCTCACCGCACCACGCAGTACGCGACGATGCCGAGTGGTGGTACGAGATGAAATGTCCGACATCGCCACAGGGTACTTCGGTGCATTCATTTGCCAACGTGCGCGGTGAAATCCATCAGCGATTTCATTCCTAGGATGAATTCATGGACCTCGAAATACAAGACAGGGCATTTCTCATCACTGGTGGCACCGACGGGCTCGGTCTCGCGCTCGCCCAACGCCTGGTCGCCAAAGGCGCCCTCGTCGCGGTCTGTGGTCGTGACGAGGAGCGACTCGCACGGGCCCAAGAGTTGCTCGGCTCGGACGCGCTCTGCTCCAAGACCGACGTCACGAACTCTGAGCAGCTCGATGAGTTCATCAGCGCCACACTGACGCGTTTCGGTCGACTCGATGGCGCGGTCAACAACGCGGGGCGAAGCGCCGGTACCGCGATCGCGAACTCGGGCGACGACGAGTGGCGAAGCGACTACGAGCTGAAGGTCATCTCGGCGCTGCACGTGGCCCGTCAGGTCTTGCCGGCGCTGGAGACGACGCACGGGGCGATCGTGAACGTCCTGGCGATCTTGGCGCGCACTCCGAACGCCAATACGACACCGACGTCGGCGTCGCGCCTGGCCGGTCTCGCGCTCACGAAGGCCCTCGCCAACGAAGTCGGTCCGCGCGGGATGCGAGCCAACGCGATCCTCATCGGCCTCATCGAGTCCGGGCAGTGGGTGCGTCGCGCAGCCGACGCGAACGTGCCGATCGAGGAGTTCTACGCGACGATGGCGGCCAACGCGAAGATCCCGATGGGCCGAGTCGGCCGGGCCGAGGAGTTCGCGGACCTCGCGGCGTTTCTATTGTCGCCGCGCTCGAGCTACGTCACGGGCGTCGGCATCAGCATCGATGGTGGCATGTCGCCCGTAATTTGACGCCCAGTGGGCGGGTAATCGAATTGGCGACCGGTAATAGATTTGACACGTAACGGGAGAGCGATGACCTTCAATCTGGCCCAACTGATGGAAGAACGACACGGCGACAACTTCGCCTTGCACGCCCAATACCTCAACCCGCAGCTCACCAAAGTGGTCACGACCCTCGGATTCGATCGTTTCTACGAACGCGGCGAAGGTTGCTACCTCTTCGACGACGAGGACAATCGCTACCTCGACATGCTGAGCGGCTTCGGTGTCTTCGCCCTGGGCCGCTCGCACCCCGTGATCAAGGACGCGCTGGGCCAGGCCCTCGCCGCCGACCTGCCCGGCATGGTGCAAATGGACTGCGCGCTCCTGCCGGGACTGCTCGCCGAAGCGCTCATCACGCGGAGCCCCAAGCAGATCGAGCGACTGTTCTTTTGCAACTCCGGCGCCGAGGCGGTTGAGGCGGCAATCAAATTCGCACGCGCGAGCACCGGTCGTCGACGGATCCTTTATCACGCCCACGCCTATCACGGCCTCACGATGGGCGCGCTCGCGGTGAACGGCTCGGCCGACTTTCGCGAGGGTTTCGGTCCGCTGTTGGCCGACACCACCGAGATCCCCTTCGGCGATTTGGACACGTTGGTTCGAGAACTGAAGCGTGGTGACGTCGCGGCCTTCATCGTCGAGCCGATCCAGGGCAAAGGTGTCTACGAACTCGACGCGGGGCGATGGCGTGAACTCGAGAACGCCGTGCACGCGTCCGGTGCACTGTTCATATGTGACGAGGTGCAAACGGGACTCGGTCGAACCGGCGCGTTCTACGCCTTCGAGCACTACGGCCTGACGCCGGACATCGTCACGATCTCCAAGGCCCTCTCGGGTGGCTACGTGCCGGTCGGGGCAATGTTGACGAGCGACAAGATCCTGCGTGGCACCTACAGCTCGATGGAGCGTGCGATGGTTCACTCGACGACGTTCAAGAACAATCCGATGGCCATGGTGGCGGGTCTGGCCACGCTGTCGGTCTTCGATGACGAGCACATCGTGGAGCACGCCGCGGCCATGGGCAACGTGTGGCGAGTCCGGCTGGAGGAGCTCGCGTCACGTCACGAGTTCCTCCACGTCGTACGCGGACGAGGGCAGATGATCGGTATCGAATTCGGACGTCCGACGTCGCGCGGTGCGCGCCGCCGTTGGCGTTTGATCGAGGCGACGCGAACGGCAATGTTCACTCAAACGCTGGTCGTCCCGTTGTTCCATCGATACCGGATATTGACCCAGGTGGCGGCCGACAACATCAACGTGATCAAGTTGCTGCCACCACTGATCGCCGGGGAAGCCGAGATCGACCTCTTCGTCACTGCCCTCGATGAACTGCTGACTGACGCCGAGCGAAGCGGAGCCTCGTTGGTGGAATTCGGCGTGACGATGACCAAGGGAATATTGCGACGAAACCCCACGTCAAAGCGTGTGGTCGTCGAGTCGTGAGCGTGGACCTCAAAAAAGGTGACCGTGTGGTCGTCACCGGAGCCGCCGGCTTCATTGGATCGGCCGTCGCGCGCGCGTTACTCGCGCGCGGTGTCGACATCGTGGCCTTGCTCGAACCCGGTGCCGCCACGTCGAATCTCGACGACCTGGACGTGGAACGTCGAGAGGTCGACATCACCAAGGAGTCGCAGTTGACGGGGGCGTTCGAGGGAGCGAAGTTCTGCTTTCACCTGGCGGCAAAATTCGGCTTCTGGCCCAAGGACGCGACGTCGTTCTATGAGGTGAACGTCCGGGGGAGTCAAAACGTCGTGCGCGCCGCGACGGACGCCGGCGTCGAGCGCATCGTCTTCACGTCCACCGTGGCGACGCTCGGACTGTGGGAGACCAAGGAGGGACGACCATCGACCGAAGACGACTTCGCCGAAATCTCGCATCTCTACGGGAACTACAAGCAGTCGAAGTACGTCGCCGAACACGAAGTGCTCCGCCTCGCGGCGCAAGGGGCTCCGGTCGTCCTGGTGCTGCCCACGATGCCGCACGGACCCTTCGATCACCGCCCGACGCCGTCGGGCAAGGTGGTCCTCGACTACCTGAACGGTCAAATGCCTGGCTACGTCGACACCGCGATGAACGTGGCGCACGTCGATGACCTCGCGGCCGGTCACCTCCTGGCGCTCGAACGCGGGCGTCAGGGCCGAAGTTATATCTGTGGGGGCGAGAACATCACGATGGCCCAACTGCTTCGCACGTTGTCCGACGTCACCGGACTGCCGCCATCGGATCGTCGATTCCCGTCGATCCTTCCGAAGATCGCGGGTTACGTGTCAAGTTTCGTCGAAGGCGATCTGTTAGGTCGAGAGCCCCGCGTCTCCTTAGAGGCAGCGCAGATGGCGTCAACGACGATGACGTTCGATGACGCGAGGGCGCGCTCTGAGATCGGATACTCGTCGCGTCCGGCGTCGCACGCGCTCTTCGATTCGGCGCGGTGGTTCGTCGCGCACGGCTACGTCAGCGCCGAACGGGCCCGCGTGATCTCGTGGCATCCGCCGGCCGGACTCGAATAAGTCTCGTCAACTGGCAAGGACCCTTCCCTCAACGCCAATCATTTGAGGTGCAGCGTGATTTTCGGTGCCGTCACATCGATCTTCTCGTTCCAGTGGCTGAACACAATGGTTCCCAAAGAACCTTGAACGTTCTGAGTGACTTCCACGGGCAGCGGCCTCTTGGCGGTGCTGACGTAAAGCGTCTCTTTGAAGGAGGGCTGGAGAGAGGACTTGACTGACGTGCCCGTGAGGACGTCGACTTGCCGGCCGTTGAGCTTCAGCGTCGGAGCGCTCGTCACGGAACTCGTCATCGTCACTTCAGACATTCCCGACGAGATCGTCAGACCCGAGGCGACCTGCGCGTAGTACACATTGCTCTTGGGTATACCGAACCATTGACCAGACAGTGCATTCGCGTTCTCATGGGACAGTCCCAGGTACGAGGTAAGTATCGAGGCGTCGCCCTTGACGTAGAGTTTGCCGGCGATGAACACAATCTTCACGGTGTTGCCGTAGCCCAATTTGGTGAGCGTGATGGACCGGCGACCGGCGTTCCTACCGGCGTCGGTGACCTGGACGATCTTCAAGTCGGACATTTTCACGTTCGTCATCACACGCGCCGACTGTTCGGCGTCGGCGTCGGCGATGGCGGTCCTCATCTGGCCGTAGGGCGTCACCGTCGAGGACGCACCGGCCGGGAGGCTCACGGCCGCGACGATGCTGGCAATGGTGAGAGTCGTGGAAAGTAGTCGAAGCTTCATGATGACCCTTGATGTTCGCAGTGTTAAAGGGCGCCAGTCCCTTGCATCGTAGGCGACGCCTTCTTCGCAACGGTCGCACGAATCGGACGTGAAATCGCTAAGGACTCTTAATGGAGTTGGGCGATGCGAGAACGAAGAAAGTCGCGCTCGACGTGATTCTCGGTCAACATGGCCGCCTCTTCAAAGGCGACGCGAGCTTCCGCGAATCGTTCCAATCGTTCCAGACAGTCACCTCGAGCGACCGCCATGTACGGATAGGTGCTCAGTTGGGGATCGGTGCTCAACTCGTCGAGAGCGCTCAGTCCCGCCGACGGACCTTGCGCGAAACTCAAGGCGACCGCACGATTCAGTGCGACCACGGGCGAGGGCCAGACCACCAGTAAGAGGTCGTAGAGCCCGACGATCTCGGCCCAATCGGTCTCATCCCAGTGTGGAGCGCTCGAGTGGACCGCGGCGATGGCGGCCATCAGTGTGAAGCGACCTGGTCGCCCTCGTCGGATTGACCGACCGACCAGGGCGAGTCCCTCGTCAATCGAGTCACGGTGCCACGTGGACCGGTCCTGATCGGCGAGAGTGAGGAACTCGCCTTCAGGGTTCACCCGAGCGCCACGACGCGAATCGGTGAGCAGGATCAACGCCAGCAGACCGGTCACTTCGCCGTCGTCAGGTAACAGACCGTGCACCATGCGCGCCAAGTCGAGCGCTCGTTCCACGAGGTCGACCTGGGAGAGGTTCTCACCGACGGGCGACGTGTGACCGGTCGTGAAGAGAAGGTGCACGACCAAGAGCACCGCATCGATGCGGCCACGGAGTTCGGAACGTTCGGGGACCCGGTAGGGGATTCGGGCCAGGGCAATCTTCTTCTTCGCGCGAGTGATTCGAGCCGCCATCGCCGACTCCTTCACCAAGAACGCCTTGGCGACTTCGGCGGTACTGAGACCACAGAGCATCCGTAGCGCCAGTGCCACCTGGGTGTCGGTCGCCAGGCTGGGGTGACAGCAGGTGAAGATCAATCGCAGCCGGTCGTCTTCGAACTCCCCATCGGCGATCTCCGGACCGGCGACCGAGTCTTCGATGACGAGGTAGTGCTGGGACCTCACGGCGACGTCGCGGCGACGTCCGATATCGATGGCGCGACGCCGCGCCACGGTCGTGAGCCACGCGCCGGGACTGGCCGGTATTCCCTGTTGACCCCAGGTCGTCAACGCGCGCGCGAATGCATCCTGCACACACTCCTCGGCGATGTCGAAGTCCCGAGTGATTCGAATCGTCGCGGCCATCACGAACGCCCACTCGTGTCGGTGGGCGTCCGCGACGGCGGCCGAGACGGCTATTCGTTGATCGTCGTGGCTGATGCTCAGCTCATGACTTGGATCGGACGAACTTCGAGGCCACCAAACGGGGCCGGGATGTCCTTGGCGATAGCAATCGCGGCGTCCAGGTCATCGGCCTCGACGACGTAGTAGCCGCCGAGGGCTTCTTTGGTCTCGGCGAACGGGCCATCGGTCGTGACGAACTCGCCCGAGGCATTAGCCCGAAGTGACGTCGAGGACATCGTGGGCTCCAATGCGTTGCCGCCCCTCAACGCCGCGCCGTGCTTCTCACCAAATTTGTTATGTCCGTCGTGGATCTTCGCTGAGAACGCTTCGTCCGTGGTAGCCCACGATGCCTCGTTCGAGTAAATAAGCACTAAGTACTGCGCCATGAATGCTCCCTCCGGTGAAGTTCCCAGTGAACCTCTCACCATCATCGACGTGGTGATTCTTGTCGAATCGACAGAAACTTTCTCGACGATACAAATATTTTTCGATCGAAGTCCTATGAAGCCGCGAACTGCAGTGATTACACCGTTGAATCTCGACCCTAAGGTTGGTCGGACTCGTCGTGCACTGAGGATTGGACCACATAATGGCATCGAAGAAGTGGACGCAGAAGGACCTTCCGGACCTCTCGGGACGGACCGTCGTCGTCACCGGTGCCTCGAGCGGCATCGGCCTGGTGAGTGCGCGCGAATTGAGCGCCCACGGCGCCCGGGTCATACTCGCCGTTCGAGACGTCCAAAAGGGTCGCGACGTGGCGAAGGACTTCGTCGGAACCTACGAGGTTCGCGAACTCAACTTGGCCGACTTGGAATCGGTTCGGAACTTCGTGTCGCAGTGGTCCGGCGACCTCGACGTCCTCATCAACAACGCCGGCATCATGATGGCGCCGGCCTTTCGCACCATCGATGACTTCGAACTCCACATGGGCACCAATCACCTGGGTCCGTTCGCGCTGACGAATCTGCTGTTGCCCTTCATCACCGACCGCGTCATCACGGTGTCCTCGATCCTGCATCGACGAGGCCGAATTCATCTGGAGGATCTCCATTTCGACTCGCGACCTTACAACGCCATGACGGCCTATCAAGATTCGAAGTTAGCCAACCTCTTATTCACGCTCGAACTGCAGCGTCGACTGAGCGAGCAGGGGAGTGCGGTGCGAGCGCTCGCCGCCCATCCGGGCATCGCGCGGACCAATCTCGTCGCGCACGTCCGTGGCGTGAACGGACTCGTGAACTCCTTCTCGCAACGACTCTGCAATGACGCCGCCAAGGGCGCCCTGCCGCTGCTCTACGCCGCCACCCAGGACATTCCCGGTGGCAGTTACGTCGGTCCGGACGGAATCGGACACCTGCGGGGCTATCCGGTCATCCACAAAACCGCGAAGCGCGCGATGGATACTGAGATGGCACGGCGGTTATGGGACGCCTCGGCAGAGCTCACGAACACCGGCAAATAACTCTCGCGGCTGCGAAGAGTCGAATCATCCGCCATTGGAGAACACCTGATCTCTGCGCGTGTTGTGTTCCATTTGTCTTTTGTTCCATTGAGATTTGAGTCTCGGCCTCTACTGTTTGTCTTGCTCGCATTCGCCCTGGTCGGAGGGCGAACCGAAAGTCAGTGGGCACGAGCATCACGCAGTTCCGGCCAGACGTATGGAGTCGGCAACATTTGCCTTCTTATGGACCTAGCAAGGGAGGGCCATATGACGATGAGAAGAGTCGTGATTGGCCTCGGCCTCGCGGTGTTGGCCTTCGGGATCTGGACGCTCGTTCGAGCGCACTCCCAAGTGGGCACGTGCGCCACGAGCGGCCCCACGGGCGCGGCGTCGCATTCCGGAATCGACTCGACGTGCGTGCAAACGCTGATGTCCTATTCGCTGGGCTTCGTGTTCGTCGCCTCGGGGGTGATCATCGCCATCATCGCCTTCACCATGATCGCGAAACAGCAGCGAATCGATCTGCACAGCGAACTGAAGGCGGTCCCTCGAACATGGGGGAAGCGTCAGTACGTGGCGACGAGCGACGGGCTCGACGTTCATCGCGACGCCTCGACGCCGGCGGTCTACGTCATCAAAAACGACTGAATCACTAGTCCGTCGGTTCACTCCACGGAGTCGTGTCGAGTTCCTTCGGTGACTCTCGTGTGACCTCATCGGTCTCGTCGTCAAAATGGACGCTCACCGTTTCCGCGACGAATCGCTGGCTCTGGCGGGCCAGGGCAGTGAGTACCGCTTCGTCGGCCGAAGTGAACGGTGGCGTCAGACTGCGCGGATAGAGATGACGGGCTTTGACGACGTTGATCTCGGCGGCGACCAACGTGACCTCGGCCGCGATGAAGAGGAAGGACACCAGTCCCAGGATGCTCCCGAAATACCCGTAGAGCTGGCTGGCGTGGCGCAGTTCGTGCCCCACCAGCCACGTACCGAGGTACTGGAGGAGGTTCCAGGAGAGCGCGGCGATGGCCGCTCCGGTTATGAGCGTCTTGGTCGCAATGGAGTTTGGCGTCAGGATTCGAAAGCCCAGCAAGAACAAGGCGACGTTGACGACGACTCCGACGACCACCGCAACCGCCCGAATCCAGAACGCGTGCCCGTCGAAGGTGACCAGTCCCGCCAAGGCCGTGGAAAGTACGACGTCAAGGACCAGTACTCCTAGGAACTCGAAACCGCGTCCGATGCGACGAGCGAAGCGCGGACGGTTGAGTTGAGGAACGTTCCACACGTCGGCCATGGCCCGTTGACCGGCCTTGGTCACCCCGAGTGATCCCCAGAACAGTCCCACCAGACCGACGGCCAGACCGAGACCCTTCGCCCGGAGCTGAGAGATGGCGTCATGACCATCGAGTTGTTTGCCCACGACCGGGAACTGGGAGAGCGCGGAGTGGATCACGCGATTGCGAAGTGACGGATCGTGGCTGAAGAGCAGTCCGAGCGCGGTGAAGAGGACCAGTAACAGCGGAAATAACGAGAGCACGCCGTAGTAGGCGAGGAGGGCGGCGAGCGACGGCCCGCGGTCCTCGACGTATTTCTTGGCGACCCCGACCGTGAAGGCGGCGCTCGGATGACTCTGCTGGTAGGCGTCGAAGCGACGAACGAGTTTCTTGATCAGGACCATCCCTTCGTCGTGACCTAAAACCTAATGGACGCCTCGAACCGAGCGAACTGACGCGTGACTCATTCGAGGGGGTATTTCAACCCTCGAAGGCCGTCAGGGAATCCGCGGGACCGCGAACTTATGATGGGGCCAATGTCGATCGATCTGGTCCCCAGCCCCGAAGAGTTGCCGGACGTGCTGCCGACCGAGCGACTCCTCGTGAACGGCATGGCGATTCCTGAACTTCGGAAGAACTATCGCCACATCGAGAACTGGCGCAACGTCCGAGCGCTCACGTTCCTCTGGCTCTGGACCGCGCTGCTGGCGTACCTCGGCGTGCGTTTTGGCCCGTTCGCCGCGGTCGGTGTCTTTATCCTCATGGGTCCGATGCACGCGCGGTTCGCGATCTTGATGCACGAGTCAGCCCACAAGCTCTTGTTCACGAACAAGCGCGCCAATGACTTCGTGGGTAAGTGGTTCATCGCCTATCCGGCGATGGTGCCGATCTCGATCTACCGACGAGCGCATTTCGCGCATCACCGCGAGGAGTTCGGACCCGAAGAGCCCGACATGGCCTTTTACAGCGGCTATCCGTGTGAGCCGGCGGACCTGCGTCGACGACTGCTGCGCGACGCCGTCGGCATTTCGGGCTACAAGAACTTCAAGTCCATCGTCGTGGCGACGACCAAATCCGAGAGTCGGAGCGTCGCCTCTTCGATCCTCGCGGTCCAAGTCGTGCTGTTCGGACTGTTCTGGTTGGGCACCGGGGCGTGGTGGTCGTACCTACTCTTCTGGTGGCTTCCCTGGATGACCCAGTGGCGAGTGCTCAATCGCCTGCGCGCGATCGCCGAACACGGCGGGATGCTCAAGAGCGACGACCGGCGCCTCACGACGCATAACGTTCGTCAACACCTGCTCGCGCGGTTCTGGTTCGTGCCGTACAACACGGGTTGGCACCTGGCCCACCACGTGGACATGGGCGTGCCATGGCACAACCTGCCGGCGTATCACCGCGAACTCCAGTCGGCGGGCTACGTGACGGCGGACATCACGTTCGAGAACTACTTCCAGCTCTGGCGCAGCGCCACGGCGTTGGCCCGGTCCTCCAAGGACTGACTGCGCGAATCGCGCTGTCCGACGGTCTTTGGGCACACTGCCACGAGCAATGTCACGGCCGCGAGGTAAGAATGCGATGACCAACGACATAGAGGAGTGAACGTGGGAGTGATTTCCAAACTGGGTGCCGTATCGCTGAACTGTCCGGATCCACACGAACTGGCGGTCTTTTATTCGGCGCTACTCGAGAAGGAGATTTCCTTTGAGTCCGAAGACTTCTCAGCGATCCAATTGGACAATCTCTGGCTCACCTTTCAGCGTGTCGCGGACTTCAAGGCGTCGACGTGGCCGACGAATGAGACGCCGTCAATCGCTCACCTGGACTTCTCGGCGTCCACCCTCGACGACGGAGTTGCGGCGGCCATCGCCGTCGGCGCCACGTTGGCCACGACACAACCGGACCCCGATCGGTGGCGAGTTCTCCTCGATCCCGCCGGCAATCCGTTTTGTGTCACCACGCTCATTCCTGACTGACGAGGCGAGTCCCGATTCACCTCGGTTGAGGGCGTTTTTGGGTGGATATGTCGGGTCACGAAGAAACTTGAGAACTCCGCGAACCTTTTTGAAGGTTCGAGAGTCTCTATACCTGTGTACAGATACGCGCAATTCGTCGACCCGGGTACGTCACGTCGGTGAGTGACGCGGTCGACGTCGACGAACTAAGGACCTGGCTCGAGGACGGCTACGCGAGTTCGGTTCGAACGGCGTATCTGATCTTGGGCAATCGCTCCGACGCCGAGGACGCCGTGCAGGAATCGTTCCTGCGCGCGTGGAAGTTCCGCGACTCCCTGGCGACCGGCTCGAGCTTCAAGCCGTGGCTCTACCGGGTCGTCGTCAATACCTGTAACTCGAAACTGCGCAAAGAGATACCGCACCGCAATCGACGACGTCCGGATGACGAAGTGGACGACGTCGCCATGATCGAGGACCCCATCGGGCGCGTCACGCTCTCCTATGACGTGATCAGTGCGCTGAAGGACCTTCCGGCCCATTTGCGAGTCGTCGTCGTGCTGCGTTACTACGCCGATCTCAGTGAACACGACATCGCGATCGTCATCGGCCGCCAACCCGGAACGGTCAAGTCGCGGCTCAATGAAGCGCGGCGCCGTCTGGCACTTCACCCGGCGCTTCAATCCGAGGCTCCGGGTTCTATCAATGCTCGCAAGGAGAGAAGGTCATGACCACATTTGACGAAGAGATGATGAAGCGAGCACTGCGGGAAGCGGCCGATGAATTTGCCATCTCCAATGACGCCGTCGAGAGCATTCTCGATGAGGCGCGCGAATCGGCGACCTCTGATGAGTCGCCGCGACTACGGGCATTCATTCAGCGCCACGGACCGATTCGATCGACCATCCTGGCGGTCGCGGCGTGTGTCGTGCTTCTGGCGGTCGCCGTGCCGCTCTTCAACTCCGAAGGGACCGCGAAGAAGAACGTTTCGAGTGCGTTGAAATTCGCGGCGATTCCTAAAGTCGGCACCCACGGCGAGTCCGGTGTGGTCATTTCGGGAACCGGAGATTTGTCTGGGCACGGCGCGGCCGCGGGAACGTCGCTCTCAGCCCCCGTGGGCACGACCTTGCAGAAGGCGAACGCGACGTCGCTGGACAGCTCGTTGCGCGTAGAAGAAGTCGGGACGATTCGACTGTCCGTCGGCGCCCAGCACTTTCAATCAGCACTCACGCAACTGACCGATTTCGCCACTACTGACGGGGGATTCGTCGCCAGCACTCGATCGCACGCGGGCACGAAAGCCGCACATTCGTTCTCGACCGGGACCATCGTCATTCAAGTTCCCGAGCGTAATTTCACGATGCTCGTGGACCAGGTTCGCCACGCCGGCGATGCGACGTCGGTCGCCACCTCGGCGACCGACGTCACGGGGCAGTACGTGGATCTGCAGGCGCGAATCAGCGCTTTGCAGGTGAGTCGTACTCAGTACCTCAAGATCATGACCAGGACCAATTCAATTGGCGGGATCCTCGCGGTACAGAATCAACTCAACACGATCCAGAGTCAGATCGAGCAACTCCAGGCGCAATTGCACCTGCTCAGCTCAGAAACGACGTACGCGACCCTGACCGTCGCGCTGAGCGAAGCCGGGCATCCAGTCATCGTTCCCACGCACCCGCGTACTGGCGTGGACAAGGCGTGGCACGAATCCCTTCACGGCTTCGCCGCCGGCGTGGAGTGGTTGATTCGAATCGCTGGACCATTGCTCTTCGCACTGCTGCTTCTCGGTGCAGCGCTCGTTCTCGGTCGTTGGACGTGGCGGGCCACGGAACGCCGCCGCGGCGGCATCCGCTGAGAGTTCGAGCAACTTCTCACCGGACGAACTCTCCTCCTCTGACGATGTCGAACCACTCGCGATCTTCAAGGATCCAGGGAACTGCGAATGGCGAGTATTTCTGCAGCGTGACTGGACATGATGTAGATGAGGGGAGGGAGTTGTGATGACAACGTCAATTCGGATGAGATCGCTGACACGGTGCGCCGTGGTTCCCATCTCTTTGATCGCCGCTCTCAGTCTTGCTTCGTCCGCGGGTGCCTCTTCGACCTCGTCGGCGACATCGCCGAAGAAGAGCGAGGCGTACCTGTGTCAAGTGATTCCTCGCGTCGACCGACTCATCGTTACTCGTGACGCGCCAGGAAACCAATTCCGTTTCACGTTCCCGACGGTCGTGACAGTGACGAGCGCCAAGCTGGCACGAGAGGTTGCAACCTCGGCGTGCGGGTTACCTCAGGTAACGCACGGTGTCTATTACTGTCCGGCCGAGTTCGCGGTCTCGTACAAGTTGGACTTCGTCATCAGAGGCGAAAAGGGAATGGGTGGTGAGTACCTCGTCGCCAACCCGACCGGCTGTGAACTCGTCACGGGTCTCGTCACTGCGAGAAGCACGGCATCGCGTCCAGGTTTCTACCGGTTGCTCGGCAGAGCCATGGGACTCCAACACGCCGGGCGTTCGACGTTCGCGGGCTCCTCCTCGTCGTAGGTAGCTCCGACGAAGACGATGCGGGATCGAATGGTCCGGCACTACGCTCGCGTCATGTCTGGTGTCACTCCCGACCAACGGCCCACGCGTGATGGGGAGAGTGCCACGCAATTGGTGCGCCAGATTTGCATGGACCTGCCGCTCGTGGTCGAGCGCCTCAGTCACGGCGAGGCGTCGTGGTTCATCAATGACAAGAAGAACTTCGTCGCGATGTCCGATCATCACCACGACGAGCGGGTCTCGGTGACCTTCGCCGCGAGTGCCGGGGTGCAGGAGTCCTTGATCCACGAGGACGCCGAACGATACTTTCGCCCTCCGTACGTCGGGGGGCGGGGATGGGTCGGCGCCTACTTAGACGGTGAGGATGAACGAAGCGAGCCGCAGTGGGACCGGCTCAGCGATCTCATCGTCGACGCGTGGTGGCACGTGGCACCGCCGACGATCCGCCTCTTGCTCGATCCCCCGACGTAACGCCGAAGAAACCGTCAGGTGGAGCGGTGCTTCGCTTCGGGCACGTAGTGGCGCTCTCCCGACGCGTCGAGCCAGACGCGCATCACGCGATTCGTGGAGGGATCGTTGAAGAGTTCCTCGGTGCGCTTCCAATCGGGGTTCGGCTTGTCGGACTCACCGTGGCGTCGCAAGGTAATGCTGAGGACCGCGCAGATGATGAGAACCAGAAGGACGATGGCCCAGACGAGACTCATGGGCTGACTAGGACGACTTTCGGAACGTGACGACCGTGCCGTAGGCGACGATCTCGGTCAAACTCTGACCGACCTCGGAAGAGTCGAAGCGCATCGAGATGATCCCTTCGCCGCCAATGAGCTGCGCGTTCTCGATCATCCGGTCCAGGGCGTGACGGCGACTGTCCTCGACCAGCCGGGTGTACTGCTTCACCTCACCACCAGCGAGCGATTTGAAGCCCGCTCCGATGTTGCGCGCGATGCCCATGGAGCGCACGACGACGCCGAAGACCATGCCAAGGCTGTGTTCGATGTCGTGGTCGGGGAAGACGAGCGCGGTCGTAATGGGGAACTGCGAACCACCGGCTTGGCCGTAGTGCGGCGATTGATCGGACATGGCGTCACTCGAATCTGCAGGACCGAAAACCATTATTTGGACTCTACCGCAGGCTCTGCGAATTCCGAAGAACCTACGCCGTCGCGCACACGAGATCCTTGAACGTCGCCCGGTGCTTAGCATTGACACGACTCGACCTGTGGAGGATGACTTATGGAACTACGAGTATTCACCGAGCCCCAACAGGGTGCGACCTATGAAGACCTCTTGCACGTCGCACAAGAATCGGAGCGACTGGGCTTCGGCGCCTTCTTTCGCTCCGACCATTACGTCAACATGGGTTCGGGTTCGGGACTGCCGGGACCGACCGACGCGTGGATCACGCTTGCCGGACTGGCTCGCGAGACGAAGAGCATTCGACTCGGCACGTTGATGAGTGCCGCGACGTTCCGACTGCCGGGACCGCTGGCCATCTCCGTCGCCCAAGTGGACGAGATGAGCGCTGGGCGCGTCGAGTTGGGCATCGGGACCGGGTGGTTCGCCCAAGAGCACGCCGCCTACGGCATAGATTTTCCCGCACTGGGGGAGCGCTTCGAGCGCCTCAGCGAGCAGTTGGCGATCATCACTGGCCTGTGGGAGACGCCAATCGGTGAGACGTATTCATACGCCGGAGATCACTATCAGTTGACGAATAGTCCGGCCCTCCCCAAACCGCTACAGAGCCCGCGACCCCCGGTTCTGATCGGCGGAGGCGGCAAGGTGCGAACGCCTCAGTTGGCCGCCGAGTTCGCCCAAGAGTTCAATATGCCTTTTTCATCCCTGGACGATACGTCCGCTCAATTCGATCGTGTGCGAGCGGCGTGTGAGCACACTGGGCGCACTCGCGAATCGCTCATCCTTTCGGCCGCCCAAGTTCTGTGCGTGGGCGAGAACGAAGCCGAGATCGGGCGACGAGCATCGCGCATCGGTCGCGAGGTGAGCGAGCTTCGAACGAACGGCCTCGCGGGCACGGTCGATGAAGTCATCGTCAAGATTCAATCGTTCGCCGCCATCGGGGCGAGTCGGATGTATCTCCAGGTCCTTGATTTGACGGACCTGGACCATCTACGCCTCGTGGCCGAACAGATCCAGCCTCGGGTCGCCTAGTCGGTCGCATTCACGCCGACGCCGAGGCGCGGACTATTCCGTGGTGTCGACGATGAGCACCGAGCAGGCCGCGCCGTGAGCGACCGAATTGGGAACGCTGCCCAGGACTCGGCGAACGCCCTTCATGCCTCGGTTCCCGACCACGATCAAGTCGGCCCCGATTTCATCGGCCTTGGCGATAAGGATGTCGGCGGCATCGCCCTTCGCCCCGTGCAGCACCGGCTCGACGCCGTGCTTCTTGGCGATGAAGGAGAGCGTTTGGAGGAGCGCTTGTCCGTCGTCTTCGTTGATGACGTTCTTGAATTCGTGTGCGTCGCCGCCACCCACGAGCGAGAGCGAATCGAAGGCCGTGACGATGTGGAGCGTGCCCTTGGACATCGCGCAGATCTCGCACGCCGCTTCGACCGCACGGCGCGCCGTCGGTGAATCGTCGGCTCCTACCAGGATGACGTCGAACATTCTCACTCCTTCGATTACTGCGGCCTTCGAGGCGGAATCCCACCTCCGCACGAAGAATAGTTGGTGACCACCATGGAATGCACTGGCGTTGTCAATCAGCTCTGGCACGCTGCAACGACGATTCACTCCGTGGTGAGGAATCACGCGCCTAAGAGACCGGCCTCTTCCAGCCACTTCCAGTGCATCCGACCGTGGTCGGCGTTCGCCCCTAAGACGCCCGCCACCGTGCCGTCATCCCACGGTGCTCCGGGGAGCGTCTCGTCGAGTTGCGCGTCGCTCAGTTCGGCGACGATCACCAGCGTGGCTCCGCGCGCCGCGCCCGTCAGAGCGACGACCTCGCTGAAGGTGTCGTCGCGGTGCGCCACTTGCCACGCTTCGGTCGCGGCGTTCACGATGGCCATGATCTCCTCACGCGTGCGGGGCTGACCGAGGTCGTCGTTCAAGAGTCCGACGGGATTCGACTTGCCGGCGAAGTGCCGCTTCACCATGGTGGCGAAATCGCGTTCGACCAGCGCCAAGTGGGCGAGGTGATCGAGCGGGGTCCAGTGATTCTCCGGGTCGTGCTGGCTCTGGGTGAGTGGTCGCTTCAACTGCTCTTCGCTCAACGCGGAGTACTTCGCGAGCAGCCAGTTTCGACCCTCATTCAGTTTGGACTCCAGTTCGACCCGGTTCATAGTGCCCCCTTCGATGGTGCCCACCGTAGAGCACCGAGAGAAGCCGTTTGTGAACAAAAGTACTTGCCTGCTGGCAAGCAACTACATGTATACTGGACTCATGTCCGATGCCACGCGTGAACCGACCGAGAAGGAGCGTCAGCTCGCCGAGCACCTCCGAGTCGCCCTCGGGCGGCTCAACCGGAGCCTCCGTTTCACGCGCGCGCAAATGGAACTCTCCTCCAGTCAACGCGAAGTACTGATGGCGATTGCGCGGGCCGGGACGCTTCGACTCTCCGAACTCGCTCGAGACGAAGGTCTCAATCCGACCATGTTGTCGCGCATCGTCGCGAAACTCGAGGCGGCGGGGATGGTCACTCGAACGTGCGATCCCAAGGACGCCCGGGTCATCCACTTGACCGCGACGCCGCAGGGCGTGGCGTTGCGCGAGACGATTCGTAGCGAACGCACCGACGCCTTGCTCTTCGCCCTCAGCCGACTCTCCAAAGAAGAGAAGAACGCGCTCAGTGCCGCGACGCCGGCGCTCGAGGCGGTCGTCGCCACACTCCGGGAGCGCGACGAATGAACGTCAAAGTATCGGCGCGTCGAACCTTCTCGTCACTCTCGAACCACAACTACCGCAAGTACTTCTTAGGCCAGACGACCTCGCTGGTCGGCACGTGGATGCAGATGACCGCCCAGTCGTGGTTGGTCTTCACCTTGACCCACTCGGCGACGGCAATCGGTCTGGTGGTGGCCCTCCAGACACTGCCCGTCCTCCTCCTCGGCCCCTACGGGGGAGTGGTGGCCGACCGCGTCGACAAGCGCAAACTGATGATCGTCTTGCAGTCAGCCATGGGCGTCCAGGCCGCGATCCTGGCGGTCCTCTCGCTGACGCACGTCGTCACGTACGTCGACGTCTGCGTCCTGGCGATGGTGTTGGGACTGAATAACGCCTTCGAGAACCCGTCGCGCCAGTCTTTCGTCCTCGAGATGGTGGGACCGAATGACCTGCGAAACGCCGTCAGCCTGAACTCGACCATGAACAACGTGGCGCGCGCCGTCGGCCCGGCCATCGCGGGCACCATCATCGCCTACTTCGGCGAAGGTTGGTGCTTCGCGCTCAATGCCGTGAGTTTCATCGCGGTCGTGTTTTCGCTCATGATCATGGACAAGTCAACGCTCAGTCCCAGCGTGCCGACCGAACGCGCCAAGGGTCAGTTGCGAGAAGGCTTCCGATATGTCGCCGCGACGCCGAAGTTGCTGTACCCACTGATCATGATGGCGCTCGTCGGGATGTTGGCCTACGAATTCCAGGTGACGCTGCCGATCGTTGCGGGCACAATCTTTCACGGCAGCGCCGAGGTCTACGGCGTCATGACGGGGTCAATGGGCGTGGGTGCGGTCATCGGTGGGCTCTGGAGTGCGTCCAAGGGCCGGACCGGCACCCGGGCGATGATTCGCGCCGCACTACTTTTCGGTGTCTTCATCACCTGTGCCGCGCTTTCACCCAAGATCGGTATCGAGCTTTTCGCCTTGGCCCTCGTCGGATTTGCGAGCGTCTCCTTCTTGTCGATGGCCAACTCGACGTTGCAACTAGAGACCGACCCCCAGATGCGCGGACGAGTCATGGCGCTGTGGGCCGTCGCCTTCATGGGAACGACACCAATTGGCGGACCGCTCATTGGTTGGATCACCAGCGAAACCAACGCTCGAGTGGGACTGGGCGTCGGTGCGGCGTCGTGTTTCGTCGCGGCATTGATCGGATGGCTCACGGTACGTCACTATCGAACACGCGAAGCGAGAGAAGCTTCGTTCATCGTCGATACGGCGATCAACGACACGATCGTCGTGGAGTGAACTAACTGTCCTGGATCATGAGATCGAGGAGCGCATCCTTGATTGCGGGGCGACTGGCGAAGACGAGTAGGAGCGCCGCCTCGCGATTCGTACGTTCGGCGATGTCGCCGGCGATCGCCGAACGGCTCCCTCGCGATATGGCCAGCACATGAGCCGCGCGCACGGCGAGTTCTGTGGCGCGGGCACGAGCCAAGGCAATGTCAATCGTCTCGAACGCATCGAGATCTTCTCGGCATTGGCGTAGCTCACCGTCCAGCGACGACGGACCTAGAAGATCACAACACCGACGAGTAATACCGAGGGCCAGTGAGCCGTTGACGCGAAGTCCCTCGGGTCGCTCGAAACCCGGCGCGTACGGCTGGCTCCCGACGTACCCACTGCTGGGAATATGGAATTCATTGAACGCCAATTGGACGGTTGAGCTCGCGTTCATCGCCGATAGTCGATGACGCGTTACCTCAATCCCAGGTTGATTGTCGGCGTCAATCACAAAACTGACAACCGTGTCATCGGAGTGGCGCGCCGTGACGAAGAGCACGTCCACGATTCCCCAACCGCTTACCCACGGCGCGTCACCATTCAGTCGCCAGCCATCATTCGTTTCGATCGCTCTTAGACGCGGTGGGCCTGGGAGGAGCCCACCAAGTGCGACGCCGCCCTTGATTTGCCCGCTTACGGCGAGGGGCAGCAATTCGCGAAACCCTTCAGGCGTTGAAGGATCAAGAAGAGCGGCCAGCAACCTGAAGTGCTGGATCCAGACAAATGTCGTCGTCAGGCACGCAGCTGCGAGCTGTTCGACGAGTATGCAGACCTCGCTGAGATCGAGTTCGAGTCCACCGATGGAAGTCGGCGCAAAAACGCCATTAAGGCCGCAAGCGGCGAGGGAATCGAAGTGATGGGTTGGTATTGAATTCGCGACGTCAATATGTTGAGCGGCCACCTTAAATTGTTCCGCAACTCGATCAACCCTCGTACGAAACTCATCCGAAGAAATCACATCAAGACGCTCGTGTATTTCCGTCGCGGGATTCGGTCGTGACCCACTAATGGGTGAATCATGGCGAGATGAGATCATCGGAGAGTATCTCTGGTCGCCGAAAACGGATGCCATGGGTTGCCATACTCACTTTTACGACAATATGACTCAATTGCGTCCCGGTGGCATCCCATTTGAGTAGTCGATAGCCATGGAATCAATGCCAGTCCACCGGAATCAGATTCAGAAATGAAACCGACGAGCGAATTGGCACTCAGTGGTTCGACATGGAGTTTTGGTTCGGATGTGTTGGGCATCCCGAACGGCAGTCAAATCGGCAGAGGTCCTGACCGATTATTGCGGCCGCTCTTTTGTGACTCCTTTCTGAGCCAAGACAATTGCGTCACCATTGAAAAACTGCCCACGTATTCCTTGGCTAAATCCCTTTCGACCCAGAGCTGTTTGATCATGTATGTAGCCATGAAAAGCTGCCGTACCCACCACGTTTGTCTCATACACCAGGAGGGTCCCGGAGTTCGCTCCGAGGGTAATGCCACTCGCATCGAACGTGTCGGCCTCTCCCGGAACCGGAGTCCCGGCCCTCTCAGGGAATAGCTCGTCGGGGCTCTCGAAAATTACTAGCCAAGTTTTCCAACCTCTCGAGAGATTCTGTACTGAGTAACGAACAGTGTCGGTGGGCTTCAGAACCGGGTCGTGACCAGCGGGGATCAAAATTACCGCCCTAGTTTTGGGAGGCGAAGACGTGAACGCTGGTCGCAAGAAGTGATTGAACGAAAAAGGCACGAGGGCCGAAATCACCACACCAGCTACTGCGCCGACCAATATCGCAAACCACTGACCCTTCAATTGCGTCAAGGCGCTTTTCAGCCATGAGGTTTTCTCTTGGTTCAATTTGTTTTCCTTAAGACGAGGGTGACAACATTCCTTGAGTTCATAACGTCCAAGCATCAGACAGTAGCGTCAGAACTGATCCAGAGCTACGGCTTCTGGCCAGTGATCGCAATGGCAATCGCTTCCGGTGCGAGCCCCACTGTGATCGCCTTGCCAGCGGTTTCGGTCGTCGTGGCGATCGGGATGACCGTGCCGGGTACATTGCGCGGCGATCCGACGGCGACGTAGGTGCCATTGTCCAGGACATAAACAGTGGCACCGTTCGGGCTGATCATCATCGTGGTGGCGTTACGTCCCACGTCGATCGCCTTTCCGGCGGTGCCCGTCGCGAGATCGACGGGGATGACGGTGCTCTCCCTCGGACTCGACGTGGTCGTGAGCACGTAGGCGGTCGAACCATTTGGCGCGATCGCGACCTCCCAGGACATCGCGCCGGGCTCATTTCCGAGTCTGGCGACCTTGCAAACGACCCCGGTCGCTGTGTTTACAAGCGCGAGTGTGTTGTTGTCGGTGTAGGGCGAACCTTGTTCGAGCGCGGTCACGGGGACGCCGACCTCGGCGATAGTTGTGTCGTCGCGCGTCACCGCGATCGCCACTGGTAGCGAGGAGCGAAGCCCGATGGCCTTGCCGAGAGTTGCCGTCGTCGTGTCGATCGAGACGATCCCTGACGAGGTGATCGCGTAGGCGGTCGCACTGTTCGACAAGAACGCAAGTCCGCTCACGGAGAAGGGGGCCGGGTGTCGGGCCAGTTGGATGGCTGGCGAGGAGGTATTGGTCACGGTGTCGATGGGTGTGATGGCGCTGGGCTCGCGCGGGTTGCTCTGGCTCGAATCCACGACGTACAGCAACTTGCCGTTCGGCGACATCGCCATGGATATCGGAAGGGTTCCCACCTTGATCGGACGTAGTGCGGTGTCCGTCGCGAGATCGATCGGCGTGACCGTCGCCGGTGTCGTCTCCGGCGTCGTCGCGGCGTCGATCCCGTTGAGGACGTATGCCATCTTGCCGTTCGGCGTGACGGCTATGGCCTGCGGGGAGGTACCGACGGCGATCGGCCTGCCCGGTCTGTCGGTCGCCGTGGCGATCGGGATCACGCTGCCCGGTGATCCGTCCTCATCACCCCCGACCACGACGACGTAGAGGGTCTTCGCTCCCGGAGCGACAGCGAGGGCGACCGGAGTCATCAGCGCTCCCAGTCCGATCGGGTGAAGGGCCACGCCGGTCGACGCGTCAATCGGCGTGATGTCGTGCGAGGCCAGGTTGGCCACGTAGATGGTCGAACTGGAAGTGACCGAGCCAGCGACGGACGATGTAATCACGCCAGTGAGACCGCCGATGCCGATTAGGAGTGCGCCCACCCGCGCCCACCGACGTGAATGGGTGTCGCCTCGCGAATGGGCACGCGACATTGCGGCGACCTGTCCCGCTCTCTCCTTCAACGATTTTGCCCTCGACATGCTGCAAACTTAACGGGACCGGCCAACATAATTTGGCGCGGTGCGGCCGGCACGCTGTCTGGTGTGGCGCTGCAATCCGGTGCCGCCACGAAGCCCGTCAAGTGTTCCGGCTCATGGTCGGCCTGTCGTCCCTTCTCGACATAGTCGAGCGGTCAATCAATGTCCTAGAGTCGCCGTATGACAATGTTCACGATGGTTTGCCGTGTCCGGGGAACGGACACGATGGGGATGGCACCGGCTCGATAGTCGGTGGGCCGAGCGGCTCGTTGACAACGCCGGCATCACCTCCGGCGATCTCGTACTCGACGTTGGTGCCGGTACCGGCGCGCTGACGCGCCCTCTAATCAATCGAGGTGCTCGCGTCATCGCCTTTGAGTTACACCCAACTCGAGCTCACGAACTTCGCCGGGACTTTGCCAACGACAATGTCACGGTGGTGCAAGCCGACGGAGCCGACGTGCGACTACCGCGACGGCCATTTCGAGTCGTCGCGAATCCTCCATTTGGCATTACCGTCGCCCTCTTACGACGTCTCACCGCTCCCGGAAGCCGATTGATCCGCGCGGACATAATCGTTCCAGGGCACACGGCGGAGCGGTGGGTGACCGGAACGCCACCAGGAGCGAATCGCTGGCGTCAGGAGTTCGGGTGCTCTCTCGGACCACCTATTCCTCGCTCGGCGTTCTCGCCGCCACCGCCAAATCGCGTTTCCATTTTGGTCATCAAGCGAAGAGGTTGGCGATGACATCCCTGGTGTCGACCTCGTGCTTGTCCGAACCGAAGTCCGGACATGACGAGAACGACGCTTAGGTCAATCGGGATCGCGGCGTTGGTAGATCGGGGATCCCGGAGCGGCTGGGACACATGTCCCGAAGCTGGGTCGAGTCGTGAAACTGAATGGCAGCCACACTGCGCGTTGGCTAGACCTTGGGATCCAGTCGCACCACCTGCAGGTTCCGCGCAGTGAGAGTTTCGTAGTGCGCCCAACCGGGATAGAACGTAGTCAGTTTTGGCCACATGACAGAGCGTTCTTGTGCGTCGAGAACATGGCCCGTCGCATCGAATTTTCTTGATCCTGCTTGGACTTTCACGTTTGCCTCGTGGCGAATGTTGTGGAGCCAATTCGGGTCGCTCGAACGGCCTCCATTTGAGGCAACGACGTAGTAATGCCCTTCAAGCGCCAAGTACAGCAGCGCATGTGTTCGCGCCATTCCGGTTCGTCGACCGGTGCTCGTTAAGAGAAGCATCGGCCCAGCGGGACTCCTGTGTCCGATATGACCTCCGGACAATCGATAGAGGCGATTGTGGACGGGGTAGGACATTCTTCCGAGAATCCGATCAAAGGCGACAGTGACGGTACCAATCGCTTTCTGTCTTCGTTCGATTTTGATCAGCCACCTCCGCCGGAGGTCGCCACGAACGTCAATAGATTGAAGGCGTTGAGCAAACGGGCACCGAACGCACGGTCGGCGCGGCGTGACTCACATAACCCGATCATGTTCTCCGCTGTTCTCTCATGCGCTTAAATGCTTTCGTCATTGGCAGGCTAATACGGCACTTCTGCGGCGAACGTCGAAGTTGAACCGGGGTCAGATCTCTCGGAACCACGGTCGCAGAGGCGATATCAGACCAGAAAGTGTGACAATCGTCCCGGTGCCAAAGTGAGACACATGTTCCGAACTTTCACAGGATCGAGTGGGCCGCCGAGTGGAGCTAGTTCGGCTTTAAGGCATGTTCGATGGTGCGTATTAAAAGAGGTAGGTCGAATAGGCGTAAACCCCGGACCCGGTTCAGAATTGACCCGGATTTGTTCGTGAGCTGTATTCGTCAACGTCAACGTCTGCCCCTACAACTCGAAGGAATGCGAGGACGTCCTGAGATAAGTGCCAACCCAACAGTTGATGTTGCCCAGTGAGTTTCTCCAGTTCTTTCCCATCGTCGAGCCGCAAGGTCTCTCGCGACGTTTCATCCTCGCCATCTTCGTCATTGAAGTACCTGACCACTTGAAGACGTGCCCCACCAGGTGGGTCCTCCTCTCTTATGTCGCTGACAAGCTCAGCGATCCTCTGCTCTTGTGGCAGGACGCGACTAAGGACCTTCGCTGTCTGGCCATCAACGGTGAGGCCTGGCTCTCGGCATTCGACTCGCCACTGGTGAGAGCGAGGAATGTCCATTTCCGGTGTTCGGGAGGCGCGTACTAAGAAGTGGTCCGGCTCAATGCCTAGTCGGGCGGTCATCTGGGCCGCGGTGGTGAATGCACTGGAAATGCCGAAGTACACGTACTGACGAACCCTCATTGAGCAACCGTATCCGAGGACTTGCGTTGGCTTTAGTCGAAATTAATGCCGAACATCAGCGTTCGGCTTCAATGTCGGGTACGCACCACAGGCGTGGTGAGTTCGCGCACCATCACCATGCCTTAAAGCCGAACCAGCGAGTGGAGGTACGGGGATTCGAACCCCGGACCCCTTGCATGCCATCGGCTCGAAGTCAGTTCAACGACGTTCGCCAACGTCTATTGCCGATGCCATTACTGGACAGTTCAACCGGTTCCGTTCACAGAAATCTGCCTGAATACAACTCAACTGCTGAAGTAACTGCTGCAGTGAATACTTCAGCAGCAACTTCAGCATCCAATTGTCCGACTTACCATCTCCGGCATCAGCGCCGAGTGGAACCTTCAACTATGCAACGTGCCACCACCCGATCCATACGAGGACGCTCATAATTGCTGACGCGGCGTAGATGACAGCAAGAGAAATCGGAACCAAGCGCTCTCTATCCGTGAAACTTTTATAAATCGCCTTGCTTCGGCCTTGATCGAGTGCATCCCACTCGGCAGCAAAAATGGCGGCTGGCAAGTATTTTTCCATTGCCTGAATTACGCGGAACTTGCCCGTGTTTAATTGGCCGAAAGAGATGATAAGGCTACGCCAGGCCATGGCGAGGAATACACCTAGTGAAGTCAGCGCAAAGATTCCGGCACCTTCTAGTCGTTGGTAACCTCCTACCTTCAGGAATAATCCAATCGCGCTGATTACGAATCCATTGATGGTAAGGAGCCTTTGGTTCGCCCAATTCGCTCCTTGCATTTGGTCTTCCAAGAAGAGTCGAAAGCGTCAAGAACTGAGTAATCAGTGAACTCGATGTCGTTTCGACTGTTGTGGGCGTGTCCAACTAGGAAGTGTTTGGCCCACTGGTCCTCCATTTGAAAACTTATGAATGCGCGGGGTTTCACTGGAAATTCCCTTCTACCGAGAGTGCTTGCCAGCCATTGTCATTCGTATTGACAACATGATCATGACTCTCGGATTGTACCCAATCAATGAAATGCTGTCTCGAGCTCAACCATCACAGGCGCAATGAATTCAGTTGGTCGCAAAATTTTGGTGTCGAGGGGCCGACGTACACAATCTTCAGCTGGCGAATCGCAAGCTGGCGGGATTTTTCTGTCTGAGTTGATATATCAGGGATCGTCAGTGGCCGAAGAGATCACCCTTCCCTCTCCGGGTGAATTCATTACCTGCTCGAGTGCCTCGTCCCGCATCCTTCTTCTCAGTACGGACTCATCAGTAAAGTCCGGCGTAATGTCCCCAAATGGAGTGACGTACTTCTCCCAAATGACGGCCGCACTGTACGGTCCGTCGCCGGACGTATCAATTTGTGGTTCGTCAAACTGAACCAGGTACTCTCTCATCAATCGACGATCCGAGTCCGGAACGTTGATAGATGAGACTGTGAGGTCAACTACTCGAAACGCCTCTCCCAAGATTGGCTCAATCACGCCGATGGGTTCGTCAGGCCAAGGACCGGGCCAGTCCGGATCTCGAATGACTCTCACCCGCTGACCAACTTGTAGGGGTGGCTCTTGCGACCAATCTTCGATTGAAGGCATGGGACAAAGGTAGTCGTGCCAACTCGATAACGTCTACGTCGTTAATTTGAGTTTCAGGCAACAAACTGACACAAGTCAAAGGGCCGACCTATACAAACTCCGACTGGAGAATTGAAACGTTCCGAGGTCACAACATCCGTCCGCTGCGCCGCGCGGTGAAGGCATGAGTACCCGTTGGCTCCCAGTGCTCATCGCTATGGTTGACCAGCATGGTGAACCTCATGGCAACTTCGAACGATGCCAGTCCCTGGCTCTACGTCTTCGGGGGCGCTTTGCTTTTTGTCGTGGGTCTGATCATGGCGAGCGACTATCGAGGTATTGCAACGAAATACACTCAACTCTTGCTGCCGAAACTTGACACGACCACGCCTGCACGAAGCCGATTGATCAAGCTGTATCGGATTCTTTATGGGTTCGCCGCAGTCGTTGGTCTTGGGATGTTTGTTTCGGGGGTGTTCAGTCTTTGAGTCCGATCAGGCAATCATGATCCGGGGCCGACGTAAACGCTCAATGGATAGCGGCGCAGATGGCAGTCGCAAGTTAGCCTCAGGCTCGTGATCGGGACTTTTCCTCTTCGACTCGGCGATCTTGGGACCTGGGTTGGAAGTGTGACTACGGGCGGAGCGCTCGTCACTGCCTTCTGGCAAATGGCTATTCTGCGGCGCGACAGGGATGCTCGACAGGCTTCGCTTCTGTCAATGTGGATCTCGGGGAAGTCACTTAAGGGGAATGTCGCCTTAACTGGTCTAGACGCGACGATTGAGCTTTCATTCCTCAATGCAAGTACCCAACCGATTGGTCGCGTGTTGTACGAAGTGCGTCTGGGATCAAGCAGATTGAGAGGCAGCGTTGGGCCGGTTGCGCCGGATGGCATCACGCAAAAGAAATCTATTGCGTTTAGGGATTTGTCGGAGGTGGACGCGAATGCGAACGCCGAAATTGATCTGTGGTTCACTGATGAGGCTGGGCACCGCTGGCGCAGGGATCACAAGGGACAGTTAAAGGGGCGCGTGAGGCCGCCAAGCGATTGGATCGAGATGCGTCTGTCTTTTGGAATTCCACGTAAAAACCAGGACAAGGGCGACGGCTCCGAGGAGACTCCAAATTCTTCAACGTGAGATCAAGTCACGCTGAAAATGAGCGCGGGTGCGTTACTGGGTATCACAGCACCGGCAAATTGCTCCACCAAGGTGAGGCGTGTCGAAACTAGCAAATTGCATGGTTTCATCTCGGTCGCAGATTTTTGGTGTCGGGGGCCGACCTGCACAATCTCCTACTGGAGATTTGTCGATTGGGGAGTTAGGGGTAATCCAGCGTTTCCAATTCTGGATCGGTGATCAATCGAGAAATTAGGCTCTGAGGACCGCTAAAGCGCGTAGCCATTAGATCCCAATCCGTGTAGACAAACCATGAACGACTCGGGGCCTAAATATCGGTTGGCGAGGCGTTTTGCTCGAAAGAATCGTAATGGGCGACGAGTTCAGACAACAGACCGTCGAACACGACGGACGATTCCCACGAAAATTCGTTCGGCAATGGCCCGTAGTAGCGAAACTCGTAGCCGCTGCCTTCTCTGGAGACTCAGCAATCAAGTGGTTAACAACTCGAGAAAAACTTACGCGGTCAATCGAACCTTCCGCAGGTGGAAGGATTCTCGCTGACCAACTTCCTTTAGGGAACCACCGAAAACATGGCGGTACTCCGCTTGATGCCATGGAGGCAGAAACACGCTGTGCCCAGTCTCTCCAAAAGAGGCGGTCGTATTCGGGTCCAGGTCGGCCCGTACGACCAAGTGGTATTCCCGAACTGGTGAGGTGACCGATACTTTTTTCGTTGACCACTGTCGGTTCGACCTCATCCGACTCGATTGCCATACGTCGCTTGATCATGCGACAGTTCAGGAAAATCCCCACGCCATTCATACATAGCGTGAAGCACCCAGGTAAAAGCGTCGCCTACCTCCGGTGCGAATCCCGTGTAACCCTGACCTGGTTCGAGCGTCTTCGACTAGCCATCCGATTGCTTCTTTTGTCGCCAGCCGATTCATGACATCATTCTTGCCAGTTTCGACGCGGTTGTGGAACAGGACCGCCAGGGAAAATGCAATTGCATCTTCGGCCCGACGCAATGGTTCTGCAACCTCATGGGACCGGAGTCGGGTCGTTCCCGAACCAATTCGGGCACTATCTCAGACTTAGAGTTGGCAAATGGAGATCAACGACGTCGTAAACATCATTGGCTGGTCGATTACTCTTCGCGATGGGGCAGTCCTTGCGCTCTTCGCTGACTCGTACTCCGAGTCCGAAGGATTCCACTCTTTTGGCTTGCTGGTCAACGCAAGCGATGAGGAACAGGATTTCTTGAGCGTTCAAGGGCGAAATCCGAATAATCCGTCCTGTGTTGTTTTGGAAGTCCTGCGAATTCGCTCGGAGGAAATTGTTGCGATTAATTCTGGGCTGACCTTCGTTGACTCTCCGTCAAACCCCACAGCTAACATTCGATCTGAAGAAATAGAAAGACCAGTGGATTCGCAGGAAGAAGAATTCCGGCAACGTATCCGCGTCTTACTAAAGGATTCTGAATCAATCAGAGATCAGTTGAATGTTGCGCGACAAGAGTATCGAGCTCGATTCCAAGAACTCAGTGCACGATTGTTGTCGCAAACTTCAACTTGGCGCTCATTACGCATCCACAAAAGAAAACTTGCGGTCGAGATTTCAGCGCTTCAACGAAAGTGCAATGAATTGATGGAAGAATTCGTGAAAATTGAGACGATGCGAATTCAAGATCAGCAAGAACTGATGCGATTTCTATCTGAGGTTCCTCGTACTGACGGCGCTAACAAGGAGCGACTCCTCAAGAAAGTCAATGACTTCAACCGGAACGAATTGTCAGAGGGCCTCTCGCTCCGTTGGGGGCTTCTTGATCAGATACAACTTGGCGTCGAAAAAGTTGAGGAGTTTGTCCGGATGGTCGATCAGGGCAGATCGAGTAGCTGATAGTCGTCCCTTGAGAACGTATAGAAGAGTTACGGAAAGTCGTTCATAGGAGTCCAACTTGGACAACATCTGGCCCGCCGCCGGGCACGAAGTGACCCGGCGGCGATTAGGCCACCTGATGCGATCTCAGAATCCACTGACGTCTTTCAATGTACGAAATTCACATTCTTCACTCGTGCACCAAAGTTTTTGTCCCCAAACGCCCTCCAGAATTGGCTTTATAGGTAGGAGGCAAAAACTGTTTCCACTAAGGGGTCATCATGCGCGAGCCTAAGGAAATGCCACTGTCATCAATATTGCTTTCAGTGGACGAGACTGCTGACTTACTAGGGCTGGGTCGCACTCAGACGTACGAGCTGGTAATGAGCGGGAAAATCTCGAGTGTCAAGATCGGTCGACGTCGTCTCGTGGTCCGCGATGGTCTTCAAGAATTTGTTGGTGAACTTCAGCGAACACAAAACACATCTGCGCGCTAATCGGCGCTCCACAGCATCGCGCCCATTGCCTGAGCAGCTTCCTGCCGATCGGGATCGAGGAGGTGACCGTAAACATCTGCAGTCATGCGAATCGACGAGTGACCCAAGACTTGACTAACGACTTGAATCTTCACGCCTTGGGCGAGCATGAGACTCGCCGCTGAGTGACGTAACTCATGAGGATGCCAATCTCCAAGTCCGGCGATGCGACAAACCTTCTGGAACTCTCTGTACAGATTTCTTGGGTCGATAGGTGTTCCGATTGAGGAGGTGAAAATGAAGCCCGAGTCCATCCAGGACGTTCCCATCTGCACTTTCAGGGCTCCTTGTCGAGCTTCGTGGTCGAGAAGTGTCTTCAGCATCGGCCCTGGCAGATTCACCGCACGCCGGCTCAGTGAAGTCTTTGTATCCGTCGTGACAAGTCGAGACCCTTCCCGTTTGAGTTGTCGCGAGACCCTCAGAACTCCAGTGGTTCGATCAAAATCGTTCCACTGCAGGCCGAGGGCTTCTCCTCGACGAAGTCCCGTCGACAACATGAGAGCGTACAACGCCTCATTATGGTGTCCTCTCAACGTCTCGAGGAGGTGTCGCGCTTGCGCGGGCGTGAGCGTCCGACCTTCGCGGCGATTCATTTTTGGTGACCTAGAGAGCGTGGCGACGTTCCGATGAACGAGTTCCCACCGAATCGCCTGGTCTAGACACTGAGCCAACACGGCTCGAATCCTTCGCACCGTGGAGGGCGAGAGTCCGCTGTCCGATTTAAGGGAGAGGAGCTTGTCGACGTCACTAACGGTCAGTTCGGTGAGTTTCTTTCTGCCGAGAATTGGCAGGATATGCATACGCACAACCGTCTGATAGTTGCTAAACGTGCTGGGGGCAATTTGGTGGCGCATGATGTCCTCAAACCATCGCTCAAAGAGTTCGATCAACGTTACGTTGGTGTCCTGGATGAGAAGCCCATTGTCAAAGTCGCGCCTGACCCTCTTCAGCTTTTTGACGACTTCGGTTCGGTTCTTTGCCGCGACATATTTCCTGATCGGTTTGCCAGCGGGCGAGTATCCGAGATGGGCCACGCCCATCCAAAGTCCATCTGAGCTTCGCTGGTAGATAGAACCCTCGTGATCCGCTCTCCGGTTAGCCATCAAATCCCTCTCGCGTGAACTGCTGAAGTTGCTGCTGAAGCAACGGTCGCGAAGAGCGAAGGAAAGGACAATGATTCTCGAAAACCCATACGAAATATGGGCCCAATTCGTGGAGGTACGGGGATTCGAACCCCGGACCCCTTGCATGCCATGCAAGTGCTCTACCAGCTGAGCTATACCCCCAAAGGACTCTCGATGTTACCAGTTGATGCGCGAGTTACTAGTTCGGTTAGAGATCCTTGGAAGTACCAGCGAGCTGAGAGAGAGATTCGTCAGTGAGACGGAACTCTGTCCAATCGTCCAACGATTCAGCACCGAGAGAACGATAAAAGTCGATCGAAGGTTGATTCCAGTCGAGTACGGACCATTTGAGGCGGTGATAACCCTTCGAAACACATTCTTGCGCGAGGTGGACCAAAAGCGCCTTGCCGAAGCCACGACCGCGGAACTCTGGCTTGATGAAGAGATCCTCGAGGAAGATGCCGTGCGTTCCAGTCCAGGTGGAGTAGTTGAGGAACCACACCGCGAAACCCGCCACTTCTCCCTCGTCGGTCTCTACCAAATCACAAAATACGTTGGGGGAATCGGAGAAGAAACTCTCGCGGAGTTGTTCGGGCGTGGCCCGCGCCATTTCCAGTGCTCGCTCGTAGAGTGCGAGGTCTCGAATGAGTTGGTGAACGGTTGACACGTCTTCGGAGACCGCCTGGCGGATTCTCATCTCGACGGCCTAGCGAGTGATCACGAGCAGAGCGAAGCCGTCGTAGCCCTTGCTCCCAACGGTTTGGATGGCAGTTCCTTCGATTCGGTCATGCGCGGCCGCCATCTCCAGAAACGTACGGACGCCCTTGACTCGTTCGTCCGAACTCGTCGAATCGGCGACCTCACCGTCGCGCACCACGTTGTCCGCGACGATGACCGTGCCCTGCCGTGACAACTGAAGTGAGAGTTCCAAGTACTTCGGATATCCCTCTTTGTCCGCGTCAATGAAGATGAAATCGAATGGCTCCGTGTCTTCATCGATCAAGTCCTGCAATGACGTCGCCGCTGGACCAATACGAACGTCAACCAACTCACCCAGTCCCGCACGGTCAATGTTCTTGCGCGCCACCTCGGCGTGCAATGACTCGAGTTCCAGCGTCACGAGACGGCCGTCACTTGGAAGCGCGCGAGCCAACCAGATTGTGCTGTAGCCCCCGAGAGTCCCAATTTCGAGTATTCGTCGCGATCGTTGCATCCTCGCAAGAAGTTCCAATAACTTTCCTTGATTCGGTGCAACGCTTATCGGAGGGAGATTCGCCTCTGCACTTTGATCAAGGGTTGCGTCAAGTGCACGATCTGCGGGCAAGAAAAGCCCGACGAGGTATTCATCAACATTGGTCCAAAGGTTTTCGCTCATTCACAAAGTCTTGCATCCCTTCGACTCCCATTAATTGGAAAAGGACAAGAGACGTTACGGCGTTCGGCCAAGAAGGGGCAGTCAGTTGAGGATGATGTCGCAAAACTGAGATGGGTGTGACAGGAATGGCGAATGATCACTTTCCAAAGTCAATGCAAAGTCGCACTCTTCGGACATCAACTGCTGGATTTGTGGATCGACCGCATGATCATTCGCGCACCGTATATATATGGTCTCAGTTCTCGCATTTTCGGACTCTCGTTGGTCTCGAAAACTTGCCAGGGTCTGAGTCGAAAGTTGGCCGACCGCCCACCTGGCCACGTCGGGCGTGCAATCGCCGTAAAGGGCGGCAGTCGCTTTGTCCGGACTCAGTCGAACAAACTCCCCATCAACTTCGATGGCGTCGTCCAGCAGCGTGCGCACTCGAATTCTCCTGTTCGCGTCCGTGGAACTCTCGCCAGGGCTGGGCACCAGTGCGGCAACATAGATACAACGCTGGAGATTCGCAATACGTGCCGCGACCTCCGAAACCACGGCGCCTCCGTAACTGTGGGCGACGAGCACGTAAGGGCCCTCATCGATGGCCAGCGCCGCCACGGCCGCGGCGTCCTCGGCGAGACCCGTCGTGGGATCGGCACCGTTCCTCGAACTCGGCAGGTCAACGGCTTTCCACGCGACGCCTCGACGATCGAATTCTGTGGTGATGTCGCGCCAGCACCACGCGCCGCCCCATGCGCCGTGTACGAGGATGTACGTCGGAGAAGCCACGGTGCCATCTTTCTCGACCAGGGGAGTGAGTGCCAAACCCTAGAATGTCTAGATGGCGCGGCCTTTTGACGTTACGAAAATCGAGAAGAAGTGGCAAGACCGTTGGCTCGAAGACGGCACGTACGAGGTCGACAACGACGATCTTCGCGAGCGCTACTACGCGCTGACCATGTACCCCTACCCGTCAGGTTCGGCCCACCAGGGACACGTGCGGATCTACACCTTCGGAGACGTCAACGTGCGCTACCGCACCATGTTGGGCAAGGCGGTGCTGTCGCCCTTTGGATTCGACTCCTTTGGCCTGCCGGCCGAGAACGCCGCCATCAAGGCCGGTACGCACCCTCGCGTCTTCACGGAGGCCCGCATCATCGAACTCAAGTCGTCGCTCATCCGACTCGGCGCGGTCTATGACTGGCGACGAGAGGTCCGCAGCCACGAACCGTCCTACATTCGCTGGTCGCAGGCGATCTTCCTCGCGTTCTTGAAAGCCGGCCTCGCGTACCGCGCGGAGGCGCCGGTCAACTGGTGCCCCGGGTGCGGCACGGTACTCGCCAACGAACAGGTCCTTCCTGACGGAACGTGCGAACGCTCCGGTGACCTCGTCGAGCGACGGAACTTGGAACAGTGGTTCTTCAAGATCACCGACTACGCCGAGGAGTTGTTGAACGACCTCGACACGCTCGAGTGGCCCGAACGGGTGAAGGCGATGCAGCGCAATTGGATCGGGCGCAGCGAAGGCGTCGAGTTCGACCTGACGCTCGCTGGCCATCCAGAAAAGGCGATTCGCGTCTTCACGACGCGACCCGATACCGCCTTTGGCATCACGTACGCCGTCGTCGCGCCCGAGCACCCATTGCTCGATGAACTGACGACCGACGACCAGCGCGCCAGCGTCTCCGCGCTCGTCGAACGCGCGTCGAAGGAGAGCGAGGTCGTGCGTACGGCATCCTCGGAGGGCGGGGCCGCGCTCGAAAAGCGCGGCGCGTTCACCGGGAGCTACGTGCTCAATCCCTTCAACGGCGAATCGGTGCCGGTCTACGTGGCCGACTACGTGCTCGGCACCTACGGCACGGGTGCGATCATGGCCGTGCCCGGAGAAGACGAACGCGACCACGCCTTCGCGCTGGCCTACGGACTGCCGATCGTCCACACCACTCGGGTGCCCGACGGTTTTGACGGTGGCGCCTACAACGGCGAAGGCGAGAAGATCAACTCGGGATTCTTGAACGGGCTCGATATCGGCGACGCGAAGCTTCGCGCGACCGAGTTCCTCGCCGAGCACGCCCACGGCGACGTCAAGGTGAACTATCGCCTCCGTGACTGGTTGATCTCGCGTCAGCGTTTCTGGGGCACTCCGATCCCGATCATCTACTGCTCGAACTGCGGCATCGTGCCGGTACCGGACGACCAGTTGCCCGTCCTCGCGCCCGATGACGTCACGATGGACAAGACCGGTCAGTCGCCACTCGCGACTCACGCGGAGTTTCACAATACGACCTGCCCGGTCTGTGGCGCGCCCGCCTTTCGCGAAGCCGACACGATGGACACGTTCTGTGACTCGTCGTGGTACTTCTTGCGCTACACCGATCCCTGGACGCCGAACATGGCGTTCGATCCGAAAGAAGCGGCGAAGTGGATGCCGGTCGATCAGTACATCGGCGGTATCGAGCACGCGATTCTGCACCTGCTCTACGCACGCTTCTATATGAAGGCCATGGTCGATATCGGCCTGGCGCCGGGACTTCCACGCGAACCGTTCAAACGTCAGTTCTCTCAAGGCATGATCCGACTCTCAGGTTCGAAGATGTCGAAGTCCAAGGGCAATCTCGTGACGCCCGAGGAGTATTTCGATACCGTCGGCGCCGACGCACTTCGACTCTTCCATCTTTTCGTGGGCCCACCGGCTGACGACAGCGACTGGACCGACCAGACCGACGAAGTCATTGACGGGTGCGGACGATTCCTGGACCGCGTTTATCGACTGAGCCAGTACCGCGAGGTCAACTTCCACGACGGTGTCGATGGCGACGACGAAGAGGTCCGGCGCGCCGTGCATCGAACCATTGAGAAGGTCACGAACGATCTCGAGCACTGGAGTCACAACACCGCGGTTGCCGCGCTCATGGAGCTACTCAACACGATTTCCAAGTGGGCGCGAAGCGATCACGGGGCCGAGCGCGCCACGTTCAATGAGGCCGTCGACGTACTCGTGATGCTGTTGGCTCCTATGGCACCACACGTGACGGCCGAGATCTGGGAGGAGCGACATCCCGGTGAAAAGAGCGTGCACCACCAGACGTGGCCAGCCGCCGATCCAGTATTGGTGAAGCGCGCGAAGGTCACGATGGTCGTGCAGATCAACGGGAAGGTTCGCGCGCGCCTCCAAGTGGCGCCGGACATCTCGATGGCGGACGCTGCCACGGCGGCCCTCGAGGACGCGACGATCAGCGCGGCGTTGGCCGGCGTGATGCCCGAGAGGATCGTCTCTCGACCACCTCGACTGGTGAACTTCATCGTCTGATGGGTAAACACTCCGAAAAGGATTCCGACACGACGATCACGATCGAGCCGCCTCGTTTCGACCGCCCCGAGGTCGAGATTCGTGCCTCGACGAGGCGCAAGAAGACCGGCACGGCGCACTGGTCAGGGAGTCGCATCGTCGTGCTGATCCCGGCGCGGATCAAGGGCCGCGAACGAACGAGTTTCGTCGATGATCTCGTGGAGCGCCTCATGACCCAGCGACCTCAGAACTCCACCGGCGACGCGTCCCTGGAGGATCGCGCCAAAGAACTCGCCGAGCGCTACAACGACGGCGTCGCGCCGAGTTCAGTTCGATGGGTGAAGAACCAACAGGCTCGTTGGGCGTCGTGTTCGCCGGCGTCCAAGGAGATCCGACTCTCCAATCGCCTTCGTCAGTGTCCCGAATGGGTCATCGACGCGGTGCTCGTCCACGAATTGGCGCACCTCCAAGAGGTCGGACACACGGCTCGATTCAATGAGATCGCCGATCGCTTCGAACGTCAGGGTGAGAGCGGTCTGTTTCTCGAGGGTTACGCGTTGGGACTCGGACTTCGCATCGAAGAGGGTGACGTCGACGTCAATGCGGACGACTGACCGAGACCTCGCTGCTTCGTAGAGGGCCTCAGTTGGCTTCACCTCGAAGGAATTTCTCGAGTTCGGCGGCTAACTCGTCGCCGCTCGGCAACTCGTCGCCGAGCGATACCCCTTCGATTTCGTCGGCGGCTTCTTCGAGCTGTTCGACCATGGTGGTGTGATCGGGATTGTTCGTCACGAGGTCATCGACGCGCTGACGGGCCTCTTCGGCCGACGCGCGAAGACTGCCCGCGTCGAGGGTCAGCCCGGCGATGCTCGCCAGGCCGTCGATCAACGCCGCCGACGCTTGGGGATAGGGCATTGAGGCCACGTAATGGGGCACCCGGGCCCAGAGGGTGACGATCTCCATGTCGACCTCTGAGAATCCCAGTTCGAGCGCGGAACTGATGCCCGCGGGAACTTCGAGTTCACCGGACACCGTGCCCACTCGCGCCAGCAGATTGGCACTCGTGGCTGGGGCCGTGCCGATGATCCGTACGGGTCGGGTGTGCGGGGTTGGTGCAGGGAACGCGCCCAGTCCGACCACGAGACGAACGTCGAAGCGACCGGCCGCGTCAGTGACGACGTCCACGAAGTCGCTCCAGTGAAAGTCCGGCTCCGGCCCGACGAGAAAGAGGATGTCCGCGCCGTCACCGTCGCGACCGAAGCGCAGTTGGATCTCGGGCCAGGTCAGTTCAGTGGTGACACCGTCGACGATGCGCGCGATCGGTCGACGGGCGCGCTGGTCGATGAAGTATTCGGTGTCGAACGTGGCGAGGACTTCGGTGTAGATGGTGTCGAGCATGGTGCCGATGGCGTTGCTCGCGCCGAGCCCGGCGTCGATCCAGCCCTCGAGCGAGATGACGAGGACGGGCTCGTTGAGATCGGGGTCGGCGAGGAAGATGATGTGGTCGTAGATCTCGTCGTCCATCAATTCACCTCCAATGTCATCTTCGCACTTTGCGCGAGCATCGAAATATGCTGCGGGTATTCCGTGACGCTGCCCTGGTCACCACCGGCGGCACCGGCGCTGTAACGAGCGAACACGCCTTGCATGATGCAGGCCAACTTCCAATAACCGAACGCTTGATAGTAAGCGACGTGACTGAGATCGAGTGATGAGTGTGACGCGTACGCGCTCAGCACCTGATCACGGCTGGCGAAACCTTTGGCGGTCGTCGGTGCGACACCGAGCAACGACGCCGTCGGGTCCGACGGCTCGGCCCAATAGACCATGAGAAGTCCGAGATCGGCGATCGGGTCGCCCAGCGTGCAGATCTCCCAGTCGAGGATCGCGCGTACCCGACCGCTTTCGTCCAGGACCGTGTTATCGAGGCGATAGTCACCGTGGACGACCGACACGCGCTGCTGGAGCGGGATTTTCGCACTCAGTTCATCGCCGACGGCTTCGATGAGGCCACCGTGATCGACCCCTTCGACGTACATCTGCTCGTACTGGGTGCGCCAGCGTCGCAATTGGCGCTCGATATAGCCGTCGTGGCGCGCCAGGTCCCCGAGTCCGGCGCCCTCGACGTCGACGTCGTGGAGTTGGGACAGGGTTGCCGCGAGGTGATCGCCGATGACGCCTCGGATGGGTTCATCGAAGGTCGCTTCGGCCTGGGCGCGGTCGCGCAGGATCGCGCCGTCGACGAACTCCATGACGTAGAAGGGCCGCTCATTGACCTCATCATCGATACAGAGTCCGAGCGGCTCGGCGACCGGTACGCCGAGCGGATACAGGGCCGAAATCACGGTATGTTCGCGCACCATGTCGTGGGCCGTCGGGAGCACGTGACTCGTCGGCGGACGGCGAAGCGCGAACGCCATTCCGTCGGCATCGACCACCCGATAGGTCAGATTCGAACGACCGCCGGCGATGAGTTCGAAGGTCATGGGCGCGACGGCATTGACGTTCTCGCTCATCCACGCCGAGACGTTGGCTTCGTCAATTCCGACGACGACACTGTTCATATTCGGCGAGGATAACAGCGCTTTGTGACCCCTTCAATCATGCGAACACCCCGTTATGCTGACCGACGTGACTGACGTAACTGACGCAACATTTGGAACCGCCGTAATGGAGCGGTCGATGACCGTGCCGGTCGTCGTGGACCTCTGGGCCGAGTGGTGTGGACCGTGCAAGACACTCGGCCCGATCATCGAGAAGGTCATCGAAGAGACCGGCGGCGCCGTCGAACTGGCGAAGGTCGACGTCGACACCAATCCACAGGTCGCCCAGGCGTTCAACGTCCAATCGATCCCCGCGGTGTTCGCCATTCACGAGGGCAAGATCGTTGACTCCTTCGTCGGGGCCGTTCCGGAATCAACGGTTCGAGCGTTCGTAGAGAAACTCGCACCCGGTGCCTCGAAGGTCGACAAACTCCTGAGCGAAGGCGACGAGACGTCGCTTCGCGCCGCGCTCGAACTCGACGCCACCAACGTCGACGCCGCCGTCGCGCTCGGCGATCTCTTGCGTCGGTCCGATCGATTCGACGAGGCCGACGCCGTCTTCAAGCCGTTCGAGAACGTACTAGCCGCCAAGACCGTCCTCGCACGAATTCGATTGCAGCGAAGTGGCGTCTCTCTGGATGGCGACCTGGATCTAACGCTCGAACACCTGTTGGAGCAGTCGTCGAGCGAGAGCACCGCAAAGGATTCGCTGCTGGAGATCCTCGACGCACTCGGACCCGAGGACCCGCGCTACGTGTCGTACCGGCGAAAACTCGCCAGCCGTCTCTACTAGTGCGGGTCTATCAACCACCAGCGCCGATATCGCTGCGGCTCGGTGCGACGACATTCGATCTCACGTCGCGCGCGTTGGTGATGGGGATACTCAATCGCACCAAGGACTCCTTTTACGAGCCGGCCGCCACCTTCGACCTCGACGCACTCTTTGATCGGGCCCAGCGCCTCGTCACCGAGGGCGCGGACATATTGGACGTCGGGGGAGTGAAGGCCGGTCCCGGTGACGAGGTCTACGAGGCGGAGGAATTGGAGCGCGTCGTGCCGGTCATCGCCGAATTAGTCCGTCGATTCGATGTGCCAATAAGCATTGACACCTGGCGCGCCTCGGTCGCCGAGGCAGCCTTTGGCGAAGGGGCGTGTATCGGCAACGACATCAGTGGCTTTGGCGATGACCAGTATCTACCGGTCGCCGCCAAAGCGGGGGCCACCGTCGTCGCCACGCACATACGTCTCAAGCCACGCGTCGCGGATCCCACTCCGCACTACGACGACGTCACCGCGACAGTCGCCGATTTCCTGGTCGAGCGGCGTCAGCGCGCGCTCGACGCCGGCGTCAGCGTGGAGCGCATCGTGGTCGACGCGGGGCTCGACCTCGGCAAGACGGCCGCTCAGTCGTTGCAGCTGCTTCGAGACTCCGAGCAATTGGCCGGACTCGGCGCGCCACTTCTGCTCTCGGCCTCGAACAAGACTTTCCTCGGTGTGCTCTTCGATTTACCCGTGACCGATCGTCGCGAGCCGTCGCTGGGGGCGACGGCGCTGGGCATCGCCGCGGGGTGTCGTATCGTTCGGGTCCATGACGTCCAGGGATCGGTTCGGGTGCGCGACGTGATCGCGCGACTCATCGAAGAAGAGCGATCGTGATCTCGAGTGTCTGTGTCGTGGGAACCGACGCGACCATGGTCTATGACGCCGTGCACAACGTCATCGCCGAAGCCCTGGGCGAACTGGATCCCTCCTTCGCGCTCCAGGACTTCACTGCGAAGGACGTCACGACCTCCGGAGGAGAGCCGGTGACGCCGCTGGTGCTCGAGGCGCTGAACACACCGCCGTTCCTCGTCGAGCGGCGCGTGGTCGTTGTGCGCGACGCGCAGTCGTTGGTCGCCGAAGAAGTCGCTGACGTACTGGCGTGGATGAGCGATCCAGCACCGGACGTGGTCTTGGTCCTCGCGGTGGTGGGTACCAAGGCCCACAAACTCGTGAAGGGCGCGAGCTCCGTCGTCGAGGTCAACGTCGGCTCACGAACCGCCGACCGCGTCACCTTCGTCGAAGCCAAGTTGGCCGAATACCGAGTGAACGTCGATCACGACACCGCGATCAAGATCACCGACCGGCTAGGCGACGACGTCGCGCGCGTCGACGCGCTCGCGCGGACGCTTCAGACGATCTACGGGACGGCGCCGCTCAACTTCGGTCACGTCGAGCCGTATCTCGGTGACGCCGGGGACGTTCCCGAGTGGGACCTGACCGACGCGATCGACGGGGGTGACGCCGCGAAGGCGATCGTCGTGGCGCGTCGCATGCTCGATTCCAAGGGCCGTGCCGGGCTGCAGATCGTGAACATCCTGCAGCGTCACTATCTGCGGATGGCCAAGCTCGAGGGAAGCGGCGTGCGCTCGGCCGACGAGGCCGGGGCGCTCTTAGGCGTGAAGGGATTTCCGGCGACCAAGGCGCTTCAGATGTCCCAGCGATTGGGGACCGAAAGGATTTCGACGGCCGTGCACTGGATCGCCGACGCCGACGTCGCCCTAAAGGGCGGTGTCAGTTACGGCGGGAAGGACCTCAACACCGATATGGACGTGACGGATCTGACCGTCGTGGAGATACTGGTGGCCCGACTAGCCAAGATGACCCAGGGCGCCCGGCGCCGCTAGGTAGTCGCGCAGGACTAGGCGTTCTCTTTCAGCGCGGCGATCCGCTTCATCAGGCCGCTCTTCTTGTTGGCGGCCTGGTTCTTGTGGATGATCTTCTTGGTGGCGGCCTTGTCGATGCGCTTGATGGCCAAACGTAGGGCGGACTCTTCGTCCTCGGTCCCGACGGCGGCGACCGCGTTCTTCACGCGGGTTCGCACCTCGGACTTGACCTTCTTATTGCGCTCGCGGTCGACCGCGTTCTGCTTGTTGCGCTTGATCTGGCTCTTGATGTTTGCCACGAAATTCCTCGTTCTAGTGCACGGACTTTGCGTCCAGTGGGCTTGTTAAGAATAGCAGGCCGCTCAAAGTGCCCTTCTGCAAAGGTTCGCGCGAGATGCCCGGTAGCCTTGATGGACCGTGGCAACTCCTTCAACGACCGTCGATTCCGCCAAAATTCGCACCATCAGCATCATCGCGCACATCGATCACGGCAAATCTACGCTGTCGGACCGGATCTTGGAGATCACCGGCGCGGTCGATCCGCGCCTCATGCGCGCGCAGTACCTCGACTCGATGGACATCGAGCGCGAGCGCGGCATCACGATCAAGGCCCAGAACGTCCGGGTCAACTACGACGGCCACATCATTCAACTGATCGATACACCGGGACACGTCGATTTCGGATACGAAGTGTCGAGGTCCCTGGCCGCCTGCGAGGGAGCCGTATTACTCGTTGACGCCAGCCAGGGCATTCAGGCCCAGACACTGGCCAACTGCTACCAGGCGATCGAACACAACCTCGAGATCATCGCGGTCCTCAACAAGATCGACCTGCCCGCCGCCGATCCCGAAAGGTGCATCGAAGAACTCGAGCGGGTCCTCGGACTCCCGGGCGACCAAATATTGCAGATCTCGGCGAAAACCGGCGAAGGCGTTCCGGAATTGCTGCACGCGGTCATCGAACGGATCCCGGCGCCCAAGGGCGACCCGGACGCCGCGCTCCAGGCACTCATCTTCGACTCGTACTACGACCAGTACCGCGGCGTGATCAGTTCGATCCGAATCGTTGAAGGGACGTTGCGCGGCGACGCTCGCGTCCGAATGTTGCAGGCCGGGGAGAACCACGAGATCGAAGAGATCGGGATTCGAACGCCGGACATGATCCGGGTCGCCCAACTCGGCCCCGGAGAGGTCGGCTTCATCGTCGCCGGCATCAAGGACGTCGGCGGCGCGCGCTCCGGCGAGACGATCACCGAGGCGGCCCGACCCGCGGAACCATTGGGCGGCTACCTCGATCCCAAGCCCATGGTCTTTTGCGGTATCTACCCGATCGACGGCGACGACCTGCCGGACCTGCGCGACGCACTGGACAAGTTGAAGCTGAATGACGCGTCGATCACCTACGAACCAGAGTCCTCCAAGGCCCTGGGCTTCGGATTCCGCTGTGGTTTTCTCGGTCTCTTGCACATGGAGATCGTGCGCGAGCGACTCGACCGTGAGTTCGATCTGGGCATCATCGCGACGGCACCCTCGGTCGTCTACCGCGCCTTCCTCACGGACGGCACCGAGTTGCTCGTGGACAACCCGACCGAATTGCCCGACCTCAGTCGCCTGGACCACATCGACGAGCCGATGCTGGCCATCACGATCTTGACGCCCTCGGAGTACCTTGGGGCCGTGATGGACCTCGCGCAGAGTCGTCGCGGCGAGATGATCAAGATGGACTACATGTCGACCGATCGCGTCGAACTTCGTTATACGATCCCCCTGGCCGAGGTGGTCATCGACTTCTTCGACGCGCTCAAGAGCCGGACCAAGGGCTACGCGAGCCTCGACTATGAGCCGAGCGGCTACATCACGTCCCAACTCGTCCGTGTCGACCTCTTGATCAACCACGAACCCGTTGACGCGTTCTCGACCATCGTGCACAAGTCCAACGCCGACTACTACGGACGCCGGATGGCCGAGCGCTTGAAAGAGCTCATCCCTCGACAGATGTTCGACGTGCCGATCCAAGCCGCGGTCGGTGGTCGGATCATCAGTCGCGAGACCGTGAAGGCCCGTCGAAAGGACGTCCTCGCCAAGTGTTACGGCGGTGACATCACCCGAAAGCGCAAGCTCCTCGAGAAACAAAAAGAGGGTAAGAAGCGGATGAAGAGTCTCGGTCGCGTCGAGGTCCCGCAGGAGGCGTTCGTGGCCGCATTGAAGCTGGAGGACTGAGATCTCAATCTCAACGACCAGCGAGAGAGGACTGCATGAGGACGTGTGAATGTGATGCGGAGAACCAGGACGACGCCGTCTTCTGCGCTTATTGCGGACGGCGCCTGCCCGAGATAGAAAGTCCTCACGTGGCGACCGCGCCTCTCCGTAGCGCGGAAACGCTCACCGCGAACACGGAGCGTCAACGACGGGTCATGGTCATGGCAGCGGGATTCGTGGCGGTCATTCTGGTCGTCGCCGTGGGCCTCACGTTTGCGCTTCGGAACGTTCACATCGACATCAATTCGAGCAACCTCGTCTCCGTACAACTCCCGCTGAACGTTTGCCCGACGTCCGTCGGGGACTCGAGTGAGACGCCCGCGATCCTGCCCTCGACGGTCCATGTTGAAATCAACAAGGTCGATTCAACCCAGTTGGCTTTTTATTCGGACAATGAGGGCCTGACGACACTGTTGGCCCCTTCAGGTTGGACGTGTACGGCGGCCATCGGCGCGAACGGTTCCAGTTCGGTGCAAGTGGCACCGTCGGGTCAATCGGTCGTGTCGAGCGCGGTGCTCAGTGTTGGATCCACAGCCCAGGTGGTCAGTGCGTCACAGACGAGCGCCTGCGTCGGTTGTCGCGAATCTCTGGCGTGCCCCTTGTTCGACAGCGCGGCGAACGACTACCAACGCGCATTTCAGCACACGTGCCCGACCACGCGGCCGTCATCTGAGGTTCAGACAATGCGTACGAGTCACCTCGCCGAATTCACTGACCCGCCGGGAGTCCACGGCGACGCGACGCCCTCCGGTGGCGAGTATCCGGCGATGGGGGTGATGACCTATTTTGACGACGTCAAAAGTGATGGAAGTTGGACCGAGACGTGTGTACTTCCGGCCGCCGACAAATCGCTGTGCAAGGTGATACTCGGAGACTTCGTCGCAAGGTACGAAAAGCGCTGACCGACACTTTGCACGAACGCACCAACGGAACGTGTCGACGCTGTCGGTGAGCGAGGGGCGATTCGGTAGAGCGACGGCGCTAGTACCCGGTCGTGCCGTCGATCAGTTCGCGGATGATGTCGGCGTGACCACAGTGTCGCGCGTACTCTTCGATCATGTGGATATATATCCAGCGAAG
>Ga0182030_10001844_pt1 | contig 44380 bp, 50 predicted proteins | sample 812S3MmetaG_FD_121299 | JGI IMG/M metagenome (GOLD analysis project Ga0182030, IMG submission 121299) | Permafrost microbial communities from Stordalen Mire, Sweden - 812S3M metaG (Illumina Assembly) | ecosystem: Environmental > Terrestrial > Soil > Wetlands > Permafrost | place: Sweden... | reverse complement strand
CCCCCCCCCCCCCCCCTTTTTTTTTTTTTTTTTTTTTTTTTTTTTGAGCACCTAAAGAAAAGTAATATTGTTGTTGATGCTTTGATCGTTCGATTTTTGAGGTCTTGTGCTTATTGCCCTAGTTGTTGGACTGAAGTGGATGATAGTATTCGATTTTAGGGAAGAGGAGATTGGTGGTATTTTAAAGGTATGAGGGATGAGGTTGAGATAGCTGTGAATGTATCGAGCTTGAACATTAACAAGATATAGAACTTTCCATGCTTTGTTTTTATATTATCCCTGCCACGAAGCCCCTCACATCCTAAAACCATCTTGTTACCGGAGATAAAACTTCTTCGATTTTGTTGATGCAGAGTGTATTCACTTCTTGCTGCAACTCTAGACGGTGCGAGAGTCATCTTCAAACACCAACTGAAAAAGGTAGACCCCGGAAGGATGAATTTTTAGATATGAATCAAAAAGACGCTGGAGAAAGTTTGTGGATTACGGAACCTTATCCAAGTAGAGTTTTAATTCCAGTGGTATATCGTTATGTGCCTATTTTCGGTGCTTTGAGAGCCTATATAGTTCCGTGGGTTGATTGAATCTGCGTCAAAGGCGCTCCCAATTGCTGAAAACAGGGGTACAATGTTACTGGCTTTCATTTCAAGATGCCAATATTGTGGAAACTTCAGACCTCCTTACATTAGGGTGGAATAGCCCCCCTACCGCTTTTGCTCGACGATACCGAAGTCTCTCTAAATACGACGAAGACCATGATGGTTATGTAGTTTTCGATATTTACAACGATAATTTGGGCCCAAAAGGCGATCTAGATCCTAACTGTAGTACAAGCCTCAGAGGGCGTGCGGCCTTTACTGTCCTGTCAAGTGACGACTGTGTTGGATTGTACTAGTCACGTAGGGCGCCAAGGTGGCCTACTTGGACGGTAACTCAATCTTTAACAAATCAACTCCGCTCTAACGCAACCAACCCCCAAAGGATCATCCAGTATTTTCGAGAGCTTTCTTCTAGTTTGTTCCTCGATTCCCTCAATGCCGTTGGCGATGCGTCTGAGTTATATCACGAGTGGCCAGATGTTACCGTCTTGGTTGCGATACAGAGAGACCAATAGGCTTAGCTCATTGGGCTTTTTGGTGGCCAAGTTCAATAGAAGTAGAGCATAGAGCAAGTAAATTTGCTTGTATTGCAATGCTTGAGACTAGAGTCCATGACCTTCACGTAGATCATCTGAAATCCGTTGTTGCTTTGGCATCTGGAAATTCAATGTATGTAGCAGAGGCTCTGCTGCAAGATCCCTCCAATACTGATCGATCTAGCGACAGGTAATTTGTAGGTATCATCATTCAACTCTTTCTCTCTTATGCTCTGCATTCAGTTAGTGAGCTTGCCATTCTTGCTCAGACGCTAATCACGCTCAGCTCAGCCAGCTCACCCGAGCAACTGAGGACGACCTTCTTTCACTATTTAACCTGCAGTTGACGCCATCTGGAATTTTCCTCTGGTTAGTGGGTTCCTTGGGAATTGGAGCTTTGCAGAAATATCAGGTAATAACGCAAATGTGCCAATCAGATGTGACCACGTGTGACCAAGCCTGTAAGTACATGCGAGGCTCTCTAAAGTTAGCCCCTCCACGATAATTTCAAGCATAAAAGAGAAGTAGATGGCGATCATATGGGTGGATATGATTGCTGATCGTTGAACAAGCTTCTCCCCAGTTGGCAATGTATGGCAGTAGCCCCAAGTCCATGGCTTTAGAGATAGACGACTTCTACCAGTATTCGAAAATCTTGGATCAGGACACAATCAGATTGATTATTCTCCAACCATCCCAAGACCCAGAAGCTGAAGTCAAATGCTCATTAGTGCAAGTGTCACTTGAAGAATTGGAAGACGATATCAGCGAGCATTATGTGGCTCTTTCATACATATGGGGTGACCCTACATTATCATACTCGGTACTTGTTGATGGAAAGAAAGTACGAATAACTTCGTCGTTAGACTGCGCTCTGCGACACCTTCGAGAACCTAACAGAATTTTAAGGCTATGGGCTGACGGTATTTGCATCAATCAAAGCAATATTGAGGACCGCAATCAACAAGTTCGACTAATGGGATCTGTGTATATGCTGGCTCAACATACCGTCATCTTCCTAGGCCCCTCGAACCCCAAAATAGATCCTGTTGTTCAATATATTGCAACGCGAAAGGATCCGAAATCTCATACAGCCCCATCTGCCAATGATGCTCTTCCAGATGATCTGAACGCTGTTCTGAAATCAAACATCCTCAACCACCCGTGGTTCACTCGGGTATGGGTGCTTCAAGAACTTGTTCTTTCTAAAGATCCATGGATTCAATGGGGAAAATTCCGCGTGAGGTGGGATCAGTTCTGCAAATTTGCGCTTCCAAAGTCCGATTTTACTTCTAATTCAAAATCCGATCGCGGTTCGGATGATCCTGTATTATCAGGCTGTGCTGGTATGAATGAAATCCGGAGAGCTCATAGAGCCTCCAACACTCCGAACCCCAATGTCTCCTCGAGCGAAACCCTTCTTAACATTCTTGTCACACGACGGGGTGCTGGGGTTTCCGATCCTCGAGATATGGTCTATGGCCATCTTGGCCTGTTGCCTCAACCCATTGAAATTGCTATGGAGATTGACTACGGCAAATCTGTTGCCAAGGTCTACGAGGATATCGCACGCCACTTCATCAGAAGGGACAACTCTCTAGCTTTCCTCCAACACCTCGAGAACGTCGATTTAAACAGTCGTCGGGATGGACTGCCTTCCTGGGTACCGGATTGGACAATCAGCCACAAACCGTCTTCTCGAGAGATACAGTATCCAAGCGACTATGTCTTCCCTCGCGCTCTAGGTGTCATTATCGTACCTGGGTGGGATGGCGGGCAGATCAAGTATATCGTGCGCGACCCATCTTTCGATACTCACGATGATTGTCTTGGTTCAATTGAAAAGTCAGGGTGTTTAAGAATCCATAGGTTGTTCGGATACTTGTTTTCCAAGGCGCCAAATCCAAATTCGAAACTCGGTGGCTACGACGACCTCAAGGAGAAAATTAGCCAATTTGAGTCGAAGTCGTTCCCCGAGACTCTTCTCTCCGCATGTATGGAACTCTGTACAAAATACTGCGAAACCATCGATCAACTCACTTGGAATCTTGATGGTGTCGACTATGATGGTGCCAATAGCCTCATATCTAATATCGCGGAAGCATTTGGCATCGAAACGGGGTACATGCCATCTCGGCACCTACTACTCCTTCGAAAATTCGCTTCGATTTTAAACTGCATGCGCATTCTCATGTGCAATATCCCCGATTCCGAGAAATTCCTCGCATTCACGGACAGCGGCGCGATAGTCCAAGTACCGAAATTCGCAAGAGTCGATGATGTAGTGTGCGACCTTGGATTTCTCCCTGGATTTACAATTCTTCGGCGCACCGAGACGGCTTCCAATTCCAATAAGGGTGAGCTGCTGAGGATTTTCAAGTTGGCTTCCACTGGCCTTCGAGGCTTTTTTCTTTTCGAAAAGGATTACCATTGCACGCGATCGTCTTTTGCTCTTCATTGATGTTTCTGTGTCATTTATTTGAAGAGACCCTATGTAATAGGGTCTTCAGCTCTATAAAGCAGAGGTCGAACCACATATTGCTTGGCCTGAGGTAATAACGATTTCTCGACATTGTATCTCTCTTTTCGTCATTGTTGAGGGGATCGATGAGGTTAGACTTGGTAGTTCCCTAGGAAATGTCTAGAATCCACAAAGGAAAGATATTGCAAAACTCCAAATAAATCCCAATAAATACATGTTAACAAACAAGCACTTGCCGTACAGTTTTGCCTTCGAGGCCAATTCCTTTTTCATTGTAGAAGTGCAAGGGCTTCCTTTTCCAGCTTATCCAAGTATGCTTTTGTATCCTCCGCAGAACTTTCTGCTTGTTTTAGCAAGTATTTCTCATCTACTTTACTAGTATATTGCTTCTCCCAACTATTAAACTCAGTATTCGGAACAAGCAGCTTTTCTTCCAGCCACACTCCATATTGCGATTTCCATAATTTTGTCTTGAGATCTGGATACTTGACGTATGATGTGGCTTTAGGATTAAACTAAACGATAACTTTGCCGTCGGGATCATTGCGATCTTCTGACTGCTCGGATGTTGTAGCCATATATTGACCCATTCGGGGCGGATCTTGCGGATTTGTGGGAGGGACTAGGAGGCTGAGAAGTCGGATGATGTAGCCTATTTCTTTTTCGTACATACTTTTGTCACCTATACCTGCTGCCGCGACTATAGTCACGGTTGGCTTGGCCCCGGGGCCTAACATGCCACCTAGTTCTAAGTATTGTAATAGGGATGGCATATCATGAGAGACACTAGGGCTGTCCGGTCGTCCTTTGACGATGGGGAGGAGGGTTTGTAGGTTTGGACCTGACATAGCTTGTGTGACTGCTTCGAGGTTACTACACTTGCTAGCTTGATAGGCTTTGGTCCACGTATGACTGCAGCGGTATGTCGAAGGTTTGCGTGAGTCCTCAGTCATGTTGGATGGGTGCCTCTCAACTCCATAAGTGGAAGATGATCGATCCACTACCTAGACAATGAGTTGAAAGACAGAATTGCTTAACGACTTCGCAGATCAAGCTTTTACTACAGCTCGAATTCAATATCTAAACAATAATACCTAATTTAGGTTGTGAAAGTGTTGAGGAGGTATCTCAGACGAGGGTTCTATGATACATGAATTCGAATGCTAACCGAGGAACCATCAATAGTAGATAACCATCCCAATCCTCAAGAAACTTCTAGGAATGAGTGCCTTTCCTTTGCCATTTGATTTGCACACACTTTTTGAGATTTCATGAGCTCTGGAATTATTCAGCAGGTCATTATCAAGGAGGTGACGTCCGCAAAGCCCCAGGGAACGCGTTATATTTACCCCGCAACGCGACTTTTGAATTCACCCAAATGCAACATCTTGAAGTAAAATCACGCAACTGCTAGATCTGCTATACAAAGAGTCGACCTTCGAAAAAATTGACGCCTTTCTCGAGCGACAAAAATATCTGCTCCGTCCAAAATGCCGTCTGAAGATCCCCGCAAATACCCCCTCTACGACACAACCTTCACTTTACACCGCGTCTCTCCCCTCTACACAGGGAACCCCCTCGACAACAATTCCCTCCAACAACACGCTCGCTCCTTTCGCGATAGATTGGTAGGCGATGTACTCCGCGGCGTACGCGTCGGTCTCGCCACCGACAACGACTCTCTCGCAGCCTCCGGCGCATTACAAACAGTGACATGGCGACTGCTTCCCGAAGAAAATCTATGGAATACGAGTGATGAAACAGAATTAGACGCCACGATCTCCTCATCTATCGCGCGAGGATGGCTGATCTCTGTTACTTACGAGAATGCGAAATATAAGGCGATACTATTACGAGGTGCACAGCAAGAAGGCCAGGAGGCTGAGGGAGATGATGGGTTTGAGCACATTCCGTTGTTATTGATGCGTATGCCCGGGTCCTTGAGGGAGGCGTTTATACAATTTCTGACGGAGACGTTTGATACAAGGGTTTCGGTCATGCGGTTACAGACACCGTACCTGACATCTGCTCTGGAGGAATACATCTCTTCTTGTTCTATGAGGGTTTTACAAAATGTTATCAGCGAAGTGGAGATTGACCTTGGGTTTGATAACCCCACTGGAAATGGCATGCTGTATCGGATTCGGATCGTTACTGCGAGGGAGGATTTACCACGGATGGTTTTGAGTGGGAAGAAGATTGAGAGGACGGAGAACAGGGAGGAGTCACCGTTTATTACTGCGCTGAGGACGCATGTTGATGCTCATTTTGCGTTGAATATGAAGCATGAGATGCTGAAGATAATGAAGATTGCTTGTGCAGCTTTTGTTCTTGGTGAGGAAGGAAAGGCTAAGATTACTGAGCCTACGGTTCATGATTTGGATTTCAATCAGAGTCAAGCAACGTGGAGACTTATTGATTCGTTGGTTGAGCTGGCCGAAGGAGGCGAGTTGTCAAAGGGGATTGGGGATTGAAAGGACGAACCTTTCTGAGCTGAACTTCGATTTCTGGATTTCTGGGGGGGGGGGGGGTTCCAAATTCTTGAAACGGGCCTCAAGATAAGTGACGAATCGAGATCCTTCCTGTCAAGCCAAAAGGACACGCACTCGATCTTGTGGATCACGATTCATCTCGGCCCTCCTCGCAGAGCTCTGTTGTATTGGGGATACCGCGCTTGTCACCAACTGTTCTACCTCGAGGACATGAATGCATCGCTATGCAGTGAAGCCAACAAAATCGCAAACCATCTCGAGGATGCCTTGGAACAATATCGCCGCCTCCAAGCTTCTCCGTAACAGTTTCCTTCACCGTCAATTGCCAATGACTATACAATCCACCACCTAAAGTCTGCGCAGGATACGATTTGGGCATTTCGCTGATGCGTCATCAAGAGTTGCGGCTCTACTGTACGCACGAAGGAACTTCATCTTGTAGAAGTAGGCCTGGACTGAGAGGTAAATCTTTAGAACCTAGATGCCAGATCTAAGGTTATGCTGCTGTGTCCAGAAAGTTTTTGAAGTTAGGTTGTACCACGCCCTATTAGGTACCACAGAGAAGGGTTCTTTGGTACTGAATATATCACAATTTCTTCACTAATCTCTACCAAACATGCTTGTCCTTTGTAATTACCCTAATCTTCGAAATTTAAAGTTGTGTCATGTAATACAACAGTAAATAATGGTCTTCTGAATTCCAACTGGCTATTGGTATTTCCCGTGACTTCGCGTGAGAATCAGGAAAGAAGTGGGGTGTCACGTCGCCCATCCCACGGAAGAGCGATCAGGAAACACATTTCTCGACCCAAACAAATATTATTATCATTCATAGACACATCATCTTGTACAAGCAAGCATCGCGACTCCAGCAACGAGTATTAACTATCGTTTACACGTTTGCCTAGGAGACGCGTGTCATAGGAACTCACCGATCCGGTAGCTCGCGCCCGCCACCTCCATTTTCAACTTTCAATATTTACATCCTGTCCGGTATCAAACGGACGACAGTATTAGCCAGGTACATAGCGGGAGCAGAAACGATTGATGGATGCTCACGAACTGGCCATTGCCGCGCTCAACGAAGTCGCAAATCCGTCGAGTCATCGCCGTACGGGTAAAGTCGCATCACAAAGCCCGACCGCGACGGGTATCGACATAGAGACGGACAATGCAATTGTCCAAAACCCTGCCGGCGCCCTAGAACCATCACAACAAACCACAGGTATCGATGCGATGAACTCCACGATGGGAGGACTTCAAGATGACGCGCTGCAATCTACTTCAAGCAACAATTCCCAATCAACTACCGATGGACACGATACCGTTTCAACCCCGCCGACGTCGAATTCAGATGGCTTCTCATCCCAAAGTACAAACCAGGACGGGCAGCTTTCTCAACTCTCGCAGCTGTCACAACTTGCCGCTGCCCAGCAACCGATATCAAATACGTTCGCAGCGCGAGATCCCATTAGCATTAACCCCACTGCTGGGCAGAAGAGAACCGCGGATGGCCATGTGAAGGATCCTTCACCGACAAGTCCAGCAAGACCACGCGTTCGTGGGCATTCAAGAAATACTAGCTCGGTCAGCAATATCTCGACGTCAAGCAGTAGAATTGGAGAGGTAAACAGAGACCTGCCCTCCGCAAGTATTTACACTGACGCGAAGCAGTTATCTTCTGAATTACGGACGCGTCTTTCCTATGCAATGGTCAAAGTCAACAATGGATGGCAATCCAATTCGATCGCGGAAGTAGAATCTTTGGCATCTCAAGCAGGATCCCCCACATCCTCCACGTCGACCTTAATTGGACGCCGGAATCCTGTTACATCCCCACGAACAACAATTGCCAATATCCAAGGGCAGACTAGCAAGACAGAGATCTCCGTTGCACAAGCGTCATCAGGGGACTTCGATCTATACTCAAGAACAGAGCCTCAATTGAGGACATACGAATCTTTCTGGCGTGATCATTCTACAAGTATCCCAACACAGCGATCTTCCCGTGTCTCTCCACCTACCACGAAGGCGTCACTCGCACCACCAGCCGATATTCGTCCGCAGCCTACGTCTAGGCGCTCACACACTCCAAAGTTCTCTAAGCCACCCACAATTTCTGGTCAAGGATCCAGTTCCTCTATACCCCGTACCCCAAACCGTGGGGATCTCCAGGCGGACAGCAAATCGCTTCAAACTCCTTCACAGAAAACAATACAAGAGCAAGATGCGATTGAGACATTGCTATTTATGAGTTCGCCGGGAAATTCCGGCAATATGGGCCATCAATTTCCTCCCCGAGCCAGTCAAGCGTCACCTCAACAAAGCCCTTTACGTGCAGAATTCAGTGTACAGGAACGGGCCAGAGGAGCACACGGTAGGAGAGTTGGATTCGAGAAAATTGTACAAACAAACAGTGCAGGGAGTAGCGAAGTGGGGGACAGAGCATACGTCCAAAGAAACAAGACAAGCAGTGGGCCGGGAAAGAAGAGACGAGATGCTATTGACCAGATGTTGGACGAAATGGGCGACTCGAGCAGTGACGAGGAGCTGGTGTTGAATTATTCGAGTCCGAGAAGAGTAGCTGCAGGGAGAGTGTAGTTCACTTTCCATTCTACGTACATGCATAATGAGATGATAGCACTATCACACTACGGAGTTTTGGTCTACGGGAAATGATTTTCTGCAGAGATGTTGGGCTCTGCTTGCATAATACCCTTCTCTTGCCTCTCCATTCTTCATTTCTAAGACACCCCTTCATTGGGCGATTTTTGCATGCATGGACGTTCTGAGGGATTTTATTCTTGTTGCATATTTGGTTTGGTGCATTTTAATCATTGGGTTTGGGAATTGGAAGACAAGGGAATTTTATGATGTGATGATGGATTTGTATCAAATTGCGATGGATGTATATACTTCATCATCTCATCTACACAATGGAATTTCGCACACTCCTCTTTCTTCGATTATCTTCATTCGTGATAGAGTGACATTATCGGCAGGACAGACTTATTCGCTTTTTGGGGGGAGGGGTTCGTGCACCAGACATCACGTCAGGATTGCAAATTCAGTCCCCAATGGAAGAGGTGGTAAATTAATGAATTACAGAATAGGAGAGAACCAAAATAGATTCGCCTCCCGGAAACAGACACTCCCATGCTCAGACCTTGATTCCAAACCTTCGATCCCAAAGCACGCTTTCTCAGCCTCAGCTTAGACGAGGGTCGAAGAAGAGACTGAGTTCTTGGCAAGACGAGACAAAGTTTGTTTCTTGATCATTCTGGAGTAGTTGATAAATTCTTATTTGGTTAAAATATGGGGAAGGGCACGGGTGCGACGGGAGTGAGAGGCAGGTAAGCACATCATCCCCAAGAGAAACGCCAACTCACGTCTTGAGCGAGACGAACCTTGTTTCTCGACTATTTTGGATCAATAGATGGGCTTTGATTTTGTTTAGGATATGGGGAGAGGTAGGGATATGATGGGGATGAAAGATAAACAGGCATTTTCGTGGTTTGATTTGCTATTTTGGTTTGAGAGAGAGAGGATTAGCGAATGGATGAATGGATGCGTCTCTGTGCAAAGTGTGCAAAGAGCCAAGACGAAACGAAACTTGTTTCTCGATGACTTGATTTGAGATCCGTGGGTTGCCATAGATGTACAGTACTGTATTCGTCTCTTGTGGAGTGTGGATGAGAGACAAGCTTTGAATGGGTTTGATGTGCTATATTTGGGGATCTTGAGGAAAGCTTGGTCTCATCTGAAATGGCCGGTGATGGGCAGTGGGGAATGAAACTTTTGTTTCCGGTACCTTAGGAGGGAGTTGTCTTTGTCCAGGGGTATGAGTGGGAGACAAGCTTTGAATGGGTTTGACGCGCTATATTTGGAGATCTTGGGAATGCTTGATAGGAGGTGGTGGAATCGTCTGAATTGTCTTGAGGGCAATGAAACTTTGTGTATTTTAGCTGATCGAGATTCTTTCCCCAAAGAGTATTCCATCGCCTAACAGTGGAGAGGCCGAAGATGCTCCACACGTGATACACAACGCATGAATTCGCACCAGGACAGCGACGCAAGATCGACTTCACGGGGGTTTGATCATTGGCTTATGGTCAGAGATGACGAATCGATGCGAATCATGGGTATCGGTGATTATAGGGAGAGGTCTTTTGATCTGATGTTGGAAATTAGGGAGATCAATGATTTTCATTCTGAGGTAGGGAAGTCTTAACGAGCCTTAGCTTTACATTGAATAATAAGATACTTTGTATATAGTTCGTCTCAGTGGAAATATGAATAGTATACTTTTGGAATCAAATGGACAATGGCATAATTACGAGTGCATGTAGAAAATAATGCGTTTCTTTCCCCCTTTACCTCGAGCACCACAGCCTCATCAACCAGCTGAGCCACCTCCCTAACCTCACCCCTCACAATACAACAGAAGAATAAATTCCTGAATCGATTAAACAAAGAGTCGTGCCATCTTACGAAGCCTCAACGAGTCCCTCTTCACATTTAGGTGATGCTCAAATTCCATAGGCCAGTACCCCCCCGTTTCAGACCCCTCTCATTGGGATTCCTCGCGTTTCGGGACCAAATTTGAAGCTTGGCGAAAACGTGACCGGGGCCAGAACACAGAGCGACGTGAGGAACATTGCGACTGGTCCTCTAGGACCCTTTTTCAAAACCAGAAGAATCGGAAGTGAAAAGTGAAGTAGCTCAGAGAGTGGCTGTGTTTACTGACGATGTGACAGGGAACGGACGTCCATGGACCTGGTGATGATCTTTGAAAACATTTTCTGTGTCATTGCTTCCTCAGTCGTGGGATGTTTCCTGTTCTATTACAAACGACTGTAGATGCCGGTCTGAGATCTAGATCTCCAAAGAGCGGAACCGAGAACGGAGAATTGGTTCACGGTGTGTTGTTTGGTCTTACTCAGGGACAAGGAAGTGAGGTGATGATGCGCCGGCAGTGGCGTTCGTTGGTGGAGCGAGATTGTTTCAGTGTGTTGATTGGGAGTGATGAAACAGCGGCGGCGGTGTTTAGGTAAGAGCTGAAGAAACATTTGGTGGAAGCGACAAGGAGGCAATTTCTTGACGCGCTGATGGTGTTGCTAGGGGTCATCGGCAATGATAGATTAAGGGACAGTAGTGACAGTATAAGGTTGATCATTGCAGATTGAGGTAGAGGAATATAATTAATATGAGACTTGACATTTAATTGCCTTTGGGCCTCAAATGTATGGCGTTCAGGCTATTTGGTTTAACTGAATCAGGATTGCTTCAGAATGTTTTGCGAGCTTCATCGCCTAGAATTGATTGATTCAGTGTATCAATTACAGGCTGTCACCGCTAGAAAATATCGATGAGCCCACTAAATTATTCTCCTTTCTCCACTAAATAGAATCATCCAGGGCCAAACAAGCATCAGACCACTGAAATCCACGTCAGCCTCGCCAAGCCTCTGACATTCGACCCCCGAGTGACGCCCACGCTAACAAAATGATTCGTGCTGCACGTTCTCTCCTGGCTACCCCTTCTCATCTGCAACCTCACCAAAATATCAAACATCGAATCATATCACCACAACAAGGAGCACTGACAACACCATGAAGCCAACTACCCCGACCACACCTGCCGGACATCATCCTTCCCTCACTGACAATTCCCCTTTCGGTCGTTACTGCATTGAGGTCACTTCCCCACCATCATGCAGCACCTTGTGTCTGGCATCCCGTACCTGGCATGTTTTGCCCTAGTAAGTAGATCCCTCTATAAGGAACCCGAGACTTCATGCGTAAAACAAAGCCTCTCATTCTTCTCTTCCCTGTCCATCTTTTCCTCACAAGCCGCGTGTTACTTGTTTAGATCCTTCTTCCTTTCTCCATTACCTGTCTCCATTATACAGCTTTCCTTTCTCTCTTCGTTTCCCCTTCCAAAAGTTGTAGATATTTCTGTTATTACTTGGGGCGGGTCTTCATTTTTATATTGACTTTGTGCTGTGCATCCTTCTTTTGATACATACGAGACCTCATCAATCACTCGAAGAGGTCCTCGAGACTCTACTCTTTAACTCTGCCACCTGGTGTGGAAATTACTTTCAAGATGCCTTCGTTATTACAGACCTTCCTCCTCCTCGCCCTCGTCACATTCGTCCTCGCCATCCCCGCCCCCGCCCCCGCCCCCGCACCGGTACAGAAACGAAGCTTCAAGGTCGAACGAGTGCCCAATCCGAACTTTCGACGAGCGGTTAATCATGTTAGGGCGCCGGGTGCTGGAACAAGAGCGTTAGTGAAGGCATACAGGAAATACAGCGTCCCTCTCCCGGCTGGGCTATTGGACGCTATGGGACAGGCACAACAAGGAGCCGCGGGTGCGGGTGGAGCCGCTGGTGGAGCTGGTGGAGCTGGTGGACTGGACGCCTTGATTTCCGGTCTTTTAGGAGGAGGTTCTACTGGGACGGGAAATGCCAAGGATCCAAATGCGGCGTCATCGGCCTCAGCCGCAGGAACGAAAGGCGCAGGAGCGAAAGGCACAGGCACAGGAGCGAAAGGCACAGGCACAAAGGCATCGGCTACGAAATCTGCAGGTGGAGCAAAATCGACTGGGACGTCTGGAGGTGCTTCTAGGAACGGTACCGGCGTTGCGGCCGCCAGTGCCAACGGAACCGGTCTCGTTACTGCAACCCCCGAGCAAGGAGACGTTGAATATCTTTCCCCAGTCAAGATCGGTGGTCAAACCATCAACATGGATTTCGACTCGGGATCCTCTGATCTCTGGGTCTTCAACACCCAACTCGCAGCCAACACCCAAACCGGCCACACCATCTTCGATGCCACCAAATCTAGCACCTTCAAAATGCTATCTGGAGCAACCTACAGCATCTCTTACGGAGATGGCTCCGGCTCCGCAGGCAACGTTGGAACCGACACCGTCAATATTGGCGGTGCAACCGTCACCAACCAAGCTGTCGAACTCCCCACCGCCGTCTCCGGCTCCTTCATCACTGACACGCAATCCAACGGACTCGTCGGCCTCGCCTTCTCCAAACTCAATACCGTCAAACCCACCCAACAAAAAACCTTCTTCGACAACGCCATACCCTCCCTCCCACAGCCCGTCTTCACCGCCGATCTCCGCGCGGCCTCCGTGGGAGCCTACGAATTCGGCACAATCGACACCACGAAATTCAATGGAACCATGCAATGGGCCGCCGTCAACACCACGAACGGATTCTGGCAGTTCAGCTCCTCAAAATTCCAGGTTGGGGCTACGGGTCAAGCGATGAGTCTTGCGGGTGGTCAGGCCATTGCGGATACCGGAACTACCCTTATGTTGGTAGATCCTAGTATTGTGAATGCGTATTATAGTCAGGTGACGGGCGCAGTGAATAATGCTACTGTAGGCGGTGTTGTGTTCCCGTGTAGTAGTACGTTGCCGGATTTGATGGTTGATGTGGGTGGGAACTTTATGGCGACTGTGCGGGGGAATGATATTAACTTCGCGCCGGTGGATGCTGGCAGTACGAGTAAGTTGCCCTCTTCCCTCCTTTTATCTCCCTTAACCTTCACTTTTTCTATTTCTTTGCCGGACATTCATTGACAGTTCCTCTAGCCTGTTACGGAGGTGTCCAAGCAATCCAGTCCAGCCTCCAAATCTACGGCGACATCATGTTCAAATCTCAATTCGTAGCTTTCAACGGAGGAAACAACTCGATTGGAATGGCTCCTCATCAATAGATGATCTATCTTCCTGTTTGCTTAGACAATGATCGGTGGAGGATCGGACTAGATGATACCGCGGCATTTGTGTAGGATCAGATGTGATGAAGGATTTTCGGTTGCCAATGTATAAATTTACGTATCTTACGCCTTAGACAGGGCTGGAATAAATGTTAACATATGGCATGCGTTCGCATTTTCTTTTCGTTCCTGATATGAAGTTATGAACTTGATATCTAATGTGTATCCCTGCGTCAAGAGACGCACCAGACAAACTATTGATATTTTAAATTTAATTGATTCTAGATTTTGTAATTCATTATAAATTTCTGTATTTTTGTATTAGTTATATTATGTGATCACTTTTAAATAGTCTGAATTCTAGTTACTCTAAAAATTATGATTATATTATTATTGTTGAGCCTGATTGTGTAAGGCATTAATTATAGTATAATAAAATCTTTCAATAGTCTAGGTATACTAGCTCGATGTTAAGCAGCATTCTAATCTATTTTCTGTCTATACTAGAACAATTGAATTGGTCTTTTGTCTTTTTGAATTTAGTATTATTGTGTAAGGTAATTGCTATACATTGTTTTAACAGCATTATTTATTGATTAAGGTTACGTGGACAAGAATTGGAAAAGGCAGAGCGCGAAATCAGAGCGTCAGGAATGGAGCATTTTAAACTGGATATATATAGCATATTTAACTTGGACTATTTATGCACTTAGATCATGTACTTATGGGTATATGCGTGCGCATCAACGATTTGCTGTCTCAAAAGGGGCTAATGATTTGGTAATGCTTACCTTACTAAGCAAGACACAAACCCTATGCATCTGCAAATCACTGTAAATCACTGTAAATGAGGACGGATGCACCGACCGGAGATGGAGCATTCGAGAAACAAGTTGGTATCACGACCGAGCTTCACACACAACGATTAGATACATACCCGTTTGGAAACGACTCGCTCATTCCCATCAGCGTTGACGTGGAATTGTATCATCAAAACTTTCCAGCACATTCGCACCGACTATTCGACCGTAATAGCGATAAAATAGAAATTATTAGGCTGCTCTCCGACAATGGAGGTAAGTCTGAAGTGCAGCACCCAAATATAATGCGTTGCTAATCTTCAATAGTGGTTGAACTGTGTGTGGTAGAAAACGCCGCTGCATTAGAAAAGCAAATAGCTGTTAGTGCTGATTCAAGTGTTTGAGACCTAGCACCGTAACACGCAACGCTAATAACCCTATAGATTACTAAATTTTATCTACCCGAGATACGTTTTAGTACGTGAATGCCATTACTTTAACCGATATAATAGATTAGTCCTGATCCTTTAGATCCTCGTATATAGGCCATCAACCAGGAGATCCGAACATCACGTCGTACCCGACTTATCCGTGCCTTATGTCTCTTGCACACCATTACAAAATGTTTCATTATTCATTTCAAACAAGCACTGAATACTCAGACGCAGAAAGCCCAAGCATATCCCCAAGACGACTTTGAAAATTTCTCTTGTCCCACTCGCCATCTATCCCTGCCGTAGTAAATGCATACTTGCACACCTCTCGGAAGTATTCATCTATTGGTTTCTCATAATCTGCGAGATGAGCAGCGTCGTTTGGGAGCAGCCCCAGAAGACCAACCACTCTGTCTCTAGGATTGAAGCACTGTTGCCCCGCGAATTGGACAATGAGAGCATACAGGTTAGGTGGTTCCATGCGCCCCACAGGATCGGCTGATCGTCCTGCATCGCTGAGGGAAAGCTTCCTCTGTTCTCTCTCCATTACGAACTTGACCCAGTTCTCATCGTATTCATTTGTCCCCTGAAGGCTGTGTGCATATGATTGAAATCGAATTGGGAAGCTGCCAGCGCAACAGAGACCGACATTCGCGATGTCTTGCCAAGGTAGAAACACGTTTCCCCATCCCACAAGAATATCTTTGGCGAGGATGATCTCCTGCACAATCCATAACCGGGACCAGTATTTCAATCTCGCAAAGATGTCGAGCATGTCTCTCAAATGCTGTGGAAGTCGTGGCGGTCCTATGGCGAATGGAGTAGGGGACAGGACATGCCCAATGCAGATTGCTTGCATGATATCGACGCTGCGATCGCTTTCACGGCCCAGCCAAGAGATCATGAGATCTGTATTCGAGAATATCAGTCCCATCATACGCACTTGATGATAACGCTCAGCAAGACAAGTTTGGTCTATGCAGATCGAATCGATCCAGAAGTACTCGCATTCTGCTGCTTTGCGAGAAAGTCCATGAGGTCGTAACTTTTTCGGCAGTGGCGGATCCCTCGGTCTGTTGCGGGCTCTCAGTATGAGAATGGACTGCAGTGCTTGGTAGATGTTTTCTCGCAGTTGAAATTTTTGCCCATCTAGATATATCGTATACTGTGGCGGGTCTTCTCCCCAAGTGTACGATATCGCAACATATACTGGACATTCCGATATGCGAAAGATGTGGAGCCGACCTCGTATCTCGCCATCCTCTGTTCTGGCGAATGTAACAAGCCTAAACTCAGCCGCGTTGTGGTCAAGTGCCTCATAGTGGTAAGACTGGGCAGAAGCCATATTGCTGATCGAAATCTTGTCCTTCATTCCATTTGAGCGGCTGTATAAGAGATTGGGCTCGAGCACTATAGTAGTCAGATAAGGAGAGAAGATGGAGAAGCTCGGCTAAATTGTTTAGCTGTGGCCAGGTCGGCATGGCCCGTGCATATGAGGAGAGCTGTGCGCAAACATCGGCTTGAGAGACAAACTGGAGGAACTAGGGGGGTGGTGCATTATATTCGAAAATCAGGTTCCTTTAGCACCATTTAACATACTTGAAAAATAATATTAGCGATCCGACTCTACACACATTCTACATATCCCTTCCCAAATCCAAATCAATTCGTATGCGTTTTCTCCTTCCCGGCCTCTCGAGCAGTAAACATCGCCTGCACAATCACAAACCCCTGGGCCGCACCACCCACAAACGCAATGGAAGCACTCCATTCCGTCGGCTTATATAGATACAACGGAATTGCCACCACCCGACTTGCGAACGAGATAGCCAAGAAGCCCCTGTTTGCTAATCAGTTTCGTTTTAAGCTTTCATAAAGCTAATGCACGTGACTTACCAAGTCCAAAACCAGGCTTCGAAAGAGAGGGCGGGCTGAGAACGGATGGAGATGAGCATGGTGATTAGGTTGAGGTATTGCATGCAAGAACTTTGAATGAGATACCAGAAGTCAGGGTCGTGCTTTGTACCTGGAAGGTGGGGGGACGCATTCCAGGCTATGTAGCCGGGGATACTAGCCAGGAGGGTTAAGAGGAAGACTAGCGCTGCGATAGTCGCGTTGCCCTACGTTACTGCGTATTTAGAAAGATTTGAGATAGGCGTTGAGGGAAGGGGCTTACTAACCTTTAGTGCTGGAGGATCTTCAACTTGTATTGGGCTAGGCTCTTTGAGTGATGCTGGTTCCCAAAACCTTCCATCCTCGTCGTTGTTTTCTTTTCTAGATTCACATGTTACCTTTACTTCACGCATATTGAAGCTTGCGGTGGTCTAGGAACTTTAGGTTCAACTTACATGAGGCGATTGATCTCAATCCCCAAATAACTATCCCCTCCTATGGAGCCTCTCCTCGACATGTTGGCATATACGGGGTCGAGGATCTTATCCAAAAATGCGACTTTAGATCGGAGCAATGCTTCGGCTTGTTATGTGTTCACAGTCTTTCCAGAGCCCCAGCTCCTTCGAGGTCCCATAATTAATTCGGGAAATCTACGCGTTATAGAATGTAGCTTTTCAACCCATGTCTGCCACAACAAGGTTTTGGTGATACCGTAGCCAGATTTGCGGGTCATGTCTATATCTACTGCCCAGTAATTTTCCATGAATGCCGTGTTGTTCAATAATCCGAGTATGGCGATACTAAGTTTACTGGAACGGTCTGCGTCGAACTGAGTATTGAGATCGTCGATCTTCGCGTAGGTAGCAGAGAGTTCCGCTTGATGTTCAGTGAATCTTTCCTCTATTTCCTTCTTGTTTTCACTGGTAAGAAATTCTGCTTTCAAGAGTACTTTCTTCAACGGTAGGTGGAAGTGTTGGTCCAATCCTCGAGAAAATCGAACTATATCTGCAAGGAGTTTACCCATTCATCACTAGTGATCTTCCAACTTCGCTGGCTCATGGGTTTGTTTTGGCCTAGGCGTGTTATTGCAGTGGGTCTCTTCAGGCTCTTTTGAAATAACATACCTAAATGCTGGAGCGCGTCAGGTGGGACGCGGCGTTGTCGTACCGCCCTGGACTCCGTAATATCCGTGGAACTATTCATTGTGGTTCCCGTGCCAAGAAGCTTCGCAGGTTCCAGTTGATTAGATATCCACGATCTGCGTTCTGAATGAAGAGCAGAGGGGTTCGAGATGTGAAGGTTGCCTCAGCCGCAAGCCACGAAAAAGCCAACGAATGAACAACCAATCACTTGACATTGATATGAAACATCTTCATACGCGAACATTAAATTTCAAAACGTAGAAATCTTGAAAATACCTATTTCAATAATTTGTTGGGCTAGTTAATAATCGTCCGAGGTCATGTAGGCACATTGAAACGCTCAAGCCCATTATGATACAATAAAGTTTCAAATATGTTCTCATTTCACTCTCCTGAGGAAAGCATCCTCAACTTCTAATGCTTCAATTCTAGAAGCCTCGTTGGCGGATAGAAAGATTTTGGAATTTGACTCACATAGATGAAATTTTACAGAGGCTTTCAACAGAGAATTCAGGGCTCGGCTAGGAGAGATAATGACAGTCGCGTAGTCTGTTTCGAAGCCCTGAAGTCAACCGTCATCGCTTGAATCGTTTCCCTAAGACACTTTTCAAAGATGAGATTCGCTTCCCTTAAAAATTGGTCGACTCAAGCTCTCGCCTTCAAGCTCTCGCCTCCCCATCAACTTCCATCCTCATGTTCTCCTTTAGAACCTCAATTATCAACCCCCTTCCTCTTCATCATCTCACAATTACCCGGAAACAACAAAGAAGCATGCCCCCTCTACAAACTTCGACCTTGTTTCCCCACCGCCAACCTGCCATCTAAAGCTTACTTTACTTGCGATCTACAGTCAGCTATTTTAAACACCTCCTTAGACAACCCACATACAAAAGGGAATAAGCACGCTAGCCAAGAATCTCTTCTCGCCCCATTTCTTCCTATGGCCGCTTTCCTTTCGCACGCCAACCCTTCAAATTTATCTACACGACCTTCGTTCTCGTTACCCTACCACTCTATCTCGTCGCCATTTTCCTCTCCTACGTCCCCAAATTCCTGCGTCCGAACTTCAGATGGAGCTACCATCAAGCCGTTAGTAACAAGGTCTTTGGCATCTACTGGCGATATGCTACCGCTGTCGAGTTTCGCAGTGCCAAAACCTTCGATCCTGGGTCCGAGAAAGAGCATTTTTTTGTCATATCCCCACCCATAGCGGCGCTCACGTCCTCGGCGGTGTAATAATGAATGTAACTATGAGATTCATTTATGTGATATTAGACAATTACATGAATAAAGTTCATTGTCACAATCCGCTTGTTAATATCGCGCTAGATAGCTAATAATGCTGGGGCTAAGGATTCATTGAACGAGCTCAAATCAATTCATTATTCGTAATATAATCATCATGAAAGCACCATTTCCTCCGTAAAATGCTTCTCTTTTGTTGCTCCTGAAATCCAAGCTTCTCATAAACAGAGAAGCTAGTACAAACCTGTAGCTATACTCGAATTCATCTGACATTCTGCTGATCACCCAATTTCCCCAATTTGCCAGCCGGTACAGAAACATTTGCTAATACTGCGAGTTGAGCCCCTCTTTCTTACGCAGGGCGCACGCTGGCCGTAGGCATTGGACCTTTGTGGGCGATATACGGTGGTGGGACCGTGTTATTTCCGGATTGATACTTAGTATCACTTGGAGGGGTCGACCCGCCCCATAAGTCTCCTGGGGGAGACGATGCAGGAGGCGAAGCCCCTTGTGGAACCGTTGATCCGGCAGATTTTGATTCAGGTTGACGGTGTGGCGGAGGTGGAGGAGGATAACTATCTTTAGACATAGAAACCGGCCCTGATGATAGAGGAGATAGAGAAGGCTGCTTCTGATCTTTTTTCTCCCGCATATTGGCCTCGATGAGTTCATCCAGGGTTGGGCCTTTACAATATTCTACCCTTCTTAGCATTTATAAACAAGAATGCTTTGGGTTTTATAACTTACTGATGGTTCCAGATACAGCAGTCCAGAAGAATGGAAACCATATCAAAATAGCAGTTATCTGACCATAGCCCCATTTATTGCTAGAGGAGTACTGCTGTCCACTGGCCTCTTTAACCAGTTCCCAAAGCGCATTGGTCCGCATGGTGAGAAAAATCAAATTCAACACATAGTATGCGAAGAATGGCAGCGCAAAAATCGTAAACCACTCTCTCCGAAGCCACGCCGGAAGCATGTTGACGAATCGGCGAATTATTCCCACTTGTGCGAGTATGGCAACCAGTATGAAACCCACAATGACGAGAGCGACGCCAATAGCGCAGCCAATTCCAAACCATTTCGGGAGAACGGTTCCTGACTCTTCGAACCAGGATTCAACTTTAGGTAAATCGCGCTGGCTATGACACGCTTTGGCAAAGTCGTAGTAGGTGGTGCGATGAGGAGGATCCATGGCAGCCCCAATACCTAGGGTAGCTAGGGAAAGGGCTAGATAGTAGATCAATAACTTCCCGCTCACGGTGCTGCGAGATACTTTGTTGTCATTTATCGTAAGGTCCTGGATATGACAATAGAATAGGGTAATATCAACCATGAACTGAGCGAACAGAAGGTATTGAAACATGATTATTTCCAAAGCAGATGGGTTCTGATAGTAACGGACCATGCACGCAATTAAGATTGAGACGCTGAAGAAGGCGCTGATTTGATAGAAGAGTTTTTGAAGCTTCCTGAGTAAGGGAATCGCTCGAATAGCAGCCGACCAGGAGCGGATGTCGATAAGCTTGATGATTTCAGGTAATGTTCCAGCGAAAAGACAGGCTAGAGCCACTTGGATGAAGTACGATATCTTGACCTATCTCTAGGTTAATAATGTTTCAGTACTAAAGATGACGAAGTCTTGCCCCTTCACCAGTCACATCCTAGAGACATAGTCAGCCACGTAAGAATACTTCATGAAGAATATACTAACTCCTGCCGGTCCTCTGCTCTCGAATACAACCTCACAAACATTTGCGCATTGCGATACAATGTCCGTCACGCTGAGCTTGCGCGCGGCCACATCCCCCACAATCTCCGTCGAGCTCAGCCAGTCGCAAGAGATAGTATTTGTCGCCATAGTTGGAGAATATTATTGATGGATCGCAGGAGCTGGGGGATCCCAGAGGCATTTAAATGGTGTGAGTTCGATGGTGAGGCAATGAGCTGAGGTTGAAGGCAACAACCGACAGCTGACCGAGTAGCGAGGTGGCTCCTTGCAGCCTCATCACGTGTGCTAAATTAGAACACCAGGTCAGCCTTACCTGGCCTGCTTTGTCATGCGTTTGCTTCTTTCCAGAATCACTTTCCAGCTCTCCTGTCTCTCTTAATTGAAACCCCCAAGATTTATTCAGATTTATATGAAATACTTAATCTACGAACTACGTGAAAGGCTTGTCCTAATTATTATCTAGTGGCGTGTAATATCTATGAGACTAGGTTGAGTACTGCAAAATTCTACTGGTTATGCCTCATGCGGCGAAAGAGAAAGCTACCGTACAAATTGCAATATAAGACAATATGGTCTCAAATCGGATAGAACAATCACTATATAAATTTTGAAAGAACTCCTAGTCAGTTTTTGAGCCTTTGAATAATGAAATTATGTGATTGGTTAAAATAAAGGAGGAGAAGCAATAGAACCTTCAAAAAAGAGCTCATTTTTCTACAAATTACAAGATAACGATCTCATATTCCAATTCCTACAGTGTTCAGTTTCTAGATAGGAAGCAAGCTTTTTTTTTTTCTTCTTCTAGAGATTTCGCAATTGTAAATGAGGAACGTATTTAAAGAGAGAGTGATATTAAAAAGGTTGAAGTTTTGACTTTGACCATATTTGTTTCTTGAGCTGAGCAATTTATCTATTAACTCTCTCCTCGGAACGGCTTCTTACAATCTGATTCGTCCAAGATTTGGGTATAGCTCATTGATTCATTGTAAGACGAAGAGGTAAAGATGGGGTAGTACTATGCTTAGAAAATCGCGGCGCTCTAGCCGGAACTGTCGTTTCGTAGAGCTGACGCCCGACGTAATAGACCCGAGCTTATGTGAGGTTGGGGTAGTACCAGATAAGGGATAACATGTGAGTGGCTAGAAATCAACGAAAAGTATAGGCGGCTATGAGATACAATAGGCACATAATTACAATGCCACATTGGATTTGCGTCACCGCTACTCTTGTGGAACCACCTGCAGAAACAAACACGGTAGCAAAAATAAAGTTCATCCCTATGTAGCGAAAAAAAAAAAAAAAATATGTACTTCGAGTTTACGAGTCTTAAACTCAGCGCATATATCAATAATAAAGCCAAAGTTTACTAATTAACAAAGTCAATGATACTAAAAAAGACAAGGAAAAATGTGTTTAGAAGCGTAAAAGTGCTGTGCTAGAGGCGTAGCCAAAAATGGCGCATGCTACGAAAGAGGTTATAACAGGCAAGAGAAAACGTGGTCGGAAGTGTAAGAGTGAGCAAGAGGCAGATGAGCCAGTGCCAGCACCATGGAGGGCACCAGTAGCGCGGATGTACTAAAGCAGATTATGCAGAACCAGATTGTTGCAAAAGGAATAGAATTCGACTGGTTTCTTAAAGTAGGCTTGTTCTCGACTAATGACTATGTTAGAGTTAGTTATTGTATCATTGGCGCAATAAAGGGGACGGATCACCACTTATCAATATTGTAATCCTAATCACTTTCGATGCGACTTGTTATATTCATTCACTATCTGTGACTCCGTTTCCCTTCTGACATTGCTGGCGTCTATCCCTAAGTCCAGAGACGCACCCTATTGCGAGACAAATTTACGATTTAGAAATCTCAAATTTTTTCTTTGTAAGTCTACAAAGTCACCATTAATATATTACTATTCTTTAGTCATTTCTCCCTTAGAAGACTAGTTAGTAACAAGAAAAAGATTGCAATTAACTATACTATTAATCATTTCAATTACACTACTAATTACTGCTCTAGCTATTCCCCCCTACTTAATCACAACTATTAAAGTCTCTTCAAAATTCGGAGCACTTAAGAAAAGATTCCATAAAGAAAGAATATGGCTCTAAGTTTTGAAGACACTTAGAGACAAAAATAATATAGTCCAGGAATTACGTCGTGCAAGGGAGGGGTTGGCATAAATGCCACATGTTTTAGCGTCAAGATTTAGTGCTCATGAATGTACACTAGCCAGGCATCATATGTGTAGCGTAAAATGTCATGCGTGTGACGTAAGGGCAGGTAGGCAGGTGTACCGCACGCTGGTGCCTGGGCGCTGGAGCGCTGTCTCTCGTTTCTCGTCTCCTTCCATCACCGTCACCACGGGACGGTAAAGAACTCAAGTCATCGTTCGATTACTCTGGCATACACATCATGTCCCCGGGGTATGCTAGCCACCTTTCGAACACACGTGACAAGAACTAACTTTTTTTGTAGAAGCGTTCCCCGAAAAGTTGCTATAGATGGCGTGACATTGCGTCCAGGGACTGTTGAAGATGTTCCTGCCATGCTAAGGCTTATGGACATCGCAACGGATTGGCTTGTGAAGAAAGGGCAAACTGGACAATGGGGTACCGAAAGACATTCAAACAATCCCGCCAGGATCAAGCAGGCAACAGAGAAGGCAGAATCAGGCGGGACATGGATTGCGGTAGACAACAACTCGTCGTCCTCGACGACAAAAGATAGTTTATCTAGCGGTGAAGTGGAAAGCCCATACCAGTCCACAGAAAAGTCTAGAGGAGAAGACGAGGAGCTTTCTATCATCAATGGCGTCGTCGGCGCCTTAACAGTTGGTCAAGCGAATCCATACGTTCAGCCAGCGACCGAACCGGAGCTGTACGTTCAGTTCCTCGCGTCGGATCGGGCTTCTAGCGGCAAAGGAATCGGCACTCTTCTGCTGGAGCAAGCGCGCACACTGGCTCGTAAAGCCGGCGTATCCCTACTTCGAGTCGATTGTTATGCCGGTGGTAGTGGGGGGTTAGTTCGGTACTATGAGTCCCAAGGATTCGAGCGGATGGAGACTTTTGAGGTCAACGGGTGGCCAGGGCAGGTCCTCATACAGAGCCTAGATAAAGACGACGAGCCAGAAAGCTAAGAACAAATCCATCTCTTGGCTGCGTGCATTGATTTCGTCTGAAAATTACCGTCTCCATTGTGAGTGGGCTCAGTGGGAACTGGGGGTCCAAGGCCGTAAGCCACAATCTGTTGGCCACGCAAAAAACCACTTTTCGTTCTGCTTTTGAGGAATTCGGAGGATGTTGGGAAACGGGAATTTTCTGGCAAAATCCGCCACGCGCAGCCACACGCTTCGCAGCCACACAACGTGATTGACCAGGACGCTTGATCGCTTAATTAGAGGAGGTACAGTATCAGTCCATGTGGCGACGTCGTATGACATCGTACACCTCGGCCGCCACAAGTCTGACGATAGCTTTTTAGCATTGTAATGAAATTCGGAAATCTATGTCTAATTGTTCTATAAGTTTGAAAGGCAAAAAGAGCTTAACAGTGGTGTTGTAGATAAAGAGATTCTATAACACTATAAAGAGAAACTATTTACAATTTAGGGGGATAGCAACAATACAATTTTCGGAATTAATTGGTTAAGATATTTAAGAGAAATATACAATATATTTAATGTTTAATGTTTAATATAGGAAATACTAAATTTTTTAAGGTATTTACAGATTCAGAATCGGTTAAATTCAAAGTACCTATATTTTGTCTTGCGACAGGGTGTATCTCTCGACCTAGGGACGGACGTTACTTGGGCCGTTTCTTATACTGTACACCCCTATTATTCTCTTCGCATCCAGTATTCGTCGCGAGCGCGATACAATCTCTGCAGATAGTATTGTAACCCGATAGGAAGCGCTTTCTGACACTCGGACGCAAACTAAAGAACTTATCCGGAGCCTTTGAATATATGACACGTTGTAAGGCATTGAGATGCTTCGATTCTTCGAAATAGAGTAGTAATAATAAGAGCGGGTTGTGGCGTAAACGAATAATATATATCGACAAGATTCAGTCCCACAAGACTATCTTGGTCCCTTACGAGCCAAAGTATCGCAAAAGCCCAACTTAATAGTGTCGGCTGATAGAGACGATGTGCGAGTTCAAATACCGTGTCAGCAGTTGCGGATATTATCGTGTAATGCTGTGAATATTATATGATAACGCCAAGGAAAATAAGACGCCGTGCAGCTATGGTATGAGGGACGTTTTCCATAGCCTTTGCAGTTCGTGTCGGGCACGACGGCAACAATGAGCCGCACGACACCCTCACTGCCGTGCATCCGTTCCAAATTTGAATAAAGGGACTTAGCAAACTCAAATATCTCTCATTCGAAGTTCACTTTAATGAAAAAAATCCACTCTCATCTACTACCCACCAACACCCCTCAAAACCCCCTCGCCGCCCCCGCCTGCCACCGCATTCCCGCCCACTCTCCCCCATCCACAAAAAGATCACTCCCCGTCACAAAAGCACTCTCATTCCCCACCAAAAACGCCACTACATTCGCAACATCATCCGGCGTCCCCGGTCTCCTCGCAGCACTAATCCCCAGCAACCCCTTCACGCGCTCAGCCCCCGGGCCCTTCATTTCCTGATTTCCCATACTGGTAGCTATGATCCCTGGACTCACAGAGTTAATTCGAGCGCCTTTAGAACCCCATGCGTAAGCAGCGGCTTGGACGCGCAGTTGGTTGCCGCGTTTGGCGAGGCCGTAGGCGGAACCGCTGCCTGCGTAGTCGTTGTCTGCATCTAGGGAGAGCGCTTTGTGGCCAAGAAGTTGGGACGTGGGTGCGGTTGCTAAATGGGTTTCGAGGTCTGGGTCGGCGGCCACGGTACTCGCCATCGTGTGACCTGCTAAACTAGCTATACAAACCATACTTGTCCCTGCACTTGCCACGGGGAGAAAGGCATCAATTACGTGCGCGGTACCCAGCAAATCGACTTCATAAATCCGTTTAGCGGGTGCCATTACGGGGCTAACGCCAGCGGTGTGGATTATGGCGTCGATGCGGCCGGTTCCTGCTTTTCCTGCTAAGGAAGCGAATTTCTCAACGGAGGGACGGTTGGAGACGTCGAGGATGTGGCCTTCGACGTGGTGGCCTTCGTTGCGGAGGTTGGAGACTGTGGATTCGAGGGTTTGGGCGGAGTAGTCGGCGAGCAGGAGGTGGCGGCCAGAGGCGAGGCGGCGGGCGCAGGCTTGGCCCATGCCGCCGCTACCAATTACTACTAGGACGTTGCGGGCGATGGATGCCATGGTTTGTTTGACTTTTGCGATTAGAAAGGAAAATGTAGATAGGAGCTGGGAAATGAGTAGGGAAATGCGGGAGAAAAGCCTGGATTAATTATAGACGTTCAGATGGATATAATCAGGTGAATCTATGGTCTGATAGAGCTTGTGGAGGTGGAATCGCATGATGCAGGAGGATAGCGGGGTAGTGTGGTGAATCCTGTCGTGCCCGGAAATGTTTCCCATCCGAGGCTTTTATGAAAGGGTGTATGAAAGTTATGCAAAGATCATACAATCAACAAGATTTATTTTCCCAGGAATGATAGACCAAAAGTTGGTTAATGCTTCCGGTTATGTTGCAAGAACTGAATCTAAAGAAAGTGAACTACACGCCCTGTGATTCATTTGACTAGCGATGCTCCACTACCAGTTTAGAAATTTCAGGCATTGTTTTTAGCGACCTCGCCCCCTATCCTCGACACAACTTTAGCGATCAAAGCCTTAACCCTGGTGGTGCGATTCAGAGTACATAATATTGAAATTTTGATCAATCAGGAGCATTTCAAAGACGGGGTTTTTGGTTTTTCAGCGCTTGCTGAGTCGTATGGGTTTTCTTTCTAGGGAGGTTTTCAATATTCAAATAGCAGTTGCACTTGATCTTAATGATGCCCATGTTGTAGTGATGGAATGAATCTGATGTCAATATAGTGAGATACAAAATAATAAATAAATATACTTGATTCATAAAGTGAAACAGCCTGAAACCAGCTTGATCGTACCCCGCCTTCATGATAATACACTTCCCAAAATCGTACACCGCCTCCAAACGATACACCAGCCAGTCCTAAACCGACGCCACGCCCTCGCACCGCCAATTATAATATACACCTGCCATCTATACACGACGCTCCCTTCACTTCTTCGCCTTCCCAGCCGACTTTTTCTCCCCCGTCTTGGCCTTCTTACTCTCCGGCTCGTCACCACCAGTACTCTTCCTCTTGGTACCCGCAGCACCCTCCTTCACCCTCGCACTGCTCCTCTCCCCCTTCCTCGGCTCCTTCTTCTCTTTCTTCTGTCTTCCCTCGCCACTCGAACCCTTGGATTTGGGCCTACCAACTGCTTTCTTGCCCTCGTTCGCCTTTGGCTTCTCTTCCTCCTCCCCATCAGCATCCTCCTCCTCACCCTCTGCATCCTCATCATCGTTCTTCTGTCCCTTCGTTTCGGCCGATTTTTGACCTTCGGATTTCTTCTCCAGCGGTCCCTTCTTCGGTTTATTCTTCGAACCAGGCTCGTTCTCGTAATCACCACCCCTGGCTTCATATTCTTTGCCTATCTTGGCAGCCTATGTGATACATCATCAGCAAACGGAGTTCTGATGACGATTATGGATTTGAGGACGAAGATTGCGGAATGGGGAAAAGAGGATAGAGACCTTCCAAGCGGCCATTTGACCTTTTCCACTGCCATCTTTGTTTGGCTGTTGTTTGACCTCTGGGAATTTGTCACATTGGAGTTTCTCTAAGGAGGGCCGGAGGATGTTACCTTCAGTGACTTTCTCCTTCAATTTTGGATCTGTGGGCTTTCCCTTCGCGGACGGCATGTTTGCGGAGGCAGTAGTTGTCAGGTCTCGAGTAAATATATTGAGACGGCGAAGTACAGACGCTAGAATTTTGACGACTTTGTTGAGGGATGGGATTCGTATGTTTTGTAAGAAAGGAGTAAGTGACAATGGGTCATAAAGATAGGAATGCGGAATGCGATTGTTTATACGGCATCTGGGGAAAGTGCGAAGCTTGATGTCATGTCGTCAACATCGATCGGGTAATTTCTTGTTCCTGCAGATCCAAATAGGAGCTAAATTGGCAGCTGCAGGGGCTGTAAATCGACGACATCACTTCTTCCTTGGTGTAAACTTTATCTTTAGTACTCTGAATGAGGGAAATTAAAATTTGATACAAGAATATAATGTGCTTGTAGGCGAGGCTCACTTGCTTGTCTTCCCAACTGTGAGATGTTGCAGCCATATTCTCAATAATCTTGGGTTTGAAGGAGAAGCCCCCCAAAAATGTGCTACTCTAGATTAAATTCACCAAATCCAATCCCGCGTTGAATGGGCGTAAGCTCTTGCGTTCTGCTCTTGCTTTCTTGAGATATTTATTCCATAGAAACACCACATTTATTAATTCTCAGAGCGCTCAGAATGTGCAAGTCTTGACAATTAATTATCTTCCCAGTCTTGATCTTTTCTGCAAAACTCTCTTCCCGTCCAGCTTTCTACAAATTATTTTGAGAACGTCTTCACTTTCGCAACTATGCGACATTGATCTTTCTTTCTTTGCGAGTCTTATTTCATGACTAGCAACGACCAAGTTATTCCCAGATTCAGCCCACAGAACAGAATGGCGACAGAAGAGGCATCGACCAAGGGTTCAGAAGATGCGAGTTCAAGTTTGGACGCCGCGACGGCAACACTTTCTTCACTGGCAACAATATACGGCAAAGATGATCCCCTCGTCAAACGTCAGCGAGGAATTGTTGACAACCTCCTGTCTCAGATCCCGGATTCTAGTGATGACGAAGCCCCTCCGGAGAGTGTCGTGTCCCAGCGGAGATCATCTGCAAGAATCCGTCAACAAGTTACAAGAGAAGGCCGCGTTCATTACAACCGCTTAGGTTCAGACGAGAGAGACGCAATTGACAATACACTGGCAGACAATGACTCAGATGAGGAGCCACTTGTGCCGCCCTCCTTACGCAAAACTCGTTCACGACCCGCGCATGCTCCAAGTACCCCTTGTCAATTTCCTGATGTTGCCGATGAACCAGAAGCTCCAAAGAAGTAAAGTTCCTGCCCCAGGAAAACATGACAATTATATTAACCATTACAGTCGCATTCACGGAAAAACTGTCAACCTTTCAATTGGAGATGATAACGGAAAGTTTACTGTCCACCAGGAGCTTCTATGTGAAACATCCCCTTTCTTTCGCGAGTACTTCGAATCATCGCCAAGAGCACCTCATAAGTTCCCGGACCTAGATGCGGATCTCTTCGGTGATCTCGTGGATTGGGTCTACCAACCAAAGCTTTCCATCTTCACCAAATCTGCATCACAACACCCAAAAGACATAAGCAGCACCCGTCAATCCATCTTGAAAGCCATAAAGTTTTACAATCTCGCTGATGAAGTTGGCATTATTCCGTTGAAAGACAGCATCATGACCGAGATAATTCAAACTTACAACGACCAAATGCTCTTCCCAACGGTCGAAGAATATGATGCTGCATACGCTAGAGGAGACCCAGGCGAGGGACTCGGTTACTTCATGGCCCTCTCATACCAGTACATGTGGCTCGCTCATAAGGATCCAGAAGGAGATGCTCTTGGATCAACGCAACGTACACTAACTACTCCAGAACTCCAGCAGGTTTTGTCAGGAAATGAGGCGTTGTTGCTTCAGGGCGTCGCTCTACTTCGCGGTGGGGTGCAGATGCTTGTCCCGGGCAACTTGCAAGATCCAAGAAAGATTCCTATCTGCAAATATCACGAACATGAAGGAGGAGTTTGCGCGTCGGGTGAGAAGAGCGTGAAGGGGGCAGTGATCAGTCCTTTCACACGCAAAGGGGGACATTTTTCTCCTCGTCCACTCAAGCGGCAACGAAGTAACAGCCAGCCACTAGACGATTGACAGATTCCTAACTCACAGCATGGAAAGCATCGTCTGTAACGAATGGCAAGTACCGTCGATGCTATCTCTCTTTACCAAAGATAGACCATCACCCAAAGCGAAACCTCCACACCTCCCTTCAATACTTGTTATATTTTAGCAAAAACCTCATCTTCGAGCATCTCGACTTCACAGCACTCGCTACGCATCACAACTTGCAATCATTTCCAGCACTCATATTTCCCAAAACAGATCATTTTCCTGCTTTCCACAAGTCTATCATTCTGCAAAACCAACATATCCGAACATTTTGACTCACAGAACCAACAAGCTGAATTCTACTCTCAGCAATGATTCCTTATGACGCAAGCGAGATACCCATGGACTTCCATGTGTTTGATAGTCAGCTAATCATCCGAAAATACACGAGGCACCAAAATAACGCACTTCAAATCCATGATTGTGATTCTCTGCTGATTCAAGACCAAAGCATCCCCTTTCGCCTCATCTTTTACAATGATGTTCTCGTGAAATACCTAGATCTGGATTTATCCCACCCCACAAAGAATAAATTCAGAAACCCTGGCCCAGTTTCCACATTCCTACATACACCCCCCTTACTCAATCCATTGCCCAAGGTAAACCGGCATTCAGCCAACGCAGTAGCCGACTCCGACTACCTTTCCCTCCCATTTCACCATACAGCAAATCTACTCATTTGAACATTTACAATCGTTGCATTACACTCCTATCTATCATAGACTTATGCCACCCATCTCAACCCCATAACCCATACCCCACTCTCCAGATTCATCCTCCCTATGAAAACAAATGCAAGAGGTGAGGATTTCTTAAACTGCAAATAGCCACCAACCATTGAACTTCTCCTATTATCAAACATGCCTCCGCCCTACTATCATACTTGAGTATTGAGTCGTGAGTAATGGGTTATTTACTTCTTTGGGGGGTATTTGTTCTTGAATAGATATCTGTTTCTCCTGTGTTAGTAATCCAAGTCTCAAAGCCCAGTATTGCTGTTTTTAAGAAGGATATGAGAAGTGGGGAAGGCACAAAACTCACGAGCTCAAAGCATAATCCCCCGCAGCAAACAACCCCACCACACCCACCCACGCACCCACCACCTTCCACGTCAACGCACCCTCAGCATATTTCCTATAAGCCCCAAAGCCCAATCCCGCACTGAGAGCCACAACTGCAACCGCGTTTGCGATGACGACAGGATTATCGCTGTTGGCTTCGATAGTGGACTTGATTTTCTTGCTTTCTTTCTTGGAGGACTTTTTGGCGTGCGAGTATTCTTCTTTCGTTTTCGCTTCCGCCGCCGCAAAGTCGTGCTCGATGCGTTCGCGTTGGGTTTCTGTTTGGACTGTGGGTGGGAAGGTTAGTTAATGTTCTGCACTAGGTGAGGGGTTTGGCTAGCATGCAAATTGGTGTGAGAAGATGGAGGAAAGGGCTGGGATTGGTATATGCTGGAACGAGGAAGAAAGAGGGAAGCGTACTATCTTGAGATAAGAAGTCAGAGGGAACGGTATGTACAGAATCGGTATCAACGTCGATTAGGGAGGCCGTTGATGGGCTGTCGCTGTGCTCGATCTCTGGGGGAACGGGTGCGCGTTTCTATTCATTCCGTCATCAGCCTTTTGCTTCTCTAACATGTAATATGATTCATCTCTGAGAAGTTCCTTGCGAAAGCTTGGGATGATAGATGTGGATGAGGAGAGGAACATACCTCCTCAGCGCTTTGCTTGGGGCCCTTGGCGGCTGCTGCTGCGTACGACATGATTGCAGTATTGCTGGCGGATATTAGCGTTAAGAAGGATATGCAGTAGCTGGTGATGCGTACGAGAGAAGTATTGACGAGGTAAAAGTGATAGTTTTGATGGAATGGGATTGCGAGGAAGTCGTGTGCTTCTCGCATGTGAACAAAAACCGGGTTGTTGGTTTGGTGTGGCTGGAGCTTGCTCGCTTAGGAAGGTTCAACGTTGACGTAGGCGGCTTTTGAAGATAGGAGGTACTGTGTTAGGGGACGGATTACCTTCTGCGCGTGAAAATAAATGAAGAACATTCCCTGCTGAAAATCATGTGGTATGATGACCAAACGATGTTAGATGTTCATGATACTCTCCTCTTTACCTTTTGCTCAAGATTCATTCCAATGGTATTATTACTGGGGACCCAGTAGGAGGATGATCGCCAGAAATGTTCAATAGGTCACTGGAGGAGGGATATATCTTTCAGAAGCGAATGCGGATATTAGGGTTTCCCCACGGTTTAACGCATAAGTGCTGCCAAAGATTGATTCGTAATTGGAGAGACTCTTTTATAATGTACATTAAACGCCCCCTATGCATTTTTCTTTATACATCATTGTACATAGCCACCAATGGAATCTATTTCGCTGTAGCATCATGAACCGACTTTGGTAGCAGCTCACCGCCTTCATCTCCACCAGTTTGTGCGCTTCCAACAGTTGTACTCGAGCTATCTCGATGAGCTTCTTCTGCCGGCTTCTTGGGTTCATCTCGAGGTATTGGCTCTGCGGAAGCTTGAGCTGAAGGTTCAGGCTTGGAAGGGTTTTCGTCGCCAGATGATGCCGCTTCTCTAGCACGGAGTTCCTCCTCCACCTCGTCTTCATCATCCTCCAATTCGGAAGCGTACATTTCAGGATGTGCTCTGAAGCAATCTTGCATACCCCTGCAAAGCATTAGCACAATTCATCAGCATCCATCATTCTAACTTGCTTGAACTTCTCTATACACTCCACGCCCTTTGGCTCCTCGTTGGAGTAGACGAAGCAACTAAACGCAGCTTTGAATTCCTCGCCACAAGGTCCATGTGCCATGCCACCCAAACACGGACAATCCCAATTGATTTCCCCGGTTTCTGGATTGAATGCCCCTTGTTGATCAGCCTCTTCCTCTAATCCACCCATTCCCTCTTCTCCTCCATCATCTTGTTCATCTTCAGCTAACGCAGTTCTCGCTGCTCGTTCCCGCTTTTGCTCCTCTGCGGCTGCTTGTGCTTGCCGTTGTCGTTTCTCCTCTACTATCGCATCTATTGTCGGTTGATTCGATTCTTGTATCGAATGGATAGACTCGTCTAGTCGTTGAATTGCATCTGATTCCAAATTAGCCACTTGCCCGATCTACATAACATTCGCCTCACCTTCTGGCTCCTCCGCAAACACATTGCTTGTATTATAATAGTAAACTCCCGCACCGGCTATCGCCCATCTCGCCGCACTCGATTTCCAGCTTCTGCTCTTCTTTGCCCGCGGCGTCGTGCTGAGAAATCGCCTGGAACTGGTGGCCAGATTTCGGGATGGCAAACTTCGTCGCGGGACTGCTCTGATGACGTTTTTGTACATTTTGAAGGGTTTGGATTAATGACAGTGATGATATTCACCAATTAATGGGACAAAAGAAAGAAGCTGTTGTTACATTGGAGCTGCGGAGCTCTGTTTTGTAAGCATCATCAACGCCAAAAAAAATTTCCGCCTTTTTCGGAGCTCGAGGCGGAGATCACGTGAAATGGCAATTAGCGCGGATCATGATGTACCAAGATTTCTCGAGCGAATATCTGTCGTCTCCATTCATATTTTGTGAGAAATTGAGGTGTTTTTTTTGACAGTCCTTTTGCTTCAATTATTTCTTCTTGAATTTGCTCTGTATTTCTAGAAGGAGTTTTGAATAAGCATCCCAAGAGCCAGGCCATTGAAAGCCCCCTTCGCGTCCCCAATTTATATCCTCGAGTCTTCAACGAGTGGAGGATGAACGGAATAGATGGAGAAACAACAATATGGCACCCAGCTGACATATTCTCCGACCATCCCCAAATCCACCCTGATTTCGCCCTTATCGTCCTTAATCAACCCTTGGAACTCCGGGCCAGCTTCTATGAGATAATTTGGCAGAACGCAATCTACCACGTCGGAGCAGATGGGGGAGCAAATCGTGTTCATGATTTGAATATCCTACCATTAAATAGGCCACAGCATGACCTGGGCCTCGATACCGTCATTGGAGACTTGGATTCTCTTCGTCCGGAAGTTCGGGATATTTGGCACTCATGGGGGAGTGAAATCATTCATGATTCGGATCAATATTCTACGGATTTTACCAAGGCAACACGATATCTATCAAATTTCAAAGTGTCTGAAGATGCGAAGTTCACTCCTTCAACTTCCAAAACCCGCCAAGCAAGACTTGAGAAGATCAAGAGTGGCCCAAAAATCAAGGACGTCTTATGCATCGGCGGACTCGGTGGGCGAGTCGACCAAGGAATGTCGACCCTTCATCACCTTTACACATTCCAAAACGAAAGAAGTTACGAATCAGGAAGAATGTTTCTTCTTTCTAGCGAGTCAGTAACATTCGTCCTCAAGTCTGGGAGACACAAGATCAAAGTCCGGGAAAGTTTCCCAGAGATGAGTCTGGGGAAGCATATTGGCATTATTCCTTTGAAAGAACCTTCTGTTATTTCTACGGAGGGATTGGAGTGGGATGTAAATGATTGGCCAACTGAGATTGGTGGCCAGATTAGTACGAGTAATCATGTGCGGGAGGATTGGGTGATGGTGGAGACGACGAAGGATGTTCTATTTACTATTGATTTACAGCCTCCAAATTGAGTGGAGATATTAAAAAGGTGTATTTAGATAATAGGATTGGATAGAATATGTTTTGGTTTTGGATGTTCGGCGCGAGAGAATAAGGAGGTCCCGGGATACAAGCGGTATCAACTTCCGCCCCATTGTAAAACTTAGGATGGGAAGAACAACGGGTGCCAGATCCAGGTGCGTGTGCTTTTTTTCGATTCCATACTTCACTATTAATGTTGAAGTAACATAGGTTCTCTGAGAACGTTTTCGCGAGGCAGGATATCTACGTGACCATCCCTGTTCACAATTTCGTTTGCAAGTCACCTAGGGAGAGCTTCTAGAAGCCAAAAAAACAATTGAACTTTTACATAATTCTTCTATTAACGCAGAAATATAATCAATTTCAACCACTTTGAAACAAGAATGGAGTGAGAAAGTAGAATGACATAACCTTTCAAACCCTGACCCCAAAATTCAAAAATTCAAATATCCTACATTAGTCCTGAATTGACTACGAGACCAAACCAACGGAACTCGGGCCCCAGAATATCTGAAATCCTCAATGCAAAAAAGGTGAGCTACCCTGAGATGTCAGCCTGCTTACTGGTGATTTCCAGGTTTGGAATGAACGGATTATCCGAGCTCAGTGCTTGCAACCGAGAATTTGTGTCTGTATGTAGGTCTTACGAGAAGGGTAATACTCATCCTGCACCCATCAAATCACTAAAACTGACCGGAATTGTTGGGAATGCTCCACTTATTGAGCGTGATGTGCTGTTAGTTCGACATGTAGGAGTTTCGGTGTGCGATGCCATGGCAGGTTGGTAGAGTATGGTCTGGCGTACCTTTTGACTTGACGGACATGGATTTGAATATATGAAGGGAGATTGTTTGTCTTTCGGCGACGAAAAGCTTCAGGCTGTGTTGAATAGCTGCTGGGAAGGAGAGCTGCGAGCTGTTTCGCTTAACTCCGAATGTGCTTGTGCTTTAGTTAGACCTGGCGGTAGGAAGTGATAGCAGGTGAGGCGAATGCATAATAGTGAAAGTATATACTGAGCCGCTGCGATAAATATTTGCTGGGTAGCTCTTGAGCCAGTGAAATCGCGGTGAGCGAGGCTTGCGACAATTGCTGAGGTACTCAAAGAAAGACTAGCTCTCTCCTAGACTTCCTAACGTTACTCGATACGAAAATTGGTTGTTCTTGGCTGCCAACTTGCAAGGCACTGCGATCTACTTCTTGAACCTTTCAGAGAGGCAATATGAACTTCCTTATTCTATTGATCGGATTGTGTTTTGAAATCCAAGCCCAAGAATGTAGATGAAGCAGAGAACTTGTATTATGGATGCTCTGGAGTGAAAGGATACGTTCTTAGACTTTGAGGTTCCAGCTATGGAAAAACGGATGGCTGATATAAGGGTTGATTATGATGGCGAAATTGGATAACTGCCTGGGTCTTTGAACGCTTGATTACTAGATCAGGGATAAGCATTTTGGATAGTTGTGGTAGGGGAGTGAACATTGCTTTGCCATTGAAATTACATTACACATCTAAAATTGTCCCCGAACCAGGTTGCTTCAGCCACACCTTAAGATAAAGGAAGCCTTAAACCTGTGCCTCACTAGTGCTTTGCCACAGGAGTACTTTATTCAGGAGTTCAACATTTCATGGAAGTCCCCTGTCCAGTTCAAGTTTCAAGTCTGAGGCGTGGGGTATCGAACGTGCCGCTACCGGCGGCACCTATCATTGTCAATGTTCGCAGATCTACCCTTGATATAAGTGAGAGCATTTGGTGACCCCTAAAGACTAGAAATCAAAGGCCGATACCTTATACGTTAGTATCAGCGATAACAGTTGAAACGTGCACTTGCTTCAATGCTAACCTTCATCAAGGTGCAGCTGGAGATAGAGATGGAACCTTGTTTTATGTGGAGGAATGACTGCGACCACAAGGCTTGGTGGCGCTCTTGGCAGCTGCATTTGAGGAAGTTCCTGACAAAGCGAATGGTACGATACGAGAACGTTTTAATTTGACCGCCCGCTGTCCACGGATACTGGGGAAATCTATGACACTAATTGGTTCCACGATCGGGGCTGAATTCCAGCCCCAGAATGCTATCATTTCGTGCCTCCCATCACTCGTAAAGGGGTTTCCAAATGTAGCAGGGAAAATTTTGAATCGGATACTGGGGTCTTTAAGACCATGCTCCAATCTTCAAAGCCAAGCCCGAGATATAACGATAAGAATGGTCCCACCAAATGAAATATTCAGGGGGCTCAACTTCATCCTCGTCCTTTTGCCCCAATCTCCTCATCCTCCATATCACGCCGTGATGATCCCACCCAGGAAGCATCCATTCGTATTTCAATGACCCAGGATCTCCCACTCACCCCATGTCTCCCAGAGCAAATCGCAGCTCCACAATGACATCCATGATCCAAAACTCTCCATCTAATTGGTTCCCAACGCATAATGTCAGCCCTCATTCGACGCACGTTAAAAATACATGCCCACACAACACCCCACTTCTAGCAAATTCCGAAACAACTCATAGTGTTAATAGGCGAGATACCGAAAGCGAAGCGTTAATGTAATACCCTGCAGATCGGGCCCTGATATCTGACCTCACGTTATCTCAACTAGGCCTATTCCGCTTCTTCAAATCCACCTTATCTTCCCCTTTCCCCTAAATTCTAGAACAATGTTTTTCGCGAAGATTAGAATCTTGCCCTATTATTGAAACAGAATACATGTGTTGAAAATAAATGGTGCGAATAAATAGTCTGAGGCACAGGATACCCGCGACACACACTAAGCCTAGTACATTCATTTCAGCGCCTAGCCGTACGTGAATTAAGTACTCTGCAGCGCAGCACAGCCACCAAAACTGGGTCCCGCACCTAATTATAAATTCATCGTAGGTACTTCCGCTTTAAGGCAATCCTATTTCCTTAGAGAGCGAATCACGAATTAACGCATTTCAATCTCACCTAATGATCAGCCAATTATAAACGTGGCTGTGGGAGAAGAGCCGATGGCCAAGGCGGACGCGGGCTTATTTATTTTCCAGCCACGAAGCCTTGAGCTTGTCTTTGACAGGTTTTACCTCATCTGGTAGGATTCACGAGGGAGCGAATGAAAATGATCAGATGGATCATTTAATGAGGCTCATGCAGGAGCGTGGCTCTGCTAAGTCGAAGGATTGGAGGCACTCCTTATTGTTAAGCAGTAAAGTACGGGAATGATTAGAAGGGGCGTATCTTACCTCATCTCAGCACCATATGTTTCCCGTCCTTCCACCAAGCCTTCTTATCTGACTTCTTACTTTTTGCGTCTTCGTTACCCGTCGCTCGTTATTCCTATGATTTTGATGGGATGTATATACAATCTAGACGAATGATGTATTCCCGTTCGTTCCAGCACTTGGCTGTCGCCATTTTCCTTCTCTTGTGTACCAGTCTTTTGTACCTTTATCAGTCAGCTGAATCTCATAATATCCGTCATTTGGCATCGTCAGTTACATCCTACGTCTCCACTCCTTCAGACGTCTCGGACTCGCACTCCGGTTCCTCGTCCTCATCCTCGTCATCGAACACCAAAGCCGTCGATATCAATGCGGGATACTCGGTCAAGCCGATAGCTTACATCTTCCCTCAATTCTACCCATTCCCCGAAAACAACCGTATTTGGGGAGAAAACTTCACGGAATGGACCAACGTCCGGCGACTAACTCACAATGGCTTTGGCCTCGAAACCATCCGTCCCCACGATTCCTTCGGCATGTATAACGGCCTTGAATACACGACCCGTAAGCGCTGGGGTGATTTTCTCAAAGCAAGTGGCTTTCACGGTGCGGTATTCCATCATTACTGGTTCTCGGGTAAACCGGTTATGGATCATATCGTGCAGGCGATGTTGAAAGATGGTGAGCCCGACGTACCGTTCATGTTGAGTTGGGCAAACGAGCCGTGGACGTCGCGCTGGGATGGAGGCAGTGGGGAGACGTATATTGCGCAGAATTATGGGTTGTATGAGGGATGGCGACAGCACTTTGATTGGCTCCTCCCATTTTTCCGATCTCCGAAATACATTCGCTCGAATGGAAAGGTTCAATTCCTGGTTTATAATCCGACCCATATAGGTTCTGTTGCCCCACACATGTTCGCGGCCTGGAGACAGTGGGCCATTGAGGAGGGATTAGGTGGACTGGATGTGGTGGAGACGTATTGGAAGGAGAAGGATGGACCGAGTAGGTGGGAGGGAGCGGTGCCGGATGCGATGAATGAGTTTCAGCCTCATGCTGGAGGTTGGGAACATACGAAGTTCTCGGCGAAGAAGAAGCTTTCGAGGGTTTATCATCGGGGAACAATGGTTTGTTGGGATGTATCACCTCGCCATTTGAATACATCAACTTGGATCGCAAATCCTGCTTGTCATCCCGAGAGCTGGAAGAATCATCTGGTGGAAATGTTTCGAAAGATCAAATCAGACCCTAATCCAATCGGCCAGGAGAATTTCTTTTTTGTCAATGCGTTAAATGAATGGGGAGAAGGTAATGCACTAGAACCAAGTAATCAATTTGGTGACGGGTATGGAAAGGCCTTCAAAGCTGCTCTTGAAATCTCCGAGAAAGAACATCAATGGCCAGTAACAGCCGAAAACCGAAGGATCAAAGAGCTACAGATATCGCATTCTCTGGACCAAACCCCTGATGTCTGCGTCCTTGTGGAGGTCTCTTCGGAAAATGCAGAAGATCAAAAGTTTCGCCTCTCAGCCATGTTACGCTCTCTTCAGGCACAGAAGAATCAGAACTGGAGAGCCTTGATCATCGATGAGGGCAGTCTTGAAGGAGTTGGTCGATACGTCACAGATGCTTTAGACACGCGAATGCATCTCCTCGGCCGCGGAGAGATACCAGCAAGCAATGGTAATACAGGTGTCAAGTTGCTCGACTTGGTCATCCAGGGCTTGGGCAGCATATCTCTGTCTTGCTCGTCTGCAAAGTTTCTCCTCATCACCGATGGCGGAACTGTTTATGAGAAGAATGCCTTTGATGTTGCAGGTACTGCTGAAGGTGATATGATTGGTCTTAACTTTGAATCCCGCAAGTCTCTGTACGATCACCCTGATCTGCAAAATAGGACATGGGATGAACGCTGCACGCGCCTAGAGGACGTGAGTACAAGAATCGCCTGTCGTGAATAAAAGTACTGACCTGGAAACAGCCAAAGATCAACTTATGCAACCCGGCTACGACGACCAACTTCGATCTTGCAGCAACATTCGTCAATGCCCTCAAGTTCCAAGCTGAACAACTCAAATTCGATTCCTATACCGAACATCATCCTGGACATCAAGCAGAAGCTATGGCCCAAGTCCTAACAACTGAGCGTGGATGGAAATTCACTCAGGCCCCCAGCAAAGACTGTCACGTCTATGCTAATCCAGCGTACACCAATTGTCTCCGCAACGGAAATTTCTGGTTCGATTCTCCGGTATTAGAAGAGATGGGTTGCTATTGGTCGGATGAGTTCAAGAACAAATATGAGAAGACGTGGGATCTCCCGGCGTTGAGGGAATTTGATTTGCAATTTCTGAGAAAGAATGGAAAATGTGTACGATATAAGGAGGAGGCGTATGTGAATCGGACGGTGGTAAAACAACCAGAGCCGACGCCTGCAACTGGAGAGAAAGCTGCGGCGAGTTCGGCAGTACCTGCTGCGGTCGAGGGCGAGGCCGGAAAGACTGAGCTGGTCAAGGAGAAAGCCGCGAGACTGCCTGATGATGGGTTGGACAGGTAATCATATACCCAATGTGTTAATAAATAATGATCAATTGCATCGCCCTCTCCCCTGTGAATATCATACCAGCAGCTTTTCCATACACAAGTCCTGAAAGGAAGCAAGCGCCTGACATATGTGAAGTTGTATTCGACTCATTGAAGGACTGGAGAGGTGCAACTCCTCAACACGTATATGAATTCGTCTTTGCAGATCATGGCGTGCAGAAAGGTCAGGAGGTACCCAGTGGTAGAAGATGTAGCTAGGTTCGTAGCAACCGCCGTGGTCTTGCCATTCACCGCGACAATACTGCGTGACTGATGAAGCTCCCGGAACAAGGCGAGGCCATATATTTTGACGCTAGGACTTGCAGAAGCCATGATTCCGAGTGTAGACGATTTAGAGGCTCATAGACCTCTGGGCAGTCCTCCAAGAGGCTCAGGTGCCAATGAGGGGTGAGGGTCGGCGCAAATTTGCATTGCCATTTTGTTTGAGGATGTCGCCGGAACTGCGATGAAGGAGATAATGAGGAAATTTCGAATAGCAACTTAAAACCAATCATAGAAGGCTTAATTGGACATGATCTAGCGGGGCTGTTCTCAGGTCATCAAATGCCATGCATGCTCCTTGAACAACGCGGTCACGTCAACGATAATGGAAAAAAAAACTTAGAAAATAAAGAGAAACAAAATAGATGTAAGAAATATATCTTTTATGAAGGAAAACCCCAATCAACCAACCCTACCAGTAAAAGTAAAATTACCCCTAAGAAGGCCGCGCCAGCAGGCAGAATCCCCGACCGCCTTCCTCTTCCGAACTCAATGCTTAGCAGGTGACCACACATACAGGTCGGATAAACTGTCGCTTTCTTGTGCTATTGAATTTACATACAAGCTAGTACTTGAAAATCAAGAATAGCGATGATAGCGCGACGCTCTCGCAACAGAATTTTTTGGGGAGGGGGGGAAGGATAAAGGTAGGTAGTGTGTAGTATCACGTGCTGCACATGCTGCCGGAGATGTGCTATGTCTAGCAGACGAGAGAACAATCGAAGTTCCTAAATCTGCGATTGATCTACAAATCCAAACCTATTCTAAACATTTACCCAGGCCACATTCTAACAGTCTCCATCTCCATGGTCAATCATTGACCTTTCATTACCACCACGGTCTCCATTTTCCTCTGGGAATTTTAGCACTCTCCAAGTAGCTCACAATTGTATCTCTGAGACTGTCAATTGCGGTCACAACATTCCCCAAGGTTTGATTGAGTCCGATAACTTTAACTTGGATCTTGAATTGCTTATCAGCTAAAATCTCCTTTCGATAAGTGAGAATAATTTACTTGCTCCTGATCCGCATTATCGGGTTTCTTTTCTTTTCTGCTTCTCTCGGGGTTCTTGTTTGCCGTTGACTGGTTAACCTTGTCCTCAACTTTGATTTGGAACCGTTCTCTTTGTTTATCCCAGTCAGGCTCGCCCCTAATGTTCGGAATACTTGGATCAGGCTCCAAAGCGCGAAGAATATCCTCTAGCTCTTGTGACCAGTGGCCATGAAAGATGTCATAATTATTGATTCTTGGGCTGTGCACGATTGCGCTAAGTATTCTATAAAGATCCGAGCCGGTCTCGAGAAGATTCTTCTGTGTGAGCTTGTCTTTGGAGTTGTACTTCTCCCAAAGCGGACGAAGCGGATGGGACAAGGGAAGAGAACAACTTGACTCAAAGTTTAGGTCCAAAGACTCCCAGAACTTTTTCCAACGAGGAGAAGCTCTACCTCCGTCAGGCTGTGGGAGTTTCTCTAGAATCTCCCGATACGTAACTGCTGTCTTTACTTTATTGGCGCGATCAGTTTCCTCCGGTGTTCCAGGACCTGAAGTTGGTGTCGCTTTAGCTCTGTTCGTATCTATAGGCGATGGAATGTAAGTCTTTCCCCGATTTTTCTTGGGTTTCGATTTCAGCTTGATCCCGCAATTCATTTTTGATAGGAATTTCTGTTGCAATTTAGGACTCGTGAGCCACAGTATTATTTGATTGAAGGGGTAAATCTGCGAATGAGACATACCTTGATTCGACTCGTGAACGACTTTCTTCGAGCCATAAGAGGGGATGGAATTATTTGGAAAATTGATGAGTGCTATCGGTCTGGGATGAGATAATTTAATTTTATTTGCCCAAAGCTTTGTTCTTTGCGCTACGGTTGAGCGAAAGTTCCTCCAGGGGAAGGCTTGGGGCTATTTGTAACCGACCTATTTATTGTAGCAAACGTTCGAACATGAAAAGTAAAGGTCATTCAGAGATGACTCGACCCTTGGGTTTTGGGGGGAAACATCTTATTCAAGATTTCGAGTCACAAACCTCGTCACTTGTACTTGAAAGTGGCTCACACACCTGATTGTGAATTGCGCATTTTAACAGCAGCTCCACAGAACAGGAATTATTGGCACTTGAAGCAATGAATACTGACTGAACGCATTCTTCATAATATTTCGCTTCGTTCAACATGATAGTGTTGAGCTGTGCATAGAGAAACTCCGTGAGAACAGACACAATGGTGACCAAGTAGGCCGGAAGACAACGCAAGGAAAGATTAAGAATCCATTTAGCCGCTCTAATTTAACTACCGAAAAATGATGATCTGAAATGCTCCAACAAACAACGTTCAATGTCCTCCAACTCACAGTGAAAACACGTGTAGTCAGACAGTCAAGAGCGACTTGTCTCCTACCAGCAAGACGCACGTGGGACCCTCGTTTGTCTCCCCTCAAAGGAGACGTGGGTAGCCCGATCCTTTTATCTGCAATGAGCTATATTATCTAGAGGGATGCTTCTAGTAGCCGCCAAGGCTAGAGCCACGACATATAAGGCACTACTAGAAAGTATTGTGGAGTATTGGAAAACTCAGGCCCGGGAGTGACTTTTACAAGCCCTTGGCGTTGTTCAGTAGAAGAAGCATACCTACGGCCAAGGAATGTGTCACGGAGCATATCATGTGATTTAGCGCCTTTCTATAGTCTATATAAAGAGCAGGTTTTCCCCGATTTCCTGCTTTCTAAGTCTTTTACAATATGCTTTAGAAACTCCGATTTTCTATATAATAGTTATAAGCCCAATTATCATTTATTCTACACTTTATTTAAAGCTAGATACTATAATTTAAGCTGTTTAATATTACTGATAGTTGTTGTTGTGTAGCAACGGGATATCACCTGACGGGCGGCCGCCTCGCTTCGCGTTGGTCGCTAGTCTCTGCTTTTTTGGCTATATCTAGTCTCCTGTATTATAGATTTCTATATCATTTATTTATATTATATTTATAGTACTATTAGTATAATAATTAGTAGTAATATTATATAATCTGACTTTTATATTGATCTTTATTGGACTTTTTAATTAGATTATCTAATAGTTCTTTTATATTGTCTTTTATAGTAATTTTTTCTAAAATGTCTTTTAAGATGACTTTAATTAATAAGGACAAAGGTATTTGTTAGTCTATTGTTTTTTCTGATCTTGATTTACTAGAAGACTTAGTAGAGTCTTTTATAATGAAGTCTTAGGCTCTGGCTTTTTAGATATTTAGTTAGATAACTATTTAATAGATAGGCTTTTTAGATGACTAATAGAAAACTATTACTTTTTTAGTAGAATAAGTGATTATTATTGAAGTTGAAAGGCTTGTTTAGTAATTGGTTTTTTTTATTGAGTTTGTAGATCTAAGACTATTATTGTCTTTTAATAGATTTGATATTTTTAATTTGTTTTATATTATAATAATTGAAAATTAGATATAGAATATAGTATTTTGGTAAATCTTTTTAATTAATGATATTGATTATTTTGATTTATAATTTGATAACTTATATAGTAAAGACAATATTGTTACTTTTAGTAAAAAGGTATAATTTAGAAATGTTTTTCTATT